>RCNF010000197.1_pt1 | contig 28713 bp, 31 predicted proteins | sample 2041311 | NCBI WGS metagenome assembly RCNF01 (sample SAMN09708228, study PRJNA481090) | Marine sediment metagenome, whole genome shotgun sequencing project. | biome: marine sediment; feature: ocean; material: sediment; isolation source: Sewage treatment plant 2 marine sediment (STP2) ...
CACACGGTCGCCGAACCGCTCCACCAGCTCTCCTACGGGGCGCTCCAGCAAATCTCTAACTGTAAATATTTCAGCGGATTTCAACTCGGAGTTCATGACTTGCCCGACGCCCCACAATTTCTTCACCGGCAAGCCGGCCAACAGTTCCCGTGCCCCCTCACTGGTGATGACGACGAAACCGTCGGGTTTCTCCGCCGGCGATTCCGCGAACCGGAAGCGCCAAGGCCCATTGAGCGACATCAGGTACGTTGGCGCTGTCGGAGTGACGAAGGAACCGTCGGGGAGTTGATGCTCCCAGGCGCTGAACGTAGCTCTCGGACGCTCCCGGTTGACCGCTGTCACCTCGATGTTGTTCCAAAGCGGCTCGGCAGCAACGGGCCAGGCCAGGTCGCCGCTGTTGCAAGCAGCCGCCTCCGAAGCCGTCTCGCTCGTGCAGGTTGAGGCTGACAGTAGAAAGAGTACAGAGAGAAGCGCGACAAAGCGCGAACGGGAAACGCTAAGCAAAGACATCATCGAAACCTCGACTCCGCCAGTTACTCTATCAGTCGAACCGCCGCAAACCCGAGAGAGTCTTGGGCACTGAGGCTGCCGCGGATGTGGGGGTGGGCGGGCGGTGTAACTAAACCAAAGTTGACGCAAGTCACCGAAACCCGAACGCTGCCACTGCCACTGCCACTGCCGCCGTCTCTGCCGCTGACCCCCGCCCCTACACGCGGCTCAGCCGGTAGACTTTGATATTCCGCTCTGTTTTCGTGACGTAGGTCTTCATCTGCGGAATCGTATCCGCGATTTTCGGCCAGAGAATCGCCTTCTCCGAATCGGTCAAACGCGTCGCGACGACGTCCTTGTCCTCTGCGCCGAGGCGGATCTTCGCGGACGGATTCGCGTCGAGGTTGAGCGACCAGGCAGGGTGATTGCTCCCTCCGAAATTGCTAGCGACGATCAGCACGTCGTCGCCGTCTGCGGTGTAGCCGAGTTGCACCGTGCGCTCCTTGCCTGATTTTCTGCCGATGGCTGTCAAGGTGAGCTGAGGAATCGTCAGCGGACCTGAGCTCGTGTATCGACCCCCGGTGACCTTGTAGATCAACGGGTCGACGCGAGCTGCAAACGTCTTCACGAGCCACACCCCGAAAGGCGTGACCGACAAGTTGTTGATGAAGTCCCGATAGCTCATGGCGCCTCCGCTGAAGCGGAGCCTAGCATGAGCGTAGCGCTACAACCCGAGCCAGCTACGGGCGTCCAGCGGTCGGGTTCCCCTTCGGACTTCGAAGAAGAGAATCGAATCGGGCCCGCTGCTCTCGAGGGTCGCGATCCGAGTGCTCATGCCGACCCAATCGCCGACCTCGACATCGGTCGAGCCGAGACCGCCGTAGACGGTGTAAAAGCTGCTTCCGTGGTCGATGATGACCATCAGTCCGTAGGCGCCATACATGCGGGCAAAGGCGACCCTTCCGTCGGCTGAGGCGCGGACTGGACCGCCGGGTCGCCCGTAGAACTCGAGACCGGGCGCGCCCTCCCGAGAGCTTTCACCAATCCGCATCGAGCCCTGAACTGGAAGAGCGAGCTGGCCGCGCATCTCCGCGAATCCGTCGCCGAGCTCGTCCATGTCACCGGAGACTCGAATGCGGCCGTAGCTCATTGCGCCCTCGCCGCGCGGGGCGTCTTGCCGCTCGCCGCGGAGTGTGTCCTGAAACAACGATGCGCTTTTGCTGCTGTGCTCGAGCTCTATCTTTTTGCCTTCGAGCGCGTGCAATGCCAGCTGGGCGTTCTGGAGCACCTCGGCGAGCTCGTTCTTTTCGAGACGGAGCGCCGAGCCCCGTTCCCCGAGAAAGTCCATCGTGTCCAGATCGCTCTTGACCATGCGCGAGAGCCGCTGCACCCGAGCGAGGTGGCCCATCAAGGCGTCGAACCCGCCGGCCACCGGCAGCATGCCTGCGCGCCGAATCCGATAGAGCGCCCGTGCACGCTCGTGCAGCCGTCCTTCGGCCTCCTCGCGCTTGTCGGCCAGGCCAGAGATCTCGGTATCGATTTGGGCCTGTCGCGTCTGCGCGTGTTCCACACGAGCGAGGTTCTCTGCGATCTTGCCCTCCACCGCCGCCACGTCGGCGAGGCCGCCGATTCCCAGGTCCTGCTCGGCCGCTGCGCCGGCGACCACGACCAAAAGCCCAAGCGAAACCCAAACCCAGAATCTACTTTTGGTTTTCATGTCACACCGAGAGGTAACGACGCACCGAGACGGCGCTGCCAACTGCGCCAATCAGCGCGCCGCCCGCGAGGAGCGCTACGAGCGTCCAAGCACCGAGGAACACCACGCGGCTTCCGGTCAGGGCAGCCAAGGTCGCATCCACCGATTCGTGAAGGGCGAGATAGCCGACCAGGAGCGCAAGCACGGCAAGAAGCGCCGAGGCAAACCCCTGGAACATCCCTTCCAAAACGAACGGCCCGCGGACGAAGCCGTTGGTCGCACCGCATAGCTTCATGACCTCGATCTCTTGACGCCGACGCGCGACGGCCAGTCGAATCGTGTTGCCTATGACCGCCACCACACAAAACATCACCAACAGCGCGAGTCCGAGCGCGAGCATTCGGGCTCCCCAGAGCAGCTGGTCCAGCTTTTGGAACCAAGCCCCGTAGCTTTCCACGTCGCTGACGGCGCGGAACTGCGCGAGGCGCGCCGCGATGGATTCGCTGCGCTCCCGCGTGACACCGTTGACCAGCGACACCTCGAGCGAGGCCGGAAATACATCGGACGGAAGCGCGCTCAGGTCGGCACCCACGTCGGCCTCTTCGAGGAACGAATTGCGCGCCTGTGACGGCGTGATGTGCGTCACGTCTTGCACATCGGCCAGACCTTCCAGCACCACCCGAAGCTGGGCCACGTCCTGCGCATCGGCGCCATCCTTTAAGAAGACCGTGATGCGCCCGCTCTGCCCCCATCGCGTTGCGGCTGCATCGAGGTTCGTCACCCCGAGGAGCGTTGCTCCGAGGCAAATGAAGGCCACAGCCAAGCTCGTCACCGCCACGATGTAAAGGCGCCGTTCTTCGCGAAGCCCCCGCTTCGCCCGCACGATTGCGTTCTTCAAATCCATCGTTTCACCCCGCCATCGTGTGAATGCCGCTGCCTGGCCAGTGCTTGAGACCCTGCTGGGACTCCAAGACTCGGCCTTCGTCGATCGAAATCAACCGGTGGTCTCGCTTGGAGATGAGAGAGTGGTCGTGCGTTGCGAACAGCACGGTGGTCCCGGTCGAGTTGATCTCCTCGAAGAGAGTCAGGATGTCGATCGCGAGATGTGGGTCGAGGTTGCCCGTGGGCTCGTCCGCCAGGATGAGCGCGGGCTCTGGCACGATTGCCCTCGCCACCGCGACGCGCTGCTGCTCGCCGCCGGATAGGTTCGTGATGAGCTCCGGACCACGGCCGGCGAGGCCAACCCGCTCGAGCGCTTCTGCAACCCGTGCTCGAATGAGCCGCTTGGGCATCGAGACGATCTCCAGCGCGACGGCGACGTTTTCGAATACCGTCCAGTGGTCGATGATCCGGAAGTCCTGAAATACGACGCCGAGATTTCGGCGGAGGAATGGGATCGACTTGTCGGTCAGTCTGCAAATGTCTCGACCGCAGAAGAGCACGCGACCTTCGTCGACGGTGAGCTCACGGTACACCAGCTTCAACAGCGTGCTCTTTCCCGCACCGCTGGGCCCCGTGATGAACACGAACTCCCCACGCTCTACCTTTAGATCGACACCGCGTAGTGTCGGCTGGTCAGGCCGGAAAAACTTATAGACGTCCTCCAACACCAGAATCGGCTTCGACAGCTGTGGCTGACTCGCGCGTGCGCCTGCCCGAAAAAACGGAAACGGCCGAACAACCTTGGTTTCCTGCATAGAATCCCGCTAACCCGTTCAGCGTCCCCCGGGCAAGAAATCGGCTAAGAATCCGCGGTTGCCGAGGGCCCCGGTCCGGCTAGAGTGCCCCGCGCATGAGCGAGCGAGCGGTCTTGTATGAGGCGGCGGACCGGATCGGGCTGATCACCTTGAATCGCCCCGATCAGCGGAACGCGATGACTCCAGAGCTCCTCGATGCGTTTTCCGAGGCCATCGGCGAGGCGCTGGCCGACCGGGAAATCCGCTGCCTGGTCATCACCGGCAAGGGCCGTTGCTTCAGCGCAGGGGCCAATCTTCGCTCCTCCCTTCAGCGGAGCGATCTCGGCAAGCCGTCCAAGGAAGCCTCGTTTGCGATGTACGAACCCTTTTTGCAGGTGCTGGATCTGGAAGTTCCAGTGATCTCCGCGATGAACGGTCACACAGTGGGCGGCGGGTTCGGGCTCACGCTGCTGGCCGATATCCGGGTCGCAAACATCGATGCGAAATACGGAGTGAATTTCGCGCGCTTGGGCATCCATTCTGGACTCGGCATCAGTTACTTGCTTCCCCGGCTGGTCGGTCTCGCCCACGCATCCGAGCTTCTTTTCACGGGCAAGCTCATCCGGGGTGCCGAGGCGCTACGGATCGGCCTAGTGACGCACGCCGTGCCAGCCGACGAAGTCTTGCCAGAAGCACAGGGGCTGGCGCGTGCGATCGCAGGGTCGGCGCCGATGGCCGTCCAGCAGATGAAGGCGTCCATTCGCCGCGGGCTCTGCTGGGAGATCCGCGATGCAGCGCTCGAGGAGGCAGGCCTGCAGGCGGCGAGCCTCGACACCGAGGATTCGAGCGAAGGCATCGCCGCGATCTTGCAAAAGCGCGAACCCGAGTTTACGGGTCGATAGATCCATGCTGGCAATCCCTCAATTACCGATACCCCTCGACGCCGTGACCGAAAGGATCCGCCGCTTTGCGGATCCGAACGCACCCGCGGCCGCCAAGATGATGGCCGCCCGTGGCATGGTCCCGGTCAAAGGCGGCGACCTCGTGACGCTGCTCACGCAGCTCAGCGCCGACACGGACCCCACGATCTCCAAGTCGGCGAGCGACACGCTGGAAGGCTTGCCCGAGAACGTCCTTCATCCGGCGTGCCAGGAAGACCTGCATCCGGCGGTGTTTCACGAGATCGCGATTCGATTCTCGACCGACGAGGAGGTTTTGGCCCGGTTGGCTTCGAACCATTCGGTCGCCGACGCCACCATCGCGAAAATATCGGGGCACTGCCCCGAGCGCATCACTGAGATCATATCGGTGAACCAGGAGCGGCTCCTCGGAGCGCCTGCGATCATCGAGGCCCTTTACAAGAACCGCAACACGCGGATGTCGACCGCCGACCGGCTCATCGAGCTGGCGGCGCGGCGCGGGGTCGAGCTGACCGGCATTCCGATGTTCGAAGAGCTCAAGAAGGCGATTCAGGGCAAGCTGATCCCCGAGCCAACGGAGGCTCCGCTACCGATAGATCAACTCTTTGCGAGCGCACTAGCCGAGGATGACGACCAGGACGCGGTCGCGCGCGACAAATTCGACGGGACCGAAGAAACCAAGGAGGAGTTCGTTCCGCTTCAGGCCAAGATTCGCGGCATGAGCGTTGGGGAGAAGATCCGAATGGCGCTTCTAGGCAACGCCGCCGCCCGCTCGATCCTAGTGCGGGACCCGAATCGAGTGGTTTCAATGTCGGCCATTGCTTCTCCGGCGATGGGCGAGAGCGAGGCAAAAAACGCCGCGCAGAGCCGCGAGGTCTCGGAGGACGTGCTTCGTTACATCGGCAGAAAGCGCGAGTGGCTGAAGAGCTACGAAATCAAGCGGCACCTCTGCAACAACCCGAAGACGCCAATCGCGATTTCGATGACCTTTCTAAACCATCTTCGTCGAAACGACCTCCAGGCCTTGTCGCGAAGCCGGGGGATTCCGGGGCCGCTCAAGCAGGCCGCCAAGCGAAGGTCCAAGCAGTTCCAGTCATGAGCTTCCTCAAGAAATTGTTTTCGGCGGACCCCGAGGCGCTGGAGAGGAAAGCCGACGCGCTTTTTGCTACCGGCGACTACGGCTCAGCCAAGCTCGCGTACGACAAGGCACGGGAGGCATCGCCCGAAAGCGCGGGAGAGGCGCTCGCCGAGAAGACCCGACGCTGTACCGATGAGATCGCGCGGCAGCGTATCCAAGAAGCGCGAGCTTATCTCGAGCAGGGGTCGATCGAGCTGGCGGCGCAGGAGCTCGACGGCGCATTGGAGGTCGTGAGCGACGAGTCGCTTCGGGAGCAGGCTCAGTCGCTGCGGGACGGGCTCGAAGCGAAAGAGGCGCAGGAGCAGGCGGCGTCGCCGGAGATGACCGACGAAGAGCGCATCGCCTTGCTGATGGGTCAGTGGGAGGATGCTCAGGCGGACGAGTACGAAGGCTATGGCGATGTGTTTCTCGACGCGCTGCTGTCCATGCACAGAGAAGAGTTTGACGAGGCGCGGGTCCAGCTGGATGCGCTGGTTACGCAGGCGCCAGACCCGCGGTACCTCTGGCTCGAGGTGGGGCGCGCGCGGCTACTGAGCCAGGATGTCCCCGGTGGCAAAGACGCCTTGCAACGCTTTTTGCAAGCCCTGCCCGACGACGAAGGAGGCGAGACGAAGCTGGCCGCGAACCTCGCCCTCGCCCGCCTTGCCGACGAAGCCGAACAGTTCGAGGAGGCGATGGCCTACTTCGAAGGCGCGGTGCATGCGCTTCCCGAGGACTACCGCCCCTACCTCGCAATGGGCGCTTTCCTTCGGGGCAAGGGCCACGGCGAAGAGGCCCTCGATGTGCTGCAGACTTCGCTCGAGCTGAGCAAAACCTCCGGTACGGACTGGCGGCTGCTCGAGGAGCTCGGGCTCGCTTCGGAGCTCGCAGGCAAACCTGAAGAAGCGCGGAGATTCCTCAGTCAAGTGGTCGAGTTCTTTACACAACATCAGATCACGGACTTCCCTCCGACCACGGCGACGGCCCTGGCTAAGCTCTACGAAGCCGACGGGCGATTGGATCGTGCGGCGGACCTGTACCGCGCGCTGAGCCAAGGCAGCGACGGAGATCGTCACGCGCTCTACCACTACGAAGCGGGGCGCCTTCTCCAATCGCTGGGTCTCGACGAGGAGGCCAGGCGGATGCTGACGCGGGCGAGCGCGCTCCTCGGTCAAGACGACGTAGAGCTTGGCGACAAAGTAGCCGCCCTTCTTCGGACCTAGGGGCTAGGGAGTTGATTTCACGACCCTTTTGGGGCCGATGACGCATTCGAAATCGGTGCTATCTTTATCGGGCGTAGCGGCGTGGACCGGGAATCTTCCTGGCCGCGACCAAAGCGAAGCAAAACCATGACCCGAGGACACGCCTCCGACGAGCGGCCCGTGACGGTGCCCAGGCTTCGCAAAATGAAGCGTGAGGGCACCCGGATCACCATGGTGACCGCGTACGACGCGACCTTCGCGCGTCTCTTCGACGATGCCGGAATGGACGTCTTGCTCGTGGGCGACTCGCTAGGAATGGTCGTGCAGGGTCTGGACTCCACGCTTCCAGTAACCGTCGACGAGGTGATCTACCACTGCCGAGCGGTGGCCCGCGGCACGCGCCGCGCGCACATCGTCGGAGACATGCCCTTCCTCAGCTGGCAGTTGAGCCCCGAGCAAGCGCTTCGCAATGCGGGCCGCTTCTTGTCCGAGGGAGGTGCGCAGGCGGTCAAGCTCGAAGGCGGCGTCGACGCGGCGCCCACCATCGAACGGATCGTTCAAGCGGGCATCCCGGTGATGGCGCACGTTGGGCTCACTCCGCAGAGCGTCCACGCGATGGGCGGATTTCGAGTGCAAGGCAAGACCGAAGAGAGCGCCGCCCGGGTCTTGGCCGATGCCAAGGCGGTCGCGGATGCAGGCGCGTACAGCCTGGTCCTCGAGGGGATTCCCAGCGACCTCGCCCAACAGATCACCGAAGCAGTAGAAATCCCAACCATAGGCATCGGCGCTGGTCCTCACTGCGATGGGCAAGTCTTGGTCTGCTACGACCTGCTCGGCCTGACCCCCGATCTCAAGCCGAAGTTCGTCAAGCGATACGCGGAGTTCTTCGAAGACGGCGTGGCGGCTTCCCGCCGCTATCGGGACGAGGTTCGCGACGGTGTCTTTCCGAGCAAGGAGTACAGCTTCGGCGACGTGAAGAAGAACGAGGCGCCCGCGTCCGGGCTGAGCCTGGTCCAGCACGTTCGCCCCGGCTACGGGCCAAAGGGATGAGCAACGTCGTCCGCAAGCCTGCCGAATTTCGGCGGGCCTGCGAAGATGCGCGCGCCGCTCAGCGACGCGTCGGGCTGGTGCCGACGATGGGCGCGCTCCATGAGGGGCACTTCTCGTTGATCGACGAAGCAAGGTCGCGCGCTGACTTCATCGCGGTGACGATTTTCGTCAATCCATTGCAGTTCGCACCCGGAGAAGACCTGGAAAGCTATCCGCGAACCTTCGAGAGCGACCTCGCTGGCTGTCGTGAACGAGGGGTCGACCTGGTCTTCGCCCCTGACCCGAACGCGATGTATCCGCCAGGGTTTGAAACGGACGTCTCGGTCAAAGAGCTAGGCAAGCCACTCGAAGGCCGGTTTCGCACTTCGCATTTCGACGGCGTGACCACGGTCGTGACGAAGCTGTTCAATCTCACCGGTCCCTGTACCGCAATGTTCGGCCGCAAAGACTACCAGCAGTGGAAAATCCTCTCGCGCATGGCGCTGGATCTCGACATGCCGATCGAGCTGGCCGGCTGCCCGATCGTTCGTGAGGCCGATGGGCTCGCCCTCTCCTCTCGCAATCGCTACCTCAGCGCCTCGGAGCGCGAACGCGCGCTCGGGATCGTCTCTGGGCTCCGTCACGCGTACGATGCATGGGAGAACGGCCAACGCGACCCCGATGCGCTCCGGTCATTGGCTGAGAACTCGGTTCGCCCGGTCTTCGATCGCCTCGACTACGTGGCCGCCGTCGATCCCGAAACGCTGGAGCCCTCGCCCCCATCACCTGCTCGTCTGTTGATCGCGGTGGCGGCGCACCTCGGGTCGACCCGCCTGATCGACAATGTGGTGCTCGGCGAAGACCCCCGCCCCTAGATGGCCGCGATCATGACTCGGCCGACCGGTTCGCGTATGCTTGAACCATGAGTCGACCACCTACGCCCAAGCTCAATTCGGAACACCTGGCCGACATCGGTCTGTTCGGAGGCCTGAGCGAAGAGACGCTCGAGATCCTGGCATCGTCACTTCCAACGACCCGAGTCGAAGCCGGTCAGATCGTCGTCGAAGAGGGCGACATGTCGACGCAGATGTTCGTCGTCATCGCCGGCGAGCTCGAGGTCATCAAAAAAGGCGAGTCCGGGGGCGACGTGCGTGTTGCCGTGCTCGGCCCGAGTGACTGGTTCGGCGAGATGTCGATCATCGACGTCCAGCCCCGATCGGCAAGCGTGCGCGCCGTTGCGCCGACCTTGGTGGTCTCGGTGACGGCCGACCACGTGGAAAATCTTCTCTACCGCCGCAACGTCAAAGACTACGCGCTCTTCATTATGAACATCGCGCGTGAGCTCAGCCGCCGCCTCCGGGTCGCAGATGGGATCCTCGCGCAGTTCTACGCCGCGCTCTCTCATCAGTACGGCCCAACGCCGAAAGGCTAGTGCCCCTCAGGGACAGCGGCTAATAGACACCCGGCGGGGGCGAAGTCAGCGCCTTGATCCCGTCGTTGTTCTTCAGCCCCTCGAGAATGATCGTCGCTGTCTCCTCGATGGCGCAGTTGGTCACATCGATCACCATCCACCCGGGGTTGCTGCGGAGAATGCCGTGCGCGTATTCGAGCTCGGCTTTGACGTGGTCACGAAGGCCGTAGTTTGCGTCGGTCGGCATGCCGAGCTGCTGTAGGCGCTGCTGGCGGATGTACATCAGCTGGTCGACGTCGATGGTCAGGCCCACGACGCGAAAGCCAGGGAGCTGGTAAAGCTCTTCGGGCGGCTCGACGCCGAGCACCAGCGGCACGTTCGCCACTTTGAGTCCTCGCCCTGCCAAGTACGTCGACAGCGGCGTTTTGCTCGTTCGGCTCACACCCACCAAGACCAGGTCGGCCCTGTTGAGATTGCGCGGCTCCTTGCCGTCGTCGCTCTTCACAGCGAACTCGATCGCCTCGACTCGGCGGAAGTACTCCTCCGAGAGCGGCATCTCGGCGGTCGGGATGTTCACCGGATCCGCTTCGAGGTAGTGGCCGATCTGAACTATGAGCGAACCGATCACGTCGACGTGACGGACCTTGAGAAGAGTCGCTTGCTCATTGAAATGGTCGCGCAGCTCTGGGCGAACGAGTGTGAACACGACCATCGCTTGGTCCGCGGCAGCTTTCTCCAAAACGCCCGTCAGCGCGCGTCGATCTCGTAAGCGACGTTCGATCTTGAGGCGGACGCCATGCTGCGGGAATTGCAGAAGAGTGGCTCGCGTCACTCGCTCGGCTGTTTCGCCCGTCGAGTCGCTGACCACATAGATGACCTTTGCATCCATCGAGGCTGGGCTCAGAGTCGGCGGCCCAGCTTGCGCCCGTGCATGCGATTGACGCGACGACGGTTCTTCGCCTTGCGCTTGGCGTTGCGGCGCGCTGCCTTGTTGCGCTTACGGGTCCGGTCGCTGTTCACGATGTTCAAGTACATGGAGGACTCCTGATGGCTCGCTTCTAGGGGATGGTCGGGAGCAGCGCAAGCCGCCCGCCATCAGCGGTTTCGTCGCGGCACGAGAAGCCAGTAGTCGAGGTCGAGGAGGACATCGTCGTGGTAAACGTCCCTGCCGTCCTTGGAAACCTTGAGCGGAAAGCCAACGTCGGTCGGCCTGACGTCGCGCAGCGCCACCAGTCTGACCCGCAGGGCCCCACAGTCGCTGCGGCCAGGAATGTCGGCTTTATCGAGGATCTCGCTGTAGGCGTAAACGGTGTCACCCGCGAAAGTGGGGTTTGCGTGAGCGCCGCCGTTCCAGGCAAGGATTCCGAGGACCTTTTCCATCCCGTTGAAGGACAGCGAGCGCGCCACGCTGATGACGTGACCGCCATACATCAAACGGCGACCGAAGCGGGTATCTTTCGTTTGGATCGCATCGAAGTGAACTTTGGCTGTGTTTTGATACAGGCGCGTCGCGATTGCATGCTCCGCCTCTTCGATCGTCATCCCGTCCACGTGGTCGATCTTCTCGCCCCGCTCGTAGTCTTCGAAGTATGCGCTACCGCCCGCGGGCCAGTCTTCGTACCGGCTCAAATCGAGATTGGCTGGCACCACGAGGTCTGCCGGAGCGACTTCCTTGGGCATCGCTGGGCGGTCGGCTGCGCCGGTGGGCGTGGCCGGGTCTCGCTTGTGGACCATGACCCAGCGGTAGAATTCGAGGACCGTTTCACCGCGTTGATTGGTCCCGACCGTCTTGACCCAGACGACGCCGGTCTTGCCGTTGCTGTTCTCCTTCTTGCCGAGGACCTTGGAGACGGAGCGCATCGTGTCGCCCGGATAAACCGGCGCCAGAAACCTCACCCCGGCGTAGCCGAGGTTCGCCACTGCGTTGAGCGAGACGTCGTTGACCGTCTTGCCGAACACGATATGGAACGTGAGCATGTCGTTGATTGTTTCGCGGGGGTGGCCCAGAGAACGAGCGAACTCCGCCGAGCAATGCAGCGGATAACGGGAGCCCGTAAGGCCGATGTACAGCGCCGCCTCGCCCTCGGTGATGGTGCGTGGCACCGCGTGGACGAGCTCCGCACCTACTTCGAAATCCTCGAAAAAATTGCCTGGATTGGTCTTGGCCATGTCATTTCCTCGTTTGCGACGGGGCGACTCTAGCCCGTAAAGTTGGCGCTGTCGCGCTGCGCGCTTGGATGCTATTTAGGGGCGCAATGGAGTTGGGGAAAGAGCGCGCGGCCATGGTGGAGCACCAGCTTCGGCGTCGGGGGATCGGTGACAGCAGGGTGCTCGCCGCAATGGGCGAAGTGCCCCGCGAGGCGTTCGTTCCCGACCCACAGAAGCTGAACGCGTACGCTGACAGCGCTCTCCCGCTTTCGCATGGGCAGACGATCTCGCAGCCACTGATGGTCGCGATGTCGATCGAGGCGCTGCAGCTGCGGGGACACGAAACCGTTCTCGAGATTGGAGCTGGATCAGGCTACCAGGCGGCCGTGCTTTCCAAGCTGGCCAAGAAGGTTTGCGCGATTGAAATCATTCCCGAGCTGGTAGAACACGCGCGGAACGCCCTCGACTCGTTGAGCATCGACAACGTCGAGCTCATCTGTGCCGACGGGCGCAAAGGGTGGCCCGACGGTGCGCCCTATGACGGCATCGTGGTCGCCGCCGCGGCGGAGGAAATTCCATCGGCTTTGATCGACCAGCTCCAAGAAGGCGGGCGTCTCGTCATCCCGGTGGGCGGCAAACGGGGCCAATCCCTGCAGACCTCGCGAAAGCGAGGCGACAAGCTCGAAACGGAAGAGCTTTGTCGATGCGTCTTTGTGCCGCTGGTCTATGGCAGCTAGACTCCGGCGCGCAGAGGAGCGCACGCAATGAGCATCATCGTTTTCCGGTACCTTCATTTCCTGGGCATTACCTTCTGGATCGGCAGCGCCGTGGCGATCGCAATCGCGGCGGCCGCACCAAGCCCATTGGAAAGCGGCGTCGCCCAATCCCTTCGCAAGATATCGATTCGCGTGACGACGCCGGCCATGCTCTTCGCCTTTGCGGGGGGCTTCGGAATGCTGATTCCGAACTTCGCCGAGCTCTACGCGAAGCAAGGCTGGATGCACACGAAGCTGGTGCTCTTGCTCGTCCTGGCAGCCGCGACCGGTGTGCTCACGGGGAAGCTCCGCCGGTGGGCCGAGGGCCAAGAGGTTTCGCCAAAGGTCTTTGGAAAGCTCGCCTGGGCCTTGTCGATTCTCGCCGTGCTGATCATCACGCTCGCCATCTTCCGGCCCTTCTAGGCGTAGCGGCCGGGCCGCATGGTTTGAACGCTACCCGAAGCGGTCGATCCGAGGTGGTAGCAGGTATGGATATGGCTTGCGCAGGAGCTTGCGATAGACCCATCGATCGGCCCGGCGCGCCGCCTGGATGAACCTGTAGGTTCGTGCGTCGCTCCCGTAGTGCGCGCGCACCTCTTTTTCAGTGATCTCCGGCGACAGCGCGAACACTTCGTTGGCCAGCGGGATCAGCGGCGGAAAGATGTCAGCGAGCCCTTCCTTGATGAGGTTGCCGAGGAAGTCCATCGCCTGCCCACGGATCGAATGATAGTTGTCCAGGATACCGCGCAGAAGGAATCGGTTCACGATGACCCGGACCGGCGCGGGCAGCGCCCGGGTCTGTTCGGTGAAATCGAAGAGGTCCTCGCCGTCTTCATTGCGCAGAAAGGGCGTTCCCACGTCGATGTAACGGAGCCGATCGCCGTCGATGGCCCAGTTGGAGAGCTGACCATCCGGGGCAAGCCCCGGCGTGACCGCATCTCGGATGTGCTCGAAGATCCGTCGAACGTAAGGAGCGGCTTGCTCTGCGGCCTTGCCCCGTAGGAAATCAGGGCCAAGTGTCCCCGGACGGAGCAAGGGCTGAACGCAGTAGAGGACATGACCCTCTGGGCACGCCAGGATCGGCGTTTCGGTTTCAACGACGTCTATCCCCGTGTCCGTGAGCTGTGCGATGTACGACGCGATCAAGGCAGCCGTGCGCTCGGCCACATCACGCGACGAAAACGGAACCAGGCGCTTGCATGCGAAATCGCCGTGCGGCGTCGCGAGTTTCACCGCGATGGTCACTTCGCCATATCCAATGACGTCCAGGTTTTCCGCGTGTCCGGTGCGAACGGCCTCGGCGAGCCAATGCTCGAAGTTTTCGATCTCCGCCGCGCTCGCCAAAGCCACTACGCAAACGCTTTCGTCATGCGTGCAATCAAGTCCTCGGCTTCGTCGTCTGTCAGAATCAAGGGCGGCAAGAACTGAAGGACGCTTCGGTCGTTGCCCGCAGGAAAACAAAAGACCCCCTGCTGCATGATCCGCAGAAGCGCGCCGAGCGCGTCCATCTCGCTCGAAAAACGGAGGCCCATGAAGAGGCCTCGGCGTCGAAGCTCGAACGGCAGCGGATCGAACGCCTCGGCAAACCGCTCCGACAAGGCGCGCACGTGGTCCAGAAAACCAGGCTCGCCGACGATGTCGAGCACCGCTTGCGCGGCGACACAGCCAAGCTCCGAGCCTCCGAACGTCGAGATGTGAACGAAGGGATTGGCTTCCGAATCGAGAACCTCGTGCATGTCGCGCGTCATGAGGGTTGCAGTGATTGGATAGATCCCGCCCGACAGCCCCTTGCCGGTAACGAGCGCGTCCGGGGTCACGTCTTCGTGTTGAACGCCCCACCAGCGCCCTGTGCGACCGAGTCCAGTCTGGACCTCGTCGACGATGAGGAGAGCCCCTCGATCATCGCAAAGCTTCCGAACAGCGCTGAAATAGCCAGGCGCCGGAATCGGCATACCCAAGGTGGCCGGAATGGCTTCGAGAATCACGGCTGCTGTGTCATCGTCGATCGCCGCTTCCATCGCGCTACGATCGTTGAACGGAACCTGCGCGAAACCTGGAAGGTTTGGACCAAACGGGTCCCGGAACTGGGCGTCGCCCGCCGCCAGCGAAAGCCCGGTGTGTCCGTGATAGCCACCGTGCGCGGAGATGATCTCGCCCCTGCCGGTCGCGCCTCGCGCCGCCTTGATCGCCACGTCGATGGCTTCGCCTCCGGAAACGCCAAACACGACCCGAGGAAGCGCATGGTCGAGGGTCGCCGAGAGTCGCGCTGCGAGCTGCGCGCGCTGACCCGAAACGAAATGGTGGTTGCCGATGTCAAGCTTGCCCAAGGCGTTGGCCACCGCAGCGGTGACACGAGGGTTGCAGTGCCCGAGGCCGAAAACACCGCCGTTGCAATGACAGTTGATGAGCCGAAGCCCGGTGTATGCATCTTCGAACCAGATGCCCTCGCGTTTCCCCATGACCATCTGGAGGCCCATTCGCTGGTAGTAGGCGAGCTTGTTGGGCGCGACGTGTTTTCGAAAGACGTCGAGTAGATCTTCGACCCGGTCGAAGGGTTCTGGGACTGAGTCCTCGGACATCGTCAGGATTCTACCCGAGCTTGCCTTTCGCTGCGGCAAAGACCCGAAACGAAATCGCGCAACGACTGCACACGGACGGCGGAGTCGCGCAGTTTCTGCATTTCGGGCCTCACAAACACGAGCAATTGTTTCCAAGAACGCCGCACTTCTGGGCGCGGCACGCCCGTTGCAGGCCCGTTGCAGGATGGAGCCAATCGACGACCGCGAGTCGCGCAGGCGATGGCGGCTACTTTGACAAAGGGCGACTCGCCGACCCATCTTCGCAGCTCCTTCGGTATATCGAAGTCACCGTCTGAAACCATGCAGGTACGCGGATACACTCATCCGGATTTTCGTTCGTTGCGCGATACGGTTCGCTGGTGCACGCCTGCCCGCGGCCCAGGCGGCGTCGCCATCGCCGTGTATCACCGCGGAGAGCTCGTCGCAGATCTCGCGGGCGGCACACGCGACAGGAATGGGACGCCTTTCGAGCCGGAGACGCTCGCCTTGAGCATGTCGACCGGCAAGGGCGTCATGGCGACGCTGTTCCACCAAATGGTCGACCGAGGCGTGCTGGACCTCGATGCGCCCGTCGCGAGGTACTGGCCCGAGTTCGGCAAAAACGGCAAGGGCGCCATCACCCTGCGACAGGCCGCATCACACCGCGCTGGCCTCTACTCGATCGCTCGGGTCATCGACTCGTCCGAAGAAATGTTCGATTGGGACCACATGGTTCGGGTCATCGAAGACATGTGGCCGGTGCACCAGCCCGACACGGACTTTGGTTACCACGCCTGGACCGGCGGCTGGATCATCGGCGAGGTCCTCCAGCGGGCGACCGGCAAGACCTTCCCCCAACTGATCAAGGAAAATCTCGCAGACCCACTCGAGCTCGACGGCCTCTACATGGGGCTCCCCGAGAGCGAGCTGCCCCGTGTCGCCGAGTTCCTCATCCCGAAGTTCCCGCGGAAAATTCTTCGTGGGCGACCGAGGGGGGTTCGCGCACAAGTTCGCCGGACGGCGTCGACCACCGCGCGATGGCACTCTGCGGTTGGGCAGTTTGTCGATGCGATGATCCCGCCCGGGCTCGGCGACGTGCTGGGCGACCCGCGCTGGCTCACCTCGGTGATTCCATCCGGCAACGGGGTGTTCAACGCCCGCTCCTTGGCCCGGCTCTACGGTGCCCTCAGTCGCGGGGGCGCGCTGAATGGAGTCCGACTCCTGTCCGCCTCGGCCCTCGTCGATGCCACCGAAGATCAGAACCCGCGCATCGGCCGGGTGATCCCCTTTCCGCTTCGCTTCAAGGTCGGTTACATGCGGCCTGTCTCCCTCGGCGTGCGTTTCTCCTTCGCGAAGCGTCACTTCGACCTCGGGCTCCCAAACCCGCACGCATTCGGTCACTTTGGTTTTGGCGGCTCGGGCGCATGGGCGGACCCGGAACGCGAGCTCGGCGTCGCCATCGTGACCAACTGCTTCGGCGGGCGCATCCCGGGCGACTTGCGTCCCGTCGTGGTGGCGACCGCAACGGCCCGCTGTGCGGAGCGACGCGCCGGTTAGCTTCGTCGTTGCAAGAGATCGCAGCGTGACGTATCCAGCGCCTGCATGCTGATCCTCGCCCTTTTGTTCCTGGTGACCGCCGTGCTTTATGCCTCGGTCGGTTTAGGCGGCGGTTCCACCTACAACGCGCTCTTGGTTCTTGCCGATACGGACTACCGCGTCCTTCCGTCCGTCGCCCTAGCCTGCAACCTCATCGTGGTCGCAGGGGGGGTGTGGCAGTACCGGCGTTCGGGCGCACTGAGCCTCGGCTTTGCCATTCCATTCGTGGCGTTCTCGATTCCGATGGCCTGGTTTGGCGGTAGCGTTCCGATTCAAAGGAACACGTTTGTCGTCCTGCTCGGACTCTCCTTGCTCGCCGCCGGCATCGCCATGTGGTTTCAGCCGTCCCACGCAAAGGCCACGCGACAGCGCGCCGCCGTGCTCAACTGGATCGTGGGGGTACCTCTAGGCGGCGCGATTGGTTTTCTTTCAGGGATGGTGGGCATCGGCGGTGGCATTTTCTTGGCTCCTGCCTTGCACTTGCTTCGTCTCGCCGAACCGAAGCGCATTGCCGCGACCGCGAGCTTCTTCATCATGGTGAATTCGATCGCAGGGCTTGTCGGCCAAGCGACGAAGCAGGGGACGACCGCACATCTGGCGGAGCTCTTCGACTACGTCTGGCTTGGCGTGGCGGTCCTAGTTGGCGGCCAGATAGGAAGCCGGCTCAGCACACGCGTTCTCTCGGGGCGTGTCGTGAAGCGACTCACCGCGCTGCTGGTCCTCTACGTCGCCGGTCGCCTGCTCTTCATGAGCTTTGATTGAGCGGCTCTCCTTGAGCAACTCTCATCGACGGAACGGCCAAGGCTTGGCCTGCTCGAGCTGGGCCGCGCTGCTTCCTCGAGAGGCACCGGCACTCGTCCCATCGTCGGTATCAGGAGCAGGTCATGGCGGGTGTAGAACTTCGCCAGCGCTAGACCCACACGCCGGCCGGTCCACCGAGACGCCCCCACCTACTCGGCCGGAAGCGCCCTCCCGACCGCCGTACTGGCTGCGCCGAGGATGATGGACGCTCGGAGCACCTCCCATTCGTCGAACGGGAGCGGGACTTCTTCTGCGATATGGCCCAAGTCCTGCAAAATACGCCCTGTCGCGCGCACGGCGTCGACGCGGGGACTCTCCATCGGTACGCCGAACACCTCAGTGGCTGTCGACATACCGACACGCAATTGGCCCAGATCAGCCTCGAGACCGGCCAGAAATCCAGTCGGACCCGGCGCTACGTAGGGCGATCCGAGCTCGGGGCCCGCCGTGGCATCCAGCATCGCGGCGGAGTCACGGACCGTGCGGTTCACGATGTGGGAGGTCGACTGCCCTTCGTACTCCCAGCCGAAGTCCGGGCCGATGGGATTGCGGCCGAGTCCGTCGTAGTCGACGTAGTCATCGAACACGTCAGGATTCCTGTCGAGAACGCTGCGCGCGTGCACGGGAATTCAGAATGGCGAAGATCGATCCCACGGTGACGGCGGCGATCACATATGCGCCACCGCGATTGAAAATGTCGCCGTGCACTTCGTAGAGCCCGAGACTCACCCCGATGCCGATGCCGTAGGCGAACCAGGGTTGCTCGCGCCAGTTGATCGTCTGGCGTTTGGTGATGACCGCCACGAACGGCCAGAACGAAGTCGCCGCGACATAGGCCCGGTAGGGTTCCCCCAGCTCGGCGATGAGCCTGCGATCCTGATGCATGCCTCCCACGAACGAAAGAACGACCACTCCGATGAAGAAGACGAACGTCACTCTCGAAGGCGCGAGCAATGCATGGGAGGCGGCCCAAATCGCAATGCCCGAGAAGAACGGGTGTCGTGTCAGCTGTTGAATCCCGCGCGCGGGCATCACTCGATGGCGAAACGTCGCCATTGGGAGCCTGGGGTAGACCAGCACCGCGGCGACGAACAGCGAAAAGCCGATGACGGAAAGCGCGATCAACGCGCCGCGCACCGGGGGAACCGTCACCAGGAGAGATGTCTGAGGCTCTGCAAAGCGATGCAGCGCAACGTAGTGGACCAGTGCTGCGAAGGTCCCGATCGCCACGAGCGAGTAGACGAGAATGAAACCCGCCTCACCCAATCGCGCGACCATGCGCGTGCGAATTGCCAGAATGGAAAGGACGACATGACTGCCGCCAAACAAGAGCCACAAGAGCGCGGTGACCAGTCCTTCCTGCATCGGCTCGCCTAGCCTACGACGGTTTGTCCCCGTTCTCCAGGCGGGCTGCTAGACTCCGCCGCGTCATGAAGGTGCTCCACGTCTGTGCGGTGGCGTTCGGTCTCGAGACCCTGCTGTTGCCCCAGATCGACTTTCTCAGGGGGCGCGGGCTCACGGTGGAGGCTGCATGCTCGCCCGACCCGCGAGTCGAGAGGCTGCGCGCCCGCGGCTACACCATTCACGAAATTCAGATCGACAGAAGAATCGCGGCCGTGCCGAATTCGAAAAGCGTCCTCGAGCTCGGCAAGCTCATGCGCACGGAGCGCTACGATTTGGTGCATACACACGCTCCGGTCGCTTCGGTCTTGGGACGCGTCGCGGCAAAGCTCGCTGGCGTGGAACGAATCGTATACACGGCGCACGGCTTCTATTTTCACGACGACATGCCGCGGCAGAAGTACGCGCTCTACCATGGCATCGAGAAATCGGTGGCGCAGATCACCGACCGCATCTTGGTGCAAAGCCAAGAAGACTTCGATACGGCGGTCAACACGGGGCTCGGCTCGGCCAAAAAGATTCGGTATCTCGGCAACGGCGTCGATTTGGGTCGCTTCGACAGGACTGCTCTGAGCGAGGAGCGCCGTCGGAACCTCCGAAGGGACCTCCGTATTCCCGAGGGCCATGGACCGATCCTCGGCATCACTGGCCGCATCACCGAAGAAAAGGGCTTCGGCGAGCTCATCGAAGCGATGTCATTCCTTCGCGAAGACTTCCCAGAGGCACATTTGATCGTAATCGGTGGCCAGCTGTCGACCGAACGCGATGCTTTTCAAGACCGTCTCGTCGACTTCATCGGCGAACAGGGGCTCGACTCGCACGTCACCTTCGCCGGGTTTCGCGACGACGTTCAAGACCTGCTGGGACTCTTGGATGTATTCGTCTTGCCGTCGTACCGCGAAGGTCTCCCGCGCTCGGTCCTCGAAGCGATGGCTATGGAGCTCCCCGTCGTCGCAACTCGAGTACGCGGTTGCCGCGAGGCCGTGGTCGATCGGGTTACGGGTTTGCTCGTGCCCGCTCGGGACAGCAGCGCACTGAAAAAGGCCATTGCGCAAATCCTCTCCAGCCATGAGCTTGCGCAGCGCCTTGGGAAAGCCGGGCGGGAGCGGGTCGTCACCACGTTCGACGAGCAGTTCGTCTTCGCGCGCTTGGAGAACTACTACCGCGAGCTTGGCGTGAGCTTCGCATGAAGGTGTTGGTCACCGGTGCGACAGGCTTTGTCGGCAGGCATCTGCTTCCAGCCTTGGAACGCGCTGGGCACTCGCTCAGCCTGCCCATACGGGACCCCAGCGCCAAAGCTCGGCTGCCTGAAACACTCGTTCCAACCACGCGCCGCATTTCTGTGGTCGGCGACATCGACGAACGAAGCGATTGGCGCGAAGCGTTGCGGGACGTCGATGCTGTCGTACACCTGGCAGCGCGTGCGCATCTCCTCGACGAGGCTGCCGAGGACGAAGCGGCATTCATGAGAGTGAACGCGCGCGGGACGTCACGACTCGTCGAGCAATCGGTCGATGCGGGCGTACGACGATTCATCCTGATGAGCTCGATCGGAGCCGTGAAGGCCTCGTCGGAGAGCCTCGTCACGCTGGACACGCCTTGCAACCCTGAAACGCCGTACGGGCGAAGCAAGCTCGCCGCGGAGCACGCGCTCATCAACCAAAGCCGCGAGACGAACATGGTCTGGACGATTCTTCGCCCCACCCTCGTCTATGGGCCGGGCAACCCGGGGAACATGGGCCGACTCGTCGGCCTGGTGCGCCGCGGCCTGCCTCTCCCTCTCGGCGCTGTCGCGAATCGCCGCAGCTTCACGTTCGTCGAGAACCTCGTCGACGCCGCCACGGTGGCCCTCGCGCATCGGAACGCCGCCAACGCCTTGTTCTTGCTTGGAGACGGCGAGGACCTGTCCACGGCCGAGCTCATTCGCCGGATCGCAGCGCTCACCGGGAGCCGCACGCGGTTGATTCCCGTCCCGATGCCCCTCTTGCGCGGCTTCGCCAGAGGGGCAGAAGCAATCGCCGAAACCACGGGCTGGCCCGTACCGCTGCACAGCGCCACCATTCGCCGGTTGGAGTCCTCGCTGTACGTGGACATCGAACCGCTTCGTGAGAAACTCGGCTGGACGCCACCAATTGGCGTGGACGAGGGCCTACGACGCATGTTGGCTACGCCATGAGCTGGGTCATGCTCGCAATCCTGTCGTTTGCACTGAGCTGGGGCGGAATCTGGATCCTTGTGCGGCGTTTCTCCGACCAGTTCATCGACCTCCCGAACCAACGAAGCTCGCACACGCGGCCTACCCCGCGGGGTGGAGGTATCGCGTTCGTCGCAGCGTTCCTGATCACCGCTGCGCTCGCCGCCTTCCTCATGAAGGAGGAAGCAGACGGTACGCCGTCCCTTTTGGAAGGGTCGTTCCTCGTGCTCCTGCCGCTCTGGGCCGTCGGCACACTCGACGACGCGCGCGGACTTTCTGTGCGGCTCCGCTACCTCGTTCAGCTAGGCTCCGCAGGCCTCGCCGTGGTCCTCTTCGGTTCCTTCCCCGGCTTTGAAACGATGTTCGGGCAGCTTGATGTGCCGTGGTTGACCCCATTGCTTAGCGTCATCGCGATCACCGCGCTGATCAATTTCTACAACTTCATGGACGGGCTCGACGGCCTGGTCGGGGGCTGCAGCGCCGTCCAGTTGGCGTTCTTTGCCCTGTACCTGAACCAGCCGGGCTGGTTGTTGCTCGTCGCGGCTCTCGTCGCTTTTCTCTTCTGGAACTGGCCACCCGCAAAGATCTTCATGGGAGACTCCGGCAGCACCGTCCTTGGCGGCGCCGTCGCGTTGGCTCTCCTCCGCGCGCCGGACGCAAGCGCAATGTGGTGGGCCGGCGCCGTTACCGCGCCGCTCCTCGGCGACTCCCTCTTTACCTTGATGCGTCGACTCCTCAATCGCGAGAACGTCTTCGAGGCCCATAGGTCGCACATCTACCAGCGTCTGAACCAGTCGGACTGGTCACATCGGCGCGTTGCAGGCAGCTACGTGGCCCTGACGGTCCTGATCGCGGCATTTGTCGCGTCTCGGGGCTGAGGCGGACGCCCCCCAGGCCTCACGCGACCGCTGCGCGGAGCACCTGAGCGTAGTTGTCGGCGACGCAAGCTCCCTCGAGCAAGCCGCGCTCCTGCATCATCGCGTGGAACTTCGGAAGGTTGTAGTGGGGCACGGTCATCACCAGGTGGTGCTCCAGGTGGTACTGAACGCAGTTGGGCGCGATCAGTAGCCGTTCGAGCCATCCGGCGCGCACGGTGCGGGTCTGGCCCATCGGATCGGTTGGATTGGGAACCACCGCGTGCTCGGCTATCGACCGGATGCGGGCGACGAGGTTGTTCGTCGTCATCCAGGCGCCAAACCAGAGGAGGTACAGCAAGGGATGGCCGAGGGCCCACAACACGCCAAGGAGGATTAGGTTGGTGAGCACCGTGCCGACGAGCATCCGAATTGCAGGACGGCGCGACATTCGCATCGGGAGCGTCCCGGAATCGACCTCCTCGCCGCCGATCACCTTGACCACGAGATAGGTGGTGCCGATTAGCTTCTTCACGCCGGTGATGCCGAGCAGGTCGCGCATGATCTTGCGCGCCATGCTGGCTTTCGAGACAGGAAACGCCTTCGCGAGCGCGAGGTCCGGATCGGCGTCCGTCCAGGTCTTGGCGTGGTGCTCGAGATGGTGCGCCCGATACATGTTTGCGCTCAGATAGATCGGGTAGCCCGCCAGCCAGTTGCCCACGAAGTCATTGAACTTGCGATTCTTGAAGAGCGTGTAGTGCGCGCTTTCGTGCATTACGACGGCGAGCCCGAGCTGTCGCGCACCGATGATGAAAAGCGCCAATACGATCGTGAGCAGGTTCGGAAAGAGGGCGACCAGTGCCATCGACGCGGCGATCAGCCCGTAGTTGACGAACAGCGTGAGCCAGGCGCGAAGCTCGCGAATGGCGCGAAGCTCCCGAATCTCATCGGTGGAGAACTGATCGAGCCAGGCTTTGCTGCTTTGCGCCACGAATCAACCGCGTCGGATGTACTGCTCGAGCTGGTCGATCGCAATGTCCTGCTCGGCAACGATGCTGCGAACGAGGTCACCAATCGACAGAATGCCGAGAAGCTCCTCGCCCTCCATCACCAGCAGATGCCTCGTTCGTTTTCCCGTCATGATCGCCATGCATTCACGCGTGGTCGCCTTGCGGCCAACAGAGAGGACTTCATCGGCCATCGCGTCGCCCACGCGGGTGGTGGGCGAAGCCTTGCCGCGGAGGAAGACGTTGCGGGCGTAGTCGCGCTCTGTAATCAGGCCAACGACCTTTTCGCCCTCTATCACGATCAGCGCACCGATATCGAGATCGGACATGCGTTTGATCGCATCGTAGACGGTGTCATCCGGAGAGACGGCTTGGATATCGTGGCCCTTGTGATCGAGTAACTGCGCTACGCTGGTCATGGCGAGAGGGTACCACAACGCAGGCTGTCTAGAAGGCCTCCCTATTGGCCCTCACGCGGGGCGCGGCCTCCGGCCAGACTCCTCGATGACCTCTTGAACGAGGTCGAAGTATTGGCTGGTGACAACTTCCTGATCGAAGCGCCGCAGCCACTCTGCGCGCTCGGCACGGCGCACACCGTGACCCACATCGGGCTCCGCGAGCTCGGCTTCGACGGCCGTGGCAAAGCTCTTGGCATCCTCGACTGGGGTCAATCGCCCTAGCCGTCCGTCGTCGAGCAGCTCGCGCGGGCCGAAGTGGCAGTCCGTCGATACGATCGCCGCGCCCGCTCCCAATGCCTCGATCAAGACCATCGGCAAGCCCTCGTTGCGGGAGGACATGACGAATAGGCGAGCCCGGCGCATGAAGGCCTCGGCATTGTCGACGAAGCCAAGAAGGAACACGCGATCGGCGACGCCGAGCTCTTGGGCCTGCGCCTCGAGCGAAGCACGCTCGGGGCCCTCTCCGAGGATCACCAGGTTCAGGTCGTGTCGCGAGGACAGATCGGCAAACGCCCGGAGCAACATCCCGAAGTCCTTTTGGGGCGTAAGGCGCCCGACGGCGAGCAACACCGGCTTGTCGAAGAAGGGTCGTTGCGCGGGTGTGAGCTCGAGGGAGGCTTCCTGACTGTGCCTCGGATTCGGAAGCGCCAGCACTCTGTGCGGTGGCACGTCGAAAACCTCGGCGGCATCGTCCGCCACGCCCTGGGAGCAGCCCGTCAAGCGCTCCACGCGCCGGTACGCAAAACGTTCCGGCCCGAACCCGAGCCATCGCCGAAACCACCACTGTGCGTCCGGCTCGCAGCGAATTGCATAGTGCTGACTCACGATGACCGGCACATCGGGAACGAGGTAGCGGCCGATTCCCGATGCGATGTTCGCCGTGTGAATGATGGATATCGCACAGCGTGGGCGTGCCCGTTTGAGGTAGCGTACCCAGCGTGGGGTCGCGAGGAGCTCGTTGATGGCCCCGAGCTCGACCTTGTTCACGCCCGGCAGCTCCTCATCGCGTAGCCCGCCGTGCGCGCAGGACACGACGAGATCGATTCGCAGGCCACGCTCCGCCAGGGCGCGGGCCATCAAGAGGGCGACCCGCTCCGCGCCCCCCGCCGCGTACGAGGGAATGAAGATCGCGAGGTCGGGCCTTTGGGCACTGCTAGAAACGGGGTCGCTCATACCTGACACACGATGCTCGCAAGAAAACGCTAGAGGGCAGGACGGGCCATGCCAAGGAGGGTATTCCCCTCGGACTTTCCGAGAAGGTTCAGCACGCCCAGCATGGGTGCACGCAAGATGAGCCCGGGCAGACCGTACTCGTTGCGCACGCTGGCGGCTGGGATCGGGCGCGTCGCGAAGCGCTCCGTAACGAAGCCGGCCTTTTCCAGCGCGACGCGCATGCTTTGCCGCCGGAAGAAGTTGATGTGGAGCGGCGGGATGTTCACCGGAAGGGTCTGCCGCAAGCAATACGGATCGTCGAGATTGGGCACGCTGAAGACGAAGATCCCATCGGGCTTCAAGATGGCGCGAATCGACTTCAGCATGCTGATCGGATCCGGCACGTGCTCCATGACTTCGAACGAGGTCACGACGTCGAATTTTTCGTCCTGGGTTGCGGCGAAGTCCTCGATGACGCCATTGAACATGTCGACGCCCAGAGTGCGCGCCTTTTCGGCCGCCAGCTTGGTGGGCTCCACCCCCTTCACGCTAAAACCGCGTTGCTTTGCAACGAGAAGGAAGGTCCCTGGGCCGGTTCCGACGTCCACGAGCCTGCTGTTGGGGCGCTCGGCCTCGATCCAGCGAAGCGCCTTGCGTTTGAACCAACGCAGCTGTCGAAAACCCCAGTCACCCCTGGCCGTTTTCTCGGCGACCTCGACCATCTCGAGGTAATCCGCCTCGCCGGAATACACTTCTTCGTATTGCTCGCGCGGGATCGTTCGCAGCACGGTGTACACCAAGGAACAGTCGCGACATCTCGCCATCTCGTAGGAGTTGAAAGGCTCGATCGAACCCTGCGAGGCAGAGCCGCAGATCGGACAGGTCTTCGCGCGCCCAGCGTCATCGAGGTTGAGTGCCGCCTCCGTGATCACGGTCCGCGATGTAGCACCCCGACCGAATCGCGCCAAGCGGCGCCTAGCCGTTGACCGCCATGATGCTCCAGGCGATGATCAGCTGCGCCGCATAGTAGAGGGGCAGCCCCCAGAGACGATTCACAAAACCGTTCGAGACGAAGCGGTCGCGCACGACGGCGATGTCCGACGCCGTGAACATCAGCGCACCGACCGGAATCATCCATGGAGCGCCTGCCCCACCCGCCCCGATCGCCACGACGCACATCGCGGAAATCACGAGCATGTACGCGCCGATGGGGCCGCGCATGTCCGGAGCGTGCGGAAACACCCAGCGCGCGATCAGGACCATGGCCACCGCAATCACGCCCGCGCTCACCAGCGCGAACGTCGTGTCGATGGGAAGCCCTGCAAACGCGACGACATAGGCCAGGTGACCGAGCAAAAAGGAAACGAGGCCCGCGATGAAGTACTGCTTCGCAGACCCGAGCAGGCAGACATCTCCAATCGCTCCCAGGATCAAGCCCAGCAGAACGATGTTTCCGTAGCGCGATTCGAGCGCCCCAAAGCCGATCGCCGCAACGATGAAGCCGAGTGAAGCAAAGGGCTTGCCCGCCGCGCGCAGCCCGGGCCGGTCCTTCCATTCCCCATAGAGGAGAACGGCAAGGCCCAGCGCCGTCATCCATTCGCCCACTGCATTGAGACCCATGGCTCGATTCCTTTGGTTCGCGCTATCGCCAGTTCGGTTGACGCGTGCTGGACAGCACGGCGTTCCACAAGTCGCTCTCGAGCGACATCCGTTTCTTTTCCGCCACGGCCGTCGAAATCGGGACGTAGACGATCTCTTGGTTCCAGTAGCCCACCATGGCGTCGGTCTTTCCAGCCATCGCAGCGTGGACAGCCGCGCGCGCCATTCGGTCGGTCAGGATCCGGTCCCAGGCGTTGGCGGGAACGCTGCGAATCGCATAGCTCGGATCGATGTACTTCATGCTGAGCGCGAGCTCCCGCTCTTTGAAATGGCGCTTGATCCGGTCACGCAGAAATACGCCAATGTCTTCGAAACCGACGTTGCCCGACGCATCCGTCTCGGCTTTCCTGTCCGTAAACAGATGCTGCCCTGCCCCCTCTGCGACGACGACCACCGCATGCCCTCGGGTCAGAATCCGCCTCTCTAGGGCCTCCAGCAAGCCGCCGTCGCCCTCGAGGGGAAACGGAACCTCTGGCACGAGAACGAAGTTTGTCTCCTGGCTCGCGATCGACGCGCCTGCAGCGATAAACCCGGCGGCGCGGCCCATGAGCTTGACCATGCCGATGCCGTTCGGGGCTCCGACCGCTTCGACGTGCGCGCCGCGCAGCACCTCACTGGCTACTTCGAGTGCGGTGACGTAGCCAAAGCTGATCTCGACGTAGGGCACGTCGTTGTCGATCGTTTTGGGGATCCCGACCAGCGACTTGGCAAGACCGCGCTTCGCGATCTCGAGTTGGATGGAATGGGCGCCGCGCTGTGTGCCATCGCCACCAATGCAGAACAAGATGTCGATCTCGTGCGCCTCCAAAAAGTCCACGACGACCGCCGGATCCTGCGCGCCCCGCGAGCTTCCGAGCACCGTTCCACCCAGGTGGTGAATGTTCCGGACGAAGCGCTCTGTCATCAACGTCGGCTCGAGTCCCGAGTCGGGGTTGAGCCCGGCGTAGCCGTTTCTGATCCCCAGGACGCGCTTCACGCCGTAGTTGTGCGTCAGCTCGAGGAATCCAGACCGGATCACGTTGTTCAGACCGGGAGACAGGCCCCCGCACGTCACGAACGCCGCGGTCGTTTCAGCCGGATCGAAGAAGAGCTTGCGCCGCGGGCCGGCCTCTTCGAACGAGAGCGTGTCGATCTCGGCAGCCTCGCCCCGAATGTGGCGCTTCACTCGAACCCGAATCGACTCGTCGGCAAACATCCGATCCCTCGCCTGCAGCGGCGAATCAAAGGCACAGGGCCCGAGGGTGGGAACGACGAAATCACGCTGCGTGGGCATATTTGGGCCACAGTATGCACCGAAAAGGGCCGGGGCAACCCCAGTTCCGTCGATGCTTCGGTTCACGGACGCAGGAAGTGCAGATAGTAGTTTTCTTCGAGAAGGTCCGTTTCCGACCTGAAGACGAAGCCCGCCTGCTCGACCTCCCCGATGACCTCGGCCTTGCCGGCACGGACGTGCCGCAGGACTCCCGGACTGCTCTCGCCCTCCACGCGTTTCATGTCCACCAAGACGAGCGCTGCGCCCGGCCGCAGGGAGACAAACAGCGAGCGCATGTAGGCCTGAGGAAACTCGAGGTGATGGTAGGTGTCGCACATGAACGCCAAGTCGATGGAGCGGGGACCCAGGCCAGCGGATTTCTCTTCCGCTTGAATCACGGTGACGTTACGCAAGCCTTGCGCGGCCGCGCGACTGCGAATCAGGTCGAGGAACTCTGGCACGATGTCCACGGCGTAGACCCGGCCCCGCGCCCCGACGCGCTGTGCGATTTCAGTAGTGAGCAGGCCGGTGCCGGCGCCAATGTCCGCAACCACCATCCCCATGCGAAGACCCATGGCGTCCACGATGTCGCTGTGTCGCTGGACGATCTCGCGGGATTCAGCCTCGAGGATGCGACGGTACCGCTCGGGCCCATCGGGTCGGAAATAAGGGTCGTTGATCCCCGGGTGAACGCTGGGCTCGTCTACTGCGGGTGCAATCGATTCCGCGGACGGTAGGAGCTCGCTGGGACTTGCAGGACCCGCAGCCAATGCCGTGTCGGCGGGGCTCGTCGCGCGTGTCGCGCAACCAGAAAAGCCAACCACGGCAATGAAAAGACCCCAGAGCCCTTTGGAAAACGGCGGCATCGACACGAGTCTACGATAAGATAGGTTCATGCCAAGCATGCAGCCTCGAACGAGTTCGGCTAACGAAAAGAAAGCCAGGAGGTAAATCTAGTGGTGAAAGAATTATTAAAGGGAAATCACGCCTTTGCAGAAGCGGCGATCAGAGCAGGAGTAGAAGCTTTTTATGGGTACCCGATCACACCATCTACTGAATTCCTGGAACATATGGCCAGGCGTTTACCTTCCCTCGGGAGGGCATTTGTTCAGGCAGAAAGTGAGGTTGCAGCTATCAATATGGTTTACGGAGCAGCCTGCACTGGTAAAAGGGTGATGACTGCTTCTTCCAGCCCGGGGATAAGTTTGATGATGGAAGGCATCTCATATATTGCCGGCACCGAGGTTCCCGCTGTGATTGTGAACGTTATGAGAGGAGGCCCTGGACTGGGTAATATTGCTCCTTCACAGGGGGATTACTACCAGATGGTCAAGGGCG
>RCNF010000198.1_pt1 | contig 28643 bp, 29 predicted proteins | sample 2041311 | NCBI WGS metagenome assembly RCNF01 (sample SAMN09708228, study PRJNA481090) | Marine sediment metagenome, whole genome shotgun sequencing project. | biome: marine sediment; feature: ocean; material: sediment; isolation source: Sewage treatment plant 2 marine sediment (STP2) ...
CGTTCGAGACCTTCTCTCACCGCCGTTCGGTGTTGAAAAAGCCGACGCTCCCGGACCCTCCGTTCATCTTCCCACCGTACACAGCCCGGAAGATGCGCTGGTTCAAGAAGCTGTTCTAACGGCCGTCGGTGCGAAGTGCGGCGACTTCCGCCTCGACGTGCCGTTTGAAGTAGAACGGAATCCGAAGCAGGTCCTTCCGAACGGCCGGGCGAATGATCGATACGAAGACCCCATCGCCGATGTCGACGAGCGCGCCGAACGAAATCAACGTCCGGTTCCTTTTGTAGGGACGAACTCGCATGAAGCCCCAACCGGCCCGGATGTCATGCGCCTGCGAATGATCGACTCGAAATACCATCGACCGACGGTCTGACTCGAGCGTGGTCTGCAGCACGTATCGAACGTCGATGGGGCCCCACTCCTGGCGAATCGCCAAGTCGGCTTCCTCTCCAGCTCGATGCTTGATGTCGCTCTCGGTCACGAGCGGGATGAAATTCTTGTAGCCGGTTAGATTCGTCAGGGCCTCCCAGGCCACGTCGATGGGCACATCGATGATCTGCCAACTCTGTCCGCCAATCAGCTTGTAGGCGCCTCGCTGCTCATTCTTGTGCTTCACGACGAGCTCGCCCGCGGCAAGGAGCTTCTTGTCTTCGGTGGTGAGCTGATCGCTGCTCGAGAACGATCGGGACGGTGCCGCGAAGGACACGATGAGGACACTGAGCATCGCGACTGTAGTGGTCAAAATTGACCAGCGGCCGCGTTCCTGTCTATCTCTGGAGTTGTTCATGCGGGCAGTCCTCTTCGGTTTGGTCATCATCCTGGTTTTCGCGGCCACACGAGCCGGCGCTTTTTCCAATGACGATCCCGCTCCGGACCTCATTCAAGATATTTCGTTGAATATTACACCGGGGGCGGCGATCGAGGTAGCCGACGGCGCGGAGGAGAGCGGGCTTCCCCCTTGGACGTCGATTTTGCCGCCTCTTCTCGCGATCTTCCTCGCGTTGCTCTTCCGTCACGTGCTCGTGGCGTTGTCCCTGGGGGTTTGGCTCGGTGCGTTTCTGATCTCGGACTTGTCGTTCGCAACTTCGTTCGCCCGCCTGCTCGACACGCACATCGTCAACGCGATTGCCGATCGCGGACACGCTTCCATTCTGGTCTTCAGTTTACTCCTCGGTGGGATGCTCGGCTTGATGACACAGAGCGGTGGCGCCAAGGGCCTCGCCTCTTGGGTGGGCACCGATGCGTCGAGTCGCCGCCGCGGACAGCTCACGACCTGGTTCCTCGGACTGCTCGTGTTCTTCGATGACTACGCCAATTCCCTCTTGGTGGGCTCCTCGATGCGTCCGGTCACCGATCGCCTTCGGATCAGCCGCGAGAAGCTTGCGTTCCTCGTGGACGCTACCGCCGCGCCCGTCGCGAGCCTTGCGTTGATCTCGTCATGGATTGGAGTCGAGGTCGGCTACATTGCCGATCAGTTCACCCATCTCGGGATCGACCGTGACGCGTACCTGACGTTCATCGAAACCATTCCGTATCGGTTCTATCCGATTCTGATGTTGCTCTTCGTCGCCTGGGTCGCGCTGCGGGGGCGTGACTTCGGACCGATGCTTCGAGCGGAGCGGCGCGCGTTTCACGAGGGATTGGTCTCACGGCCTGGCGCACAGCCGGCCTCGGATTTTCACGAGGAGGCGGTCCCCGAGGACGTGCCTGGCCGTCCTATGAACGCGTTGATTCCAGTGGCCGTGGTCGTGCTGGTGGCTGCGATCGGAATCTACGTCGATGGACGGGCAAAGGTCGTGTCCGCTGGCATGGATCTTTCGCTCCGTGCGATCGTCGGGGAGGCCAGCTCGAGCGCGGCGATCCTCTGGGGGACCGGGGCAGGCTGCGTTGCCGCTTTGGGCCTCTCGGTGGGAAGCGGGGCCTTGTCGTTCGCCTCATCCATCGAGGCCTGGATGTCGGGAATGCGCTCCATGCTCTTTGCAGCTGTCATTTTGGTCTTGGCCTGGGCGCTCGGCGGCGTCTGTCGCGACCTCGACACCGCGTCGTTCTTGATCGGTGCGGTTGGCGATTGGATCGCACCGGCCTGGGTTCCGACTACGGTGTTCGTGATGGCGGCTCTGGTGAGCTTCGCGACGGGTACGTCTTGGGGCACGATGGCGATCCTCTTTCCGCTCGTAGTCCCGCTCGCCCACGAGATCGCGCCCGGAAACGAGACGATTCTCCTCGGCACGGTGTCTTCGATTTTGGCCGGGTCCGTCTGGGGCGATCACTGTTCGCCGATCTCCGACACGACAGTCCTCAGCTCGATGGCGAGCAGCTGCGACCACATGGATCACGTTCGAACACAGCTTCCCTACGCGCTTCTCGTGGGAGCGGTGAGCGTGTTTTGCGCGGAGCTGCCTGTCGCCGCGGGCTGGTACGGCCCCTGGGTGGGGCTTCTGGTCGGGGCTTTGGTGATGATCGCGGCGTTCGAATCACTCAGCCGGCCCGTCCGGCGGTAGCGGCTCGGCAAGGATTTCGCCTGCGTCGAGCGCGTCGCGAAGGAGCCTCTTCAGGGTCTTGCCGCTTGCTCCACGGGGAAGCGCTTTCACAAACGCGTACGCACGTGGGACCTTGTATGGCGCCAACCGCTCTCGCGCCCAGGCATCGAGCTCGGTGGCGGCCACCCCGGTGCGTGCGACGACGACAGCAATGACTTCTTCTCCGTAGTAGTCGTCCGCCTGTCCGACCACCGCCGCGTCCTGCACCGCAGCATGAAGGGCGAGAACGGCCTCAACCTCGGAAGGGTAGACGCTGGCTCCGCCTCGAAGAATCAGGTCTTTGCTTCGATCGGCGATGGTGAGTCGGCCTTCTTCGTCGACGAAACCGATGTCACCGGTGTGAAGCCAGCCGCCGCGCAGGACGTGGGCGGTGGCCAGCTTGTCGTCGAGGTAGCCGGACATGAGGTTCTGACCCCGAACCAGCACTTCGCCCCGCTCTCCTCTCGGCACCTCTGCGCCATGCTCATTCGCAATTCGAAGCTCGACCCCGGCGACCGGTTTTCCGGATGACCCCGCGACGACCTCGTCAGGCGGCGCGTTGATCGCCGTCAGGTTCGCCTCGGTCAGTCCATACGCTTGACGAACCGGGGCCCCCAGTCGTACTTCGGCCCGCAGCCGCACATCCTCCGGAAGCGGTGCGCCAGCGCTCATGCTCCATCGGAGTGCAGGCGGCGCCGGGAGGCTTGGTTCGTTCGCCCAGGCAACGAACATCGTGGGGACGCCGGGGATCCACGTGATGCGATGGGTCGTGCAGTGCTCGAGGGTGCGCGTCGGGGAAAACTTAGGGACGAAGACCGTGCTTGCGCCGGCGAAAAACGGCACGAGTAGCGTCGTGCGAATCCCATAAGAGTGCGTGAGGGGCAGGGTGCCGAGGATTCGATCGTCTCCTCCAATATGGAGAGTCTCTTCGACCAGCGCCGCACTGTGCGCAGCGAGCGAGCGGTGGGTGATGCACACCGCTTTTGCGGCGCCGGTCGTTCCCGAGGTGTAGAGCAGCATCGCCAGGGAGTCTCGAGTCACGGTGCAAGGAGCAGCCTCGCCGACGAATCGTTCGATGAGGTTTTCGACCAGCAGGATCTCGACGGGTGCGCCTGCTCGCGCTTTGCTCGCTTCTGCGACCGAAACACGGTCCGCGTCCGTGAGCAGCGCCTTGCAGCCCGCGTGCTCGAGCTGGAACGCGATCTCGTGAGCGGTCGACGAGACCGGGACGGGGAGCGTCGTGCAGCCGGCGTAGATGGTGCCAAACCAAGCGCCAACGAAATCCAGCCCATTCGCCATGCAGATCGCAATGAGATCGCCGGCGCCGAGGCCCCGGTCCAACGGCTGCGCGGCGACGCGGGACGCCTGCTGGTCTAGCTCCGCATAGCTGATTGCGCGGTCACCACGGCTCGCATCGACGATGCCCGTGCGGTCTGGGTCACGCAGCGCCCAGCGATGCAGGAAGGTCCCGACGTTCGCGGTCATCGAGAGGAAGCTAGCACGAGGGCAGGGCCTGGACGGCGACCGGCGGCGCGTTACGCTTCGGCCCATGCACAAAGCCAAAGCGATTCGAATACGTGAGCCCGGTGGGCCGGGGGTGCTCGAGGTAGGCGAGATCGAGCTGTCCGCGCCCGGGCCGTCGCAGGTCTTGGTCGAGGTGGCCGCCGCGGGCCTCAACCGGGCCGATTGCCTTCAGCGACGTGGGTTTTACCCAGCGCCTCCCGGGGTGCCGACCGACGTGCCCGGCCTCGAATTCTCAGGCCGGGTCGAAGTGGTTGGCGACGAGGTGAGCGACTGGAAGCCGGGTGACAGGGTGATGGGTATCGTCGGGGGCGGCTCGATGGCGACGCGGCTCCTCACCGAAGGCTCCGAGCTCATGCCCGTTCCCGCAGAGCTCTCGTTGGAACAAGCCGCTGCCGTGCCCGAGGCGTTCCTGACGGCGTACGATGCCGTGGTCTTACAAGGAGGCCTCCGCAAGGGGCAGTCGGTGCTCCTGCATGCGGTCGCCAGCGGCGTCGGCACCGCGGGAATTCAGATTGCCAGCGCGATCGGCGCCTCGTCGCTTGGCACATCGCGCAGCGCACACAAGCTTCCGCGCTGCACGGAGCTCGGTTTGACGCACGCCGTGCTCGTCGAGGATGGCCAGTTCGCAGATGAGGTCCTCGCGGCTGTTCCGAACGGCGTTGAAGTGATTCTCGACACGGTCGGCGCTTCCTATCTTTCCCAAAACATCAAGGTCATCGCGAAACAGGGTCGTCTCATCGTGATCGGTTTGATGGGTGGCGTGAAGGCCGAGCTCGCGCTTGGGGCGCTCTTGGCGAAACGCGCCTCGATCCACGGTTCTGTTCTCCGCAGCCGCCCGTCGGAGGAAAAAGCCGAGCTAACCAAGTCGTTCACAAAGGCAATGCTAGGGAAGTTCGTAAGCGGTGAGTTGAAGCCAATCATCGACGAAGTCATGGAGATGGCTGATGTGCAGTCGGCGCACGAGCGAATGGACAATAACGAGACATTTGGAAAGTTAGTGCTGCGCTGGTAGCTATCGCTGGACAGATCTGCCGAAGATAAGATATCCGGCCACGAGGGTCGCGACCGCAAGCGTTCCTAAGACGGCATAGATGAAAAGAGTCGGATCCGAGACGCCACCGGAGCTGGCGACTTCCCTGAGAAGGGCGTGGTTCATCGTGGACTGACCGGTCGTCGAAAACATGTTGACTCTCCCTTTCCCTTTTTCATCAGGGCCTACGCCGGAGCGGAGCGCTTGGATTAACGGAAATCGATTTCCCCCAAAATCACGCCCGTCGCGAGAGGTTGTACGGTCTTTTCGTGCTTACAGCTTTAGCGCGCGTTTGACGTAGTTCGGCAGCGCAAAGACCGCTTGGTGCAGCGCTTCGTTGTACGCCTTTGAGCCTTCAACGATCGACTCTTGCCGCTCGCGAATCGCTCGCAAGGGCTCGCCTGTCTCCGAGCACCAGGTCCAGCTCCAGGTGCCGGTCCCGTATAGTGGCACGGGCCCCAGATACGGGTGTACTTCCGAGAACAGCCCGCGGAGCCTGTGTTGCGTTTGGACGAAGAGATCCATCATCAACAGTGGCGACTCGCTCTGTAGCGCCATGATGCCCCCGGGCGTGAGCATGCGTTTGCAGCCAGCGTAAAAGCTTTCGTCGAACAGAACCGCACCCGGACCGATGGGGTCGGTTCCGTCGAGCAAGATGACGTCGTATTTCTCGTCATTGCTCCGCTCGACGTACTCGTGCCCATCGATGAAACGAAGGTCGAGGCGCGGGTCGGTCCACGCCGTGCCGATTCCGGGCAGGTATTCCTTCGAGATGTTGACGACCATCTCGTCGATCTCGATCATCACGCACCTCTTCACATCCGGATGCCGAAGGACTTCACGGACGGTGCCACCGTCGCCGCCGCCGACGACCAGCACTCTTGCGATGCTCGGTGCCGTACACAAGGCCGGCTGTGCAAGCATTTCGTGGTAGAGAAACTCGTCGTATTCGCTGGTCATGAAGACCTCGTCGATGATCAAAACCCGCCCAAAGCCCACCGTGTCGATCACCTGGATTTGCTGGTAGGCGCTTCGTCCCGAAAACAACGTTTCTTTGACCCGGAGTCCCAGTCGGGTGTGGTCATCGAGGGTTTCGTCATACCAAAGGCCCATGGGTTCCTCGCTAGAGCCCTAGCTGCATCTGTGGTTCGAGACTGGGCCCGAGCTCTAGTGGCTCTCGTTGGTGCGCTAGGAAGAGCTCGGTGTTCCGATGACCGAGAGCCGCCTCGGCGGAGCTCCGCGCGAGCCGAGGAGAGTTGTTGGTTTCCGACAAATGCATGAGAACGACGCGCTTCGGCGCGTGTCGAAGCCCTGCCAGCAAGTCCGACGACTGGCCGTTTGAAAGATGCCCGCGCGACCCAGCAACCCGCCGCTTCAAGATCGCTGGGTACGGGCCTTCGGCAAGCATATCCGGATCGTGGTTGCTCTCGAGCAGTAGCGTTTCGCAATCGCCGACAAAATTCGACAGTCCTTTGGGAACGTGTCCGAGGTCCGTCACGAGGCCGATGCTGGTTGATTTTGTTTCGAACCTGAGCGCCACCTGGGGCGCGTCGTGCGGAATCGAAAGCGAGTGGACGGTGATGTCACCCACGCGGAAACGCTGGCCTGCGTTGAAGGTTCGGGTTCGCGCCTCAGGACGAAGCCGTATCGCCGCGATGGTTTCCTCTCTGGCGAGAACGGGGCAGCACAGTCGCGTCGCGTAAGTCGACGCATTCGCGGCATGGTCGCTGTGACTGTGGGTCACGATGACCGCAGCGACGTTCGTCGGAGGCTCTCGCCCCAAGGCTTCGAAACGCTGAACGAGCTTGCGGTGCGAGAGACCGGCGTCGACCAGGACAGACGTTGTCCTGGACTCCAGGAGAAGCGCGTTCCCCTCGCTTCCGCTGCCTAGAATGGTAACCCGCACGGCCAAGCTAGAGCACAGCTGCGATCGCTTGGCAACACTCTCGACTTGCCAGCGAGGGTTTTAGGCGCGAGAGTTCCGGCGTGGGCGATACGGATTTGGAGTACGACAGTATTCTCGTGGTGTCCTTCGGAGGGCCCGAGAATCGTGCAGAAGTCATGCCGTTCCTCGAGAACGTGGTGCGGGGCAAAAACGTTCCGCCCGAGCGACTCAAGGAAGTCGCGGCGCACTACAATCACTTCGAGGGCAAGAGCCCCATCAACGACCAGAATCGGGCGTTGATCGCGGCGCTCGAAGAAGAGCTTCGGAAGAGCGAAATCGATCTGCCAATCTATTGGGGCAATCGCAACTGGGACCCCTTCATTCTCGACGCGCTTCGGGAAATGCGCGATGACGGGAAGAAGCGAGCGCTGGCATTCGTCACATCTGCGTACAGCAGCTACAGCGGGTGCCGACAGTATCGGGAAAGCATCGAGAAAGCTCGCGAGGAGCTCGGCGAGGGAGCGCCCGTCGTGGACAAGCTTCGGGTATTCTACAATCACCCCGGTTTCATCGAAGCCAACGTCGAATGCCTCCTCTCAGCGCTCGCGACGCTGCCCAAAGAGCGTCGTGAATGCGCTCGCGTCGCTTTCAGCGCCCATAGCATTCCCCTCTCCATGGCAAAGAACTGCGACTACGCCGACCAGATTGAAGAAACGGCACGGCTGGTCGCCGAGGGAGCACGCCACGAACGCTGGCAGCTCGTCTACCAAAGTCGAAGCGGGCCGCCGCACGTTCCATGGCTGGGTCCAGACATCCTCGAGCACATCGATGCGCTGGCTCAGATCAACACCAACGATGTGGTGGTGGCGCCGATCGGCTTCGTGTCAGACCACATGGAGGTCGTCTGGGATCTCGACCACGAGGCACGCGACTACGCCAGCGAGCTCGGCATCACCCTCACACGCGCGCCCACGGTCGGGACGCACCCAGCGTTCGTGGCGATGATTCGCGAGCTCATCGAGGAGCGGCTGGGCAAGGTGAGTGTCCGCCAGGCCCTGGGCAAGCGCGGCCCCTCCCACGACGTCTGTCCGGCGGATTGTTGCCAGTACCAGCCGCGTGCGTCGCGGCCGGCAGAGTCAGCCTAGCGCGTCACGTTATTCCGGGTCTTTGAAGTTGGGATCGCGCTTCGTCATGTTCGCCTGCACCGCCTCCATCTGATTGGGGCTCCCGAGCAGGCTGACCTGTAGGGCGGTTTCGAGCTTGAGCGCATCCGCGCGGGACATCTTCGGGGCGTCCCGGAAGAGAGCCTTTCCTGCTCGGATGGCGTGAGGCGACTTCGTCGCAATCAATTTGGCGGTTTCGAGCGCGTCTGCGAGCGGGTCCTCCGCGACTTTGGTCGCGAGCCCGAGCGCGACCGCTTCGGTGCCCGAGATGATTCGTCCGGTGAACGTGAGCTCCTTTGCGACATCGAGTGGGACCAGCGCCAACATCGTCTGTGTGATGCTCATGTCGGGGATCAGTCCCCATTTGATCTCCATGACCGAGAATTGCGCATCGGCCGTGACGTAGCGAAGGTCCGCGCCGAGTGCGACTTGAAGCCCGCCCCCGAAGGCGAAGCCGTGGATCGCCGCGATGACGGGGACCTGGATTTCCTGCCAAATCCAGCCCGCACGTTGCGCCATGTTGGCGGGACTCTCCTCGCTTCGTGAGAGGAGCTTTTGCATCAAGTCGGGCGATCCCATGAACGAACCGAAATCGAGCCCGGCGCAAAAGGCCTTGCCTTCACCGTGGAGCACGACCGCCCGTACGCTCTTGTCTGCGAGGATTCGCTTGCCTGTGCCGATGAGCGCATCGAACATGTCAGCGTCCAGTGCATTGCGTTTTTCGGGACGCGACATGCTAACCGTGGCGACGTGGTTGTCGATGCTGAGTTGAACTCGTTCAGACATGAGCACTCCCTAGTTGAAAACGACCGTTTTGTTGTCGTAGACGAGGATCCGGTCGTCGAGATGCCAGCGCACCGCACGCCCAAGCACGACTTTTTCGAGGTCACGACCCTTTCGGACCAGGTCCTGCACGGAGTCGCGGTGCGAACAGCGGACGACGTCTTGTTCGATGATCGGGCCTTCGTCCAAGTCTGCCGTGGCGTAGTGCGCCGTCGCACCGATCAACTTCACGCCTCGTTCGAAAGCCCGGTGGTAGGGCTTGCTTCCCATGAACGCAGGCAGGAACGAATGGTGAATGTTGATGACCTGGCCGTCATACGCCTTCAAGAAGTCATCGCCGAGGATTTGCATGTATCGGGCAAGCACGACGAGATCGACGCTCTCGGCCTTCAGCAGCGCGATGGCCTCACGCTCTTGCGCAGGCTTTGTCTCTTTCGTGATGGGAAGGTGGTGGAACGGGACCCCAAACTGCTCCGCAACCGGCCGGAGGTCTTCGTGGTTGCTGATGATCATCGCGAACTCGGTCGAGAGCTCTCCTGCGCGTTGGCGCAGCAAGAGGTCGTATAGACAATGGTCGTACTTCGACACGAAGATCGCGGTCCGAAAGCGATTCCCGCCATCGGCGATACGCCAGCTCATCGAGAAGCGGGCTGCGACTTCGGAAATCGCGGTCTCCAAGCTTCGGCGATCGGTGTGCAGCTCGGACATGTCGAACTTGATGCGTTGAAAGAACTGGCCGGCCACCGGATCGGTGTGCTGGTCAGCGTCGAGGATGTTGGCACCGTGGCCGTAGAGGAGCTGTGCCAGCGCCGCGACGAGGCCTTTGCGATCGGGGCAGCAGACGAGCAGCGTTGCGGTTTGTTCCACGGGCCAAGGTGTAGCCGTTGAGCGAGCGTTCGGCCAGCGCCCCGACGCCTAGCGGCTCAGGCGCTCCATGGCGTCGCCAAAGATGAAAACCAGCTGCAGGACGCCGGCGATGGTGCCCAGCACGGCACCCGCGGCGATTAACTTCCACTCGTCCTGCTGGAATGCAGGCCTGAGCACCCCCTCGTAGCTTTCGCGGTCGAGCGCTTTCATCCGACGTTCGAGCTCTCCTTGGAGATCCACCGCTTCGCCGGCGAAGGTGTGAAAGAAACCGCCCGGCTTCGGCCACTCGGTTTGGATTCGTTCGAGGAGCTCGGCCCGGAGAGCAGGCCGCTCCTCTTCTGGCACGACCAGAGCAGCCATCGGGTGCGCTTCGTATTTCGCGATCAGCTCGGCGATCCGACGTTCGACGATCCGGTTCATGTGCGCCGCTCCATCGCTTTCCATGACCGTGGTCACGATGTTGTCGGCGTTCAGCACACGCGTCGCCACGGTGCGCCCAAATGCCTCGGCGACCTCGGTCTGCCTCTTGTGAAACAGCCCTTGCACGGTCAGGGGGCCGATCTTCACCGGCTCACGCGGCGCGAACACGAGCTTGATCGCGATCCAGTTGGTCAGGTAGCCAACGAAGAAGCCAGCTGCCGGAAGGATCCAGGGGGCGGGGTAGAGCACCCAGATGACCATCTGGAAGACGCCAAACAGGAAACCGAAGTAGAGCCCTGAACGCTCGATGAACTTGAACTCCTTGCGACCCACTTCGAAGAACATCTCGCCCATCAGCGCTTTGTGCCGCTCGATCGCCTCGAGAACCGTCTTCTCGATGTCCATGATTTTGTCGATGTCGTCGGCCATGTCCATGGCGATTGCGCGCGAAACTTCGATCACTTCAGCACGAACCTGCTGGCGCACCTTGTTCTGCATGAACTCGCCGGCGTTGTCCCACATCGCCTTGGCGTGCTTGTTGGCGACTTCGTCGATCACTTGCTCCGTTACATCGTCGATGACCACGCCAAGCTTTCCAGCGAAAGACTCTGCGCTGAAGGTCTCGTCGAAAAGCTGTCGCAGGGACAGGAGCTTCTGCGTGATCAGCGTGTTCGATACCCTCGCAAGCCGGAGCGCATTGGCCGGGATCACTCCTTGCCAGCCCAAGTAGGGCGGAATGCCGACGAACTCGACCGGCCGGAACATCATCTTGATTGCCACCACGTTGGTGAACCAGCCCACCAACGCGCTGATCACGGGGATCAGCAGGACGATCCAGTTGTCTTGAATGCGGGTCAGCAGCTCCATCGGATTTGATGCTCGGTCGAGGGATTTACGGGGAGTGGAGGTGCATCCAATAGAGCAGCAGCGCGATCGTCTTGGCGTCCTCGATGTGGCCGTCCTTAATCATGTCGCGGACTTGCCACTGGGGAATCGGAAAAACCTCGATCTCTTCGTCATGGTCTAGCGATTGGCGCGTCTGCTCGAGGTCGGTCGCCAAGAACCCATGCATCCGTTCGTTGAGGATGCCTGGAGACGCAAAGAACGCGGTGAGCGGCACGAGGGTTCCAGCTCGGTACCCGGTTTCCTCTTCGACTTCTCGTTCGGCACAGGCCTCGGGCGCTTCCCCGGCCTCGAGCGTACCCGCGGGCAGCTCCCAAAGGACCTTGCCAACCGCGTGGCGAACGTTGCGAATCATGACGACACGACCGTCGTCCAAAAGGGGGAGGATCACGGCTGCGCCTCGATGCTCGATTACGTCACGCACGACGTCAGCGCCCCCCTGACCCTCGAAGGTCACTCGAGCCACATCGAACAGGGGGCCGGAGTACAGCAGCTCACGCGATTTCATGGCGCGCATCATGGACGACTTTTCATTCGTTTACACGTCAATTTGACTGGATCGTGCGGGATCGCCATTGTGGGGGCGTGCGACTCGGGAATCTATGGGGTTCGCCGTTGGCGATCGTGTCGTTTGGGGTGGCGCTAGCGGGCGTTTGGACGCTTGGCTACGGTGCATCGACGACGTCCGCCGACACCGCTCCGAGGACGCCTGCGGCGATCGACGAGACGGGCGTGCTCAATGCGGTTCGCTCCGGAGAGCGCATGGGACCGAAGCTCCTCGAGCCACCTCCGAGCGACGCGCTCGGCCTCGACATTGCCATCGAAGATCGCGATGGGAAGTCGATGGAGGCATTGCATCGAGCCCTCGCTCGTGCAGCCGCGGGCGAGGGACAGGCTCGGCTTCTCTTCTACGGCGCGTCTCACGTCGCCAGCGATCTGTTCACCGGTTACATCCGTCGAGAGCTACAAACGCGCTTCGGCGACGCGGGCCATGGCTTTCTGCTTCCTGTTCATCCCTGGCGCACCTATCGGCACCGCGACATCAACATCGAAAGCGATGGCATGCAATGGGAGACGCAGCGCGTTCGAGTCGGCGACGCGGAGGTTGAGCGCGTCGGCCTCGCCGGGATTGCGATGATGAGCGAGCGAGCAGGGTCTTTCGGCACGGTGTACACGGCGCAAGAGGGCGAGTACGGCCGTACGGCAGGGTTCTTCGAGTTGTACTACAAGCAGCACCCTCGCGGCGGCGACCTCGATGTATTCATCGATGGACGAAAGGCGCGTCGCATTTCTACTCGTGCGAGCAAGGTGTCGACCGGCTACGCCACCTTTCGTGTTCCCGACGCCCCGCATCGATTTGAGATCCGAACCGTGAGCAAGCGGCCTGTCTGGGTGTATGGCCTGGTGGTCGAGCGCGATCGGCCCGGCGTGGTCGTCGATACTCTGGGGATCAACGGCTCACGCGCCCGCTATCAGCTTCTTTGGGACGAGCAGGTGTATCAGGAACACCTTCGCAGGCGGAAACCCAATCTCGTCGTGCTGGCCTATGGAACGAACGAAAGTGGTGATGAATCACCTCTCGAGGACTACGAGCGCGATCTAGGGGCTGTGCTCCAACGGATGCGTGACTCGGTGCCCGAGGCGTCTTGTCTCTTGATCGGTCCGTCGGACCGGCCGATGCAGGTCGAGGAGCGTGTTTTCGAAGACCGGGCGCGAACCGCTCGACTCATCGAGGTGCAGCACCGCCTCGCCCTCGAACATGGCTGCGGTTTCTTCGATCTCGTGGCGTTCCAAGGGGGCGCTCTCTCGATGGTACACTGGGCCGCGAACGATCCGGCCTACGCGGCACAGGACCACATTCACTACACCCGTGTCGGTTATCAGCGCTTGGGAGAGGTGTTGCTCTCGGCGCTGCTCGAAGGGATGCCGCCTTCAAAGGAGTCGATGGAGCCGGACGAACCCTCATCCTCTTCGCTTGGCGTCGAGGAGCCCGAGGACGCAGGCGCCGTCGAGGCCTCTCGCGAGAGGTAGTCCGCGAAGCCGGCCAAGATGGCCTTGTAGAACATATTCCCGATGATCTCGTAGCCCGCGGGGGTGGCATGCCGGAAGTCACCCATGGCAAGCCTTGGGCGTGCCTTGTACCAGCGGCGCATTGCGTCCTCGCCGCCCATCGCACGCCAGGTGTCGTAGAACGCACAGTCGGAGTCGATGGCCGCCCGTCGCTGCGCGGCGACGATCAATGGGATGGTCGGCAGCGTGCGAATGCGTCCACGGGTGCGCCGCGCCTGATCGAGCGGCGCAAAGACCAGGCAAGCGAGGTCCTCGCGTCCCTGCCGCATTCGGCGCAGCACCTTCACGTAGTCCTCGTAAAACATCTGCTCCGTGCGATCGTCGCTCGCTTCGTTTCCTCCAAAACCTAGAACGATCAGGTTGGTGCCCCGCTGTTCGAGCTGGCGCCGGATGTGGTTTTCGTCGAAGTTGAGGAGTCGATTGGCTCGTGCACCGACCAAGCCTAGAGAGTCGTACACCACGCCAGGGCCTTCACGCTCCACGGCGACGCCATAGAAGTTCACTGGGCTTCCCCTCTGGTAGCGAATCTCGATCGAGTGCGGCCCGTCGGGAACTTCGATCGAATGGACGCCATCTCCCACCGCGTCGGCCCTCGTCGACACGATGTCGCGGTCCTCTCTGTCGAGCCGGACCGAGAACTCACCGCCGCGCGGTTGTTCCTCGTAGTAGATCTCGAATCGAGATGCCTGCCTGCCGACATCGCCCCGCTTGGCAGTGCCGATTCGTGCCCACGAGCCTCGCATGGCTCGCGACTGCACGCCGCCGTAGCCGTAGCGGCCGTTGCGAGCCTGTCGGCGCACGACTTCACGAAGCTCCCAGGCTTCGGGGTTGGACGATTGCCGCACGCCCCGGTGCTTGTAAGGGATGTATCCCTTGGCCGCGAGCACGAAGCCATGTCCTGCATCCCCGAAACGCGCCTGTAGGTTCTGACGAACGGTCGAAGTGACTAGGTCGGTGGCGATACTCGAGTCGCCGTAGTGTCCGACCCGTGTAATGGAGCCTTTTTCCGCGCGTGCCGTTTTTTCGAGGGACTCGTAGAACGCCCGCATACCCAGCCCGCTCGGGTCTTCAATCCGGACCGATATGCCTGCGTACTCCGAGGGGTTGATCCTCACGCCCTCCTCTGACCCGGTCGGCGGCGCGACAATCGGTTTGGTGCCTAGGTTCGCGGCTACGGTTTCACCCACCGCTTCGGCGAGACGCTCGGTGCCGGCGCCTTCGCCAGCCGTCGACCGGTATGAGCCTCCGTGACCGGCGAAGGCAGGGATTTCACCCCAGCGCTTGAAGAGCCGCAGGATCGGGACGTCCTCTTCACCCGGTATCCAAGGTCGAAGGGATTGGATTGGAGGGATCAGGTACGTCAGCATGCAAGCCCCCAACATGAACACGACGACGGTGATCAGGTGCTGTAAGGGCGTGAGCTGTTCGTGGATTCGTTTGAGCATTAGAACTGAAAGTAGATGTATGGAACGACTTCGCTCGTCGCGACTACGCTCAAGACGAAGCCCACGACGGCGAGCGTGACGCCCTGGGCGGGCGCTGGCATGGACTTGAAGCGGAGCTCGATCGATTCGAACCAGCGCTTCGGCGTATAGTGGGCGGCGAACGTCAGGATTAGCATCGCCCAGACGCCGAGCGAAATCTGGCCAACGGAAAATGTGCCCGAACCGAGCCGAGTGGTGACGTCGGCGGCGTTCTGTAGGCTCGTCGCTCGAAAGAGGATGCGTGAGAAGACGACGAACTGCAGTGCCCAAAAGACCTTGAAGGCGTGGACTTGCCAGCCGTCGACGGTTTCGCGATTGCGGCCGGATCGCCGGTAGAAGAAGCGGTGAATCACCATCGCCATCGCTTGCAGAATCGCGTAAAAAACAAAGGTCCAAGACGCGCCGTGCCAGATGCCGATGAGAAACATGGTGAGCCAGAGGTTCCAATACGCGCGGACCGGGCCGGCACGGGAGCCGCCGAGCGGGAAATAAAGATAGTCACGGAGCCAGGTCGATAGCGTCATGTGCCAGCGGCGCCAAAACTCCGCGGGGCTCGCAGACTGATACGGCCGGTCGAAGTTTCTTGGAAGCTCGAGGCCCATGAGCTTCGCCGAGCCGCGCGCGACGTCTGTGTACCCGGAGAAGTCGCAGTAGATCTGCATCGTGAAGCCGTAGAGCGCGACCAGGACCTCGGCTCCGCTGTACAGCTCGGGCTGATCGAAGACGCGGTCGACCAGATTCACCGAGAGGTAGTCCGCGATGGCCACCTTTTTGATCATGCCGGTTGCAATGAGGAAGAGGCCTTGGGTGACCTGCTCGTCGCGAAGCGTGATCTTTCGCTGAAGTTGGGGCAGCAGCTGCGAAGCGCGGACGATGGGGCCGGCGACCAGCTGCGGGAAGTAAGTCACGAAGAAGGCAAACTGGAAAAAGTTGCGCGTCGGTTCGAGCTTCCGCCGGTAGATGTCGATCGTGTAGCTGAGGGTCTGGAACGTATAAAAGGAGATGCCTACGGGGAGCAGAACATCGAGGAACGGCGGGTTTGGGATTTCGATGCCGAAAAAAAGACCCAGCACGTCCGCAGTTGCTTGCGCGGCGAAGTTGAAATACTTGAACAGCCCAAGAAGCCCGAGGTTCGAAATCAGGCTTAGGATGAGCCAGCGCTTTCGGCTGGTCTGGTTCTCGGTCGCGTGGATGCGAAGACCGACGACGTAGTCGATGACCGTCGAGCCGAGGATCAGGACGATATAGGCCGGGTGCCATGCCATGTAGAACAGGCAGGACGCGACGAAGATGAAGATGATCCGCAGCTGCGCATGGCGAGCCAGGAGCCAGAACCCGGCGACAGCAACGCCTAGGAATAGAATGTAATCGAGGCTATTGAAGAGCACTGGTCCCCTTACCCAGCGTGAGTGCGCCCGGTTCTAGCCGCAGCCAGCCCTGCACGCTAGCTGCTTGACGGAGGCCTTGCTTCGACCAAGCATCTGCGGCCGGAGGTTCGGATGAAGATTGCCGGTTCTGTAGCATTGGTGACGGGTGGAGCTTCTGGCCTGGGCGAGGCGACGGTGCGCAAGCTCGTGAGCCAAGGAGGCCGCGCGGTCATCGTCGACCTCAATGCGGATCGCGGAAAGAAGCTAGCCGCCGAGCTTGGTGACGCGGCGACCTATGCGCAGGCCGACGTCAGCAATGCCGACGAAGTGCGAGCGGCAGTCGAGCAGGCGACGTCGATGGGCACCCTCCGCGCAGCGATCAGCTGTGCAGGGATCGGATTCGGCATGCGAACGATTGGCAAGGACGGCACGCCGCACGACCTCGGCGTCTTCCAGAAAGTCATCTCGGTCAATCTCGTGGGCACCTTCAACGTTCTCCGCCTTGCCGCCTCGGCCATGGCCAAGAACGAGCCCGAAGACGGCGAGCGAGGTGTCGTCATCAACACTGCTTCGGTGGCGGCCTTCGACGGCCAGATCGGGCAGGTGGCGTACTCGGCTTCGAAGGGCGGCATCGTGGGCCTGACCCTACCGGCGGCGCGCGACCTCTCCAAAGCACAGATTCGCGTCGTGACGATCGCGCCAGGCACCTTCGACACGCCGTTGCTGGCCACGCTCCCCGATGACATGCGCGCAGCCCTTGCCGCCACGATTCCACACCCGAGTCGGCTCGGCCGTCCGGCGGAGTTCGGTGCGCTTGCCTGCCACATCGTCGAAAACAGCTACCTCAACGGCGAGGTGATCCGCCTCGACGGCTCCATTCGTATGGCGCCGCGCTAACTTGCCGCTGCACAGGACTGTTCTAGGGTCGGGCCGTGGGTGATCCGGCGCAGCCAGAGGTGCACGTCCTCGGCGTGCCGCCTGTGAGACGGCGGAGAATTCTCGGGCTCGCGCTTCCAATCATAGGCGGCATGCTATCGCAAAATGTGCTGAACCTCGTCGACACGGCAATGGTCGGCACGCTCGGCGACGCCGCTCTTGCCGGCGTTGGTCTTGGCGGTTTCGCGAATTTTCTTTTCTCCGCATTCATTTTGGGCCTTTCCGCCGGGGTCCAGGCCATGGCTGCGCGCCGCGTGGGGGAAGGGCGCCTCAGCGAGACGGCGATCCCGCTCAACGGGGGCTTGCTGCTCGCGCTGATCATCGCGGTCCCCTGGTCGGCGACCCTCATCACGCTCGCGCCGGAGTACTTTCCCGTGCTCACCAGCGATGCAGCGGTCGTCGAGCAAGGCGTGCCCTACTTACGCGCCCGGCTCTTCGCGATGTTTGCGATGGGGATGAACTTTGCATTCCGTGGGTATTGGAACGCCGTCGACAAGTCGATCCTCTACATGCGCACGCTCATCATGATGCATGTGGTCAACATCTTCCTGAACTGGGTGCTGATCTTCGGGAACCTCGGCGCCCCCGAGCTGGGCGCGATGGGTGCCGGTGTGGCTTCGGCCATTGCGACTGTGTTTGGCACCGCATCGTACTTCGTTCTCGGTCGCGGCTATGCGCGCGACGCCGGGTTTCTTCGCGGCCTACCCGACCGTGCGACGATGACGACCATCATTCGACTGGCAGCCCCGGCCGGCCTGCAGCAGTTTTTCTTTGCCGCGGGAATGACCGTCTTCCTCATGCTCGTAGCCCGCATCGGGACGCCGGAGCTCGCGGCGACCAAGGTCATCATCGACCTCATGCTCGTCGGTATCTTGCCTGGCATCGGCTTCGGGCTGGCGGCCGCGTCGCTCGCGGGGCAGGCGCTCGGGCGTGGTGATCCAGACGATGCCAAGCAGTGGGGATGGGACGTGACCAAGATGGCGATCTTGGTCGTCGGAGCACTCAGCATTCCAGCGGTTCTGGTCCCGGAATGGATATTGAGTGGCTTCATCCACCAGCCCACGACCCTCGCGCTCGCCAAAAACCCGCTTCGACTCGTGGCCTCGTTTCTCTTCCTAGACGCTGTGGGAATGGTTTTGATGAACGCCCTGATGGGAGCCGGCGACGTCAAGCGGGTGATGTTCATCGCCACCGGCTTTCAGTGGCTCATCTTCCTGCCTCTCGTCTACCTCTTCGGCCCCGTCATGGGCCTCGGGCTGGTCGTCGTATTTGCCGTGCAGGCGGTGTACCGCGGCCTCCAATCGATTACGTTTGCCCTGATGTGGAAGCGTGGGCGTTGGCAATCGATCGCGCTTCACTGACGTCATTCGACGGGCTCGCCCGTCGTCCGGTCGAGTGTCATCCAAGGTGTCCCGGCGATCTGCACTTCAATGACGTTTTCCGTAACCGTGACGGCGGGTTTGCTGGTGACGCTGCCGAGCTCGGCGCGCCAGAGCTCTTTGCCCGAGCCGACCTCTTTGGCGATGACGACGCCTGGGTCGCCCGCTTGCGCTTCGTAGAGGACGCCTCCGCTCAAGACGGTGGCGCTGTGGGCCTCTTGGAGGGCACGGGTGTTCTTCTCCAGGCGTGTGGCGCCGAACCAAGCGATGAGGCCGGCGCCCAAGACCAGCGCCAACAAGACCCCAACGACACGTTTCCCAGACTTGCCCTCTTCAGCCACGGCTGGTTCTTAGCATGCTCGTCGCGGGTGCCTAGCGGCGCCACATCTCCCAGATCGGCACGACGCTCATCACCAGATAGCTGACGAGAAGAAGCAAGCCGGACAGGGCATAGGCTGCCACCGAGCCGCCGTAGCCATGCGCGACCAGCCAGGGCGCTGCGATGTGGAGCACCGTCCCAAACGATCCGATCGCGACCCATGCGACTTTCGACTGCTTCCGGGCCCGGGAGAGCATGTACATGTGGCTCAGGATCAACAGGTACACCGGCATGGAGAACAAGTGGAAGTGCGTGATCTCCAGAAGCTTCCGGCGAGGCATCGGTTCGAACGCCGCCAGGTTCTCGCCGTCGGGAGGAAGCACCAGAAGAGGGCCTCCGACGTTCTCTGGCTCATCCACGGGCGGTGCTTCGCCTCCGTAGTACCCATCGGCACCGCTCAGATCGAGCCCCACCATGTCGTGCGTCAACAGGACCGTCAGCGCCAAGCCGACGAGGGTGAACACGAGGAAGACCGTGTAGACGGCGCGTGCGCCGAGGGGTAGGGCGCGAAGCCTGCCGGAAGGTCGGGTGAAGTCTTGCATGGTCCGAGCTACGACGACGTGAGCACCGCGTCATGCAGCAGCAAGGTCGCACGCTTCACGGCTTTGGCCATCGCGTGCGCGGAAAGCGTTGCACCGGAGATGACGTCGATGTCGTGTCCGGGTCGAAAGCCGCTCGCCGCCTCCTTTCCTACGAACTGCTTGCGGAACCGCGTGGACCGAATCCCCTCGCCGTAGGGCTCGCGGTACGCAACCACCTCGACCCGTGTCACCCGGCCCTCTCCGTCGAAGAAGGTCGCGAAATCGATGTACTCGTGCTGACCGATTTCACGATCGAAGAGGGCGTATCCGTCGACGTGGCTGCCCGAGTGGGCAACGTAGAAGATGAACTCTCCTCTTTCGAGCTTCTGCCCTAGGCGCTTGCCGAGCAAATCGCGATCTTTTTCCGAAAGCTGGATACGCTGGAAGTCGACCAGCTCGGACTGTCGGAACTGCTCGGCGAGAAGACCCCGCACGCTGTAATAGACTTGCGCATGGCCGTTGGCGGCTAGGACGGAGCCGGCGAGCAAAAAAACGAGCATCCAGGCGGCCCTATTGAAAACGCTTTTCATCTTCGTTTTCAACGATAGGAGCTGCTCAGATTCCGTGCAAGTCGAAATTCAGGCCTAATTTTAAGGGTTTGTGGCCTTTTCGCCGGCCGATTCCGCTCGCCTGGCGCTGCTTCCGTCGAATTCTGCCCGATCCGGCTGCTGTCTCGTTCGCACGGTCAGCCGGCTTGGCGGTTCGCCGCCCGCTCGACAAGATGTCCCGTATCTCGACATGCTCGATCGGCCGAACTACGCACAACCCAAGCCAGAAGCTCTCAAGCGCTTTCGATTCGCCCTAGTGCTGCTCGCGATCGGCGTGGGCGTCTGGCTCTACGCGAGCGGCACCTATGCCGCGACCGATCCAGCGGAGATGCGCGTTTGGCTGCGCCAAGCCGGTGCCTGGGGCGGGGTTCTGTTCGTTTCGGCCTATTGTGTGCTGCAGCCCCTGGGCGTGCGGAGTCTGTTTTTCCTTTTGGCAGCGCCCATGGTCTGGGAACCGGCGACCGCCTTTGCGCTGAGCTGGGCCGGCACCGTGGCGGCGTCGGTTGCTGCGTTTGCGTTCGCGCGGTTCGTGGCCCGCGGATGGATTCAGCAGCGCCTGCCGCCTGGCATTCGTCGATTGGACGATCGATTGGCGTCGCGCGGGCTACGGACCGTGCTCCTTCTCCGCCTCTTCTTTTACACAACCCCCACGTTGCAATTCGCCCTCGGCGTGTCGCGCGTGAAGCTTGGCCCGTTTTTGACGGGGACGATTCTTGGGATCATCCCCTTTACCGTGTTGATGACGTGTCTGGGCGTTCAAATCAACGCCTGGGTCGCGGCGCATCCGATTTCGAGCTGGCCCTGGGGTCGATTTGGCCCTCTCATTGCCTTGATCCTGGTCGCGATTCTGGCGGCCGCATTCCTCTTCATTCGAAAATGGCAAAGCAAGTTGTCGTTCGAAAACACCCCGTGAATCCGCACCTGGATCAAGAGTCATGAACGAATCATTTCCATCCGTTTTGCTTCGATCGGCGCCGCCACCGGACCGGTCCAAGCCGCGCCATCGCTCGACTCGCGTTGCGCTGCTGATCTTCAGCCTGGCTCTGGCATCGGGCTGCACCGGCGTTCTTCAGAACCTCGGGGCGCGATGGGTCACCGGCAAGATCGCCGCCGTCTTCGATCTCGATGACGAGCAGCAAGCCGCCACCCGCGCAGCGGTCGACCGAGCGATCGTCAGCGCCCCTGAAGTCTTGGGACCACGGCTCGATCTCTTGGTCGCAACGGTCGATCGCGCGCTCGCCAAGGGCATGACCGAAAAGAAGATGCTCGTCATCGAACGGCAGGTCGACATCCTGATGGACAAGGCGGTTTCTTGGATTCTCGACGAGGCAGCGCCCATTTTGGCGACCCTGCGCGATGAGCAGATCGAGCACGCCGAACGCGAGCTCGACGAACGGCTCCAAGAAACGGGTGATGAGCTCAATGCGCCCGAGAAAGAGCGGCGTCGAAGCCGGCAGGAGAAGTTCGTCGAGGCGATAGAAAAATGGTCTGGGCGCTTGAGCGATGAGCAAGAGCAGGAGCTCCGCGCGTTCGTGGCATCCATGCCCGATGAGGCGGCCGACAGACTTCGCGCCGACGAGCAGCGCCTCGGCGAGGTTGCCGCAAGGATGCGCGAGCACCCCGGGGCGTCCGCGATTCGAGACCTCTTATGGACCGCTTGGACGCAGCGCGAAGACTGGGGCCCCGGCACCCGCTCCGCCGAAGAGCGTCGAGCCGACGGCCGCAAGACGCTCCTTTTCGTATTCGACCTGCTCGATGCCAAGCAGCGGGATCACATGAGCGAACGACTGCATGAAATGCACGACATGGTAAAGCGTGTGCTGGGTACGGAAGGAGCATAGCGATGGCGGAACGTTCGTCAGGTCCGGTCCCCAATGTCTACACGCTGACCGAGCTATTCGCGGACTTGGGGTCCGTCCTCACGCGCGCGCCCGCACTTTGGGCGATTTGGATCGGGGGCCGCCTGCCGCGGGCTCTTCGTGAACAGATCATCGTTGCCGTCGCCAAGGTCAACGCATGCAGGATGTGCGAGCACGCCCACAGTCGAATGGCACTCGAGGCCGGGGTGTCCGATTCGGAGATCGCGGCCCTCGAGGATATGGACCCGAGCGCCTTCGATCGAGGAACTTGGTTGGCGATCGCGCATGCCCGTGAGCGAACCAAAGCGAAATTCGCCCCCGTCGCTGAAGACGCATCTGAAGAAGCTCTGAACGAAGCATTGAGCGCTCAAACGCGCAGCGACGTCGAAGACGTGGCCCGCGCGATGACAGTGGCCAATCGCATTGCGAACACGCTGAACGCTCTTCCCGATCGCTGGCGTGGCAAACCGGTGCCCGAAAGTCGTCTTTTCGACGAGCTCGTCATCAACTTCCTGTTCCTGCCAGGCGCCTGGCTGGGCACGCTCGTGGCCGCCACACGCCAGCGGAAGTCGCCGTTCGCGGTTTGGCGACAGGCTCGGGGCCGCTAGATCCGTATCATATCGAGCTGTGCGGCATACGCTCCCACATGGGGCAGCTCAAAGTACTCACCGAGAGGAACTAAATGTCACTCGAGTACTGGTACTTGTTTCCTGTTTCTATCGCCATCGGCACGCTCGCGATGTCGAGCGGCATCGGCGGTGCGGTCTTTTTCTCACCGATCTTCATCTTGTGGCTCAAACTGGACCCTACAGTCGCTGTAGGCGTCGCGCTCGTCACTGAGTTCTTCGGTTTTTCCTCCGGGCTCGTCGCGTACGTGCGCGCCAGGCTGATCGACTACCGACTGGGGGGCCAGTTGCTCGTCTTCTCCATTCCCGGCGCGATCGTGGGTGTTTTCACCGCCGATCTGTTCCCGGGCATCGTTCTCAAGACAATTTTCGCGGTCGGGCTGATCTTCATCGGATTGCAGCTCTTTCTATCGTGGAGGCAGGAACAGAAGGAGGCGATGGATGTCATCATCGACGCCGAGGCCGAGCTCAGCTTCGCTTCGCAGTTGGTCGATCGAGCCGGAAATACGTATCGCTACACGGTGTGCAACAAGGCACTAGGTCGCACGTTCGCCGCCATCGGAGGCGCGTTCCTTGGGATGATTTCGGTCGGGCTGGCGGAGCTTCAAGAGTATCACCTGGTCGCTCGATGCAAGGTTCCATCTCCCGTTGCGGTCGGCACCTCGATCTTCGTCGTCGTGATCACTGTGTTGGTCGCATCGGTCGGACACGTCTACGGCTTCGTACAGGAAGGAAAGGGAGTGTTGGACCAAGCCATTCAGGTGGCGACGTTCACCGTCCCCGGCGTGCTCATTGGGGGCCAGATCGGCCCCAGAGTTCAGGCGCGCGTGAACCCCGACAAAATGAAAGTTCTTGTCTCTTGGATCTTCATGGGCGTCGGCGCGTTCATGTTGAGCACCCTGCTTGGCTAGTAGTACGGTTGGTACATCGAGTCCGCCAGATGCGCTTTCAGGTCGTCCGGCCGAGGGAAGCGGGCGTTGCGAGTCGCATACCCCACCTCGGCTACACGGGTCGCGACCGAGAGAGACAGGTCCCGAATACGACTGAGCGGCGGATAGATGGAGCCCTTTGCCAGGTCTTGCTCCGACACCTCGTCTGCCAGCGCACGCGCTGCCGCCAAGAACATTTCATCGGTGACGCGGCGTGCCTCGCAACCGATCGCGCCTAGCCCAATTCCCGGAAATACATATGCGTTGTTGCCCTGTGCGGGATGCAGCGTGCGACCGTCTTCGATCTGCACAGGTCCGAAGGGACTGCCGCTCGCGAAGATCGCGCGACCCTCGCTCCAACGATAGGCCTGCTCCGGCGTACACTCTGCCTTCGACGTTGGGTTCGACAGCGCGAAGATCACCGGCCTCTCGTTGATCTCGGACATCGCCTCTAGGACTTCTTGCGTAAAAGTGCCGGCATGCCCCGTCGCGCCAATCAGCACATGGGGCCGGATGGTACGGATTGCTTCAACAAAGCCCATAGGCTCATGCGCATGTGCGTACGGCAGATTGTGGGGCATCAGATCGTCGCGGCCTTCGACGACCAGTCCATGCACATCCACGAACCAGAGCCGACGCCGTGCCTCCTCGGGTGCAAGGCCGGTATCGGCGAGTGCGAGGGTCATCAAATCGCCGATCCCAGTCGCGGCGGAACCCGCTCCGAGAAACATCACGCGAAGATCTTCAAATCGAGCTCCCGTGATGCGCGTCGACGCGTATACCCCTGCAAGCGACACCGCGGCGGTGCCCTGAATGTCATCGTTGAAGCAGAGCACCTCGTTCCGGTAGCGGCCTAGCAGGCTATACGCATTCGGGGTCAAGAAGTCTTCGAACTGAATGAGCGCTTTTGGAAAGGCTTCCTGCACAGCCTTCACGAACTCGTCGACGAGTGCGTCATAGTCCTCGCCTACGATGCGTTCGTGATTCCAGCCCAAGTACAGAGGATCTTCGCGCAACTCGCGATTGTTGGTTCCAACGTCTAGCTGAACCGGGAGGCACTGACTCGGGTCGATTCCGGCGAAGGCCGTGTACAGCGATAGTTTCCCGATGGGAATTCCTATCCCGTTGGCGCCGAGGTCGCCCAGCCCGAGGATGCGCTCTCCGTCAGTCACGACGATGACCCGCACGTCGCGCTCGGGCCAGTTGTCGAGCAGCGCGCGCACGACCCCGCGGTCGTCTGGGGTGATGTGCAGGCCACGCGACTGCCGAAATATGTGCGCGAACTCCCTGCATGCCTGGCCGACCGTCGGCGTGTAGACCAGTGGCAAAAGCTCCTCGGTGTGCTCGATCAGCGCCCGATAGAAGAGCCGCTCGTTTCTTCCCTCCAAGGCGCGAAGCGCGATGTACTTCTCAATGTCGTGCTCTTTGCGCCGAAGGTTCTCCAGCATTCGTCTGAGCTGCGTGTCCTGCCCGCAAACCGCCGCAGGGAGAAGGCCGCGAAGGCCGAAGCGTTCGCGTTCTTCGTGCGTGAAGGCAGTCGACTTGTTGTGGCGCGCATCATTGAGGAGGGCGCGGCCCTTGAGCTGATCGTGGGGTAGTTTCATGGTATGTTCAGCTTCGGTGGGGGTCGTGTGCGTCACGATGCGTAACGTTCCATTCGCCACCTTGTAGACGAGGAGGTGGCTGCCGTTACTCAGAATTCGACCCAGACGGCCGTCGTGCTCTCCGGTGGGGGCGCGCGTGGCGCTTATGAGGCCGGCGTCGTTGCCGGAATCGTCGAGATTCTCTGGGCGCAGCGCCCCGAACGCGCACCATTTTCGATTTTCACAGGGACTTCGGTCGGTGCGATCAATTCGACCTGGCTCGCGGCGCACGCGGACCGTCCCGACATGAACGTCGGCGGGCTATTGGAACAATGGCAAGGCCTCGAGCTTCGCGAGCATTTGCGCATCAGCCCGATGCGGTTTCTCTGGCCGAGTCGAGGCGGCGAGCGGCTTGGGCGTTCCTTGATCGACCCACGGGCACTCGAGGACCTCGTTCAAGAACGGATTCCCTTCGGACGACTGCACGACAACGTCGACGCAGGAATCGTCCAGGCGGTCGTCGTCGCAGCGCTCAACATCGCGAGCACCAAAACGACCATGTTTGCAGAGGTCGCTCCCGAGGCGAGGTTCGTTCCGTCTCGTGATCCGCGAAGGTTGGGCAGGCTGACCCGGATCGAATGCGGGCACGTGCTCGCCTCGGCCGCGATCCCGCTCGTGTTTCCCGCACGTAGGATTGGGTCAGACTACTACTGCGACGGTGGGATCCGGTTCAATACGCCCCTTGCGCCCGCGATCCGTTCGGGCGCCGATCGCTTGGTCGTCGTCTCGGCCATGCATCGGGCAGAGCTCGAAGCGGACGCCGGACCGGGCGAGCGGCTGAGGCGAACGGCAGCGTATCCGAGCCCCTTCTTCATCCTGGGCAAGGTTCTCAATGCCTTGCTGCTCGACCCCATCAACTATGACCTCAGTGTCTTGCGCCGACTCAATCGACTCTGGGGGGTGCTCGAAGAGACCCTCTCAGCCGATGAGATGCATCGCGTGAGAGCGGTGCTCGACGAAGCCCGGGGTGTCTCTTATCGTCGTCTCGACACGCTGGTCTTTCATCCGTCGCAGGACATCGGCGACATCACGACGCGGCATGCCAAGCGATTGGGTGGGAAGTCTTTGACCGGCGTATTCATGGCGCTCTCTGCGCGGTCCAGAGCGCAGTTCGAGGCGGACTTGCTGTCGTTCGTTCTATTTGACGGCGATTTCGCGGACGAGTTGATTTCGCTCGGTCGTCAGGACGCAGAGGATAGGGCCGACGAGATTATCGCGTTTTTCAAGCCCGGCGTCCGCGCCTCTTGACCAAAAGCTAGCGTGCGCGGGCGTGCCCGAGATTTGCCCCTCTCTCTCGAGCCCCGACCGACAGCGGTTCTCTGGACATGCGGGCCTCCCGGACTCAAGAATCCTCCTGAAAGATGAACACTCCCGGGCAAGGTCCGCCAGTCGCGTACGGCAAGCAATTGCGTCGCGCTACGTACGCGTCGGTGTTCACCGCTGTCGTCTTGATCGTGGTCAAGCTGCTTGCCTGGCTCTGGACGGGGTCGGTGAGCATTCTCGCCTCCCTCGTCGATTCTCTGATGGACAGCATTGCGTCGGCGATCAATCTGATCGCCGTTCGGTATTCGCTCGTGCCAGCCGATGCCGAGCATCGGTTCGGCCACGGTAAGGCGGAGCCACTTGCGGGGCTGGCTCAGGCTGGCTTCGTGTGCGGCTCTGCGGTGTTCTTGCTGTTTCACGCGATCGATCGGCTGCGCTTCCCGCGTCCCTTGCACGACATCGAGGTCGGCGTCGCCGTGATGGTGTTTTCGATCGTGGTGACGGCGGGGCTGCTGACGCTTCAACGCAGCGTCATCCGACAGACCGATTCCACAGCTATTCGGGCGGACGCCCTGCACTATGCGACCGACCTCCTCACGAATCTCGCCGTCATTGCGGGCCTCGGATTGGCTTCGCTTGGCTGGGCCTGGGCGGACTCCGTGTTTGCCATTGGAATCGCCGCTTACATATTCTACAGCGCCGTCCGCATCGGATCGGAAGCGTTCCAACAGCTCATGGACCGCGAGCTGGAGCCCGAAGTTCAGCAAAAAATCCTAGCGATCGCGAGAGCGCATCCAGATGTGGTCGGGGTTCACGATCTTCGCACACGCCGATCGGGACGACTTCGATTCGTTCAGCTGCATCTCGAGCTCGATGACGCCTTGCCACTAATCCGGGCGCACGCCGTCGCCGATGAGGTCGAAGAACGCATCCTAGCTCTCCTGCCTCACGCAGAGGTCATCATTCACCAAGATCCCGTGAAGATGTCCGATGAGACCTAAGCACTACCGTTCGAGTACTCGACTTCGATCTCCGGGTGCCTTTGGGGAATCCCAACGCGGAACCAAATGAACGGAAAGAGCGGGTTCGGCAGCCAGTACATCCAGCCCAAGTTGCGAATGCGCTCCCCTGTTGCGAGCCACAAGTCCATCCAGACGTAGAGAAACTTGTAGGAACAAAGGCCGGGGATGAAGTTCACCTTGAATCCATCCGTTCGTAGGAACTTGCGTCGAACATAGAAGTTGCCTTCGAACGGCATGATGTTCCATCCAACGGGACCCTCGGCGAGAGGCGTTCCCGTCGGACGGTGCGAGATTCGAACCCACTTGCGGGCTCTTTCTGTGTTCGAGTCAGACACTTGGTGGCGTATATACGCGTGGAAAGAGAGATGTTACGTATCGCCAACGCCAGGGGGCCCGGGGGCCGTCTGAAACATCTCGCTGGCTCGTGCGTACTCAGGGCCATGAATGAAAGAAACCAGTCCATGAAGTATGCGGTTCGCAACGTGCTCGGAGCAGCGCTCGGAGCTCTCTTGGTAAGCTCGACGGCTCTGGCCGCCTTTTCACCACTCAAGCTAGACACGGTTCATAGCAAAGTGGGCTTCACCGCGGCTACTGTGCTGTTTGATGTCGATGGTGCGTTCGAGAAATTCAGTGTCAGTATCGACGGCGACCCGAGCAAGCCGGGGACCGTCAAAGTCGAGGCCAACATCGACGTCGCCTCGCTCGACACACGCAACGTCAAGCGGGACAACCATCTGAAAAGCCCCGACTTCTTCGACACAGCCAAGTATCCCATGATCCGGTTCGCTTCGACGAACGTGAAGAAGCAAGGGAGTCAACTGGTGGTGACAGGCAACCTGACGATGCACGGCGTGTCGAAGTTGGTCAGCATTCCATTCAAGATTGCGAAGGGGAAGAACGGCGCCGGCGTCGACACGACGACCTACAAGGGCAAGCTGACGATCGATCGCAACGACTATGGCATCGGCACCGACAGCATCGCCGCGAAGATCAGCCTCGAAGATGAAGTCGAGATCAAGCTGCTCGTCGTCACCTTTCAGTAAGGCGGTTCAGAACGCGTCGACGCCCAGGCCCACGAATCCCGAAAAATGTGGGTTGTCGAGCAGCCAGTCCGTCGGGAACGCCCATCCTAGTCGCGCGTAGACCTGCCAGCGGCCCCAGCGAAGATCGGTGAAAAGGGCGAGACCCCCGATGCCGCCGAAATCATTCAGAAGCCCCTGACGGCGCGGGTCGTTTATGGCGCCGCCGGCGACGAGCAGACCGAGCTCTTGTGGTTTGCCCTTCTTGGGCCGGACGTGCCCACTGAGCTGTGCGAGCGCGAGGCGCTCCGAGAGGTTGGCGGACCAGGGCAAGCCGGGGACGACGACTACGTACGGGTTCATACCGCCGACCCGCAATCGCGTGAGGTCATCTTGAAACCAGCCCCAGTTGAACGTCTCTTGAAGCTCTAGCCGGAAGAAGTC
>RCNF010000199.1_pt1 | contig 28544 bp, 23 predicted proteins | sample 2041311 | NCBI WGS metagenome assembly RCNF01 (sample SAMN09708228, study PRJNA481090) | Marine sediment metagenome, whole genome shotgun sequencing project. | biome: marine sediment; feature: ocean; material: sediment; isolation source: Sewage treatment plant 2 marine sediment (STP2) ...
GAGAGGACTCGAACCTCCACGTCCTTGCGGACACATGAACCTGAATCATGCGCGTCTGCCAATTCCGCCACTTCCGCTGAAGAGAGGGCTGGATAGTGGTTGGGCCCTAGCCTGTCAAGGCAGGTCAGGCGGCGAAGGACTGCCGGGACAGCTTCTGCGCCCCGTGCATCGACACCGCGAGCACCAGACCCTGCATCGAAAGCCGGCAGCGTTTCGCGTCGACCAGACCCTGCGCATCGAGCCGCAGCAAGAGCTCCTGAACGCGGGTCTCGGGAACATCGAGCCAGGTCGTAAGGGCCTCCGGGTCCGCGTCGATGTCGGCGCGGCCAAGCTCGTAGAGCGTCTCGAGCAGACGCCAGCCTAGTTTTTCGTCGTGATTCGCCATTGGATCAAGAGGATCGCGCAGTACTGAAAATCGGTCCAGTTTTTGGTGTTCAGTACGTCCGAAACCTACGAGAGTCTGAATTGTATCCCGTTTCGGGATCAGATCTCAAGCTCGATCAGCAGGAACTTGCTGGAGTCCCGCTTGGTCGAGAGCTCCCGAACCTCCCGTTTGGGAACCAGCTTCCGAAAGCTTTCGAGCCGCTTGTGCTCGAGGACGAAAAAGGCGGTCCTGCCCTCGTTCTCATCGAGCCATTCCCGAATCCGCTTGTTGTCGGTTTCAGCGAAGACGTAGACCCGATTGCCCGTGTAGAAGTTCTCCCCCTTCCAGTTCATCTGCCAGGCGACCAGTGGTTGGGCCGGGCTTTGCCGAAGGTCGTAGTAGCGCTGGGTCAGATCGCGAATCCCCCAATGGTCTGAGACGTCGACCATGTAGACATTCAAACCCCAAGCGCAGAACAGAACCGATACCGCGACGAAGCCGCGGGTCGCGACCGAACGCCAAGATCGAAAGACCGCCGCCGCGCTGGCAACGCCCGCCGCGATTGCGAAGCCCGTGAGGATAGCCCGATAGTCCAGGTGCTCGGGCCAGAGCCGTCCGTAGCTGTAGACGAACAAATGGATCAGTCGCTCGTTCCCCTGAGGCCGCGCGGAAGTCGACCAGCTCAGGTCACGTCCCACAAACGCCACGAGACAGACGCCAACGAGCAAGGCGACCCCGAGCGCGGTGTCCCAGCGTGGAGGGGTCAGCTTGGTTTCTGCTCGCGCAATCTCCCAGCGCGCGAACGTGGCGAGCGCGGCGCCGAGAACGAGCAGCGCGCCGGCTCTCAGGGGTCGTGCTTGCTGCAACACCCAGTCTTCGATTTGAACCACGCCGGCGGGGACGACGCCTCGCGGGTCTCCGGCGAGCCATGCAAAGCCGAGAATGGCGCACAACGCTGCGACCCCTGCGAGCAGAGTCGCCCTCGGCTTGTTCGGACCCCACCACTGCGCGGCGGCGATCCCAACGAGAATCCCCACGGGCACGATCGTAGGGAGAATGTAGTGGTGAAACTTGGTCACCATCGCGCTGAAAAGCACAAACGAGGAAAGAAGCCACATCCCCAGAAAGAGCAGCGCCTCGTTTCGAGCCTCACGCTCCGACCGAGAGCGCATCCAAAGCCCGACCACCAGCGCCGCCGGGAGCAGGGCGATCCACGGGAAGGTGGCGTAGCCGAGCTGTCCGGCAAAGTATGCGATCGTCCCTTTGTCGCCGTGCACCCCGCTCGCAAGCCGGTTGATGTGGTCGTGAATCAAGAGCCGATTGGTGAAGGCAGGGCCGTGCCGGACGTACATCGCCAGGTACCAGGGCATGCTCACCGTGGTCACGATCAGCACGCCGGTGGCGACGCGAAGCTCGCCCTTGCCGAGCAGCGACCAACGCCGCGAGGCGAGCAGGTAGAACAGAGCGATCGCTCCTGGGATCGCGATCCCGAGCAGGCCTTTGGCCATGAATGCAATCGCTGTGAAGAAGTAGAACCCGTACATCAGCAGCGGGCGGACCCGGCGCTCCTTGCGGAGGATGAGCGCCACGCCTCCAAGCAGCGTCAGCCAAAGGGCGCCCTGCAAAAACGGCTGACCGGCTAGGCCGTGGAAGGCCGGGGTCTGATCGTGCGGGGCCGGGTTGCCAGGGACCTGGAGATTGCCGGCCGAGCCGTAGAGGAATCGGTCGACGTGGGCGATCAGGCCGTGGCCCTCCACCCAGGAGATGTTGCGGGAAACCAGGTACATCGCTTGGGGAAGAACGAGCACAAAGATCGCAAACATCAACAGGTGCTGCAGGGAGAGCGTCCAAGGCCCGAGCTGAAACACGCTCGCTTCTCGCTCCGGATCTTGGTCGATGGCAACGAGGAGGCAGCAGGCCGCGATCGTGATGGCGGCGACGAGGGGCAGGTCGGTGATCGCTTGGTGCGAGATGAAGAAAAACTGCGGCATCGTTGCGGTCACCAGGGTGGCGAGGACGCCTGCGCGCGGGCCGAAGGAGCGTCGAACCGTTGCGTAGATCGCCGCCAGTGCCGCCAAGCTCATCAGGAACGCCGGCAAGCGAACCGCCCACTCGGGGTGCGCCGGATTCGCGTCGGGCATGAAGTCCACGCCGAGAAAGCCCATGCTCAAAGCTTCCATCCAGAAGAGCAGAACGGGTTTCGACCAAAACCACTTGTCCTGCGCCCACCACAGGCTGATCCAGTCGTTCCGCGCGAGGATTTCGCGCGCGACTTCTCCGTAGTGGGTCTCCCAGGGGTCCCAGAGGCTCGTCGTGCCGAGCAGCGGCAGGTAGATCGCGCAGATCGCGATCATCACCAGGAGACCAGGCCGCCGAAGGCTCGCCGGAACGAGGCAGAGCAAGGCGACGAGAACCGTGAACGGCAAGCGCTCGTATCCACCGATCGCCGCCCCCATGATCAGCACCGCAAGCGCCAGCGCGATCGAAGCTACGGGCGATAAGACCTCGCCGGGCATTCGGCCGATCGTCGTCTCCCGCCATGGGACCCTCGCCCCCGGCGCCTCCGGAACCAGCCAGGCGACCCAGGCCGCGGTGGCGATGAGGGCGATCAGCGCTCCCCAGAGCGGGCCGAACGCAAACGGCTCGCGGTTGGCCATCCAAAGTCCCATCCCGAGCGTCGCCACGAGCGCCGTGAGCAAGCGGACGAAGTTCTTGCGTTCCCGGATCATTCTGACCGCTTGGTCGCTTCTTTCAGGTCGAATCTCTTCAAGCCGGCGGCGGGGACCTGAAGTCGACGCCGGTGCTCGACCCCCGATCCGTCGGGCGAGTAGAGGATGATCCGAGCCTCATACGCGCCGGGCTGCAGTCGGACCGTATGCCGGAGGACCGTGCTCTTCGCATCGGCCTGCTTGAATCTTACGCTTGCGACCGCGTCTCCCTCCTGAATGTAGTCCACGGCGATTCCGGTCACATCGGCCTCGACCGTGTAGGCGATCTCCACATCCCGAGGCCAGATGCTCGCCAAGTGATTCCCAACCACCAGCAGCCCAATGACGGCGATCAGAGTCGCGATCCTCCGCTTGATGGACGATGGCCCTATGATTGTCTTTAAGCCCGACATGCCAACCAACCCAACCGAAGCCCACAGAGGCGCCACAACCTTGGCACCAATTGGAGACGGTGTTAAATTGAGGTTCCCCTGTTAGCCCCCGATTATGGTCCGCCTTACCAATATTCTTGAAAAGGTGAAGGGATACCATCCCCGAGCGGATACCGATCTGATCAACAAGGCATACGTCTATGCCTCGCGCATGCACGACGGGCAGATGCGGAAGTCGGGCGACGACTACTTCATCCATCCGGTTTCCGTGGCCGACATCATCGCCGACATGCGGCTCGACGCTTCGAGCGTTTGCGCCGCCCTGCTGCACGACGTCGTCGAAGATTGCGAAGTCAGCCTCCCCGAAGTCAAGACCGTGTTCGGCGAAGAGGTTGCGTTCCTCGTAGATGGCGTGACCAAGCTAGGCAAGGTGAACTTCGCCTCGCGCGAAGATCGTCAAGCGGAGAGCTTCCGAAAGATGCTCGTCGCCATGGCGCGGGACATACGCGTGCTCCTCGTCAAGCTCGCCGACCGCCTCGACAACATGCGCACGCTCGAGCACATGGCTCCTCCCGCGCAAGAGCGCATCGCCCGCGAGACGATCGAGATTTACGCGCCGCTCGCCGGCCGCTTGGGCATCCAGTGGCTCAAGGCGGAGCTCGAAGACTTGAGCTTCAAGTTCCTCGAGCCCGAGGCCTACGCGGTCATCGATGAGCAGGTTCGCACGGTCGCGAAGAACACCGACAGCTACATCGGCGACGTCACAAGCAAACTGAAGAAGATGTTGCTCAACCGCGGCTTCTCCGTGAATGTGAGCGGCCGCCGCAAGCATCTCTATTCGCTCCATCGCAAGATGAAGTCGAGCGGGATCGGTTTCGAGCAGGTGCGCGATTTCGTTGCGTTTCGAGTCATTACCGAGAGCGTCGCCGATTGCTACGCCACGCTCGGCGTAATCCACTCGGAGTGGACCCCCGTGCCGGGCCGCTTCAAGGACTACATCGCGCTACCGAAGTCGAACATGTACCAGTCGCTGCACACGACGGTCATCGGTCCGGGCAACCGGCGAGTCGAGATCCAGATTCGCACGCACGAGATGCACCGCACGGCGGACTACGGCATTGCTGCGCACTGGCAGTACAAAGAGCACGGCGGCGGCATTGATCCCAAGGACGCGGCACGCTTCGTTTGGCTTCGTCAGCTGATGGAGTTCCAAAAGGAAGTCGTCGATCCCGAGGAGTTCTACGAGAGCGTAAAGGTCGACCTTTTCCCCGAGGACGTTTACGTCTTCACGCCCAAGGGGGACGTGATGACGTTCCCGCGCGGCGCGACGCCAGTCGATTTCGCCTATGCGGTTCACTCCGAGGTCGGCCACCGCTGCTCGGGCGCCCGGGTCAACGGCGCCATCGTTCCATTGCGCCACAAGCTTCAAAACGGTGACGTAATCGAAGTCATCACGAGCAAGAATCACCACCCCAGCACGGACTGGCTGGAGTTCGTCATCACCAGCCGTGCCCGCTCGCGCATTCGCCTCTATCTGCGGGCCGAGGAGCGCAAGCACGCGGTCAAGCTGGGCAAGGAGCTCCTCGAAAAGGAGATGCGAAAGAACAGCATGTCGCTCTCGCGATTCCTGAAGAGCAAGCGGGCCAAGGAAGTGCTTTCGCGATTCCATGCGGGCTCCGAAGATGACCTCTACGCCCGAATCGGCATTGGGAAGCTCGCTCTGCCCAGCGTGATGGAAGAGGTGGTGCCGAGCGAAGACGGCGAGCGTGACAGCCTCCGCCCGGGTTTCATCGAGCGCGCGGTCCAGCGGGTTTCCGGCGACGTCGAAGGAGCCGGCATCCGTATTCAGGGCATGGACAACATGCTCGTGCGTTTCGCCCAGTGCTGCAATCCCGTTCCAGGCGATCCCGTCACGGGCTGGATCACGCGTGGCCGCGGGGTTTCGGTGCATCGGAGAGGCTGCCCTCGGGTCCTCGAGCTCGACCCCGAGCGTCGCGTTCAAGTGAGCTGGGCGGACCACGTCGATGTCGACCTGCCGGTCTCTTTGCGGGTCATGACCGACGATCGAGCGGGAATCCTCGCATCGGTCTCGTCGGTGTTCTCGACCAACGGCATCAGCATCAGCGAAGCGTCCTGCCTGTCCAAGGACGGGCGCGCCGAGAACCTGTTCCACTTCAGGGTCGGGGACATCGACCGACTCCGCGAGATCATGCGTGGCGTCGCAAAGGTCAAAGGCGTCCTCGACGTAGAGCGCATTTAGCCGCAGGTCGCGAAGCGCTCAATCGTTCTGGTCAGCGGTCGCGCGCCAGACGACGGAGAGCGCACCGGCTGCTCCGGCGAGCGCCAGCAAGACGAGCCACCAGCTGATGTGCTCGACCTTCTGGCTCAAGGTGTTGAAACCCTCGACCCGAAGCAAGGTCGCGGGAAGCAACAAGGGCAGGGCGTTGACGCCTGCATGCATCCCAATGCTCGCCAAAGTGGACTTCGTTCGCAACGCGACGGCACCGAGCACCAAGCCGCCCACCGTCGCGTAAAGAACGGCCGAAGGTTCGACGTGAACCAGTCCGAAGAGCACTGAGCTCCAAATCAATGCCGGTGCTTTGCCGTATTGCTCGTTCAGCTCGGGGAGCAGCCAACCTCTAAATAGAAGCTCCTCGGTCACTGGCGCAATGATGACGAGTGCGATCAGAATCGACATCCCAGCCCACCAGCTGGTCGGATTGAGCAGCTGATACCGCCGCGCCAACTCTTCGAAGCTGAGTGGCCACACCTCTTGAACGAGGTTTCCGAGCTCTGCGAGCGGAAGCTGCATGAACGCTCCGGCGAGGAAACAGAGGGCCACGATCCCTCCTACGAGCGGCCGAACGTGAACCGATTCGAGTAGTCCGCCTTCGCGTCCTCGGTGGGGAAAGGCAACGATGAAAATGACGCCGACCGCGGCCGCTTGAACCAAGACCAAGTTCAGCGGCGCCGTACTCGCCGCCCGAGTCGCCTCGCCCCAGGGCGCCGCCCAATCTCGGAGCTGGAGGAGCCCTGCGAGGCCCATGAACAGTTGAATCAGGGCTGGGAACGCCAGCGCGATCAGCAACGCTTTCAGATATCCAGCCAAGATAGCGCGTAGCCTGCCACGTACCCCGGGCCGTTGGCCAAGATATGAGCCTGCCCCGTTCGTCGGACCCTGCTATAGCCGCTGGGCAGCATGAGGATCCGCTTCCTGTTCATTCTAGGCTTGCTGAGCCTCAGCGTCGCCTGCGCACATACGAGATCAACCGGCGGAAGCGCCCGGGTGAAGGGCGCAGAGCCAATTTCGCGGGCCGAATATCCCGACGCAACGCGACGCTTTCTCATGATGTCTCTCGACAACCCGGAGCGGCTCGAGCTACGGGACCGCCTCATCGCATCGTTGCTCTCACAAGCGCAGAGTCTTGCCGACGTTGGCGATTACGAAGGCGTCGTATACGAAATGAGTCGCTTGACGTCGTTCGTCAGCCCGTCCGACTATGCTGCCGGCGTTCTTCCGAAGGGGGTCGAGCCGATCGCCAAGTTAATCGCCGAGCGAGGAGGGCGGCTCGGCGAAGAGGGATACGCGCTGGCCGCCAACTTCATCCTCGAGCGCTCGACCGGCGATCGGATCTACAAGAAGCGCTACGACGAGATCGCGGCCTGGGGACGTGATGCGCGCTCGAACCTGGACACGGTCTCCGAACAATACGCGGGCTTGATCTCGGTCTGGACCGATCACGCCGACTTGACCCCCGCGCCTGAAGTTCTCGACACCCTTGCTGATCTGCACGTCGCGGGGCGCGATGCGGTCGCGGGGGAGTCCGCCGAAGCTCGTCACCGGCTTGGCATTGGCGGCGAGCGTCAGCTCAGGCTTGCGCCTTTGAACGTCGCCGCGGTCTACCTCACGCACGGAGACATCCCGTCGGCCGTTGCGAAAGTCGAATCGATGGGTCAGGGCGGCGAGCTCCAACTCCGCCTGCTCGATCTGCTGCGCGCCGCACAAAGCGCCGATGAGGAGGGCGCTGCGGCGACCTTCGAGCTGGTGGAGGGCTACCGGGCGGCGCGGCCAGACGTTGCGGCAGGCCTATGCCAGTCCACACTCGTTCGGTTCCCAACCGACTATCGTTTCCCCACTTGCATGGCCCGAGTCGCGGCAGATTCGGAACAATTCGCGGATGCGACCGCCTGGTATGTGATCGCCATCGGGCTCGCACCGGAGATGATTGAGCTCTATGACGAGGCGCTCGGCCAGCTCGACGAGTTCATCGAAACCAGGCTCACCGACCCGCACCCCGAACGCTCGAGTGCGCTCGCCCGCGGCGCGGAAACGATTTTGGCGGAACGGCAGAAGCGATGGCCTGACTCGACGCCTCCAATCGCACCCAACCAGCTCGAGTTCTTGATCGGGATGTTGGAGATGAACGCCGGTCAGGTGAGCGAAGCACAGCAACGCTTCGAAAAGAGTCTCCAAACTGACGAGAACATCGAGGCACTGATGCAGCTTGGGCTTCTGCTAGAGCGGACCGGCCGGCCCGCCGAAGCCGAGAAGCGATTCCGACGAGCCTTCGCGCTCAGCCCTTCGGCGACGCTTGCTGACGAAGTTCGCCGCGCCGAAATCCTGGAGAACCTAGGCAATACCTCCCGCGCTCAGGGCAATGTTGGCGAGATGAAATCCCAGTACACAGCTGCGCTCGAGGCCTGGACGGAGGCTCGCGACCAGGTTGAAGGGGCTACCGGCGCGATCGTCGAGATGCGGCGCGGGGTGCTGCTCGATCAACTGGGTCGCCACGAAGATGCAGTCAATGCCTTCCGAAGTGCGTTGACTTTCGCGCCGCAATGGCGGGACGTCTACGCTGGCATCCTCGCTCATCTCGTCTCGTCGGCACCGGTCGACATCGAGTTCGCGTCTTCTGTCTGGCGCATGTCCCAGCTGCATCTCAACCTCGCACCCGAGTGGAAGGTCTACTTCACGCTTTGGATTCAGTTCATCACGGCTCGCGCTGGCAAGCCGCCGGTCGAAGAACACCGCGAGCTTCTCCGAAGTCTCGGGAGCAGCTCCAATTGGTGGGGCAAGCTGGCGAGCTTTGGTGCGGGCGAGCTCGACTACGCGGGCCTATTGAGCGTGGCTTCGAGCCTGGGAGAGCGGACCGAAGCGCTTTACTACGAAGGCACGCGGCTCTTTATCGAAGGTGACACGCAGGGGTCGCGCAAGCAGCTACAAGAGGTGCTCGACACGAACATGGTCAGCTTTTTCGAGTTCGAAATGGCTCGGAAGTTGCTCCTCGAAGAGGGGCGCGCTGGAGCCCGGGCCCCGTGATCGACTTCGAGAAGCTCGGTAAGCTCTATCTCGGCAGAGAGCTCGACCCGGACCGCGGCGAGCCAACCGAGGTGCCCGTCCTCTACGATTCGAAAGACCTCACCACCCACGCCGTCTGCGTCGGCATGACCGGCAGCGGCAAGACCGGGCTCTGCCTAACGCTCCTCGAAGAAGCCGCCATCGATGGGATCCCGGCGCTCTGCATCGATCCCAAGGGGGACCTCGGAAACCTGGCTCTCACGTTTCCCGAGCTCCGCCCGAGCGACTTCGAACCCTGGATCGACGAGGCGGACGCCGAGCGCGAAGGACGCACGGTCGCCGCTCAGGCCGAAGCGGTGTCGAGCCTCTGGCGAGAGGGCCTTGCGAAATGGGGACAGGACGGAGCCCGAATCGCGCGCTTCCGCGACGCGGTCGACATCTCGATCTACACGCCTGGCAGCTCTGCGGGCCGTGCGCTTCGCGTCTTGGAGTCCTTCGACCCGCCGGCCGAGGACGCGGACGCGGACGAGCAGCGCGACCAGATCATGGGGGCGGTATCAGGTCTGCTGGCGCTTCTCGGCATCGACCCCGACCCGGTGAACAGCAAGGAGCATATCCTGCTGTCGAATCTCCTGTCGCACGCCTGGTCGAACGGGGAGTCGTTGCAGCTCGGCGACTTGGTTCGCAGGATTTCGGAGCCTCCGTTCGATCGGATTGGCGTGATGGACTTGGAGACCTTCTACGGGGCGTCCGAGCGGCAGAAGCTCGCGATGCAGATGAACGGGCTCCTGGCTTCTCCTGGCTTTTCGACCTGGCTGGAAGGAGAACCGCTCGACATTCAGCGACTGCTCTGGACCGAGGAGGGCAAGCCGCGAATCACGATTCTTTCCATCGCGCACCTGGGCGAGGCCGAGCGCATGTTCTTCGTGAGCACTCTGCTCAACCGCGTCGTGTCCTGGGTGCGCCGCCAGTCCGGCACGTCCAGCCTTCGCGCGCTCCTCTACATGGATGAAGTCTTCGGGTTTCTTCCGCCTGTCTCCGAGCCTCCGTCGAAGAGGCCACTGCTCACGCTGCTCAAGCAGGCGCGGGCCTACGGGTTCGGCATCGTCCTGGCGACCCAGAATCCGGTCGACCTCGACTACAAAGCCCTTTCGAATTGCGGGACCTGGTTTCTCGGGCGCCTTCAAACCGAGCGCGACGTGGCACGGGTCGTCGACGGGCTCGAGGGCGCGTCATCGTTTTCGGGAGGCTCGCTCGACCGGGGGGAGATCGAACGCCTGTTGGCCGGCCTTCGCAGCCGCGTGTTTTTGCTGCACAACGCACACGAAGAAAGGGACGTCTTGTTTCACACGCGCTGGGCCATGTCGTATCTGCGCGGGCCGCTCACGCGGAAACAGATCAAGCTCCTGAGTCCTGCCGCGGACCAATCCCCGCCCGCGCCCGGTGCGGTCAAACCCAAGCAGCGGGCGGCCGCGACCAAAGCTGCTCGGCCCGTCGTTGCAGCCGGTATCGACGAAGCGTTCCTCAGCGATGAGCCGGGCACGTATCACCCGCATCTGCTGGCCTCCGTTTCTCTGCACTATGTACGGGCGTCTCAGGGTCTCGACGAATGGGAAGAGCTCTTGATGCTCGCACCCCTCGACGAGGAATCGCCCTGGGACTCGGCGGAGCTCCTGGGCACGGACGGGCTCGACCATGATCACGATGCGCCTGACGACGCCGAGTTCGTCGCGCCGCCGTCGGGCTCGGTTGGCAAAGCTCGCTTCCGCAGCTATGGCAAACAAATCAAGGACCACCTCTATCAGAGCCGTCCCAGAACTCTCTGGCGCAACAAGGCATTGAAGCTTCGGTCGAAGCCGGGCGAAACCAAAGCGGAGTTCTCGGCGAGGCTGCAGCTTGCGCGACGCGAAAAGCGCGATGAGGCTGCCGAGAAACTTCGGAAGCAATTCGCGAAGAAGGTCAAGAGCATGGAAGCCCGTGTCGGCCGAGCCCAAGACAAAGTCGAGCGCGAGAAGAGCCAATACGATCAGCAGAAACTGCAGACCGGGATTTCGATGGGCGCCACCGTGTTGGGCGCGATCTTCGGAAGCCGTGGCATGGGTCGTGCCACCACGGCAGCCCGAGGCGCAGGCCGAGTTGCACGCGAGCGTGAAGACGTGAGTCGCGCCGAGGAGGACCTGCAAGACCTCCAAGAGGAGCTCCGCTCGCTCGAAATCGAGGCCGAAGACGAGGTGCGCGCCCTAGACGCAGCGATGGAGCGTGAGGAGCCCGAGCTCGAAGAGGTGATCGTCCGCCCGAGGAAATCGGACATCCGGGTTTCGGAGCTCAGGCTTGCTTGGAAGCCTGGCTGATCTTCTCGAACGCTTGGCGCACCTCGGCCGGAGCTTCGACGAGCTCGATCAACACGCCTTCTCCGCCGATCGGCGCAGCTTCGTTGCCCTTGGGATGGATGAAGCAGACCCGATGACCCGCGGCGCCCGGACGAACCCCTCCGGGCGTGAATCGAACCCCTCGACCGCCCAGCCACCGGACGGCCGCGTCGATGTCGTCGACCCAAAGACCAATGTGGTTGAGGGGCGGGGTGTCGACCCGTGGCTTCTTCTCGGGGTCGATCGGCTGCATCAGATCGACTTCAACCGTAAACGGACCTGCGCCCATCGTGACGATATCTTCGTCGACGTTTTCCTTCTCGCTCTTGAAATTCCCGTGCGGTGTCAAACCCAGGGTGTCGACCCAAAGCCGGCGCAGGGCGCTCTTGTCGGGCGCGCCGATGGCGACCTGTTGGATTCCCAAAACCTTGAACGGACGACTTGTCATGCTTCCTCTCTTCGGGCGGTCGAAGATACCCCGGTTGCCGCCCATGTCCACATGGGACAGTCTTTCGCCCCGTGAAGACCTCTCTCACCGGCATCAAGCCCACACACCTTCCGCACCTGGGCAACTACTTGGGCGCCATTCGGCCGGCCCTCTCGCTGGTCGACCGGTACAGGACGCTCTACTTCATCGCCGACTATCACGCGCTCACCTCGGTTCGCGACTCGGACGCACTTCGCGGTTACATTCGTGATGTCGCGGCGACCTGGCTGGCCTGCGGACTCGACCCTGAACGCACCTTGCTCTACCGGCAGTCCGACGTGCCCGAGGTCTTCGAGCTCACCTGGGTCCTGAGCTGCCTTCTCGCGACGGGTCAGCTCGAGCGTGGTCATGCGTTCAAAGACGCCCTGGCCCGTGGGGAGTCGCCCAATGCAGGCATCTTCAACTACCCGGTGCTCATGGCCGCCGACATTCTTCTCTACGACACCGACGTCGTCCCCATCGGCAAGGACCAGAAACAGCACCTAGAGCTCACGCGCGACGTCGCAACGCGGCTCAATCACGCCTACGGTGAAGGCACATTGGTCCTCCCAGAAGCCTTGATCGGCGAGGCCCCGCTCGTCCCGGGCACCGACGGGGAAAAGATGAGCAAGAGCAAGGGTAACGGGATCCCCCTCTTCGAGCCTCCGAAGAAACTGCGTAAAGTGGTCATGGGCATCAAGACCAGCTCGGAATCGCTCGACGCTCCCAAGGTCGCCGAGGGCTCGACGGTCTACGAGCTATACGCGCTGGTCGCTCCCGACGAGGCTTCGGAGATGAAGCGGAAGCTCGAGGCGGGCGGCTACGGTTGGGGCCATGCCAAGGAAGCGCTCTTCGAGGCCGTGGAAGCGGAGATCGGTCCCAAGCGAGAAGCGTATCTATCGATTCGGGCGGACGAAGCGCAGCTTGACGCGGTCCTGCATGCGGGTGCCCATAAAGCGCGTCAGATCGCACACGCGACGATTCAGCGTGTGCGAAGCGCAGTCGGTATCGACTGAGTCAGTAGACGCTGCTCCACTGCGAGTCGTCGTCGAACGAATCGTATTGGTCGGGCTCCGCAGCGGGTTGGGCCTGTCGCGGGCCTTCGGGAATCACCAGCAGGCCGGGATGCCCGCTTTCGATCGATTCGTTGGTCAACACGAAGGTTTGCTTGTGCTTCTGCCAGGTCTGCCGGATCACTGTGTTCGCCAAGACCATCGTGCTCTCGTCGTACCAACGAACCGCGACCCTCGAGAACGCGCCTTGGCCTTCGTCATCGGTTTCGGGGTTCATGCCGAGTATCTCGGTGTCCGCGATCTGAATCTCACGGCCCCATAGCATGTGCGAGAGCTTGTACTGGGTTTGAAACGTTGGCGCGACGTGTCCGCTCGCGACGTCCATACGGCCCCAGCGGGCGCCTTCGTTGAGCTCGATCACCGAATCACGCATGCGTGTTTCAGGGCTCAAGTTCTGTATCAAGCAGCCGCTGACCCCAATCAGCACCGCCGCCCACCAAAATCGTCTCGCCATGGCCCGACGCTAGGCCCGAGGCTCCACCGAGGGCAACTAATTGGCCACGCGCCTGCCGGTCTCGGCGAGGCGGGCTTTGGCGGCCCTGTTGTTCGGATCGATCGACAGGGCTTTTCGCCAGGCTTTTCGGGCAGCGTCGGTGTCGTCCTCCAACCGGAGCGCATCGCCGTAGAGCACGTGGTATTCGACTCGGCGCGGCCGCTTTCGGACGGCTTTCTTCGCCCATTTCGTCGCACGGCCCGGGTCCTTTTTCGCGATGAACAGGGCCGCGTACCCGGCCATTGCTTGCGGGTTCCTCGGATCGAGCTCCCACGCGCGATCTAGAGTGGCCTCGGCCAGGGAAAGCTGGCCTCTTCGAATCATTGGCATCGCGCGATGGACGAGCACGTCCGAGGCCTTTGCGGGATCGCGCGGCAGATTCTGTGTTGGGACCCCGGGGCTGGCCGCTGCGGCAGCGGGCGGCTTCGCTTTAGGCTTGGACTCGGCTTTTTGCGCTGCTTTCACCGGCGCTCTCTTTGGGGCCTTTGGTTCGGCCTTCGCCGCATTCACATCGGCGGGCGGTTCCTGCTCGACCTCGCCCTCCTCGAACGCCATGGCGACTTCTTCGCTCTCGGGTTCGGCCTCCTTGTCCCGGTCGACTGCCTGGACCCCGTTGAACGGTCCGCTGATCGGTTCATTCTTCCCCTCGGCGTCCGATGTCGATGCCACGGACTCGGGAGCGTCCGAGCTGCTGCGCATCCAAAGCTGCCAGCCGAGGACGCCGACTCCCGCGATCAATGCCGTCAGAAGCAGAGCTTGGATCGACGCGGGCAGGCCAGGGGACGCCGGCCCAGGTGCAAGCATCGTCGCACCCTCCAATGTTCGAGCCAGCTCGGGCTCGAAGATCGGCTCCGACTTGGCGATGGGCTTACCGGTCGGCGTTCGGGCGTCGATCGGCGGCGGCGGCGGAGTCGGCTTGCGCGGCGCACGCGGCGCCGGAACCGCCTTCTGCTCCTCGTCGACTTCCTGGGGCAGCATCTCGAAGGCTGGGGCCAGACCGAATTCGGTCGCTTTTGGCTTTCGAGGCCTCGCGTGCGCATGGTCGACGTGACCACCATGTTCGTGGCTCTCTTGCACCCCCCGTGCAACGGGAACCGTCCGCTGCCTGGTCTCAACACGCCCAAGCAAACGCCCGACTTTGTTCGTTGGGGACTCCTCCTCCGCGAACGCCCCCACTGGAGCTCCACCGACCGCGGGCTGCAGATGGGCAAAGCGCGAAGGCGCCATCGTCTTTGATTGGTCGAACGCGTTGGAGGCCCCAGACTCTGGCGGTTCGGTCGCGTGCTCTTCGGCTTCGGGCACACCGGGCGGAATCGTCGCGGCATTGACTTCGACACCAGCATCTCCGTCGGCAAAGCCGAGTTGATGCGAGATTACACCCAGCGCTTCATCCACGGGCATCATGATGTTCGCGACCGAGGGAAGGTCCTGCTCGCGCACCGATACGCGCCCTGCGTTCAGGCCCCAAGCAGCCAGAAGCGCCGGGATGCCCTGGAGGGTTTGCTTCGTGCCTTCATCGAGCGTGGCGTAGGCGCCCACGATCGAGTTGTCGGCGATGTCGATTTCGATGTTCCGCCTGCTTCCGTTGATCGACACGCGGCGGACACCCGGAACGGAGCCGAGCGCGCGTAGCAGACGACCGGGCCCAATCAGCTCGAGCCTCGTGTCGAAATCGACTTCGTCCTTGGCTCGGCGCGCTTGCTCGGCGTCTTGATCGATCATCGGAAGAAGCCGGCCTGCGAGCTGGGGCAGGTCGGGCTCCGCATCCGATTCAGAGGTTGGCCAGAAGTCTTCCCAACGCACGACCAGCATAGACGCCCAGCGCAGCTGGGGGTCCTTGCGCATGGCGCGCACGAATTCCAAGCCCTGGCCACCGACAGCGCTAGAGTCCAACACGACGACCTGCGGATCGACCTCACGAATACGCGGGATTACCGCGGCCGAGAAGTCCGCCGCAGCGATCTGAACGCCCCGCGCGCTGAGCACGGTGGCGAGCTTCTCGGCGCGAAGCTCGTTGGAATCGAGGACGACGACTCGCGAGCCGTACAGCGCCTTCAAATCGACGTTCCGCGGCGGCGCAGCGGATGGCAACGTGGAGAGCCGTCCTCCGGTCGTTTCGTGGAACTCGTACTCGAGAGACTCGTCGTCGCCGACGGCCTCTCGCAAGCGGTCGAGTACTTGCTGCGTGCGATGCGCAGAGTCGCGCTCGGTCTCGATGACGAGCGGCATACCGTCGAGCACGCCGTTCGGAGAGCGAACGCTCAGGATGCCCGTCTTGGTTTCGTCGGAGACCAGATCGAGCAGCTCTTGCAGATTGCTCTCGTCCAACGCGCCGGTCACGAACCCGGGGCGACGTGGAACCTCGTCGGCGAGCTCCGCCAGTTGGCGGGCGATGCTGTCCGCGCCCGCGCCGCGGGGAACCACCGCCACGGCGCCCGATCGGAAGTCCCGAGCTTCGTCTTTGAGGACCGCGTCGTTCGAGACCACCGCGACCGGCAGCACGTCGGTCGCCCGATTCTCTGCCATGCGGCGTACGACGTTCTCGCCGCCGCGGATGGCCGCATCTCCGATGAGCACGACCATGTCCGGCGCATAAACGCGAACCGCTTGTTCGAGCTCCGCAGTCGCAGACGCAGCGACGGAAATCCCATGGCGCCGAAGCGCTTCCCCCAACGCGGTCTGCATCGGCTCGCCCTGGCCCACCATCAAGACAGTAGGCCGGTGCTCCTGATCCGGCATCATCGAGATGGTGGCCGATTCTGGGGGATTTCGCCAGCTTGAGGTGATGCGATCGTTCGCTATGCTCCGCGCCGCATGACGACATCAGCAATTGAGTTCCTTCGGGAGAGTTTTCCCAAGCTCTTCGACCGAGGGGTGACAGTCCTTCAGAGCCGGGCCGCAAGCGGGGACGAGCGCGCTCAGCGCATCTTGGATGACGTGAAGGGGGTTACCGGTGCCGCGAGCCTCCAGATCGACGACGAGCCGCCCATCGTGCTCTCGGCGAAGGAAGGAGCCCTTCGCTCGGGCGCTGCCCCGGCCGAGGGAGTTCCGATCAAGATCGCCGCGGCGCTTCCGGGTCGAGCAGCGAGCCTTCTGCTCGGAGAGGCCGCCAAATACGGGGCTCTCGACAATGAAGAGGTGGCCATCGGGGCCGCTCAGACGGCTTCCAAGAGATTCGAGGACGCGCTGGCAGGAAAGCCCCTCACCTGTCACGTCACAATCCGTGGGGTGCCAGAGCTCGGCGACATCAAAGTTCGCCTGGGCTTCAACGTGCTCGAACCTCCGGTGGAGCCCGGTTTCACCACAGAGCTGCAGTTTTCGGATTTGGAGCTGGTCCAGCGCGGAGAGCTCACGGCTCAGGAGCTATTTTTAGGCGGTAAGCTCAAGATGGAGGGGGATTACTCCCTTGCGCTTCAGATCGCGATGCAGCTACTGACCAACCCCCTCTGAACGGACGATCCCTAGTTAACAGAGCGCCCGGACTGGGGAACTTGCCGGTCACTCCCCGGGTTCGATACTCTGAACGTCGGTAACGGGGGGTTATGTTTCGGGCAATCGCCAAGAGTCGCTATCTAGTGCCGGGCTTCATGTGCTTTGCGCTAGCCTTCGTCGTCGGCCCAGTCGGGGTTGGCGTCGGCGTGCTGGAAGGGCCGCACGCAGCCTCGATCGCGGGTGTGGTTTCTGCGATTCTTGGATTCGTCGGGTTCTTGATCATCGTGTACGGCTTGCCCGCTTCGATCGAGGTCGAGGCCGTCGAAGCGCAAATTCGCGCGATCAATGGCGAAATCGAAGAGGTCGAAGGGGTCATTGGCGAAAACGTGAAAGAGCTTTCGAGCGGCCTCGGAGAGCAAATGGTGGCCGTCGAAGAGACCGCGCGGGCGATCAAATCGATGGCGATCTCCTTGCAGTCGATAAGCGATAGGGTCGAAGCCCTTTCTTCGTGCACCGAAGAGAGCGCCTCGAGCATCCTGCAAATGAACGCGACCAATCACGAAGTCGCCGAAAACATGGGCAACCTCGGCTCGAGCGTTCGAGAAACTGCTTCGTCGATCGAGGAAATGACCTACAGCATCAAGGAAGTCGCACGGAACGTGGATGCGCTCGCGCAGACCGCCGACGAGACATCGTCTTCGATGAACGAAATGGACGTGTCGATCGACCAGGTGCAGTCGAACGCCAACGAGACGGCGCGCCTTTCGGCCGAGGTCGCCACCGACGCCGAAACCGGCGCCGAGTCGATCCTCAAGATCACCGATGAGATCAATCGAATCAAGTCGTCCTCCCTCGAGGCAGTCAGTACGATTTCCAACCTCGGCGACCGCATCGAAGCGATCGGCGACATTTTGAACGTGATCGACGAGGTCGCGGAGCAGACGAACCTACTCGCGCTCAACGCTGCGATCATCGCTGCGCAGGCCGGCGAGCACGGCAAGGGCTTTGCCGTCGTTGCGGACGAAATCAAGGATCTCGCCGAGCGCGCCGGGGCTTCCACGAAGGAAATCGCGGAGCTGATCAAGACCATTCAGGAAGAAACCAAGAACGCGATCGAAGCGGTCGAGCGCGGCGCGAGCACTGTCGATCGAGGCGTGACCGTGAGCGCAGAGGCCGAACGCGCGCTCAAGAAGATCCTCGAATCTTCCAAGCAGTCGACGACGATGGTGCGTGGAATCGCGCAGGCGACGGTCGAACAGGCCAGGGGCTCGAAGCAGGTCACCGATGCCATCGGGCGCATCGCGGAGACGGTCCAGCAGATCGCCGCCGCCACGGCCGAGCAGGCGAGAGGCTCCGAGCTGATTATGAAGAGCGCGGACAACATGCGCCTCATCACCCAGCAGATGGAGCGAAGCAGCCAGGAGCAGGCCGAGGGCGGTCGCCAAATGAGCGGCTCCATCGAGAACATTTCCGACATGGTCCTACAGCTCCATCAGTCTCATCGGAAGCACACGGACAGCTCCGAGCAGACCTTGGTGGCGGCGAAACGCATTCAGGAGCTGACGCGCGACTACGAGAATCGGGTCCGAATCATGCATCGGGCGGTCGATCGCCTCCGCCAGATTCGATTGGAGTCGTGACTCCCGCCGCGAACGGTCGGCGGTTCCTCGGGCTACCCGCAGCGCGCATCTGTTTGCCTTCGGGGGGGTCGAGGATTCATCTTAGGAGCGCATGTTTGGCGTCGGCCCGACGGAGCTAGCCTTCTTTCTCGTGATCGTCCTGCTGGCTGTCGGGCCTGACAGGTTGCCCACGTTCATGCGCACCGTTGGCAAAGGGATCCGCCAGGTGCGCAATGCCAGCCGTGAGTTCAAGGACGCGATTGGGCTCGACGAGCTGATGCGCGAAGGCGATCCGTTCCGCGCTCCTCCGGTTCGCCCGCCGAAAGCTCGACCCGTTCCCGTTCAGGAAGAGAAGGCGGAGTCGCCACAGCCCGCCGCAAACGAAGCGCCGAGCCGGCTTCCTCCGCCCCCTCCGGCCGCCGCGCTCGTCGATGAACCCGAGCCCGCCGCCGACGAGAACCCACCGGTCGAGGCCAAGCGTCCATGACATCCGCGGAGATCCAAATCCCGGAGCCGGAGCGGGCAAGCGTTCCCGAGCAAGATCAGGAGATGACCTTCTTCCAGCATCTCAACGATCTTCGGTCTCGTTTGCTGCGGGCCATCCTCGGTTTGATTCCAGCCGTCGCCGTTGGTTGGATCTTCAAGAAAGAGATCAAAGACTTCCTCATCGCGCCGCTTCAGCCAGCTTGGGAGAAGTTGAATCTACCGGGCGAGGCCGTGCTTCGCTTCGCTGGGCCAGCGGACGCCTTCGTGATGTATATGAAGAACTCGCTCATCGCGGGCGTGCTTCTGGCGTCCCCGTGGATCTTCTGGCAGCTCTGGATGTTCATCGCGCCGGGTCTGTACAAGAAGGAAAAAGCGCTGGCGGTTCCGTTCATCCTCGCGTCGACCCTTTGTTTCACCGGAGGCGCGATTTTCGGCTACACGCTCGTCTTTCCAGAGGCATTCACGGTCTTGCTCGGCTTCAGCGACGAGACCCTAGTCGCGACGCTTTTCGTCAAAGACTACATGCCGTTCTTCCGCCGCATGCTGCTGGCGTTCGGCATCGTCTTCGAGGTTCCGGTCATCGTGACCTTCCTCGCCGGCGCGGGCATCGTGACCTGGCAGCAGCTCTTGAAATTCTCGCGCTGGTGGATCGTCTGCGCGGCCTTCATCTCGATGCTGCTGACGCCGCAGGATGTCTACACGATGGTGATGATGCTGATCCCGCTCATTCTGCTCTACTTCGTCGGGGTGGGCTGCGCGTATCTGATCAGTGTTTTTCAGAAGAAGCCGAGCCTCTAGCCTCGCTCGGGCACTGGGTAAGGCGGGTACTTCGGCACGTCTTCGGGCAGGAACCATTGGTCACCCCAGATGCTGGCGCCCCCGTCGATGTAGAAGGTCTGGCCCGCGACGAAATCCGCATAGCGCGATGCCAAATAGGTGATGAGGTGAGAGACCTCCTCTGCGGTGCCGAGCCTCTTCAAGGGGTTCGCCTTCTCGGCGGTGTCGAGGAGCTCCGGCGGATACTGCTTGGTGCCGCTGGTGACGATCACCCCCGGCGCAACCGCGTTGACCCGGATCCCGTGAAGCGCCCACTCGACAGCAAGCGTCTTCGTCATGTTGTCCACGCCCGCACGCGCCGCTCCGGTGTGCACCATGCCCGGAAATCCGCGGACGATTTGCGCAATGACGTTGACGATGCGTCCTCGCTTCTGAGGTATCATTGCCTTGTTGGCCACGGCGTGGGTCATGGCCCAGGTGCCGATCAGGTTGTTGCGAACCACTGCCGCAAAGCCCTTCGGCGATAGCGTTTCAGCGGTCGTCGGGAACTGACCGCCGGCATTATTGACCAGAACGTCGATGCGACCGAAGCGTTCGATGACCGCGTCGACATACGAGGCAACCACCTCGGGCTCGCGGATGTCGCAGGGCGCGCCAAAGGCTTCAATTCCTCTCGACTCGAGCTCGGCCACGGCGTTCTTCAGGGGCTCTGGGCGCCTCCCGCAGATCGCAATTTTGGCGCCCAGCAGGCCCATTTCCGTTGCTGCAACGAGGCCGATGCCGGTTCCTCCGCCGGTGATCAGAACCACTTCGTCAGAGAACAACCCGTCAACGTACAACTGATCCATCTCGCGCCACATACCACGCGCGGCAAGATCGGACGATTCGAGGTTCAGCTTGCCGCGATGGACTCGCGATCTTGAGTCAGCGAGGCCACCAGCTCGCGCAAGTCCTCCGCAAAGAAAGGCTTCGCGAGCGTAGCTTCTACGTCCAGACGGCGCGCGATGTCGTTTCGAGCCGTGCTCGCGCTCAGAAGAATCACAGGCACTTCGCGATGTCTCCACCGTCGGCGAAACTCACGCAGGAACATCTCGCCGTCTTCGATAGGCAGCATCAGGTCGACGACCATCAAGTCCGGCAACTGCACTGCGCATTGTGCGAGCGCCGAGCGAACGTCTCCTGCCGCGACGACCTTGTGCCCGTCTTGCTCGAGCAGGACCTCAAGCATGTGCCGAACAGAAGGGTCGTCGTCGAGAACGAGGATCATCTTCTTCTCGGCCACAGCTCCATCCTATCAGGCCCCTCGCGCATCGCGAATATGCGCGCACTGCCTACATTGGAGCTGCTAAGCTCACCTGTATGACGCTAGCCGTTCGCCTTGGCGCTGCAGCTGCTCTCGTGACGGTCGCCTGCACCCCGACGGTGCGCCCTACGTTTTCGGAGACGATCGACCCGCGGGACCTCTTCCCGCTGGAAACCGGCAATGCCTGGTCCTACGACGTCGACACGGGCGAGTCTTCGACCACCTTGGCCGTATCGAGGGTCGAATCGTTCGACGGGAGAATTGCCGAAGTTCGTACAGCACAGACGCTCGTGCGCTATGAAGTGCTCCGCGAAGGGATTCGAGTGCCCCCAGGAGAGGCATGGGTCCTGCGCCTGCCGTTCGAAGAAGGTGCGACCTGGCCGGGCCGCGGAGGCCGTACGGCTCGTTTGGTCTCCATGGGGTTGCAGGTAGAGACACGCGCGGGCGCGTTTGAAGATTGTGTCCTCGTCTCCGAAACCGGCGGCAAGCTCGAGCTCGAGGTACGCACGGTGTATTGCCCGAGCGTGGGTCCCGTCTCGGTCGAGTCGACCATGCGCTCGAACCTGAGTGACCGCGCGCTGACGGTGTCCGCCAAGCTTCGCGGTTACGAAGTCAGTCCGACTTCTTCGCCGCGCCCTTAGGTCCAACGTCGACTTCGACGAACTGCGTTCGAAGCTCTACGACGAGCGAGAGCGACCCTTCGGCCACGAACACCTGGCGCCAGGTTCGTCCCTGCGCGTCGCTGACCTCCAACGCGTGTCGCGTCCCAGGCGTGACTCCGAACAAGCTGTTGTCGATCCTTCTGCCATCGAGAAGGATCTCCGCCTCGGGCGGCACGCCGAGCAGCTCGACGGTAGCCATGGGCTGAATCGCCTCGGAGGCAGCGATCGGTCGCGCGCGTGGGTCGCTCTCCAACAAAGCCCACGCGATCGCCACCAGCACCGAAAGGACGGCAAACGCCATCATCCATCGGCTGTCTAGAACCCGCCCCACGCTGTTCAAAGGAGTTGCATTCTCTTCGTTGTTCGGCTTCACCATCGCTGCTTTGCGGCGCCACGGATTTGTGCCGTGCGCGATCCGGTTCCCATTGTAGGATGCCTACCCGGGCCCCGTCACGTTCTGGGTTGGATTTCGCATGACCACTGCAATTCTCGAAGCGCGCGATCTGACCAAGAGCTACGGCGACCGCGTGGTTGTCGACCATCTCGACTTGAGCTGTCGTCGGGGCACGGTCCTCGGCCTTCTCGGTCCCAATGGCGCCGGAAAAACGACCACCCTGCGAATGCTCTACGGCTTCGTTCCGCCCGATGAAGGCACGATCTACTACGACGGGAGGCGGTTTTCCGAGAATCGGGCCGAGGCGAAGCGCATGATCGGCGTGAGTACCCAGGACGATTCGCTCGACTACGATTTCACGGTCGCGCAGAACCTGTTGATCTATGCGAGCTATTTCCGTCCGAGGGTCGAAGACCTGGAAGGACGGGTGGCGGAGCTGCTCGACCGCTTCGAGCTCACGCCCTATTCGGATGCCTCACCGCACGTGCTCTCGGGTGGTTACGTCCGGAGACTTCTGATTGCCCGTTCCATCGTGCATCGGCCCAGCGTCTTGTTCCTCGACGAACCGACGACCGGTCTCGATCCTAGCGCGCGCCTCGATGTCTGGGAGCTGATCGACGGCATGCGCGCCGAGGGCTTGGGGATCGTGCTAACGACGCACTACATGGACGAAGCCGAGCGCTTGAGCGACGAGCTGCTCGTGATTCACGAAGGCCGCAACGTCGTCCGTGGGGAGCCGCATCGCGTCATCGACAGCGTCCTCGGTGACCACGTCATCATCGTGCCTCGCGCAGAGCCAGCGCGTGAAGCCATCGCCGCCTGGTTACGAGACCGAGGCGCGGAGCAAGTGGCGACGGTGCTGGGAGAGCTTCGCGTCCCGGTGAGTAAAGAAGATCTGGCCGCGCTCACGGCTCGGTTCGGCGAGGCGACGTGGCAGGTGCGCCCACCCAACCTCGACGACCTCTTCATCGCTTTGGCGCGACGAAATAGGCGGCCTGCATGAGCGCTGTGGGCAACCTCACGGCGGTCGCGAACTGGCGCTCGTGGGCCGTGTTCCGCAGAAATGCCCTGGTGTTTTTGAGGAACTGGCGTACCGCCGTGATCCCTCCAGCCATGGAACCGGTGATCTTCTTCGTGGCATTCGGCATCGGATTCGGCGGCTTCATCGAAGACCTCGACTACGGTGGCACGATGATCAACTACGCGACCTACGTCGCGCCAGGGTTGATCGCCTATACGGGTTTCGGCACGCCATACTACGAAGCGCTCTACTCGGCGTATGTACGCATGTTCTATCAGAAGACTTGGGACGGCATCCTGGCGACACAGGTCGAGCTCCCCAGCGTGGTTTGGGGAGAGATCCTCTGGGGCGCCGTCCGCGGGATGGTAAACATCTCGATCGTATCGTTGGTCATCGCCGCCTTTGATTTGCTTGGCATCGTCGACGTGAAAGTGGGCTTTCTGGTTTTCATGCCGCTGCTTGGCTTCATCGCGGGCTGCGCGTTCGCGTCGTTTGCACTGATCTTCACCGCCACCGTTCCGGCCATCGATCACATGAACTATCCTGTCTTTCTGATCGGCTGGCCCTTGAGCTTGGTGAGCAACACGTTCTTTCCGATCGATCCACACAGCACAGCGTTGTGGGCACTGATGCAGGTCAATCCCGTCTACCAACTCGCGGAGTGCGCGCGGGGCCTTCTAGTCCTCGGGAACCCGGGTTCACATCTCCTCGGCTTGCTCGGATCGACGGCGCTTTTCCTCGTTCCATGCACGCTTCTTTCGGTCCGATTGACCCGCCGGCGAGTGCTCGGAGACTGAGCTTCCCGGACCCAGAAATTCATTTGTCAGATCAATGGTTTAGAGGCTGCATCAGTCCTTGCGTTGGCCCCCCTTCGAGGCTAGAAACGCAGTCATGGCTGAACCTCCGATCGCCGAACCGAGCCCTGCTGCGCAAAGCTATGATCAAAGCGCAATTCAGGTGCTCGAAGGCCTCGAGGCGGTGCGGAAGCGGCCCGGCATGTACATCGGTGATCCGCACGACGGGACGGGGCTTCACCACCTGGTTTGGGAAGCGGTCGACAACGCGGTCGACGAGCACTTGGCGGGCCATTGCGACGCCGTTCAGGTCATCGTCCACTCTGGGGGCTCGGTGACCGTCATCGACAACGGTCGAGGCATTCCGGTCGGTATGCACGACAAGGGCGTCAGCGCAGCTGAGGTCGTCATGACACAGCTGCACGCCGGCGGGAAGTTCAACAGCGAAAGCTACTCGGTCTCCGCCGGCTTGCATGGCGTCGGTGTCAGCGCGGTCAATGCGGTGAGCGAGTGGCTCAAGATGGAGGTCCGTCGCGAGGGCAGGGTCTGGTTTCAGGAATACGAACGCGGCGTTCCAAAGGCCCCGCTAGAGCCGATCGGAAACAGCGATAAGACAGGGACCAAGGTCACCTTCAAGCCCGACTCCCAAATCTTCACGATGATCAACTTCAGCTTCGAGGTGCTCAACAACCGGCTGCGCGAGATCTCGTTTCTCAACGCTGGCCTCGCGGTCTCGCTCGAGGACGAACGCGGCGACGGCAAGAAGGTCACCCACAAATTCGAGGGCGGGATTCGCGAATTCGTCGAATCGCTCAACAAGAAGAAGACCCCACTGCACGACGACGTCATTTATCTCCATGCGGTCAAGGATGGCGTCGACATCGAAATCGCGATGCAGTGGAGCGACTCGTACAACGAGTCGATTTTTCCCTACACGAACAACGTCTTCAATCGCGACGGTGGCACGCACATGACCGGCCTTCGGACAGCGCTTACCCGCGTCATCAACCAGTACGGCTCACGCGAAAAACTCCTAAAAGATCTCAAAAACCCTCTCAGCGGCGAGGATGTACGTGAAGGTCTGACCGCGATCATTTCGGTCAAGCACCCGGACCCGGCGTTCTCCTCTCAGACCAAAGACAAGCTGGTCTCGAGCGAGGTCAAGGGTATTGTCGAGAGCGTCCTCAACGAAAAGCTCAGCCAGTACCTCGAAGAAGAGCCAAAGGCGGGCAAGCGCATCGTCGAAAAGACAGTGCTTGCCGCACGTGCCCGAGAGGCGGCACGACGTGCGCGGGAGATGGTGCAGCGCAAAGGGGTCCTCGACGCCAGCACGCTTCCCGGAAAGCTAGCCGATTGCCAGAGCAAAGATCCGAGTGAAAGCGAGATCTACATCGTCGAGGGTGATTCGGCGGGCGGCAGCGCCAAGCAGGGGCGCGACCGACGCTTCCAAGCGATCCTGCCGCTTCGCGGAAAGATCCTCAACGTCGAGCGGGCGCGTTTCGAAAAAATGATTTCGAGTGCCGAGATCGGCACCTTGATCACCGCGCTCGGCTGCGGCGTCGAAGGCGGCGAGAATTTCAGCCTCGAGAAGCTTCGCTATCACCAGGTCATCATCATGACCGACGCCGACGTCGACGGTTCACACATCCGGACGCTGCTGCTGACCTTCTTTTACCGCCAAATGCCGCAGCTCATCGACAAAGGGTATCTCTACATCGCGCAGCCGCCTCTCTACAAAGTGAAGAAGGGCAAGAAGCTGCGGTACCTTCAGGACAACGATGAGTTGAACCGACATTTAATCGAGCTCGGAACCGACAGCGTTAGGCTGGGCATGAAGGGCAGCAGCACTCAGCTCAGCGGAGAGCCGCTGCGAAATCTCCTCAAAGACATCACCCGATTTCGCCTGCTCCTCGAAAACATCGGGCACCGGGTGGACCCCTTCGTGGTCGAGGCGCTGGTGATGGTCGCCGACTTGAAAGAAGCAGACCTCGCCGACCGAAAGAAGGTCGAGGCGGCCATCGCGTTGCTCGAGAAGCACGTGCGCGCCAAACGCCCCGGCGACATTGAAGCCAGCATCGAGCGCGACGAAGAGCACGATCGGTACAAGGTCGTCATCGCAACGCAGGATGGTGGGACGCGCCGCGTCACCACGATCGACTTCGATTTTCTTTCTGCAGGAAACCTGTCGGAGCTTCGACAGATCTACCAGGGGATTCGAGCGCTCGGCGAGCCGCCGTTTTTGCTGACCGTGCTCGACAAGAACGGTAAACCCGCGTCCGAGCCTTCCGAGGTTGCCGACCTGGAGGCGCTCTGGACCGCTCTCGACGCACGCGCGCGAAAGGGTCTTGGCATCCAGCGCTACAAGGGCCTCGGCGAGATGAACCCAGACGAGCTCTGGGAGACAACCATGGACCCGGACACGCGGACGCTTCTTCAGGTGCGTATCGAAGATGCGCTAGAGACCGAAGAGTTGTTCAGCGTCCTGATGGGCGACCAAGTCGAACCTCGGAGGGCGTTCATCGAGAGCAACGCCCTCAACGTGACCAACCTCGACATCTAGTCGAGGTCTACGCGGAGCCTAGCCCGCACGGCGCGGTCGACTGAGCAGACCTTGAATCGCCTCTTCGACGCGAGGAACTTCCTGTTCGACGACTTCAAGGAGATTGCGGGCCGCGTCGATGCTGGTTTCGCCCTCGATGCCTCCTAAGAGCTCGCCAACGCGGGTCGCACCGATCTGCTTGCTCGCTCCCTTGACCGTGTGAGCGCTGAGGCGCGCAGCGTCCATGTTGCCATCGTCAAAAGCTGCTCTCATCTGCGTGACGCAGGCCCGGAGCTGGTCGACATAGCCGAGCAGGACATCCTCGATGAACTCGTCATCTTCACCGTCGAGCGAGACGAGCTGCCCCACCATGGCAAGGTCGAGCGCAGGCGGAGGTGGAAGCGTAGACACGGACTTCATCGGGCGGGCGCCCGACAGCGGTACCCAGCGCTCCAGGGCTTTGGCCAGCATCGAGGCTCGGACTGGCTTGCACACTACGTCGTTCATGCCGGCATCGAGGCAGCGGACTCGGTCTTCTTCGGCGACGCTCGCGGTAAGCGCGACGATCGGCAGATCCTCTTTGTCGCGCGACTGACGAATGCGCTTTGTGGCTTGGAAGCCGTCGATGAGTGGCATGTGGCAGTCCATGAATACGATGTCGTAGTCGTTGGTTTTCGCTTTCTCGAGGGCATCGCGGCCGTCGGTCGCGATGTCCACTTCGCACGATAGCTTTTTCAACAGCGCCTCGGTCACCATGCGGCTGGTGGGATCGTCTTCGGCTACGAGCACCAGCGCGCCCTCGCGGATGAGCGCTTGGGTCCGGCCGTCGGTCTCGATGACGCGCAGGGTGGTGTCCTGGCCGAGTCCCAGATCGAGCTCGGCCCAAAAGCACGTCCCCTCGTCGACGGTGCTGCTCACGCCTAGCTCGCCATCCATGAGCTCGACCAGCTGTTTGCTGATTGCCAAGCCCAAGCCGTTGCCGCCCGTGCTCCGGTTCGACCCGCTGCTGCTTCGGTTGTAGCGGGTGAAAATTCCATCGAGCGAATCCTCCGGAATACCGACGCCCGTATCGCGCACCGAGAGGCGAACTCTGGCCTTCTCCGCACGGTCCACCAGCTCGGCCCGAACCGTCACCGAACCCGAGTCGGTGAACTTGATCGCGTTGTTCACCAAGTTGAGCAGCACTTGGCGGATGCGGCCGCTGTCTCCCAGGAACCGTTGGCTCCTGATCTCCGGCGTTTCCGATTCGAGGCCAATACCCTTCGCGTCGGCGCGTGGTCGCATGAGCTCGACGACTCCGTCGATGAGCGCTCGCATGTCGAATGGAGCAGTGTCGAGCTCGATCAGACCTTTTTGAAGCTGTGAGAAGTCGAGGATCTCGTCGACGACGCCGACCAGCGCGTCTGCGGACTCCCGGATAGCGGTGATCATCTTCTTCTGCTTTTCGTCGAGATCGGTATCGAGCAACAGCGCGCTGAGGCCGAGGACCCCGTTCATCGGCGTGCGAACCTCATGGCTCACGTCAGCCAGCAGATCCGTCTTTGCCTGGGAGGCGCGCTCTGCTGCGAGCCGGAGCTCTTCCATTTGAATCAGCGCACGGCTTCTCGCGTGATGGATTCCGACCGTGATCGTAGAGAAACCGAACAGGTATCCAACGCTCTTCGCCCAGTCGACGTCTGGCACCCACAGCGAAGTCATCCCCCAGCCGAGGTACCCCGCGATCATGATCGCGGCGAGCCATCGCCAGTCGTGAACCAATGCGGCGGCTGCGAGCTGAATCAACAAGTAGACGTAGAAATCAGAAGGATCACCGTCCAGGGCGTACGCCAACGTAACCGTCGCGGTAACGACCAGGAATGCCGCGCCGCCAATGTGCAACGACCAGGCGAGCCGGGGAGGTTGATGGCGGGCGCGCCATCCGAGCGCAAGCATCGCGATTCCCGTGAGCCCATAGACCGTCATCAACTTCAAGTCGGTTTGATTGGCGCCGGTCGACCAGTGGCCGAGCGCGAGCGCCTCATAGGCGATCCCCGCGCAGATCAGCATCGTCGCCAGGTACCGTCGGCCGAGTGAGCTCATCATCGAGCGGCGCTCGTCAGCGCTCAGGGGCGACCGCGCTTCCAACGTTTCCGCCGAGCACGCAGATCCGGGCTCCCAGGCCTGCTCCACCTCCAGTTCGATCCCCATCCTGCTCAGTGTACCGGCCGAACCGGCCTGATCCACGACTAGTCGAATATCAGATTGTGACGTGCCTCACGAATCGTGCGGACGGCAGCCTCATGAAGCGGGCCGTTGGAGGCGACCAGCTTTCCACTGCGCGGATCAGCTTCTTCGCCTTCGTACGTCGATAGCC
>RCNF010000202.1_pt1 | contig 28415 bp, 25 predicted proteins | sample 2041311 | NCBI WGS metagenome assembly RCNF01 (sample SAMN09708228, study PRJNA481090) | Marine sediment metagenome, whole genome shotgun sequencing project. | biome: marine sediment; feature: ocean; material: sediment; isolation source: Sewage treatment plant 2 marine sediment (STP2) ...
AAAAACTTGAAAGTGATTGGATTATTAAACCTTCTGCCGTTATCTGTGCAAGGCTCGCAGAAACTCTGCGTCAGACGGGAAAGCTTGATGAATCACGGGAAGTGGCGGATACCGGTCTGAGAAGATGGAAGAACAATACTGCTATAACAATTGTTCTCGGTAAATGTTACCGGGATTCAGGTCTTCTCGAGAAAGCTATGGAAAGTTTTGCAGCTATACACCAGGCACAGCCGCAGAACCTTGTTGCGCTTCTGAATCTTGCAGAGATACATTTCAAGAAGGAAAACTGGGGTAAATCTGTCAGCTTCTATGAAGAGTATCTGTTTGAGTGCCCCGGAGATGAAGAGGCCAGGGATAAACTTGAAGAAGCCAGATCCTGGAAGAATTCACCGGATCAGATCCCATCAGAACTCGAGCAAGACGAACTCGAGCAAGACGAACTCGAGAAAAGCACTGATGCTTTTCCAAAAACTGAAAGAATGAACAAAGTACTCGAGTCCCAGGGTATACTCAATGAAGCATTCTCTGACTCAGAAGAGGAAGAAGATGATGATGATGATGATGAATCGGATGGCTATACTCCGGAAGAGGAAGAGGAATCATCTATCGCAGAAGTTTCCCCGGACAGTCTGATTGCATTCTTCTCAGAGCAGGAAAGGAAGGATCTTAAACTGAAACCCTACGATGGTGAGGATGAATGAAACCTTCTGACATCATTACTGTTATAAACGGGCCAAGTCTCTCCCAGCTCGGCAATCGTGAGACAGAACACTACGGAACCACTACCCAGAATGAGCTGTTGGAAATGATCGAGGAAAAAGCTTCCATGTATGGTTTTAAGGTGGATTTCATACAGTCCGATATTGAGGGTGAGCTTGTCAGGGCAATCAACAGCGCTTCAGGCAGTTCCCTTGGAATTGTTATAAATCCGGCGGCGTACTCTCATTATTCGATAGCTATCATGGATGCGATGGCGGCATTTGACGGTCCTGTAGTAGAAGTGCATATAAGCCGGGTGTTTTCAAGAGAACCCTTTAGAAACAACCTCGTGACCGCACAGGCTGCGGACGCGTTTATAGCAGGTGCGGGAACCAGAGGCTATCTTCACGCCATGGATATCCTGCAGGAATTAGCAGAAAAAACGGAGGTATGATCAGTGCCCACCACTAACGATTTCAGGCGTGGTATGGTTATTGCTGTAGGTGGAGTACTCTGCCAGATTGTGGAATTTCAACATGTCAATCCCGGAAAAGGGGCAGCATTCGTAAGGTCGAGAATGAAGGAGATTCTATCAGGCAAGGTACTCGACCGTACCTGGAGAGCTGGTGAAAAGGTTACTGAAGTAAGAGTTGAACACAGGGTCTGGGAGCTGCTTTACATGACCGATCTTGAATTCGTCCTCATGAACCCGGATACTTATGACCAGATACACATTGATCTGGATCTGGTAGGAGACGCGTCCAAATACCTGGTTGAGAACTCCGCGGTAAAGATTGCATTCGTTGATGATAAGCCGATTATGGTTGCTCCTCCGGATACGGTTGAGCTTGAAGTAGTTGAAACAGACCCCGGATTGAGAGGGGATACTGCAAGCGGCGGCACGAAACCTGCTGTCCTGGAAACCGGGCTCAAAGTTCAGGTGCCGCTGTTCATTCAGGAAAAAGATATCATAAAAATCGATACACGGAATGACAGTTACATGGAAAGAGTGTAATCCTGAAGCCCCGTCGGATAATACTTATTCCTACGTTTAACGAAGTACAGAATATTCAACTCCTTTATGACTCCATCCGCGGTGAATGCAGCTACGATCTGATGTTCATAGATGACAATTCACCTGACGGAACAGCACAGCGGATACAGAGCCTGGTGGAACAGGACTCCGGGGTCCAGCTGCTGAAAAGGAAAACCAAAGAAGGTCTTGGCCAGGCATACAGAGAAGCCTTCGGGAAAGTCCATGAGTCGGATCGCTGGGACAGGATATTCATGATGGATGCCGACCTGTCCCATCAACCCCTGCACATCAATGAGATTGACAGTGCGCTTGATGATCATGCTTTTGTAGTTGGATCTCGGTACCTGAGGGGTGTCAGTGTGCTGAACTGGTCCATAATCAGGCTTAATCTCAGTTATTCAGCGAACCGGTATATCAGGTTGATAACCGGAATGCCTTTCAGTGACTGTACAAGCGGTTTTCGAGGTTTTCATGCTGATCTGCTCCCGCTGCTGTTGTCAAAGGATATCAAATCCTCAGGGTATGCGTTTCTTGTGGAGACCCTTTACGATGTCTGGAAGAACGGTACCGATATCTGTGAGGTGCCCATAGTTTTTGTAGAAAGGACAAGCGGGGATTCCAAGGTTTCGATGCAGGTGTTCATTGAATCCCTTGTCACTCCCCTGCGGCTCCGAATCAAATCCCTCTTCGGTCAGTAGTTCTCCCAGAACCATGATATCAGGCTGTCCTGCAGTCCCCGTGCAGTCCATGTATAACCGTTGGGAACCTCAAGCATAATAACCAGTATTATCCTTCTACCCGACGAAGATGTAAGCAGCCCCGCAATTGTTGATGTGTCACTTAAAGTGCCTGTTTTACCGCGAAATGCTCCCGGTGGCAGATCGGCCATTCTTGATCTCAGAGTTCCATCAACACCATTAACAGGTAATGTGGCGAGGAACTCCACTCCCCATGCCGGTGAGCTGATTCCTTCTGAGAGTATTTCCGCAAGATGTATCGGTGTCATGCTGTTGAACCTGGAAAGACCCGATCCGTCTGCAATCTGAAATTCTGTGAGAGAGGGAGCAAGTTCCCTCAGCAGCTGGCCTGCCACATCACATCCCGCTCCGGTTGAAGCGGGATCGGATCCTGTTTCGAGGCTTGCTGTCCGGAGAACCATCTCGGCAACCATATTCCTGCTCCACTTGTTCATCGAAGCCAGAAGAACGAACATCGGATCGGAAAACATTACCGATGTCTGGATCAGTGATCCAGAAACAGGCGCTTCTCCCTGTAAAACCTCACCGATATGCAAACCGGCGGCTTCCAGTTCCAGCGCGAGCATTCCGGCGAATTCAGCGGGAGGTCCTGCAAAGGGCATATAAAGAACAAGGTGGGTATCTGGAGGCATGCTCCCTTCGAGCATCAGTATTGGTCTGTTCTCGGTCCAGCCCTCTACAGTAGTTCTAATAGATTCACTGCCGCCTATAACAAGATTGTTCAAAACAGAAAGACCCGGAAGAGGAGGATAGTAGAAGACTCTCATTGTATCACCTTCAGTGGAGATTATCAGCTGCAGGATATTATCCCCCACCGAAAGGCCCTCTATAGGTGGGCAATAGGTTTTATTCCAATCGGATGTATCCCATCCCGGGCAATGTGATTCACTTGCAAATCTTGCTGTATCCCAGTAAAGGTCCCAGGAGGAACCCGGGTCCAGCGAAGCAGCAGTTTCCAGGGCGACTATCCTGATGTGCTCCGAACTCAGGAGGGGTGCCCCTGCTCCTACAATGAAAAGTCTGCCGCCGGCAGTATCGACCATTACCCTGGTTTCATATATGTACGAAGGACCAAGCTCCTTCAGTGCCACCAGTGTAGTCAGCAGCTTAACTGTTGATGCCGGCCTGAAATAGGAAGCACCGTTTAGGTTGTATAGTATCTCTCCGGTATCAGCATCTGCGGCGTAAATACCTGCTCTCCATGATGATGGTACAGAAGGTATATTCAAAGATAATGACAGAATCAGCACTTGAATCAACAGGCTCAATCGGGGCTCCAATCATTCGACTTGATACTGGAAGAATCTGCGTTTAGATTTCGTAAATATAACTGACTGAAAAGCTAAAAAGAACGAAGAGTACTGGAGGTTCCCATGGTTTGCAAAATAGCACTGATCGCTTCATTGATTATTCTCATCGGATGTGGTGAGCAGCCGCAGAATGATATCACTGCTGAGTCTGATGGAGCAGTCGATCTTTCGGCGGAGTACAACGACCGTGCTGTACTTACAGTAGGCGACAAGATTTTCGATGGTGCCACACTCGCACCTGTTCTTAATAGATTGAATGGTGATTCCCTGCTGGTTCATCTGAAGATTGAATCGCTGATAAACAGATCGCTGATAATGCAGGATGCACGCGAAAGAGGGTTTGATTCAACCCCGGAAATGGAGTTATCCTTTGACGTGTGGGAGAGTGAGAAGCTGCAGAATATCTGGCTGATCCAGATTCTTGATCAGAGGGTGCAGCTGCCCCCTGACACCATTGATCAGTACTATTCGCAGATGGGCACAATGATGATATACAGTGAGATCGTCGTCACCGACAGTGTTCAATGCGACAGCCTGAGGCAGCTTGTTCAGGGTGGTGTTAACATGGGAGATCTTGCTGAAGAATTGTCTATCATTTCCTACGGTGCAACCAGCAGAGGAGTTTACGGGCCAGTAGATATGATGGAAGTTTATTATGAGGATTATGATCTCTTTCAGAGTCTTGAAATCGGTGAGTTATCTTCTGTTGATGTATCCAGTTACGGCTGGAGATTTCTCAGGATCGACAGTACTTATATGGACACAATACCTCCTTTGGATGATCTAAGAGACGTGATAGCGTCCAAGATAGTTGGAAGACTGAAGCTTGCGTACAAGGAGGTACTTTTTGACAGCCTGAGAACTGCCAACAATCTTCAGGTAATAGAGGGAGTACCCGAACTGATATCCAGCCATTTCTCCCCGGAATACCGGGATTATGAGCCTTTTACATCTGAGCAGGAGAATATGGTGGCATACACGTTCACCGGCGGCACGAGAACACTCTATTCCCTCGTAGATAATATCAGAAAACTTCCTCTCATGACCTCCTCTGTGCCCGATGATCCCGAATGGATCAGGGAGCAAGCCCTGGTTCTTGGTCTGAATGATATCATGGCGATGGAAGCTATGAAACTCGGCATGGATACATTACCTGAAGTTGTTACATATATGGAACAGCGTTTTGGTAACCATGTGCTTGATTACTATTACACGGAGGTTATAGAACCGAGGTTGATTCCCACCGAAGATGAACTGCTTGAGGTCTACGAAGCTGAGCGAGATTCGTTTATTGTCCCGGAAGGTAGAGTATTCAATACAATTGGCGCTTCTGGAGAAGAACAGCTTGATCTGCTTGAGCAGGTTCTGGAGTCCGGTGATGATCCTTTTTCAATGATTGAGGAATTCACACCGGTAACAAGCATCCTTGCCCCTGGAGAATCTACAGTAACCAGATCCATGACCGCTTCGGAGATCCCTCCTCCATGGAGCGAGATGCTTTTCACTGCTGAGATGAATGTAACTTTTGCCTGTTCTGTTGAGGCTGAACGGGTACTGGTGTTCGAATTGACTGAAATCAGTCCTGAACGCATAGCAACCTATTCTGAATCACAGGACCGTGTACTGACAATCTTCCGTGCATTGAAGGAGGAAGAAGTAATATCCGGACTTGTAGACAGTCTCAGTTCTGTATATCATATTGAGGTTGATTGGGGATTCGTCGACAGGTTCATTTACGCTGATTCATTAACGACAGATCAGTTCTAGATCGATGTAAAACTCTTGGCAGAACGGCTTCAATATGTTTCTGATGTGTTTCTGGAGGTGTGTCAATGATCTGTAGATGCTGTGGACACGATAACAACGGACGGGATAAAGGTAAATGCGATAATTGCGGTTTTGAGCTTTCAACTCAAAACGATTCCCTGGAATCAAAGCGCAGCGCCCTTCAGGGTAAACTTGAAAAACCCGTTCATTTCCAGGAGAGAACTGAATTCAGAACTCCTCAATCAAGAGGGCACAGCGTTACGGTAGGTATTCTGATAGCTCTTGCCGGGATAGTCGCAGCATATGTCATCACACATGTTTTTGATCGATCCGAGTACATGCCTGAGCTTCCGGAAAGGGACCGTTTTGAGGAAGTTGTTGAGGAAGCCAATGTTGATCCCATCGCGGCTCTCATTGCCTCTGATATAGTCTACGTTATGAACGACAGCGCTTCTCGAGCCCTTCCAAGAGCCAACGTCGATATGACACTTATACCTGAAGGCTCCACAGTATCATTTCTTGGAAACTGGACAGTTCCTCTGAGACCTGCGGCTACATTTATTCTTCAGAAAATCAGTCAACGCGAATTCAACTCTCTGACGATCGATAGAATTTGCGTCTGGACCGATACCACCGAGACCGAATTCGTCTCGGCACCGCTTATCAGGATTGAGCAGTCAATTGCGGACACGACCATATCCCCGGTTCTAGTTAAACTCTACTTCACTCCGGAGATGATGAGGGGCAGTATAGAGGAATTCGATATACAGTACGACAAAGCTATTACTACAACTGACTTCTCGGACAGTCAGCTGAATGAGCTGCTTCTTACAGTTTCCCAGAGGCTGGAGAGGAAAGAATACGAAGGGCGCAGGGTACAGGTTGCCGTCCTGTTCGATTACGGTGTGTACAACCTTGGTGATGCCGTCGATATAATGAGAAGAATCGCTCCCATGGCTATCGATAGCCTCGGTTATGAAGCATTTTCCCTGAGTGTTTTCACACTTACCGACTGACCATCGTCTTCAACGGATCATTACAAGCTTAACGGATGATCCGTACTGTCCGGATCTGTAAACAGCGGCATACAATCCCGGGGGCATGTCATCTTTCACAGGCCAGCAGAGATTCTCCTCCGGTGATCCTGGATGAATCTCTTTCCTGAAAACCAATCTTCCAGCGGAGTCGTAAACACTGAGCGTTCCGGCTTCCGAAGACCCGGGAATCTGCAGTAGAAAAGCGGATGATGGATTTGCTGAAATCAGGTTAAGACGGACAGGTTCTCCAGTTTCGATACCTTCCTCTATGCAGGTGGGAGGTGAGAAGCGCACAGCATCGGCGACGATCATGTCTCCAGATATACCAGTGTGATCTCCGATAATAACCGATAAGCCATCTGATGCATCCCACGAGCCTCCAAGAGCAACCCACTCGTCAGCAAAAAGAGATTGATCCACCGTTACAGTATCCTCTGTACCGTTGTGCAGAATGCGGTAATCAACAACGGCGCTTCCTCCTGCCGGGAGCCATGTGTCAAGCATCCATGATCGGTTGCTGTCGGGCAGCTCAAATGTCCATTCAGCCCAGTTAATGTCCGGTCCTGATGAGATGGAGTACGTATAGAAGTATCCGTAGAACAGTCCTCCTTCGGTCACGTTTCTCCAGAACTGCTGCGGGCCGTGAACGGCAAATCTGCTTTCAAGGTTGTCCGTAATACTATCTATCCAGACTTCCCCGGTGAAGGCATCTTCAAGGCAGTTCCATAACTCATCTCTTGAGCCGTCGTATCCCAGTGCCCAGATACCCACACCCTGAAGATCTGCTTCTCTTACAATGTCGTATTTAAGTTCAAGACTTTCTTCGTCATCGTACCAGCCCTGGTTCCATCCACTGCTGTAGTATGCATACCACGGAGTCAGGGATTCATCGTCCCACAGTCTTCCGTACATGGCTGCCCGGTCAGCAAGGGTTGTATAAAGCAGGGTCAGGTAACCGCCGATTACGGATGAATGAGAAGAACTTCCAGCTGTCTCCCATTCATGACCGTAGTAAGGCAGGCCAACAACTATCTTGTCATGCTGCCCCGGAGCATACTTTGCGTAGTCCCCGAGGCACCAGATCATATTCGTTGAGGATTCCGGGGTTGAGCCCCATCCGGTAAGAGGGCAGCAGGGACCGGCAACCGTGGACCAGGAACCATGAAAGGGGTAACACATTATGAACAGTGCGTCACAGGTCTCTGCAAGCCCGGCGTAGTCAAAGGCATCGCTCCAGTCCACGGCAGGTGTACATATGGAGAGATGGTTTCCCGGAACAGCCGCATCAAGTTCAGTTCTAAGCTCCAGCATGAAGTCTGTCAGATTATCCCTGTCCGCCGAGCTGACATTCTCAAAATCAATCGAGACACCATTCACCGGACTGGAAGCGACAAGGTCAACTATCGTTGAGATTGCAGTGTCCCTGTTGGTGTTTAGAATTGAGTGTATGCCAGTCGAAGAGAAATTAACAACGGTTACTATCGCTACCCCCCCGGCTGCATTTATGCTGTCTATGGCGTCTGAAAACAGGGAAGGGAAACCGTTCCATGCGCTTATCGTTCCAGAACCGTTCATGTCCACGCAGAAGCATGCCAGAATACTTATAAGATCGTATCTGAGCCATGTATCGTTTCCCCAGTAGGGAAGGAATCCGTAGACGGTTCTGTTAGGGGATCTGCCACCGTTCAAGCCTGTGACAGAAAGGGTTTCTGTCCCCTGGTGTAATTCATGCTCCATCATATGCATGGAAGGAAGGTGGTTACTTGCGCACGAATGGGTGGGTCCCGGACCGGACAGCAGAATCGAAAGCGCAGCCATCTGCCACATATTTACTCCCTTTGAATTGTTGTATTATTACTTATACAAATATCTTCCGAAGCAGTCGCGGTCAATCATCCGGCCCCGCTGCCCTGGAACAGCGATGTGAGTTAAAAGGGGATTCCCGGAAAGGTATCCGAATGACCGACAGGCAGAAGCTTGAAATATTCTCCGAAATACTGAGATACAGGACCGTATCCCGTCAACCCGGAGAAGCCTTTGATATGAAGCCTTTCATGGAGATTGCCGAATATCTGAAAAAGGCTTTCCCGCAAGTGCACAGGCATTTCAGAAGAGAAATAGTTGGGGGGGGAAGCCTTCTCTTCACTCTTCAGGGCGCAGATCTGTCGCTGAAACCTTTCATGCTCACAGCCCACCTCGATGTGGTTCCCGCTGATGATGGTGAAAATTGGCTTGAACCTCCTTTTTCAGGCAAACTGCGGGATGGAAGGATTTGGGGAAGGGGAGCCATCGATTACAAGGTTGGTGTTTCCGGCATGCTTCAGGCATGCGAGGATTTCCTTGAGGGAGGGTTCAGACCGGACAGAACACTGATTCTAGCCTTCGGGCATGATGAGGAAGTTGGCGGGGACACCGGCGCTGCAGAAATAGTCAGAACTCTTACTGATAGAGGTGTATCCCTGAGTTCTGTACTGGACGAAGGCGGATATATCTACAGCTACCCCTGGATGGAGAGGGATGCTGCTGTTATCGGTCTGGCGGAGAAGGGATACGTCACACTGAGGCTGACAGCACACGGAGTTCAGGGACACGCTTCTGTTCCGGAACTCAATACCGCAGCCGGCAGCCTTTGCAGGTGTCTTGCTGAGCTTGAAAAGAATCAGTTCACAGCGAAGCTCTGCAGCCCTGTAGAGATGATGCTTGGGGCAACATCAGGCATACTCAGGGAATCCCTTACCGCCCATGATCACTCACCAACTGCCGCAGAGATGATGCATACCATTGAGCAATGGCCTTCGGGAAACGCTCTTGTAAGAACTACTACAGCCATAACTATGATCCGGGGCAGCAGCAAGGAGAACATCATCCCTGCCGAGCCGTATGCACTCGTGAATTTCAGGGCTGTTCCCGGCGATAGTTCACTTGACATTCTGAACCATGTCCTGCGCATAGCGGAACCACTTGGAGTAGATGTTCGGTACGAAGATACGAATCAGATTCACGAACCCTCAGGTATAGCTTCGATGGAAACGGATGAATACGGAGCCATAGAAGCAGCTGTACAGGAGATATGGCCGGATATCCCGGTTGTGCCGGGCATTTTTCCGGCAGCTACCGATTCAAGACATTACTGCAAAATAGCTGATAACGTCTACAGGTTTGAACCGGTTCACCTGGGGAAGGACGGTCTCGGAGCGCTTCATTCCGAAGGAGAATCCATTTCGGTGGAGGATTACCTCAACGCCATCAGTTTCTACACCGCTTATGTAAGGAGTGTTGGTACCGTATGAATGGGTCAGGGGAGAAGGAAATTCTCAGAAGAACCACAAGGATTACACTTGCGGGATTCATTCTTAATGTATTGCTGTCCAGTTTCAAGCTTACTGGAGGGATTCTGAGCAACAGTAATGCCCTGGTTGCGGATGGTGTGCATAGTCTATCTGACTGTATCACAGATGTAGCCATACTGATAGGAGCGAAGTTCTGGACAAAGCCATCCGATGAGAATCATCCGCACGGTCATTCCAGAATAGAAACACTTATCTCCGGGTTCATCGGTTTCTTTGTAGTACTTACGAGCATTTACATAGCCTTTAAATCTTTCGGCGCAATAATGAACCCGGCTGAAACTCCGCCAGGATGGCCTGCCTTTGCAGTGGCAGTGATAGCCATTCTTGCCAAAGGAATTCTTTCCAGATGGACATTAAAAACAGGCAGAGAATTAAAATCCGCCGCTCTCGCTGCCAACGCTATGCATCAGCGATCCGATGCTCTCAGCTCGATCCCGGTAGCAATAGTTGTACTCGCCGCAAGGATTGAACCTTCCCTGATAGTGCTGGACGGTATCGGCGGAGTGGTCGTATCCATGTTCATTTTCAAAATGGGAATCGATATCATCCGGCCTGTTCTGTGTCAGCTGACGGACACGGCTGCCCCTCCTGAGATAATAGAAGAACTGAGAAGAATTGCCTTATCGGTAGATGGAGTTCTGGATGTTCACAATCTCAGGACGCGGTATAGGGGAGATGGTATCCAGGCTGACATGCATATTGTGGTTGACGGTCGCATGCCGCTTCAGGAGGCATTCACTATACTCAAGAAGGTCGAGCAGGACCTGTATATGATGGGACCAGGTGTTGTTGATGTCATGGTGAGGCTTGAACCGGATTAAGGCCGGCTGACGGATAGGCGGTATTTCAACCCTTGCGTCATGCTTGAGGAACCATATAATTATTAAAGGAGTTTGCATCTCCTGGAGGGAGGTGATAATGGGTTTTAGAGTTGTAAGCAGCGCTTTCAAGGATAACGGTTTCATTCCCCCCTGGTATTCCAGATCCCAGGGAGATTCATCTCCTCCGATAGGCTGGACGAAGCCTCCAAGGCGAACCGTCAGCCTGACCCTTATAGTTACCTGCTCAGATTCTGATACCGGTAAGGTTTACTGTCACTGGGTTATGTACAACATACCACCCAAGGCAAATACTATTTTCGGGAATCAACCGCATGGAAGCGTTTCTCATGATGGTACTCTGCAGGGCATTAACAGCTTTGGCGGAGTAGGATGGGAGGGTCCTGCCGACGATATCTCGGATCAGGAGCTGCACTTCAACCTCTACGCCTTAAGTTCTAAGCTGGATCTGCCCGGGGGATCTTCATTTCATGATGTCGAGGATGCCATGGAGGGTCATATTCTGGAAGAAGCAAGCCTAACCGGAAGGTACTCACCACACTGAAACCTGAAGAACTGAGAAGTCAATTCGCAACTTACTGGAATATCTCCAGTGATACCGTTTTCCTTAATCACGGCTCCTTCGGTGCCTGTCCGGTTGAAGTCAGCAATTACCGTAAATCCCTTCTTGATGAATTCGATAAGCAGCCCGTTGGTTTCCTTCTCAGAAAGTACATGCCTGCGCTTCCGGGAATCCTTGAGAAACTGGTGACATTCACAGGAGCATCTCCTGGTTCCGTAGTCCTCGTTCCCAACGCGACCACAGGCGTGAATACCGTGCTTTCAAACCTGCGGCTGAATCCCGGAGACGAACTCCTGACAACAGGCCAGGAGTATTTCGCATCCAGGAACGCGCTTCAGTTTTTCGCGGAGCGGAATGGGGCAAAGATAGTTGAAGTGCCTATCGATATTCCCGTATCCGGTCCCGACCAGGTTGTGGATTCAATAATGTCACAGGTTACTGACAGGACTGTTCTCCTGCTTATTGATCATGTCTCAAGCCCTACTGGTATGATATTCCCGATCGAGGAACTCGTTCGAAAGCTGGATAAATTCGGAATTGACGTACTTGTGGACGGAGCCCACGCCCCCGGTATGCTTCCGCTGAATCTTGCGGAACTGGGCGCCGCCTATTACACCGGCAACTGCCACAAGTGGATGTGTACTCCCGGCACTGCAGCGATACTCTACGTCAGACCGGATAGGCAGCCTGGTTTCCGTCCTGCGGTAATGAGCCATTTCGCATCCGATTTTATTACTGATATGTCCGAGTTTCAGGTTGAGTTTTCCTGGAACGGGACGATAGACCCTACTCCCAGAATGGCCATACCGTTCGCTATCGATTACCTGGAAAAGCTGCACCCTGGAGGCTGGAGCAGCATAATGAAGGACAATCATGATAAGGCTGTCCGGGCCATTGAATTGATCTCGGGAAAGCTCGGGCTGCAACCCGCGTGCCCTGCCAGTATGATGGGCTCAATGGGCGCTCTGATCCTTCCTTACTTGGCTCCTTCAGGATTACCTCATCCTGAAGGTATAGATCCTCTCTGGACCTGGCTGCTGAGGGAAAAACAGATTGAGATCCCCGTGATCTACACTGCCATTCCACCTGGAAGGATCATCAGGTTATCAGCCCAGCTGTACAATGGTGATGCCGAGTACGAGTACCTCGCCGAAGCCCTGCGTAACGCGCCACACCTCTGAACAGAAGCTCCTCTTTCGAACTCCTGCAGTTACTCTATGACAACGAAACGTTCTGACGCTGTGAAATCCTCTGAGGTCATCTTGCAGAAGTAGGTCCCTGGAGATAGATCCACAAGCAGAAATTCATGATACCCCGGGGAGTACTCGTTTCCATGATTCTCACTGACGAGTCGGCCTGAAAGGTCGAAGATGGAAATATCGACGTAAGCAGGCTCATGCAACCCGAACCTTATCGTCGGTGATCCGGAAGATGGATTGGGTGCGATAGGAAGCAGCTCAATTCCTCCCGGATTCGGTTCGGCAGTTTCTCCTATGCCGAGAGGATCCCATGTAAGGGTAATATCATGTAGTGAAGGGGTAGCTGCTGAATTTACCGTTTCAAGAAGGACCTTGTACTGGAAATAGCTGTCATAGTCATTGAGAATAGCATCGAGAGCACAGGGAGCTGTTATTGTATCGGACCAGACTCCCATATCGGCATAATTATCTGATGCCCTTACAAACAATGCTACGGAAGTACCTGACGGAGCAGATGCGTTCCAATCTATATATCCCCAGTCAGGATCGTTGCCCAGATACAGAATGCTGGATTCCAGTTCACCTGAGGTTGAATAATTGGAATAATCCCACCAGGATATGTCATTGTCATCGTTGGCTGCACCAAGGATGTCCATCTTGCCGTCACTATCTATGTCTTCTGAATAAACGGATACGGCAAGATTGAAGTCCCCGTCGATACTATGTTCATTCCAGGATAAACCCGAACCATCTTCGTTCTCCCACCATGTGATGCCGGAAGCGTACCAGGCAGCACCAAGCACGTCCATATCTCCGTCATCGTCCATATCCTCCGAGTATACGGATCCAGCGCCGTCGAAGTCTCCATCGATAGTGTGCTCAGTCCATGATGTACCAAGACCATCGGTGTTTTCCCACCAGGTGATATCGTCGACTTCGTATGCAGCACCAAGCACGTCCATATCACCGTCATCGTCTATATCCGCAGAGTATACGGACCAGGCGCCAACGAAATCTTCGTCAACGGTATGCTCGATCCATGAGGTTCCCAGGCCATCTGCATTTTCCCACCAGATGATATCATCGGCCATCGGTGCCGCTCCGAGGATATCCATATCACCGTCGTCGTCTATATCCGATGCATATACGGACCAGGCACCATTGAAATCTCCTTCAACGATATGCTCGATCCATGAGGTTCCCAGGCCATCTGCATTTTCCCACCAGGTGATATCGTCGTCTATATAGGCAGCGCCTAATACGTCCATATCACCGTCACCATTTATATCCTGCGAATACACGGATCGCGCATCTGCAAAGTCTCCATCAATGATGTGTTCAGTCCATGAGGTTCCCAGACCGTCAGTATTTTCCCACCAGGTGATGTCGCAATCTGCGAATGCAGCACCCAGTACATCCATATTACCATCACCATCTATGTCCGCTGAATACACGGAATAGGCGCCGTCGAAATCCCCGTCAACTGTGTGCTCTGTCCACGAAGTGCCCAGACCATCGGTATTTTCCCACCATGTAATGTCGTCGGCATCTCTGGCAGCACCGAGGATATCCATATTACCGTCACCGTCTATATCCTCCGCGTATACGGAGCTGGCTCCATCGAAGTCCCCATCAGCCGTATGTTCCTCCGGGCTGAACTGGAGGAGTACATCTCCGGGGAAGCTGCCCCATTCAAGGCTGTTATCAAGATAAAAATAGCTGCCCCAGTCAGTAACCGGTCCCAGCACACCTGACCCCCCTGTCCAATCAGTTTGAACTGCGGAATCACCATATGTAAGGAAAACGGAACCTATTATCAGACACGACAGGATTATTCTGTACATGGGACACCCCCTTTATTGTACACTAATAATCGTATGTATTGATAGTAGATGTCAATGAGTTCACTCACACTGGATCAGAATATGTAGGCAGTAAATAATAAAGGAGTAATTGCAGCTGTTTTCTTGACGAATTGCATGCCTTGCATATTATGAACTTAGTGACTGTACTCCTGTATAATAAACTGGTCCTTATTTCATCAGGCGGTGAAGCACATGGAAAATTCCATTAAATCTGAAATAGATCTTATACAACATCCTGACTCACAAGGAGCACCAGTAGAAGAAATGATTACTGTACATGTTCTACCTCTCGAGTTCATCGAGGAAGTGATATTTCAAGCAGTCTATCAGTATACAGAGGAGCTTTGATACCGCCATTCTATTTGCTTCGCCCGACAGGATTCCCTTCGACTCACTTCGTTCGCTCAGGATAAACTCACCATTCATATCTTCGATCTGAGGTCCCGAGTCCACAGAAAAGGGGACGGAGGAATCACCTCCGTCCCCATAGTTGGTACGCCCGACAGGATTCGAACCTGTGGCCTGCGGATTAGAAGTCCGCTGCTCTATCCAGCTGAGCTACGGGCGCACATTATTTATGTATACGATGCCGCGAGACTCTAGGCCCCGCGGCTTTATTTTCTGGTACGCCCCCCGGGAATCGAACCCGGAACCTACGGATTAAGAGTCCGTTGCTCTGCCAATTGAGCTAGAGGCGCATTGTGGGGTGGGAGACCGGACTTGAACCGGCGACCACCTGAACCACAATCAGGGGCTCTACCAACTGAACTACTCCCACCACCGAAGCCAGCTGATTCTATTGATAACGGTGTACCTCGTCAAGGATATTTACTATGATTCTGGGTACTTGTGCAGTCTGACAGGATCGAATTCTGTACTTATGCAACGATGTTTGGAGTGCATGGATGAAGTGTCCCCGTTGCTCAAGCGTAGATGACAGAGTAATAGATTCACGTTCGGTAAGGGATGGAGAGGCTACCCGGCGAAGGCGGGAATGCGCCGAATGCGGATATAGATTCACAACTTACGAGTATGTTGAAAGATCCTTTCCTGTCGTTGTGAAGAACGATGGCAGGAGGGAGCCCTTCGATCGGAAGAAGCTTGAGAAGGGTATAGACAGAGCGTGCGAGAAGAGACCTGTTGCCGCTGAAGATCTGCACGATCTGGTTGACCGGATAATTGCAAGTATTACCGAAGAATATACGGCGGAAGTTACCGTGAAATTCATTGGCGAATGTGTGATGGAATTACTTCACGAGGTTGATCAGGTTGCTTACGTAAGATTTGCCAGTGTTTACAGGAAATTCAAGGACGTTTCGCAGTTCAAGGAAGAACTCGATAAATTACTGAAAGAGTAGCCGAGAGCACATCTCTGCATGGCGCAAGCCTGAAATCGGGGAGGCGTATGATCAAAGCCAGATCATTCAAGGGGGGGATTCACCCTCCAGGTAACAAAGATTTATCATCGAAGCAGCCGATTACAAGATTGCCTGCTCCTGAAACAGTATGGGTGCCTTTATGTCAGCATATGGGAGTTCCTTCTAAACCTACGGTCTCAAAAGGAGATAAGGTTACCAGGGGACAGGAGATCGGTTCTCAGAACGGTTTTATAAGTTTGCCCACACATTCACCTGTGAGCGGCACTGTGAAATCTATTGAGAATTTCCCAATGCCTCACAGAAGAACCGGCCCCTGTGTGGTCATCGAGACTGAATCCGAAGACGGAGGCCAGATATTTGAGAAGTGGGATGACTACAGCAATCATTCTCCCGCTGAGATAACCGAACGGATCAAACTCGCCGGTGTCTGCGGTATGGGAGGGGCCAGTTTTCCCACTTATGTGAAGCTTTCTCCACCCCCCGATAAGAATATCAATACTCTTATAATAAACGGCATAGAGTGCGAACCCTACCTTACGGCAGACCACAGACTGATGCTGGAGAATCCCGATGACATTATTCTCGGAATGGAAATACTTGCATATACACTCGGTGTTGAGCATTGTCTTATAGGTATTGAGATCAACAAGCCCGATGCGATTAAGCTCATGGACGAAAAGGGCTGTTGTGTTCTTCCATTGAAAGTTAGCTATCCCCAGGGCGCTGAGAAGCAGCTTATTGATGCCGCCACCGGGCGGGAGGTTCCCGCAGGAGGGCTTCCGCTTGATGTTGGAGTAGTGGTTCAGAACGTTGGTACTGCTGCGGCAGTGGCTAAAGCTGTTCGGGATGGCGAACCTTCCCTTCGCAGGATAATCACCCTGACCGGAAGAGGTGTTATCTCCCCTGCCAATTACGATGCCTGCGTTGGAACCCTTTTCTCCGATCTTATCGGGAAATCCGGCGGTTACACCAAAGACGTTAAAAGACTGATAAGCGGAGGCCCCATGATGGGTATGTCCCTTTACACTGATGGTGTGCCTGTAACGAAGGGAACCAGTGGTGTTCTGGCACTTACCGATGATGAAGTGAGGGATGTTATTGAAAGCCCATGCATCCGTTGTGGCAAATGTGTGGATGTCTGTCCTTTGAGGCTTACACCCAACCTGATAGCTCTTGCCGCTGAGAATGAAAAATGGAAACTTGCCGAGGAATTTGGCGCGCTGAACTGCATGGCCTGCGGGACCTGCAGTTACGTCTGTCCTGCCGGCAGATATCTTGTTCACTACATAAAAAAGGCTCAGGATGCTATCAGGGCCAACAAAGGAAAGGAGGCATAAATGGCGACCAGACGATTTGAGCTTGCGATGTCACCTCATGTGGGCGCAACCCAGACAACGCGAAAGATAATGTTCGATGTGGTTATTGCTCTTCTTCCCGCGCTGGCGGCCGCAACCTGGTTTTTCGGACCCAGGGCGCTGCTGATTGTATTCCTGAGTGCCGCGACGGCAGTAGCAGCTGAGTATTTATGCCTCAAGTTCATGAAGAGGCCCGTGAGTTTCGCTCTGGATGGCAGTGCCATTGTAACGGGTATGCTCCTTGCATACAACCTTCCATCGGGGGTTCCTTTGTGGCTTCCGGTTATAGGTACAGCTTTTGCCATCGTAGTCGGTAAACAGGCTTTCGGTGGTATTGGACATAATATCGTGAATCCTGCCCTTCTTGGAAGAGCTTTCCTTATGGCCAGTTTCCCAATTCTTATGACAGCGGGATGGACTGCGCCGGAAGCCTGGAACAGCAGTGATGGTAATTCCTGGGGAACAAGTGGTATCGTGCAGGAAGAAATGAGTGCAATCCCGATGGCCGATGCTATCTCCGGAGCTACCCCGCTGAACGTGCTCAAGCAGACCTTCGATCTGGATGCCAGCGCGCAGAATGCCCGAACTGAAGGGAACATCTCGGAGGCTTCAATCCTTGAAGAAAGGGCTGACGGCATTCGAAGCGCCCTCTCCAGCAAATCCACATATATGAACCTGCTGATCGGGAGAAGCGGGGGCTGCCTCGGAGAGACTTCGGTAATCCTTCTTCTGGTTGGAGCTATCTACCTTGTTATGAGGGGAGTGCTTGAACTGCGGCTTCCTATAAGTTACCTTGGAACGGTTGCTGTTCTTGCCTGGGTATTCGGCGGCAGCGGATGGTTTGACGGAGATCCTCTCTTCCATGTTCTTGCCGGCGGAGTTATCCTCGGCGGAATTTTCATGGTTTCCGATATGGTGACAACCCCGGTTACTCCAAAGGGTAGGATCATATTCGGCATAGGTGCCGGGCTGCTGACAATGGTGATAAGAAGGTGGGGCGGCTATCCTGAGGGATGTTCATACTCTATCCTTCTTATGAACCTTGTCACTCCACTGATAGATAAACTTACCTTGCCCAAGGTCTTCGGGGAGGTGAAAAAGAATGGCTGAAATGTTGAAAATCGGTCTGGTTCTGATGCTTGTCGCTCTCGTAGCCGCAGTTGCGCTGGGGTTCGTCAACAGCAGGACAGCACCGATAATCGCGATTCAGAAGGAACTTGCAAAACAGAGCGCAATGAACGAAGTTGCTGCAAGCCTCAGCCCTGGGGACAGCCTGGCTTTCGATTCTCTTTCCATCGCCGGACTGGAAAATCCTTATGCCTCAAGCGACAATACACTGAATATCGTTCGAATCTCAGTACCACCTGATACTTCCAGAATAGGTTACGTGTTCATCGCTTTTGGAAAAGGCTATTCAAGCACCGTGCAGACTATGGTGGCTGTAGAGCTTGAGGGAATTATCTCAAATACCATGATCCTTTTCCAGCAGGAGACCCCGGGTCTCGGAGCCAATATCGTCAATCCTGCCAAGCTCATTTCGAAGTTCAACGGATTGGCTGCTTCCGATTGCCTCCTAACAAAGGATGGAGGAGGGATCGATGCCATGACGGGCTCTACCATCACTTCGCGGACCGTGACCAATTCCATTAGAGCCGGCCTTGAGGCGATGAGCGAAGTCGGGCTTTTCAGTACGAGTGATACGGAAGGAGGTATGCAATGAGCCTATGGAAGGATCTGACCAAAGGGATCTACCGCGAGAATCCTGTTTTTCGGCTTGTTCTTGGCATGTGCCCCTTCCTTGCGGTGACAACTTCCGTTGAGAATGCTCTTGGAATGGGAGCCGCTGCATCCTTCGTACTGATCTGTTCCAATTTTCTGGTATCACTTTTCCGGAACATCATTCCATCAAAGGTAAGGATTCCTTGCTACATTGTGATTATCGCTACTTTTGTTACACTGGTTGATATGGTCATGAACGCGTACCTTCCCGATCTTCACCGAAGCCTGGGGATATTCATACCGCTGATCGTGGTGAACTGTATAATACTCGGCAGGGCGGAGGGGTTCGCAAACAGGCATCCCGTCCTCAACTCGGTTGCCGATGCAGTTGGAATGGGTATAGGATTTACTCTGGCCATGGTTATTCTGGCTTCATTCCGTGAGCTGCTTGGAAACGGAACACTACTTAACATCAATGTTCTTGGTACTGCTTACCAGAATCAGCCGCTTCTTATAGCGATACTCGCTCCGGGAGCCTTCATCCTGCTTAGCTTTATACTGGGATTTTTCAACATCCTTGAAAAGCGTAAGGGAGGTCGTCAGTAATGAATCCTACAGTACTGCTTTCAGCCCTTCTGGCGACACCCGATTCCGGCAGCCAGGGGTTCGACCTTGGAAAGATGATGGCCATAATCATAGCATCCATCTTTGTTAACAACTTCGTGCTGGCAAGGTTTCTTGGTATCTGCCCCTTCCTCGGAGTATCCAAACAGCTGGATTCCGCAATCGGCATGGGAGCAGCGGTCATCTTCGTAATGACCCTCGCAACACTGGGATCATGGGCAGCGTACAATCTTCTTCTGGTTCCGATGGGACTTACCTATCTAAGCACCATCGCATTCATACTGATAATAGCGTCCCTTGTTCAGCTTGTGGAGATGATACTTCAAAAATTCAGCCCAGCTCTCTACAGTGCTCTTGGCATCTTCCTGCCTTTGATCACAACCAATTGCGCTATTCTTGGAGTTGCTGTTCTCAATATCGATGAGAAGTACAGCCTTGGATACTCACTGGTCAACGCGATTGCAGCCGGGATCGGTTTCACCCTTGCCCTCATCCTGATGGCCGGCCTGCGGCAGAGACTCGAACTCGCAGATGTACCTCCAGCTATGAAGGGGAAACCGGTCGCATTTCTGGTGGCCGGCATAATGTCCATCGCGTTCCTCGGCTTCGCGGGACTGGGGGGATGAGATGAATACTCTGATGCTTATTCATGTAATACTTATTTCTGGAGAGGAATCTCTGGTTGAATCTGTAGGCAACCCGGCTATCGTGCTCGGGTTAATGGGGCTTATCTTTGGACTGGGACTGGCCTTTGCCGCTAAGAAACTTGCGGTAGAAAGGGATCCTCTTGTTGAAAAGGTAAACAGCCTGCTTCCCGGTGCCAACTGCGGTGGATGCGGTTACCCGGGCTGCATGCAATTCGCTGAGGCTGTGGTAAAAGGTGACGCTCCAGCGGATGGGTGCCTGGCCGCAAGCGCTGAGATAAACCAGCAGATCGCCGATGCGGTTGGAGGGGAAATATCCGATAGCGTCAGGCTTATAGCCCTTGTCCATTGCAACGGTGGCCACTCGGCAAGGGATGAGTTCGAGTATCACGGTCCCGCTGACTGCGTCTCAGCTTCAATGATCATGGGGGGGCAGAAAACATGCTCCTACGGCTGCCTTGGATTCGGTGACTGCGTAATCGTCTGTCCCTTCGATGCCATTGAAATGGGAGAGAACGGTATACCTGTTGTTGATAAGATCGCCTGCACGGGATGCGGCAAGTGCATTGAAACATGCCCCAAGAATATCATTGAACTGTGGCCGGTGAATCGGGAAGTTGTTGTAGCCTGCTCCAGCCTTGATAAGGGTGCACTTGCCAGAAAAGCCTGCACCATGGCATGCATAGGATGCAGGAAATGTGAAAAGGCATGTCCTGTAGATGCAATAATCGTTGATGATTTTCTGGCGGTTATCGATTCTGAGAAATGTATTAACTGTGGTCTTTGCGCTTCGGAGTGCCCTACCGGGGCCATACTTGATAGTGCTCCTGCAAGACCAAAGGCTTACATAGACAGCAGCTGTATAGGATGTACACTGTGCACGAAAGTCTGCCCGGTGAATGCAATCACCGGAGAATTGAAGGAAAGACATGTTGTGGACACTGACATCTGTATTGGCTGCGGGTTATGCCTTCCCAAGTGTCCGAAGAATTCAATAAACATGATAGGGGCGAAATCCTATCAGCATGACAGGGATTGACAGGTATGAAGGATTTAGAACTCAATGAATTATTGAGAAAACTACCTGCAGTACATGAACTCGTGGAGAAAATAACAGACGAAAACGGGACGCCGGCAACAATCCTGATGGCATGCAGAAGCGTGCTTGAGAACGAGAGAACCTTGATCCTTGAAGGGAAGAAACCTCAGACTTCTGAAAAGCTTCAGGACAAGGTACTTATCGAGCTAGATCGGATCACCAGTTCAAGCATGAAGAATGTAATCAACGCTACCGGAGTAATTCTTCACACCGCCCTTGGAAGAGCCTGTATGCCGGACAGTGCCGTGGAAGCGGTCAGCAGGATTGCGCAGGGATACAGTGTTCTCCAGTGGGACTGCGAAACCGGAAGAAGAGGGCACCGCGACATACATACGGAGAGACTGATATGTGAACTCGCAGGGTCGGAAGCGGCAACGATAGCAAACAACAACGCTGGAGCCACTCTACTTGTACTGTCCGCCCTTGCAAGCGGACGGGAAGTAATAGTATCCAGGGGACAGCTGGTTGAGATCGGGGGCTCCTTCAGGATTCCGGACGTGATGAAGCAGAGCGGCGCCCATATGCGTGAGGTGGGTTGCACTAACAGAACCCATCTTCGGGATTACCGCGAAGCGATTAACGAGAATACTGCGATAATCCTGCGCGTTCACCCCTCCAACTACAGGATAAGGGGGTTCACCGGAGAGGTTCCCCTTGAACAGCTTGTTGAACTTGGAGAGGAATTCAGTATTCCCGTTGTGGATGATCTGGGCGCTGGTTCCTACGTTGATCTTTCAAATTTCGGTCTCCCTTCCGAGCCAACTGTACAGAGCAGCATCGAAGCCGGAGCAGCAGTTGTGACAAGTTCGGGGGATAAGCTTATAGGCGGTCCCCAGGCTGGAATAATTACAGGAAGTAAGGAATACATTCAGAAGATCAAGAAACATCCTCTTGCCAGAGCTCTCCGAGTAGGGAAACTTACAATTGCCGCGCTGGAAGCTTCTCTGATGCTTTTCAGGGAGGGTATTGAATACCTTGCAGACAATCATCCTCTTTACAGAATGTTCGCGGCTGATGTTGATGAACTACGGAAAAAGGCTGATGAGTTTCTCGCGCTTCTGACCTTGCCCGTTTCATGCACAGCATCGATTCTGGAAACTGACAGTTACGTGGGAAGCGGGTCACTTCCGGATTATGCCATCCCATCAGTAGGCGTGGGGCTGGAGAGTCCGGATAACGATGCTCTGGCCAGGAAGCTCCGTCTTTCCAGTCCCGCGGTTGCCTCGAGAATTGAAGACGGCCTGGTCAAACTGGATATGAGAACACTTCAGCCGGGCGAGATGGATATGCTGGCATCACTGGTGAATTCAGCATTACAGGAATTATGGGCATAATAGTAGGTACCGCCGGTCATATTGACCATGGGAAGAGCCAACTCGTCAAGTATCTGACTGGGAGCGACCCTGACAGACTCAAAGAGGAAAAAGAGAGAGGTATTACCATCGAGCTAGGGTATGTATTCATGCCCGCTCCAAACGGTGGTGTCATATCCTTTATTGATGTGCCCGGACACGAGAAATTCATCCGGCAGATGGTTGCCGGAACAGCTACAGTTGACTGTTTCCTTCTGGTTGTCGCAGCCGATGAGGGAATAATGCCTCAGACAAGAGAACACCTTGATATTCTCAAGCTTCTTGGTGTTGAGAAGGGTATCGTTGCTCTGACCAAGTGCGATCTTGTTGATGACGAAATGCAGGAACTGGTTGAATCCGAGATCAAGGAGTATTTCGAAGATTCGGTGTTCAGCGGAACACCTGTATACAGAGTATCTTCAATGACAGGTATTGGGATGGAGGAGCTCAGGGAAGTTCTTGTTCAGCTTGCGGAAGATAAGGGCCAGAGATACTCGGAAGGAAAATTCAGGCTGGACATTGACAGAGTATTCGTGCTTGAAGGATTTGGAACGATCATCGGCGGGACGGCTGCCTCAGGCAGTGTATCGGTTGGAGATGAGCTTGAGCTGCAGCCAGGCGGGGGAAAATATCGAGTCCGTGAGATGAGGGTAAACGCGAACAAGGATGTGAAGACGGGAGTTGCGGGTGACAGGATCGCCCTGAACCTTGTCGGTCTGGAGAAGGATGATGTTTTAAGAGGATCATGTGTTGCAGAACCCGGATATCTTCAGGTGAAGGGGAGTCTTGATACTACCCTGACTCTTCTTGAAACAGCAAAACCGCTCAGGAAGTATCAGCGGGTAAGGCTGCATACCGGAACTGCGGAGGTTATGGCTCGTGCGGTTCCTGTTGAAACCGAAGTTATTAGCCCTGGAACCACAGGGTACGTTCATTTTCAACTCGAAACACCTGTTGTTGCCCTTCCAGGTGACAGGTTTGTTGTCAGAAATTATTCTCCGAGCATCACTATCGGCGGCGGCAGTATTCTTGAAGGCGGTACACGTAAAGTAAGGAAGAAGTACGCATCCGAGCGAACCTCTCATTTAATGGCATTGGAATCAGGTGATACTGAGAGCCTGCTCGAAGAGATGCTTGAACATTCCGGTGTCGAGGGTATTACAATTAAAGGTGCAGAAAAAAGTACTTCCCTTGCCGCGGAAGATATTCTGAATGCATTACGCGAAATGGTTGCGAAAGGTAAGATTGAACTTATTAATGAAGGTTCAACCCTCCGTGCGATCAGAAAAACCCAGTTTGATTCCGCCACCGCTAGGCTTCTCTCAAGCTTTACCAGTTACCATGAAATGAATCCCATCAGTCCAGGATTGCGGCTTACAGCACCATCCCGAATCCTGAAGGAATACCCCCAGTGGTTTGTGAAGGCAGTGCTTGCCAAACTTATGGAATCTTCCGAACTTGAGAAAAGAGATGAATGGTACGCCCTTTCCTGTCACAGCAGGGAAATCCCTTCGGAGTACTCGGAGGCTGTTGATGACATGATTTCCAGGGTTGAAACAGGTGAGAACATGGGCGTCAGCACTGAGGAATTCGAGAATTCCTCACTTGCAGCGGCTCTTACCGAGCGTGGAATACTCTACGAACTTGACGGTGGTGTACTGGTTTCATCTGAGCGGGCTGGAACTTTGATCAGGAAACTGATAGAAAGCTTTGGAGAAAATGGTTTCTCCCTTGGAGAATTGAGAGATTTTCTTGGTGTTTCAAGAAAAACCGCTCTGAAATGGGCAGAATTCTTTGACAGTCAGGGCTGGACTTTGCGAAAAGGTGATAAGAGAATCTGCAAATAATTCTTGTTTGCAGATTCTACTATTTTTCGTATAGTTCTCAGCCCTGAAGAAAACAGTAACTAACTGGAGGAAAGATGCATATTGCGGTTATCGGAAGCGGTTACGTTGGGCTTGTTGCTGCAACCTGTCTTTCGGAGATGGGTAACGATGTTATATGTGTAGATAACAATATTGAGAAGATTGAAAATCTTAAAAAAGGCATTATACCTATATATGAACCAGGCCTGAAACCCATGATAGAGCGTAACACCGTTGAGAAACGTCTTATTTTTACAACTGATATCGCAGTGGCTGTTAGAAAGAGTTCTATCATTTTCATAGCTGTTGGCACTCCTCCCGACGAGGATGGTTCAGCTGATCTTAAGCATGTGCTTACAGTTGCTTCTGAAATAGCGAAACACATGGATGGATCTAGAATAGTGGTGAATAAGAGCACCGTACCTGTCGGTACTGCGGACATTGTTACGGAGCAGATCAATAAAGGTACCGATCATGAAGTTTATGTAGTGAGCAATCCTGAATTTCTTAAGGAGGGCTCAGCAATAGATGATTTTATGAAACCTGATCGAGTGGTTATCGGGACCGATTCCCCCGAAGTAGCGGAAACAATGAAGGAACTTTATTCTCCCTTTGTCAGGACCAATAATCCTGTTCTTGTCATGAGCAAAAGAAGTGCCGAAATGACGAAGTACGTTGCCAACAGTTTGCTTGCTACCAGGATATCCTTCATGAACGAGATCGCCAATATGTGTGATTCGGTTGGTGCCGATGTCCATGACATTAGAGTCGGGATCGGTTCCGACAGAAGGATCGGCTCCAGTTTTCTGTTTCCCGGAGCCGGATTCGGCGGCTCCTGCTTCCCCAAGGATATCAGGGCGCTCCAGAAAACAGCTATTGCGAATGGTGTTGAATTGAGAGTGCTGAAAGCTGTAACTGACGTTAACCTGGATCAGAAAAAGCTTCTCGTCAGGAAGGTTACCGATCATTTTGGAGAAAACCTTAATGGTTTCACGATAGGGGTATGGGGAATCTCCTTCAAACCGAATACGGATGATATCAGGGAGGCTCCTGCTCTTACCGTTATAAAGGGGTTGCTTGAGAGGGGAGCAACGATTGCGGCTTACGATCCTCAGGCTATGGAGAACGCGTCAGAGGTGCTTGGTGATTCGGTAAGATACGCCTCCTCCGTGTATGATGCGGTAACGGGAGCCGATGCGATGGTTCTTGTAACCGAATGGACGGAGTTCAGGGAGCCTGATTTTCCAAGAATGGCTGAGATAATGAAACAACCCGTCATTTTCGATGGCAGAAACGTATTCAACCCAGATAAACTGAGAAAACTGAACTTCACTTACTTCGGGATCGGGAGAAATGTATGAAATTCACTGACAGACTGAAGGGCTCTGAACACCCATCCGTAGCAATTATCGGTCTTGGATATGTCGGACTTCCGCTGGCCCTTGAATTCGTAAATGGTGGATGCAGGGTTATCGGTATTGATATAGACCCTGCAAAACCGCGAATGATCAGAGAAGGCAGAAGCTACCTGAAGACTATCCCATCCGAGCGAATCGCAGCCGCAGTGGAGACAGGTTTGATCGAATGCACAACCGAATACTCGAAAATGCAGGCTTCTGATGCCGTTATTATCTGCGTACCTACTCCTCTGGGTAAATCAAGAGAACCCGATCTCAGTTACGTAATCAGTACCGGCAGAGAGGTTTCAAAATACCTCCAACCCGGCCAGCTGGTTGTTCTTGAATCGACTACCTACCCCGGCACAACCCGGGAAGAGCTTGTACCGATCCTGGAGGAAAGCGGTCTTAAAGCCGGAGAGGATTTCTTCGTTGCATTCTCCCCTGAGAGGGAAGACCCGGGCAACAAGACATTCACTACCAGATTAATACCTAAACTCGTTGGTGCACTGACCCCTGAAGGCTCAAAGGCTGCAGAGATGGTTTACTCCTTTGCGGTTGACAAGGTTGTAGTAGTAAGTTCTCCCGAGGTGGCCGAGATGGCGAAGATAACCGAAAACACTTACAGGGCTGTCAATATTGCCCTTGTTAACGAGCTGAAAATGCTTGCTTCAAGGATGGATGTTGACATATGGGAAGTTATCAGGGCGGCATCAACCAAACCCTTCGGCTACACGCCCTTTTTCCCCGGCCCTGGACTTGGGGGACACTGTATTCCGATTGATCCTTTCTACCTTACCTGGAAAGCACGTCAGTTCGGCATGCCAACCAGGTTCATTGAGCTTGCGGGAGAGATCAATACCGCGATGCCCGCCTTCGTTGTATCGATTATCACAAAGGCTCTCAATGAAAGGCAGAAAAGTGTAAACGGCAGCAGGATACTCATTCTCGGAATGGCTTACAAACCTGATATTGACGATATCCGGGAAACACCTGCACTCATGATCATGGACCAGCTTCTGCAACTTGGTGCCGATGTTGATTACAACGATCCGTACGTTGGGAGTATTGGAGAAACCAGACAGACTCATCGCAGGCCTGTCTCGGTGGAGCTCACGGAGGATGTTCTCAGCGGGTACGATAGTGTTGTCATCATAACCAATCACTCCTGTTACGATTATCAATGGATAGTTGACAATTCATCACTTATAATTGACACTAGAAATGCGTGTTCAGGGCTGGCAGGGAGTGAGGAGAAAGTAGTAAAGGCATGAGAATTTCCGTTGTCCTTGTGATTACAGCTGTTTTCGTTCTATACGCCTCAGGTCTCGAGGGATATACCGTCCCCGGGGTGGAGACTGATGAAGTCCTCATGAGTATTCACGTGTGGGGAGAAGTGAGAAATCCTGGAACTTACCTTGTTCCCATCGATGCCGATCTGATAGCAGGCATATCTTCTGCCGGAGGACCAACGGCACAGGCGAAACTCAGCGATGTAAGAATAGTTTACGAGGATAGCGAGATAAAATACAATCTCGACCGCTTCCTTGAAGCTGATGGCGGCCCGGTCCCGGATCTTCAGCCGGGAGCAACAATATACATATCAACCAACAGTTTCGAGTGGTGGAAAACCGCTATCGATTTCTCATACAAGATAATCATAGCCGTTAACCTTATCTGGATAATGAGTGAACGATGAATGACGGAACCTTTAACGAAGAGCGGGAATCCATAAACATTGCGGAGTACCTGTGGCTGCTTTATCACAACAAATGGATTGTCCTGGGATTTCTGATAGTTTCCATAAGTGCAAGCATCTGGATGACCTCAAGAATCAGACCTTTATTCAGATCGTCCGCTACCTTCATTTTCGATGTCAGCAGCAACATGACCCAGACACTCAACATGTCGAACGTATTCTGGTTCGAGATGGATCCCATGCGGAACAACCAGATACAGATAATACACAGCAGGAGCATGGCTGAATCGGTAGCCGATTCAATCTTAAGGTCGCCTAACTCAGACAGTCTGCTTACTATCCTTTACTGCGACCTTACTGTTCCGCAGAACAACCTTCGAGGTTCACTTATCGGAATGGCAAGGGGCAGCATTTCAGTCAGTATCATGAAGGATAGCGATTTCTTCGTTCTTTCCGCGATCGGTTATTCTCCCGTTGCTGCGGCTACAATGGCTAACCTTGTAGTTCAGACATACTTCAGACGAAACCTGACCGATGCCAGGGGAGAGAATACACTGGTTAAGGAATTCCTTGCTGAACAGCTTGCTATCATGGAGATCGAGCTTGCTGAGTCTGAGGATTCCCTGACCCTGTTCAAAGAGGAGTACGGAATACTGAGCCTGAGCACCGAGACAGCTCAGATTGTGAGGAATCTATCCATATTTGAAACAGCGGCGGCTACATCAAGGACCGAACAGGGAGCCCTGCAGGCCCAGAAGACCTATTACGCGGATCAGCTTGAGATCGGCCGCATCAATTTTGCTGAGGATATTGCCAATCTGAATACTGCCTTCATTGCACAACTTGAAAGCGATATAGCA
>RCNF010000204.1_pt1 | contig 28293 bp, 25 predicted proteins | sample 2041311 | NCBI WGS metagenome assembly RCNF01 (sample SAMN09708228, study PRJNA481090) | Marine sediment metagenome, whole genome shotgun sequencing project. | biome: marine sediment; feature: ocean; material: sediment; isolation source: Sewage treatment plant 2 marine sediment (STP2) ...
TGATATTGCAGTAAAAACTCAAGTTGAAATACACTATAGCATTTGGGGAGAAATAAGCAGCGAAAATGTTGAAGAGTTTCTATTATCGAAATATAGAGAGGTAGCATTAAGTACAGGATACGAGTTCAGAGAACATCCAAATGCAATTTATCTCCTCGCTTATCTTCCAGGTGATTCAGATGTAATTTGGACTGGTTACCTGCATCTGGACCCGACAGGCAACGAACCATTATTCGAATGTAGTTTAGATAGGGACATGATATTATCAGTTTCTCGATCTGGTGATATTGAACAACATTACTCTGAGAATTTCAACGCCATCTTAGATAGTTGCATTGAAGCCCTGGGCGGAGGGGAAGCGGTTCGGAACATCCGGGTAATACACACAATTGACAGCCTTTCCATGGCCGGTATGACCGGCATGACCGAATCCTGGTGGGTCCGCGAGCCTTTCATGGGTTTTTCTATCACGGAGATAGGTCCGATTGTACAGCAGGTTCTGATGCTTGGGGACAGCGTATGGACGGTAGACCGCAATGGACACCTTTCTCCGGGGGGCATGGAGCAAAGGGATCAGATGACGCTTTCCAGGGTTACGGTCTTCTACGACTACCTGTTCGATACCTCAATGATCTCAATAGGGGCGGACACTCTGATAGACAGCGTTGCTGCGGTACCCATGTATCTTGAAGACCAGCCGAACGTTGTCTTCTACTATTCAAAGGAAACGTGGCTTCCCCTGCTCATGACAGCGGTAACAATGGGAATTGAGGTCAGAAGCTACCCGGATGATTACGAGAACATCGAAGGTATAGTTTCCGCGACCAGCAGCATCAGTACTATCCCGGCCATGGGACAGGAGATCGTAAACTGGAATATCCTTACCGAGTACAACGTGGCTGTTCCTGAATCGATCTTCGTACTCACTTCTGCAGGGGGCGACTGGGAACTTGAGAATCCGGGAACTCCGACAGCCTTTTCCTTAAAGGGCGAGCATATCTACCTCGATGGAGAGGTCAACGGTATTCCTGTCACCATCCTTCTGGACAGCGGAGCAGGGGCAACTGTCCTGGACAGCGCACTTGCAGCCGAACTCGGGCTGGAGGGTACCGGAAGCCTTCCGGCAAGAGGCATAGGAGGAACCAGGGAGTTCTCATTCGTAAAAGTTCCAACCTATTACGCCGCCGGAGCCCTGATAAGTGATCAGACCCTGGCCGTAATGCCTCTTTCAGAGGAATTCTATCCTTCTACCGGAGAGATGATCGACCTTATCATAGGGTATGACTTCCTCAGCCGTTTTGTTACCAGGATCGACTACGGCTCCGAGACGATAACCCTGTTCGACCCGGACAGTTTCAGCATCGACAGCGATGATATTTCTATTCTTCCCGCGGAGAGAAGCATGAGCCTTCTGTCAATAGAAGCGGTTCTGGAGGATTCTGTTCCCGTCACCCTTCTACTTGATACGGGAGCGGGAGGAAGCATCCATCTTACACCCTCGTTCTTCGAGAACCATCCGGAGTTCATGAATAACAGATCAACCTTCGAAACGATTATTCAGGGTGTTGGGGGAGAGGTAACCATCGACGGTTTCAGAGTCGGAGAGATCACACTGGGAGACTACACTGTGCCGGGCGGACTCTGCTCCAGCTTCGACGGTGGCGACATGTTCAGCCAGTACGACGGAATCCTCGGGAACGCCGTTCTCTGCAGGTTCATACTGTATCTGGATTACAGTTCCGGACAGATCATACTGGAACCTTCCTCCCTTTTCGAGGAAGGCCTTTCTGAATCCCTTACAGGCATGGGGCTTGAAATCGAGGACAACAGCCTTCTGGTAAGCAAAGTAATACAGGGCTCTCCGGCGGAGGAAGCGGGTATCCTCGAGGGTGATATACTCCTTGAGGTAGATGGAACCCCGATCAACGCGGATCAGCTGAATGACCTGAGTGACCTTATGCCGGACACTGCCGGTGCTGCCGTATCGCTGAGGTTCGATAGAAACGGCACCGAGATCGATCTTGAGCTGATAACGGGTCACCTTGTCCCGATGAACTGAATGGTACCCCCAACGGGATTCGAACTCTTAGAGTTTCCTATTGACGAGTATTAATGTGATGATTGATAGTACTCTCGAAGAAGACTCAATATTTCACCTTGCATAAGGATGTATATTATGAAATACATGACCGTTCTGGCTTTGTTTGCGCTTTTCACAAGTACCTTTGGAGGACAGGATTCTCTGACTGTCATCCATTCCGGCCAGGCTGTATACACCGGGATCGATGGAGAAACAGCAACAGTTGATTATTATCTTCTCTCCGATTCCACTCTCCATTTTATCAAGCTGCTTCTGCCCGGTTCTGAAGAGTATACCCTTCCACAGACGGTGTCCGGGTCCGGAGTGCGTTACTCCGATGGAATGGACATGACATGGTGGGAAAGGGCGGACTCAGCAATGATCCAGCGGAGGGATACTCTGGGCAACTGGGAGACTACGGTTACGCTGAGACTGGAAGATACCGATAATCAGTAGAGTTATGTCAACAGCTATTCAGCGGTAAGAACAAGCAGCGTGCTTCCTGGATACATCTCAAGATCAAGAGGGTACCCCTGCAGATCGATCTGACTTTCTATGGAGTAACTGATGCAGTTGTATGAAATAAGCCTGCTGGTATTATCTCCGAGGTAGCTGAGAACGTAAACATAGTTGCCGGCAGAATCTGTACACATGTAGTGGATATCTCCATCAAGGGTAGCTGATCCGCTGTACAGAGGCGGAGCAAAATAGGACTTAACTGTGGCCATTATTCCGGGGTATTTGAACACTGCGCACAGCCTGATGCTGATATGGCCAGGAATGGATTCAATGGCCAGTATCGAAGGAAATTTACTCATCTTTCTACGACGCATCACCGATATTCCAGTGGAAACAAGCTCGGTTTCCGCCAGAGTGCCAACGAGCATGGTATCCTGAGTATGATCTATGGCCATGCATGTGGGGCTGGACGGCAGAGCGCAGCTCCTGGATACCGCGTTGTTCTCCTGCCTGACTTCGTAGATCCTGCTAGAATTCGAACTGGCCACATAAAAGTAGGGTTTTCCGGAGGCTACCTCAATATCCACTGGAGTCTCGCAGACACTGAAATTATCCATGATCTCCATATCAGGTACATGCAGCTCCACTATCTGCCCTAACGCCCCGATAATGTAGACGCTGCTCTCAAGTGGACTGTACTCCATTTCGGAGTATCCTGTAGAAGAAGGATTACCAATGGAAAAGGAACCTGTCTGATGGTACGATTCAAGATCGAAACGGATCAGTGTTCCTTCCATGGTGGCTACAATGAAGCAGTCGGGGAGGGAACAGAGTGATCTGGCTCCGGACAGGTCTTCAATCGTATGAATGACGGATAGATCGGGTGTGTGCATGATTTTTATCCCCGCCCGCAGCGTATGATCGAATTCAGTAAGATCAGTGCAGCCGGGAAGTATAAGAATTACTGCGGCAGCACATGTTATCATGAGTACTGTGCAGGGAGTAACCTTGCTTCGTATGATGCAATGCAATTTCATCAGCTTTCGATAATGAACAGGTTGTCTCCAAGGTTTACCGACGCTCCGGATTCAACCGGAATACCGGTGATGATACCTGATGCGGGAGCTGTTATCTCATTCTGCATCTTCATCGCCTCAAGAACAAGGACACCCTGACCGGCTTCCACCTGTTCTCCATCGATGCACATGATCTCCACCACAAGTCCGGGCATGGGAGCGGTTACAACCAGTGTTCCGCTCAACTGCAGTTTTTCGGTTGTGACGACTTCCCGTTCATCCGTTACACTGAATTCGTAGATCTCTCCCCTTGTGGTAACCTGATACTTCTTCCCGAATCGTTCGACTTCGACATTGTAGGATTTACCCTCAAGAAGGATCGAAAGATGAGCAGGAGATATCCAGGAAATGCTGACAACCTTTTTCTCACCGTCTACCTCGACTTCGAAAAGTTCATCATGCGGACGGACCTCAAGTCTTGAAGCCTCCACTTTAAGCAGATGTTCACCATCAGATACTTCGAATGCCACCGTACATCCTTCCTGAAAGTTTCCACCTGTCGTCCTGCTTCACATCGGAAACAAATTCAACATTATTTTCATTCATCGCTACTATAGTGGCCGCGATAGCGGAGATCTCCAGGAAGTCGTTCGTTCTGTGATGTTCGATCCTGGTCACGATGCCCGTATCGTAGTTGCCCTCCGAGAAGCCCTTATCTACAAGTACCCTTCTGTGGAATGGTATGGTTGTTTTGACGCCCTTTATCTTGTACTCATCCAGAGCCCTCAGCATCCTTGCTATAGCCTCCTGCCGGTCTTTGCCCCATGTGATGACCTTGGCAAGGAGAGGATCGTAATAAACAGGGACTTCATAATCCGCCGATATCCCTGATTCAACCCTTACTCCGGGACCGGAGGGTTCAACAAGCTCCCTTATGTAGCCTACAGAGGGGAGGAAAGTCTCCGGGTCCTCCGCCGAGATCCTGCACTCGATAGCGGCCCCGTTTATACCGATATCTTTCTGGCTCATGCCGAGTTCTTCGCCCGATGCTATCCTTATCTGCTCCTTGACCAGGTCGATACCTGTTATCAGTTCGGTTACCGGGTGTTCGACCTGCAGCCTTGTGTTAACCTCGAGGAAGTAGAAATCCCCGGATGAATCGACAAGAAATTCAACCGTACCCGCGTTCGTATATCCCGAGGCTTTAACAGCGGTAATTGCAGCCTTCCCCATTCTCTCCCTCATCGCTTCGTCGAGTATGCAGCAGGGGGATTCCTCAATGAGCTTCTGATAGCGCCTCTGAACCGAACATTCCCTCTCGTTTAGATGTATAACGTTACCGTAGTTGTCGGCGAGAATCTGTATTTCAACATGTCTCGGTTCTATCAGGTACTTCTCCAGGAAGACATCGGGATTGCCGAATGCGGAGAGAGCCTCGGCACCAGCCCTTGTGAAGGCGGACGGGAGTTCATCCTTCGAATGAACAACACGTACTCCCTTCCCTCCGCCTCCTGCCGCGGCTTTGAGCAGAACGGGGTATCCCACTTCCGCGGCGGCAGCCAGAGCTTCCGCTTCGGATTTAAGGGGTTCCATTGCTCCGGGTATTATCGGTACTCCGGCTTTCTCCATAACCTTTCGCGCTTCCGTCTTGTTTCCCAGAAGTGCCATTGAATCCGCATCCGGACCGATGAAAATAAGCCCCGCGGCAGCACAGGCAGCGGGCAGGGCTGGATTTTCGGCAAGAAACCCGTAACCGGGATGAATCGCCTGGCAGCCGGACTTAACAGCGGTCTCGATAATCCTGTTAATCACCAGGTAGCTCTCTACTGAGGGAGCAGGACCTATTTCGTAAGCCTCGTCCGCATACCTTACATGCTTGGCCGATCTGTCAGCCTCGGAGAAAACAGCTACTGAAGTTATCCCTGTTTCATGACAGGCGCGCGCTATTCTGACTGCTATCTCACCTCTGTTCGCTATCAGGATCTTATTGATAACTGTCATAATGGTCCGTTTCCGTGTTTCCGAGGAGGCATCGTCTCACGTTTGCCGTCCAGGATCCTGAATGCAGAGATCACTTTAAGCCTTGTTTCGTGTGGTTTGATAACTTCATCAATGTATCCCATCCCTGCCGGTACCCAGGGATTGCTGAACATATCATCGTATTCATCGATAAGAAGCTGTCGCTGAGATTCAGGATCTGCATCCTTTGCAATCTCCCTTCTATACAGGATCTTGACAGCCCCCTTGGCTCCCATCACCGCAATCTGTGCCGAAGGCCATGCGAAATTCATATCAGCACCTATATTTTTGGAATTCATCGCTATGTAGGCTCCACCGAACGCTTTCCTGGTTACAACGGTAATTCTGGGTACGGTGGCTTCGCAGAAAGCGTAAAGCAGTTTCGCCCCCTCCTTGATAACCCCAGCATGCTCCTGCTCAACACCCGGCAGAAAACCTGGTGCATCCTCAAAAACAAGTAATGGTATGTTGAAACAATCGCAGAATCTTATGAACCTGGCAGCCTTGGCGGAAGAAAGTGTATCCAGTACACCTGCAAGCACAGAAGGCTGATTCGCCACGATACCGATCGGCTTTCCATCCATTCTTGCGAATCCCACTATCATATTGGGAGCGTAATCTTCATGAACCTGAAAGAGTTTTCCGTCATCTACAACTGACTGTATTACCAGTTTGATATCGTAAGGCATTGACGAATCCTCCGGAACAACTGTATCCAGGGATTCATCGCTTCTTGTAGCAGGATCTGTACATTGCATCATGGGCGGGTCGCTCATATTGTTCTGAGGGAGATATGTCATGAGCTCTCTTATCATCGCCAGACATTTTTCCTCGGAGCTGACCGAAAAGTGAGAAACACCGCTTCTCCTGCTGTGAGCGGCCGCACCTCCGAGTTCTTCGAAAGTTACATCCTCATGTGTGACTTCTTTGATTACGTCAGGTCCGGTCAGGAACATGTAGCTGGACTGATCGACCATGAAAACGAAATCGGTCAGGGCGGGGGAATAAACAGCTCCACCCGCGCATGGCCCCATAATGGCTGATATCTGAGGAACGATACCGGAAGCTTTTACGTTTCTGAAGAAAATGTCCCCGTAACCAGCAAGGGAGTTTACTCCCTCCTGGATCCTTGCCCCTCCTGAATCCTTTATCGCGATTATCGGAACTCCGTTTTTCAGAGAAAGATCCTGCAGGCGTGATATTTTATCTGCTACGGCTTTTGAAAGTGAGCCGCCGAAGATGGTAAAGTCCTCTGCATAAACATAAACCTGCCGGCCGTGGATTCTTCCGTAGCCAGTTACTACACCGTCTCCGGGGATCTTCTTTCCACCCATACCGAAATCGTTGCAATTGTGGGTAACCAGCATACCCATTTCATTGAATGTTTCCGGGTCAAGAAGCAGATGAAGACGTTCCCTTGCGGTCAGCTTGCCGTCATCATGCCTTTTTTTGATCCTCTTCTCGCCGCCGCCAGCAAGTGCTTCAGATCTTAATTCATCAAGTCTGGACACTTAACCCCCCTTGTTTTCAGGAATAACAAAACTGACTGATCAGTCTTCCCCGCTGATCAGAATAATCATACCGGTTGTATCCTCGCTTACATAGATCCCACCTTCGGTATCCACAGCTACATCTTCAATATTATAAAATCCTTCAGCGAATGAAGTCACCGAACCATCGGAGTCCACCAGGGAAAGCCTGCCCGAACCAGTTCCCACATCCTCTTCAGCAATGTATAAAGGAAAAAAATCATCGATGCTGCTGCAAATACCCTCGGGGGAACGCAGGCCGCTGCAGAAAACCTCCCACTCCCCGGACGCAGGATCGATTCGAAGCAGAGAAGCCTGAATAGGACCGTAGCCGGAAAGCTCGTTGCAAACGTAAATAGCTCCGCCGCTGTCAGCAATAAGATCAGAACAGCTCCACAGATAAAGCGAAGAGGAAAGCAGGGAGGAACCATTCAAATCAATCCTGCGAATGCCTGTTAGTATCGGAGGGATGATGGATGCTTCAAGGCTGGATTCCGTAACTGCGAATATGCCTTCCTCAATCAATGTGATTCCTTCAGGATACTGAAGGCTGTCGCAGAGTGTTTCCAGTTCCCCTGAAGGCTTGATCGCTATAAGACGTCCGTATTCCACGTCCTCGGTAACGTAGATCAGTCCCGCAGCGTCAGCAGCCAGACCTTCGGGATTATTCAGGCTGTCAGCCACCATGATCGCATTTCCTAATTCATCTATCCTGTAGACGGCTCCATTCCCTTCCGAAGCGGCATACAGGCATCCGGAAGAGGAAAACACAAGCCCGTCGACACCACTGATCCCGGTGCTGAATACTGTAGCCCCAAATCCCTCAGGCAAAGTTATTCTTGACAGTGTATCTCCATGGCCGGGCTCATCGGGAGTGCCGGTCGGCACGGATGCCATGACTGTTAAAAACGTAAAAAAGAATGTACTATGCATTATTCCAATCAGCAATACTGGACAGGGCTGCAACAGACACCAAACTGCAAGATTGCATCTGAGCGAGTTGAAGTCAAGATGAATTAAACAGATGTCAGGCTCATATGGCATTGATTTCAATCTTGACGCAAACGTTTCTCTGCTCTCTATTAGGAACGTGTTTAAACTCACTGCTGAATGGAAAACTGAAACGAAAGGTTTGCCATCGACTCTTCAATTAAGATTCTTCTTATCGAGAACAGTCTTGAGGATGCAAAGGATTTCCGAAATGGGCTGAGTGATTTACCGTCAGAAACATTCGTCATTGAGAGAGTGGATGATCTTGCTTCCGCACTGGTAAGGATCGGAGAGCAGGATTTTGATGTTATTGTGGCTGATCTGGACCTTCCTGACAGTACCGGGAGCGAGACCGCGCTTCAGATCTGCCGCAGTGCCGTAAAAGTGCCTCTTGTAGTTCTAACTGAGATTGATGACGAAAAAATCGAACTTGACGCTCTGAAGGCTGGCGCCCAGGATTTCCTTGTGAAGGGAAAGCTGCAGTCGGATTCCATCTGGAGAGCGATCCGTCATTCAATTGAGAGAAAGGCGATGGACTGGCAGCTGCGGCTTACCAGACGCAGGCTGAGAATACTTCACGATACAGCGTCGAAACTTGCAAGCTGCACGATGAGAAAGCACGCCTTCCAGCTCGCTATAGATTCAGTCAGGATGCTACTCCCGGATATAATGTGTCAGATATTCACCGAGAAAGATGGAACACTCACTACTGTAGCCGCCTCACCTGAACTGAGCGATAACATCGGAAGTGATAAGCACCTGGATTTCGGTCTTGTCGGAATGACTTTTGCGGAAAAGCGTACATTTCAGTTCAGAAGTCATGACGATATACCTTCATTGAGCCCGGAGAACGAAACTTTCAGATCCGGGATTTCTATCCCCATCGGTTCCAGTGCTGTCTTTCAATGTATCTCAACCGAACCGGACGCTTTCACGAATGACGATACGAATCTCCTTGAAATGCTTGCCGGACATCTTACCGGAACGGTGGACAGGATCAGCCTTGAACGAAAGCTCAGGAATCTGGCCGTTCACGACCCGCTTACCGGCGTATTCAACCGAAATTTTTTCCAGACAGCCCTGAACCGCGAAAAACTCAGAGCTGAACGGTACAGCAGCAGTATTGGCTTTCTTATGGTCGATATTGACAATTTCAAGGAGATCAACGACCTGTACGGTCACCTGACCGGTGATAAAGTACTAAGGGAAGTGGCTTCATATCTGACCGAATCCATCAGGGAGAGCGATTATCTTATCCGCTACGGCGGAGACGAGTTCCTCATATTACTGATAGAAACCGGACAGACGGCAGCATTAGTCAGAAACAGGATTATCAGCGGTGGCAAGCTTGCTGAACAAACCATTCATCTTATAGGGTCACCTGTAACCCTTTCAATCGGTCATTCCCACTGGAATTCTGAATCCGCGATTTCCATCCGCGAAACTCTCGCAGAGGCGGACCATAGAATGTACGAACACAAGAGAAGCAAGTAGGCTATCCAAGCTTGGCTTTCTCCCAGGCATTCTCCATCATCTCCATATCGGCTTCACTAAGGGAATAACCTGCTTCCCTGAGTATTATCTCCATTCTGGAGAATCTGTCCATGAATTTGCGATTATTGTTCCTTAATACAGCTTCAGGCTCGAAGCCAAGCAGTCTGCAGTAATTCACCAGGCTGAAGATAACATCACCAAGTTCAGCATTCTGAGCTTCAGTATCCTCACTTTCAAGTGACTCTTCGAATTCGTGAATCTCTTCGAAGATCTTGCTCAGAGCGCCATGTGCATCCGGCCAGTCAAACCCCACTTCCGAAGCTCTCTGCTGGATCCTCCATGCTGTCTGCAGGGCAGGCATAACCGATGGAATGGAAGCGAAGAATCCCTCATCCTTCTTTTCCAAGGCTTTGATAGCCTCCCACTGCTTCTCAACATCCCTGGCGGAAAGGCCGGATTGCTGCTCAAAGACGTGAGGATGCCGCCTGATCAGTTTTTCAGATATACCGCAAACAACATCCTTGAGTGAGAATTGATTCCGTTCTTCAGAAATCTCGGCTGACATGATGACATGAAGCAGAAGGTCGCCCAGTTCAGTCCTGAGAAGGTTCATATCATTCTTCTGAATTGCATCGGCAACTTCGTAGGCTTCTTCGAGCATGTAGGGGCTGAGCGATTGAACGGTCTGTTCTCTGTCCCAGCTGCAGCCGGAAGGACTCCGGAGTTTCCTGACGATCTGTACAAGAGCGGCAATGGCTTCGAACAGTTTGTCCTGCTGTTCAGCCATGAATGGCTCCAGCTCCGAATGATTCCCCTGCTTCCATATACAGCTCTGAGAGGGTGGGATGCGGGTGAATCATCTCCCCGATCTCAGATGCCCCCACTCCGAGGTTAACAGCCATGACAGCCTCACCGATAAGACTGCTTGCATCAGCACCGACCATCTGTACTCCTATTACGATCCCATCGCTCTCCCGGGCTATTATTTTCACGAAGCCTTCAGTTTCATTCATTCCCACTGCCTTGCCATTCGCGATATACCTGGAAATACCTGTTCTCACGGGCACTCCTCTCTTTTCCCACTCCTCCTGACCGGGACCGACGGTGGCTATTTCAGGAGTAGTAAATATGCAGCCGGGCATCGCATCAGGATTGATTTTCCTGTTACCATCCCCGAACATATGATCCACTGCCGCAAGAGCCTGCGCGCTCCCGGCATGGGCGAGCTGCCATTTCCCGGTGACATCTCCCGCTGCGTAGACTCCATCAAGGTTCGTCATCTGATTCTCATCCGTATGAATCCCGGCAGGGGAAAATTCAATTCCAGCCGACTCCAGACCCAGGTCATCCGTTCGAGCCTTTCGACCGATGGAAACCAGTATCTTTGCCGCAGACAACTGCACTGCATCGTCCAATGTAACTTCGGCACTCCCCTTCGATACCTTTAAACTCTTCGCAGCGTTTCCGGTTAAGATCTTCACACCCGACCGCTTCAGGGATCTGTGAACAACCTGTCTGATATCATCATCAATGCCGGGCAGTATTGCAGGCAGCATCTCAACGATAGTAATTCCAACACCAAGGCTGGCGAAGATGGACGCGAATTCACAGCCAATCACTCCTCCACCTACAATGATCAGGCTCTCGGGAAGAGCGTCCCATGAAAGGACATCGCGGCTTGTCTGAACCCCATCTGCTGAAAACGGTCCAGGCATCAGGGGAAGGGATCCGGGTGACAGGAGTATATGATCGGTTTCAAGCAGGACATCACCTGCTTGAACCTCACCTGGACCCTTCAACACCGCATGGGTGCTGAAAATATCGATGCCAAGTTGTTTGAAGTGTGCTTCCACACCTTTCCTGAGGCGCTTTACCACCGTATCTTTTCTTTTGGAAAGCGCATCCCATGAGAAGGTCAGGTATCCTTCAAGACCGTATTTCCTGGCATTCATTGATTGTCTTAACAGGGCTGTGCTGGCAACCAGTGTTTTGGTCGGGATGCATCCTCTGTTGAGGCAGGTTCCTCCCAGAAGCTCCTCCTCTGCAACTGCAACCCTCCTGCCGAGCTGGGCAGCCCTTATGGCAGGAATGTATCCTGCCGGCCCTCCGCCGATTATCACAAGATCGTATTTGTTCATAACCTGTCCTTGTCAGTTTTCGGAAAATGAAACAGCATATGACGAGTATATCTTAATGAAATATGATAAGGTAAATTATCATGAAAGGGTAGGCTTCCTATGCATATCTTCATAATTTTGTGTCTCATCCCTCTTACAGTTGATATAGATGATCTTACCGCTCAGCTCCATCTTGATACTGGTATGGCATATATGCAGCAGGGCCTTCTTGAGCAGGCCGAAGAGGAATTCAATCATACTCTTGAAATCAGTGAAGATTATCAGACTGCTGTGCTTGGCCTTGGAATGATCCATGCGATGCGAATGTCATGGGATAGCGCAGCTGATTATTTCAGACAGTACATAGAGACCTGTCCGGACGATTATCGAGGGTTCTTTGAGCTGTCAAAACTCTACCTCGATACAGGCAAACCAGATAGCGCGGCATTCATGTTAGACAGTGCCTTTATCCGCTCCCCGACCACCCCTTCAATCTGGCTGCAGAGCGGAAAAGCCCGGCTTGAGCTTGGGGAAATGGACTCGGCGGAAATGTGGTTCTCGAAAGGTGTTCTGGGCCAAGGTTCAACAGACCTTGAGTCACTGGTCCTGCTTGCGTCGGTCTACCGGAGGACTTCAAGGGGAGCAGAGGCAAGGGATATTCTTCTTCCAGCAGTTGAAACAGGTTACGCTCCCGCCGCCTGGGAACTCGCGAGGGTTTATCTGGGGTGGAAGGATTACCTCAGGGCTGGTGACGCCATAAACAGATACCTGATGCTGTCACCGGAAGGTTACTATGCGGACTCGGCACTGCTTGTACTTGAAGAACTGGGTGAGTCCGGGACATATATTCCATAAACAGAAAGGAAACTGAAATGGAAAAGAAAGGTTTTTTTGGATCGCTGTTCGATTTCTCATTTGAGAACTTCGTCTTCCCGAAGATAGTCAGAGTACTCTATGTGATCTTTGTTGTACTCGTCTGTATCGGTTATTTAGGCGGAGTGATCTACGCTTTCCAGATGGGGTCGACGGAGGGTATTGGCGCTATCGTTCTCGGGCCGATAGTACTGATACTTTACCTGACAATGATCCGCGCATCTATGGAGATCGCAATAGTTCTATTCAGGATCTATGAGAATACGAATGTAATTGCCCAAAAGTAGGACACCGGACAGGGAGGTCAGGCGTTTTCTTTTTTGCGTGCTCCCCACCATATCACGGCAACCAGAAATGCAAGGGCTTCACCCAGTGTTATCCACAGCCGGGCAGCGATCGAGATAAGAGATGCCTGCCCCGGTTCAGCGGAAGTCATGATTATCCCTATGAGCCAGACAAGGGAGACTTCACGTATACCCAGGCCGCCCGGAGAGAAGACTGCAAGGAACCCGATGCCTACAGCAGTGGGAAGAAGAAAGGCTCCGGGATAGAAAGGTAAATGCATTCCGAAGCTTCTTGCCAGAAAGACGAAGGCCACACCCTGCAGAAGGAAAACAAGAATGTAAACAGGCAGAAGTTTCAGGATATTGGCAAAACCGGGATCTTCGATATTGAAGTCCCGACCGGTTATGGATCCGGCAATCTTAAGCAGCTTCCTGAAAGCTCGGGGATGTGCAGCGAAAAGAACAACGGCAACAGATGCAACTACGATTATCACGCTGAGCGTGGCTCCAAGACCAATACGATTCGCTGCCAGGGGAATTATCGGCAGCGACATAAGAAGACATCCGGCTACTATGAAAAGAGTCTCAAGTATAAGAGCGTGCCCGGTTATAGTTGATGACATTCCAATCTTTTTCGACAGTCCTATTTTACCTACTGCTCCCCATACCTTACCGGGGATGTACTTGCCAACCTGGGCAAGAAAGTGAACGTTGAACGCCTGACCGAATGATATCTTCGCACCCGCAACGGAACAGACCAGCATCCATGACCAGGCGGCTGCCAGAAGGTGCAGAACCATGAGTATGAATGAAACACAAAAAAGCAGAGGATCGAAGAGAAGTAGATTTGAAAATCCTCCAGCCTCTGCAGCCCCGCTCAGAAAAGAATTACCAAGGTAATACAGCGCAGCGGCGGTGAGCAGTAATCCAATTATATTGAACAGGATTTTCTTCAAATGTATCTCCTTACCGGACTTCACGTACAGGTCACACGGAGGTAAGAATCCTGTTTATGTTCAGTCTTCAGTCCAGTATGCTGAGTTTTGCTCCCGATTTCTTTAAGGTTGGTTTAGTGTTCCTGGAATACACGATGGATTCAAAATGCGGTAGGTTGGCTATATCAAGAAGCATTTCCAGAATATACTCGTAAGAATCTGCAGCGGAGAAGAATACACCAACCAGCCTTTCTTTGAGTATCCGCTGCCTCTCTTTTTCCGGTGATGAGGAATCCTCTTTCCATCGCTGAGGATCTTCAAGCATGGTCAGCATGCGCCTTGCTGTTATATCCTTCTTCATTGTAATATCCCAGAAGGTTTTTGCTTCCCGCGAGGCTATGAGTTCAAGAAGCTGGCTGGAAAGTGTATTGTCAGATATAAGATCTGCCAGATAAAGATCGTGAAGGCTCTTAAGCCTGTCATTCAGGTTCAGTTTGAGTTTTTCTGAGTCAATTCCTTCGTGCATATTCGTTCACTCTATCCCAGATGCGCTGTTTCAGGCGGCTCAGACAATCTAACAAAACTTCTTACAGTATCCGAACCCTCGGTTTTTCCCTCAACTGAATCATAACCCCTTAAGGCTCCGGCAAGAACCCTGACAAAACCATCTTCGCAATTCGTAACATCTCTCACAATGCAATTGCTGTAAAGCCAGTTGATAATTGAGCTGTCATAGCGTTCCAGCGAAAGTTCAAACCAATCAAGTGATCTGTCTCTGTAACCGATGATCTGATTCAGGAGAACATCCAGCCCGAATTCCGAAAAGGCTGATATAGCAACACCACTCCCTGGATACCTGAAATCTTCAACTGCATCACACTTTGTCCAGACGATCAATCTCGGTACGGATTCTTCAACACCTATTCTCTTAAGTGTTTTTCTCACTGTATCGATATGCCTGCCTCTGGATGAGCTTGACCTGTCCACAGCAACCAGCAGAAGGTCTGCCTTCCTTACTACATCAAGTGTTGTATGAAAACTCGCTACCAGGGTCTCGGGGAGTCTTTCAATAAAACCCACGGTATCAGATATCAGCACTTTGGAGCTGTCCGGGAGTATCAGTCGGCGGGAAGTGGTATCAAGGGTTGCAAAGGGCTTATCCGCCGTATAAAGCTTGGTGCTGCATAAAGTATTGAGAAGTGTACTTTTACCAGCATTTGTATATCCAACGATAGTGATGTTGAACATTCCTGTTCTTCCCGCGGAAACAACCTTCCATCGGGATTCGACCTCTTCAATCTTATTCTCAAGATATGATATCCTGGATCTTGCCCGTCTGCGGTCGATCTCGAGCTGTGTCTCACCAGGACCCCGGGTTCCAATACCTGCGCCCAGTCTTGAAAAATGGTGCCACATACCCGAAAGCCTCGGCAGTGCATATTTCAGTTGAGCAAGTTCTATCTGAAGCTTGGCTTCTCTTGTTCGAGCCTGTTCAGCGAATATGGCAAGTATGAGTTCCGTACGGTCAATTACCTTGCAGTTTGTCGCTTCTTCAAGTCTCGATACCTGACCTGAAGAAAGATTATGATCGAAGACTATCGTATTGGTGTTCTCCCTGAGGGCTACCTCCCTCAGTTCATCAGCCTTGCCTTTGCCAATGAACAGTCTGGGATCCGGTGTTTTCCTCTTCTGGGATTCCCGAGCAACAACGGAACCACCTGCAGACTGGATCAAAGCTGTCATCTCCTGAGTGGATCCGGCTTCTTCCGATTCGTTACCAATGTAGGCTCTTACCAGAAGAACCCGTTCAAGCTCAACAGATTCGCTGGTAGAATGCATATTTAAGAAGTTTCACTTACAGGGTATTACTTCTTCCCGCTTGACTTCTTGCGGGATTTCTCTGTTCCGGAGCCCTGCACAGATTCAGGTGCTTTCTCAGCACTCTCATTGCTTTCGGCATCGCCTGCGGCTCCTTCACTTGTCAGCTTGCTCTCATTCGATTGGATGTTCTGCTGAACACCCAGCTGGGCAGATCGCTTGATAAGATCCCTTGCGGAATCACTGCGTATGTTTCTGACCAGGGCAACCTCACCGGCAAAAACATTGATAGCTTCGTTGAGTACACGTTTCTCGGATGGATTCATTTTGTTCAGAACGGATCGGGCAATGATATCTCTGATAGCTTTCGCCACTTCACCCGGTACTCCGGAGTGAACCCTGTCCTTTAATTTCTCTATTCTTCTCCGCCAGTCCTTGGGCAGCTCATCCGGCTCCAGAAAGAGTTCCTCAAGCGCATCATCAAGTTCCTCAGCAGAAACAACCGGCCTTAACTCGGCGTCTTGAAGACTCTCTGTAGGAACCATCACTCTTTTCTTTCCTACCACTATCTCAATCACAACGCATTCGCATATTTCACCGGAAACCATCTGATCTGATATCTCAGTTATCACTCCGGCGCCATGTATCGGGTCAACAACTTTACCATTGATGTCGTACTTCATCAATCCTCCCCTGGAAAACAATTTTCACCATAATATCTGAGTAATCTAATAAAAGTCAAGAATAAGTGTGTGTTTTCTCTACTCAGCGAGAAGAATCCAGATATCCGGTGGGTCTGCTGAGGTTCCATGAGGATGATCGTCTGTTGTGTTCTCAAGGAATATTTTCCTGAACTGTTCTTCTGCTGCGGCAAGCAGTGGTAGATCAGTACGGTAAAGAAAGAGTGTGGAATCAAGAGTGGCAGGTATCCCCAGTTCCGTATTCAGTCTGTCTCCATTGCGGAAATCCACAACCGTCATCAGCCATTCTTCTTCCTCGAGGATAATACTCCTGCCGTTCAGAACCGATCTTACCCATGTCGCAGCTCCCACGTTAGCGTACGTGCCTTCCAGACCATGATTCGCTATATCGATGTACAATGTCCCTGCGGGATCTGAAACGGGCATGATGATATCCTGCAGGATACTGTCATCGATAATGTCGGCACCAAGAAGCAGCGTCATGTCGACGGGAGCGATCAGAATCGCGGAATCGCTCTGGGCCAGCTGCACTGCAATAGGATATATCCTGTTCTGGTTCTCGAGGGAAAGATATGGGTCATCCCTGCGAGCCAGCAGTATCGAATTGCGCCGTTCGCTTCCAGTAGATGTGTAAACTGTGGAATACTCCGATGCCGGACCCTGACGGAATTCACTGGCTCTGCCCGGCTGGCCGGTACTGTTACTGATCCATACCACTGGTTCGGCAAGTGCATCACTCTGGATGGGAATGGTTTCTTCCAAAGGCAAACCATGATAGATCCCGATTGTGTCACTCTCCCCAATCACTGTAGTGGAATCTGGTTCTGTTCTCTGTAATTCCTGTCGATCATCACGCTTGAATACCAAAAGTAACGCGATGATCACTGCAATTGCGATGACTGCAAGAACAGAAACAGTCGCTTTCCTACTTCGGGGCCTGGAGTGTTTATTAGCTATCTCAGAGTTTTTCGCCTCCTCTTCCGGTTCTACTTGTTTGAGCGCTTGTTCAAGAGCTATCAGATTGGGAAATCTATTGTCAGCCTCGGGGGAAACCATATTCTCAAGCAGCTTAAGAACCCTGTTTGAGAGGCTGTTCCAGGCCTCTACCTGAAGATCACGGTTGTCACTGCCTGCAAAAAGCCTGAAAATAAGCAGACCAAGTGCGTAAACATCACTTCGCGGATCATCAGCGATTCTTCCCACTGCCTCCGGAGGTGAGAAAGGAGTATCCGGTATACCTCTTGCGCCGCCGAGGATAAAATATTTGCCGGTTCCAGTTCTAAGAACGTTCTCGGGTCCCAGATAACCGACTCTGTATCCATCATCATGAATCCTTCTCAGGATATCAAGTACTTTCTTTCCAGTTTCCAGCGCATGAGCCTCGGAAAAGCCGCCGTCTCGAACAATCACTTCAACGCATAATTCCGCGTTGTCAGGAAGTGAAAACAGACGTATCCTTGTTTCCGTGTCGTTTCCGGGGTGGATCAGGGAATCTGGAAGCAGAACACCTTCTATCTCCGGCCACTCTCCGGATGAAAATCCGCCGGAAGACCCGCTGCTGATTTCAGCGAGCATAGCTCTTCCGTCAATCTGCACTCTTGCGAGAAGATAGTTTTCTTCTTCCAGAAGGATTTTACCGCCCTCTGCAACGGTTGAAAGCAGGTTAGAAAGCATGTCCATCAGTGGAGTAATTGGGAGCTTCTTTAGTTATCATAACATCGTGGGGGTGGCTTTCCCGGAGACCCGCTGATGTAATCCTTACGATACGGGCTTTCCTGGGGAGCTCTTCAATGGTACTGCTTCCGATGTAGCCCATACCCTGCCTGAGGCCTCCGATAAGCTGGTTCAGATAATCGATAAGGGGTCCTTTGAAAGGAACCATTCCCTCAATGCCTTCCGGTACGAACTTCTTCTCGGTTCTGTCATTCTGGAAGTATCTGTCTGCACTGCCACGCTTCATGGCTCCTATGGACCCCATTCCGCGGTATATCTTGTATTTTCTGCCTTTGTAAATAGTCGTTTCACCGGGGCTTTCTGATATACCGGCAAGAAGGCTTCCAATCATTACGGAAGAAGCTCCTGCAGCAAGAGCTTTGACAATATCCCCTGAGAATTTGATGCCTCCATCTGCGATAACAGGGACATTGAATGCTGCAGCAGCCAACGCACACTCGTAAACAGCGGTAAACTGAGGGCATCCGACCCCTGCAATAACCCGTGTAGTACAGATCGAACCGGGACCGACACCGATTTTCACTCCGTCTGCACCTGCCTTGATCAGATCAACAGTAGCGTCAGCAGTGACAACGTTACCGGCCACTATGGCAACCTCCGGGAATTCTTTCCTGAGGATTGATACCGTTTCAATTACCCGTGCAGAGTGGCCGTGAGCGGTATCGACGAACAGACAATCAACTCCTGCCTCTACCAGGAGACCTGATCGGGTAATGACTTCGACACCTGCACCTACTGCGGCTCCGGCTCGCAGACGACCGGATGGATCTTTGCATGCATTTGGATAGTTTATCGCATTGTGTATGTCCTTGACAGTAATCAGGCCGACAAGATGCCGTTTGTCGTCAACAAGAGGCAGCTTCTCGAGCCTGTGTTTCCGGAGCAGTACAAGTGCCGCTTTAAGATCAGTATCAGGGGGAGCGGTTATCAGCATCTCCCAGGGAGTCATCAGTTCCTTTACAGGAGTTGAAGTATCACCCTCAAACTGGTAATCACGGTTAGTCAACATGCCTGCCAGTCTGCCGGCCTCCAGTACTGGAAAACCGGAAACTCCCTCCTGCTGCGAAAGCTCAAGGGCATCGGAGATAGTATCATCGATTCCAAGTGCTACCGGATCTGGGATTACGCCGCTTTCAGCTCGTTTTACACGTCTGACATGCTGTGCCTGGATGTCCGGTGAAAGGTTCTTATGAATCACTCCCATTCCACCCTCCTGGGCCAGTGCGATTGCCATGTCAGCTTCGGTCACTGTATCCATCGCGGCACTCAGGACTGGAATATTGAGATTTATCTCAGCGGTGAGCTTTGTTTGAAGATTAGCATCGGAAGGCAGTATTTCAGATCTCCCTGGAAGAAGAAGGATGTCATCATATGTAAGGGCTAATCTACTGCTGGACAGTTCCATATTCAGATCTCCGTTCAGAATTTATCGTCTTTTAATCGCACCAATAGATGAACCTGCCGCACGAAGGGCATGTTTCGACTCGATCGTTTCTATCTGGAGACGCACAAAAAGCGGTCGGCAGTTGTGTGAAACAGCCGCTGCACATCTGGTTTACAACGGGTACTACAGCATTTCCGTAATGACCGGCGAGCTGATCGTACAGATCTCTGTACGTGCGATCTACAGTTAAAGACAACTCATTCCGCATCTTCCGCAGCTGCTTTGCTGCTAAGTCGGGTGATAATCCGAGCTTTATCTCCTGTTTGACGATGTCTTTATTTACAAGATCGGATATCATGATATCGAGATCATGAAGGCTTATGAGTTTCTCAAGTTCCCTAATCATTTCCGGGGTTTACCTCATATTTCAATTTCAGTACTGAAGCCGCTTCTGCTGGAGACCCGGCAGACAGTACCTTTTCAGCGCCCCCCGAACGGAGGGCTTTCGCAAGATGTTTGATCAGCTCCATGTGTTCAGACGGCCCTGATGGCTTAACGGGAGTAATGAAAAGAATGATAACATTTACTTTTTCTTTCGGCCATGGAATACCGTTTTCTGATTTTCCGATAATGATCATGAAATCATCAACAAGTATGCTTCGGCAGTGAGGTATGGCAATATCTTCATGTATAACAGTCGGATCGGCCAGTTCCCTGGTTTCAAGAGCGGTCTGAAGCAGATTCTCTGTTGTTGTCTTAAAGGAAAATTCCCTTAATAACTCCGAAATAGCACTTTTCCAGTTCTTTGAAGACATATTCCATTTGCACAGGCACAATTTTTCCAAGCATACCTCCCTTTTGATATGGTCTTTAATATAGGATTTGTGTATCGTCCTGCAAGTGCCGTAATGAAAACATGTGAGGTGAATATTGCCCAGTAAGAATAAATCACTCTGTTTTTCAATCACCGATGAATCCAGCGCTCTGCTGTTTAACAACAACGCTGTCAGCAGAATATCTCAACCTCTTGAGCACCTTCTGAATCGAATACCGGAAGACCGGAACGCAGTGATAAACGCACTTTCCGCACAGGAGGACGGCTGTCTTCCAATCCTGCTGGACGGTCAGATCTGGCTGTCTTCCACGGTCAGTGCCGGTAATGAAAGAATTATATTGCTGAAGAACCCATCCAAATTAGAGCTAGAGGAATGGCTGGAGGTTATTCAGGGAGGCAGGCCGAGTATTCTTACCGACGGGTCAGGAAAGATCTTCGCCATGACTGAATCTGCAAACATGCTCTTTGCCGGGTACGAATTGACCTCACTGAAAGATTTTATGGATCAGGTTTCGATGACTGCTTTTTTGTCGGCCTGTTCAAAATGCCTATCCGGACAGCAGACCAGAAATTTCTCCGTTCTGACAAAAAAAGGACGGAAAAGCAGGAAATCCCAGGTAATATCCCTCAGAAAATCTGGAGTAATGAACGAACTGCTGGTAGCGTCATTTTCATCCCCATCAATGGCTATGAGCTCATTCGAACAGAACGATTCAAAGTTCACTCGCACGATGTTTTCAGTGGTTCCGGTACCTGCCGTTAAAATAGATGAAAAAGGCACTATAACAGCCATGAACAGTCATGCTGTTCATCTGGTTTCAAAGGTCGGTGTCAAGGATCCTATTAAGACGAAATTCATTGATTGGGTTGCTGAGGAGGACAGGGACAGAGTGGTGAAGCTGCATGAGAACCGGATGCATACTATGCTTACTCCCTTTCAGTTCAGAGCGGGTTTATACCTTTCAGAGAATGTTACACAGCAATTTGAAATGACTAGCCTTCTCATGCCTGAGAAGGAAATCATGCTTGTCTTTCTGGTACCAGTCGACAAGATAGAGGGTTCCGATACCGCACCTATCATAAATCAGACCATCAATGAACTGATGGATATTCTTCATGAGCCGGATCAGGATAGCAGCTCCGCAAGGGACATCCTGGAATTTCTCAGGGTCGGCACAGGTGCAAGAGGTGCTGTCTACGCCTCAAAATCGAGAATAGTTACGGTTGGTGAGGTAGAGCTGCCTGCACATGAAAAGCAACTCACGACCAGGAATACTGTCTACTGGACTGAGGATATGCTGGGCCACAATATCACGATCCCGGTGAAGCAGAAGCATGATCAGGCTTACGTGCGGATCACTGGCATATCTTCCCGAATTTCCGATTCGCTGGGGAGGCTGGTACTCAGCCTTGCTCCGGTGCTGGCTGAGTACATCCAGTCAAACCATTACCTCCAGGGAATGATCAAACTTCTCAACGCAATCTCGGTCTTCATGACCATTCTGCAGGGCCGTGAGCGGGATGTCCAGACCCTGCTTGGCGAAATCGGATCGATAACAGGCGCTGATTATCTGGTTGTTCATACGGTCAGTTCCAGGGAACCCGTTCTCAAACAGCTGGTTTCGCTCGGCACCTCGACTGACCCCGGCATTCTCCGAATTGAGATTCCATCAATAACATCATGGGCATATACACATACGGAGGTCTGCTATGTTCCGGATACAGCGGTTGATCAGAGATTCTCCCCCATTTTCCCTTCTTCAAGAAGTGAATTGTCAATACCTCTAATATCCAACGGAAAAACCATGGGAACACTGACAGTGGGCTGCACAAGAAGAGATGCCTTCGGATACCCTCTGGGAAGTTTTCTTCAAACAATTGGTACATCTCTTTCGTTGTGGCTGTTCAGGGACAGCAGAGGAGTAAGGGATGATGAAAGCATCCAGAGGAAGGACAAAGCCGATAGAAACACTCCCGGCCTGGAAGACCTGCTGATGAGTCTTTCGTACCGCATGAGAGCTCCCATTACAACTCTAAGAGGCCATACGGACCTTCTCGTGTCGGAAAAAATCGGTAAACTGACAGAAGAGCAGACCGATTCACTTGATTCAATGAATACAGCTCTGATCAATCTGGTCGAATATGCGGAGAGAATGCTTAATTTCATGAAGATCGAGTTGAGCGAAGGAAACCTCGAAACATCCTGGGCCAAACCTTCCGAGGTAGTTTCCTCACTGCTTCCTGCCCTTTGCGAGAAAGGCAGAAGTCAGGAAGTTACCGTGACCGCTGAACTTCCTTCCGAACCATTTACTGCATTCTTTGACAGACCCAGACTTGAACAGATCATCGGCAATCTTGTGAATAATGCAATTCAGCATAACAAACCAGGAGGATCAGCCAGAGTAGAAGTCAGGTTGGAAGGAAGCAATCACTGGGTACTTGAGGTCTTCAACACCGGAGAAGGAATTGCATCCGAGGAACTTCCAAATGTTTTTGACAGATTCTACACGAGCAGCAGTTCCAGCAAATACGAATCGGGACTTGGAATCGGGCTGACAATTGTAAAGAGCTTCACAAAACAGATGGGCGGCACCGTCAGTGTCCGAAGCAGGTCGGGATTCGGTACATGGTTCACAGTCCGGCTCCCCTTATCCTGATGGGCTCAGAAAAACTCTCGAGAACCAGCATGCAATACAGCCTCCCACCGGAGCTGATCGCCCAGAAACCTCTGAAGGACAGAGCAGGCAGCAGGCTTCTCGCGGTTGATATAAGTAAGGGCAGCCTCGAGGACACAGTTTTCAGCATGCTCCCCAGTTTCCTTGTTCCTGGTGACCTTCTGGTTCTGAATAATACAAGGGTCTTCAGAGCCAGGCTGAAAGGCAGAAAGGCTGGAACAGGCGGCAAGGCGGAAATTTTTCTGCTGAAAAAACTGGGGGAGAATACCTGGAAAGCACTTGTCCGACCGGGCAGGGCGGCGGTACCGGGAATGCGGGTGGAGTTCAAGGATGACCTCTACTGTACTGTGGAAGAGCGTTTGAACCACGGCAGGGCGCTTATCAGATTCAACTCCGGGAAAGATACTGAACGAAAGCTCCGTGAAACAGCACAGGTTCCACTGCCTCCATACATTAAACGAGATCCGGAGAAGCTGGATGATACGAGATATCAAACTGTTTACGCATCGGAAACCGGAGCGGTGGCAGCGCCCACTGCAGGTCTTCATTTCACTCCGGACCTCCTTACAGACCTTCAGGAAGCCGGCATAGACAATGTTCATGTAACTCTGCATGTGGGGCCAGGCACCTTCCAGCCCCTCCGCCAGGAATCTCTTGAAGAGAACCGTCTTGATCCGGAGGAATACTATATCTCCGCGGAAAGTCTGTCGGCAATAAGAAAGACGCGGTGTGCCGGGGGAAGGATCGTAGCTGTAGGAACAACTACAACAAGGGTTCTCGAGTCCATCGATTTAGAATCGAGAGAGTCTTTATCGGATGAGACTGAAATCTTTATATTCCCTCCATACAGATTCAGGAATGTGGATGCTCTGATAACGAATTTTCATCTTCCCGGAAGCTCTCTCTTATGCCTTGTAGCGGCGTTCATGGGATATGAATTCATGATGAAGACCTATCAGCATGCAATTGATGAATCCTACCGTTTCTACAGTTACGGAGATGCAATGCTGATCGAACAGGAGTCCAGAAAATGACTGTTACCGCCAGAAAATACGCTCTACATAACAGAATATCACCCAGGATACGTCAGATAGCCGGACTGTACGTTCTCGAGCTCGCGGTAATCCTTTCATGGACTCTGCTTCTGAATACTATTCTGAACCTGCTTTCGGGAAGTTGGTTTATTCTGCTGCCGGTCAGTTACTTTCTTGCTGTAACCATGCTGGCATGGCTGGAACGCTCCCGGGTGGGAACAAGGGGACAGTGTCCGCTTGAGGCACTCGGTCTTGCCGAGATCACCCTGAAAGGCTTCAGTCCTTCTGAGTGGCAGACTTTGAGAAGACTCCTTTTTACTCCTCCTTTGCTGCTCCTTCTATGTGCAGGACTTGTAACGGTACCTAGTAAAGGTAAGACAATTCTGCAGATGATTTCAGGCACAATGATAGTACCCGTTAATAGCGATATGGACCCCAGACCTGTAGCGGAGGTGTACCGGAGCCGGAGGATTGCTCTGATGAAAGTCATCTCGTACACCATGGTTTCCCTGATGGTTACAGCAATAATTATCCTTGTACCTCCGGAACTGACAGGCGGCGGAGCAACGGAACGGATTCCCTCTCTTCACAGCCTGCCGGAAAAAGACAGAGAGCTTCTTGCCTCGTATCTGGAAATGAAGGCAATGTATCCTGACAGTCTTGAATTCCATGTAAGGCTGGCAAGCCTTTATTACAGAAACGGCATGGAAGAGGATCTGCTCCTTGAGCTTCAGCAGATTAGAATGCTTGATCCGGATCATTCCATTCTTGTACTTGAGGAAGATCTTTCGGTCACAATGGAGGATCTCATGATAGAGCCGGATTCCGTTTTCGCTGATTCCACACCGCTCACTGTTACAGAAGAGGTAACTCCTGCCGATGCGGATACTGTAACTCAGGACTCAGTGATTCTTCTTCCGGATTCGGTCTCTCTTGATCTGATACCTGTATCCTACGATTCAGATACGGTACCGGTTACGGTACCGGTCGATTCCATGCAGGCGATCGATTCATCGGGGATAGAGATCATTATTGAGCAGGATTCACTCAGCCTCCAGGCCGCTCCGGATACTGTACCTCAGACGGAAGTCCCCGACAGCATCGTTACCGAAGATACATCAACTGTTGTAAGCGTGGACAGCACTGAAACAGCAGGAGATGTGGAATACAGTGAACCATCCGAAACAACAGAAGAAACACTTCCCATCGAGACACTCCCCTCTGAAACACTTCCCTCCGAAACACTTCCCCCCGATCCGCAGCCTGAAACTGAAGGGACTTAATCTATTCCTTCGTTCAATCTTCTGGGAAAGTCAGGAAAAGCCCGAAGAGGGTTACTGAGTCTTGCCCATGGAACGGTCGAAACCCCGGCATTCATGCCTGTGGGCACCCAGGCAAGCGTGAAAACCGTCAGGAATTCCGATCTTCTCAAGGATAACTGGGAGATAATTCTCAGCAATACGTACCACCTTTACCTCAGGCCGGGCGCTGCGGTAATCGAAGAAGCCGGCGGGCTTCACAAGTTCATGTCATGGGATAGAAATATCCTCACCGACAGCGGCGGATTCCAGTTGTTCAGCCTTTCAAAACTTAGAAAACGTTCCGAAGAAGGTTACCATTTTCAGTCACATATCGACGGTTCGAGCCACCTTCTTACACCGGAGAAAGTCATAGAACTGCAGACGATATTCGGAAGTGATATAATGATGGTCCTTGACGAGTGCCTCGAGCAGCCCAGTGACCGGAACAGGACAGAAGAATCTCTTGACATTACCCTCAGGTGGGCAGAGCGAGCCAGAAGAATGCACACTGGAAGCACCCAGGCTCTATTCGGTATCGTGCAGGGCGGAGCATATCCTGATCTTAGAAGAAAGTCCGCAGAGGTCCTTACCGGAATGGATTTCGACGGGTACGCCATAGGAGGAGTTTCCGTGGGTGAGCCCAGAAATCTGATGATTGCGGCGGTCAGATCCTGTATAGACCATCTCCCTGAGGACAGACCAAGGTACCTGATGGGAGTGGGAAAACCGGAGGATCTAGTTGATTTTGTCGCTCTCGGAGTGGATATGTTCGACTGCGTTGTTCCCACGCGGAACGCCAGAGGCGGAGCCTTCTTCGTTCCGGGGGGCCATATCAATATACGGAACGCCCGTTTCAGAAATGACGCAGCTCCCGTTCAACCGGGATGCCAATGCTACGCCTGCAGCACGTATTCCAGATCCTACATCAGACATCTGTTCAACGCGAAGGAATGGCTCGGGCCTATTCTGGCGACACTTCACAATCTCCACTACTTCTCCGTACTCATGGGTAAGATAAGGATGGCTGTCGAAGAGCGCCGCTTCACCACCTTTGCAAGGGAATGGCACAGGAGAAGGCGGAGTTTCGATTCGGGAAATTTCTGATGACTGCACCGAACTCCGAGATCACTGTCGAAATAACTGCCCTTGGCAACAGGGTAGGAGGAATTTCCGCAGACCCGAGCCGAAAAACCGTGTTCGTCCGGGGAGCCCTTCCCGGGGAAACAGTCAGGTGCAGAACGAACAGGATCAGAAAGAACATTATCGAAGCAGACCTGGTGGAAGTTCTCGAGGAATCTCCCTACAGAACCAAACCTTTCTGCAGCATTTTCGATGAATGCGGCGGCTGCTCCCTCCAGAACCTGATCTATTCAAAGCAGCTCTTCTGGAAGCTGAACTGGGTTGCAAAGGCGCTTGCGCGGGCAGGTATTGAATACCCTGATGAGCTCCTGAAAAACGTGATTCCATCGCCGGATACGGAGGGTTACAGGAACCGTGTTTCCTTTGATATTGTGAACGGGAAGCCGGGACTTCACCGCCACGGCGGAGACACAATAAATGTTGATGGCTGCCCGCTGCTCAACGTTCGAGGACAGAAGGCATTCGGAAGGCTTCTCGAGGAACGGCTGGATGGCAGCAGGAGAGTGTCGGTAAGAGCATCCGATAGAACCGGTGAAGCGATGCTCGAGTTTTCGTGCTCCCCGGCTCAGAGACTAAAAAGCGGTTGCGATTCAGGTATTATCGCATGGCAGGAAAACGATAAATGGAAGGTTGACCCGCCCGGATCGGCACTCCACGAGATCTCGGGCGGTTTTACATATACAGTAAGACCGGGGACATTCTTTCAGGTGAATACGCGCTGCGCTGACATTATCATTTCCATTGTAACCGGTCTTTGCCGGGGGAACAGGAGAATACTGGATCTTTACGGAGGATGCGGAACCTTCAGTCTGCCCCTTGCCTCGAAGGGAGCAGAAGTGACCTCCGTCGAGCTGAACCCTGATTCATCCGTATCCGGGAGGGAGGCCGCCGAACTTTCCGGAACTGAAGGTATTGACTTTCAGACTGGCAGAACAAGACATTTTCTGCTGGATACGGTAAGAGCTAAACAGAAATGGGATACAGTTATAATCGATCCTCCGCGAGCAGGGCTGGATATAAGGGTCGCACGCCTTCTGCGAAGGGTCAGATCGGAGAGGATTGTCTACATAAGCTGTAATCCATTCTCACTGGCAAGGGATCTTAAAGTGATATGCGAGGGCAACTGGGCCGTTGCGGGTTTGCAGCCTGTTGATATGTTTCCACAGACGGATCATGTGGAGACTGTGGTTACGCTTTTGAGGAAGGAAGACAGATGACGGCAGCTGTATTAGCGGCAGGGCTACTGATAGGAGCAGTTCAGCAGGCGGGGCTCCCCCTTCAGGATCCTCTGAACTGGTGGCTCTACATGCTGGAAACAGAAGATGACGGCAGTTCATTAACAACTTCTCTGGAAAACATAGAGATATTTCTTGAAAGCAGAAGCGCTTCTCCTATCGGGCAGGGGCAGGCAAGCCCCGCAATTTCACTGACGGGAATGATAGCCGGGGAAGTGCTCAATAATTCCGATACTTTCGAGACAAGAACCGGAGCCACAGCAAGGCTGTTCGTCGACATCCTTCCAGGGCTGTATCTCGATGAGCAGCTCTCGCTCTGGACAGGTTCCGACAATAATCCCCCCGATTACTTCTCTCCTTACCACCAGGGCTCCGAGCATGGAAGACGTCTTTATGTGGACTGGGGTTATCTCCGGTGGAACAGCGATATCGTTTCGCTCGGTTTCGGAAGAATACCACAGAGATGGGGTCCGGGCAGGTTCACTCAATTGCTGATCTCGGATAACAGCCCCCCTCTTGATATGCTTACAATCCAGTTCAACCTCTGGGACAAACTGACTTTCACAGGATTCACATCCACGATCGACAGCGATTCCGGTACGTACCTCACCGCTCACAGGTTGGATATTTCCCCGAAGGA
>RCNF010000205.1_pt1 | contig 28207 bp, 25 predicted proteins | sample 2041311 | NCBI WGS metagenome assembly RCNF01 (sample SAMN09708228, study PRJNA481090) | Marine sediment metagenome, whole genome shotgun sequencing project. | biome: marine sediment; feature: ocean; material: sediment; isolation source: Sewage treatment plant 2 marine sediment (STP2) ...
GGATGATGAGGCGGTCGTTGAAGAACTGGATCGAGCCGATCTCGCCGTCCGGCCGCCAGGAGCGGGGGTCGACGTGCTCGCGGATCAGGCGGACCAGTTGGCCCGGCGCCTGGGCGGCCTTCCGGTCGTGGTGGAGTGGGATCCTCGCTGCCGTGAGGATGCGGTGGTGGTGCTTGGGCACGATTACGAGCGGCTCCGACCCGCGGCCCGGCGCTGAATGTTCTCCTTGTTTTCGCTGGCGAACAAAAGTCGTATATGATATAGTGCGGCAGAATTCCGGGGCGAGATCCGGGGTTCTTGCCAGGCACGGCAGTCGGGGTGTTCTTCGGTGTACTTATCGCTCTGAATCTTGAGAGCATCGTGTCATTCGTCGAAGCAATATTCGGCATAAAATTACTAGCCGCTGATGTGTATTTCATCAGCGACCTGCCCGCAGACTTGCAGGTTCCAGACGTGATTCGAATAGCGTCGATCGCGTTGGTGCTTGCTCTTGTATCAACTATCTATCCAGCGTGGGTCGCCTCCAGAACGGCTCCGGCGGAGGCGTTACGTTATGACTGATGAGCAAAACCCGGTATTGCATTGCCGCAGTGTAGTGCGACGGTTCAGTGAAGGAGGCTCGGTTCTCGACGTCCTGTGTGGGGTTGACCTGAAGGTTCAAGCGGCTGAACGCGTAGCGATTATTGGCACTTCCGGATCAGGCAAGACGACACTCCTGCAAATAATGGGCGGGCTTGATGACCCCGATGAAGGCGATGTACTCATTGACGGAAACTCAATGCATGGCAGCAACGAAAAGTCGAAGGGCGATATTCGAAATCGCTATCTTGGATTCGTCTATCAATTTCACCACCTGCTTCCTGAGTTTACGGCGGAAGAAAACGTCGCGATGCCCCTGATGATTCGTCGCGTGCCAAAAATTGAAGCGATCGAGCAGGCACGAACCTTGCTGGCGCGTGTTGGTTTGGGCGAACGATTGACGCATAAGCCGGGTGAACTATCCGGAGGAGAGCGGCAGCGCGCGGCGGTCGCCCGAGCATTGATTACGCGACCCAAGCTGGTTCTCGCTGATGAGCCGACGGGCAATCTGGACGCAGGTAATGGCGAACATGTGTTGCAGCTAATGTTGGAGTTGAATCAGGAGTTGCAAACCAGTCTTGTGATTGTGACGCACGATCATTCTATCGCTGCAAGAATGGATCGTGTTCTGGTGCTCGAGTCCGGCAAGCTGGTTTCGAAGTAGAGATCGCTGCGAGTCCGACCAATTAACAGCGATTTCGGGTTCTTTGATTTCGGGCTCTTTCTAGATACGTGCGCTTCGTTTTCTCGACTTGTAGTCGGCAATTGACGACCGCCATACACGATCCAGAATGACGTATCCCAGCAGTGCAGAAATCGCGCCGAGCAGCACGCAACCCAATAGCAATGGTTGCCAGATCGTGATGAAAGATTCGGTCACCCATTCCATAGACAGCTCGAAGTCAAAAGGCTGCTCGGGAATCTGCAATATCTCGGCGCCAACCTGGTAAGCGAAATAATACATAGGCCCGATAGTCAACGGGTTGCTGAAAAACGTCGAGAGTGTGGCCACCGGGATGTTGATTCGTAGCGGAACAGCTAGCAGCGCCGCCGACAGCATGTGGCCCGGAAAAGGCAGGAATGCGACAAACAAGCCCAGCGAAAATGCAGGCACGACCGTCTTGCGACGAATGCCCCATAGCCTGTGATCTTGCAGCAGCGAGCGAAAGGGCGCCATAAACCACTGCTCGCTTACAACATGGCGTTTGAACCCAAACTTCCGAAAAAAGCGCCTTGGCATTGTTGAGCGGTTCCGTTTCCATAAAGACTGCCAAAGTGACAGTCTGAGATTTTCTGATGATTCAATCCTGCCTCTTTCTGCTGGCAGGAATTTATACGTTGCAGCTTAGCAGTTTTGCTGGGTTCGCTACTGTGTTCGTTTTCGCGATTGCGGCGATTGCCAGTCGCTCAGCACGCCAAACAAAAGTAGCGACGATTTGCTACGCAGCAGGCATCATTCTGTTCGCATTGTCGTCACTGCAGGTTATTGACTCGCGGCTGGCACCGGAGTTCGCGGGCGACAGTATGCTGGTTCAGATCCGCGTGGTCGATTTTCCGCGCACGAATGCGTCGACGGCGACCTTTATTGCAGAACCAATCAATGATCGGCGTGTACCGGACAAAATCAGATTAAGCTGGTTCGAGCCACCGGTCACGCCGCGACTCGGTGACGTCTGGCGAGTTGAACTCCGCCTCAAGCGGCCGCGTAGCAACTCCAATCCGGCTGTTTTTGATTCTGAAGCCTGGATGTTTCGACAGGAAATAGCCGCGACAGGCTATGTCGTCAACGCGAACCGGAATATTCTGCTGCGCAGTGACCTGACCGGCCGTGATCAGTTTCGGCTGCGCTTCGTCGAACGATTGACCGAGTTGGTGCGGGGCGACGAGACAACAGCGGTGTTGGCCGCTATTGGGGTAGGGGCGCGGCACCTTGTATCGGCAGACCAATGGGATCGCTACGCCCGAACTGGAACGAGCCACCTGATGGCGATATCGGGTTTGCACATCGGACTTGCGGCGAGTGTGGCCTATGCACTCGTCCTCGTCGTCAGCGGGATTCTTAGAGCGCCCGGCAATCACCACATGCTGGCGCTGATCGCGGCGGTGGCGGTGGCTTTTTTCTATGCCTATGTGTCCGGTTTTGCCGTTCCGGCACGTCGCGCGATGCTGATGATTGTCCTGCTGACCGGCGCCGCTATCTGGCGACGGCAAACAAGCCCGACGCTGGTGCTGTGTGCTGCATGTGTTGCGATTGTCATCTCACAGCCGCTGGCTTCCATGGCGCCAGGATTCAAACTATCTTTCGGTGCCGTGCTGCTATTGATCTGGATTGCCTTACGTCATTCCACTATGGCGAGCTGCAGGTCGCTGCCTCACCGGGCCCTACATGCGATTCGATCACTGGCTGAACTGCAAATTCTGTTGTTGTTCGGCCTGCTGCCGCTGACTGTTCTCCTGTTTCAACGCGTCGCTATTGCCGCGCCTCTTGTTAACCTTTTTGCCGTTCCCCTGTTCAGCATCGTTACGGTCCCAATGACATTCGCGGGTCTGATTCTGGATGGACCCCTGCAGCCGTTCGGTGATCGAGCTTTGCTGCTGGCTGCCGGCAGTGTAGATGCACTTGAGAGAGGCATCGCCGGCGCAGCATCGGCAGAAGCTGCCAGCGTTGCTGTACCGGCTATTGGTGGTTTCGCCTGGTTGCTGGTCGCGCTGCCACTATTGCTGGTCGTGCTGCCGCCGGGCTGGCCAGGACGCTACCTGGCCTGGCTCGGCCTTGTTGCCTTGCTGATGTACAAGCCAGTCGGGCCCGGACCCGACTGCGTGCACGTCGAGGTTCTGGATGTAGGGCAGGGCCTGGCCGCCGTTATTCGAACGAGTAATCATGTCGCAATTTTTGATACGGGTCCGGCTTTTCGACAGGGCAACAGTATGGCTGAGCGCGTTGTTTTGCCGTATCTGAAGAGTCGTGGCGTGGAGCGGGTCGATCGCGTGATCGTATCGCATGCCGATCTCGACCACTCCGGCGGGTTAACTGATCTGCTTGCTAATACTGTCGTCGATGAAATTCTTGTGGGTGAGCCAGTATCCATCACAGAATCGCGCATACGGCGCTGTGTCGCCGCATCAGGCTGGCGCTGGGATGGCATCGATTTTCGTTTCATTAGCCCGCTTGCAGGCGTGCATGCGGATGGCAATGATGCCTCCTGTGTTCTGGTTGTATCTGTTGGGCCGTACAGCGCAGTTCTCACCGGAGATATTGAACAGCCGACGGAACATCGACTTGTTCGAGACAATATGATCTCGCGTGCTGATGTCGTTGTGGTCCCGCACCACGGCAGTCGTACTTCTTCGACAACAGCGTTTGTGCGCACTCTCAGCCCGTCACTGGCGATTGTATCGGCCGGGTTTGATAATCGATGGGGCTTTCCCAAGGCCGAGGTTGTCGCTCGCTGGGAGTCCACGGGTGCCAAAGTCCTCAATACAGCGACATCTGGCGCAATCGCGGTCCGCCTCTGCAGGCGCTCAGGCATTGTTTCGGTGGTCGAGCATCGGCCGGCACAACACCGAATTTTCCATGAGCGATGATTTAATACGGCCATCGCGGTATATTTCGTTTTTCCTCTGGGTCAGCTTGTATGGTCGATATAGTCAAATCTGGCGGCTGGTTAATGGCGCCAATTATTCTCTGCGCAATTATCGCTATGGGAATCATTCTTGAACGGTTCTGGACGCTGCAGCAAAAGCGCGTCATTCCTGAGGATCTGACCAGCAAAGTCTGGGGTTGGGTGAAGAAGGACCAACTGGATCAAAAGCAAATTCAAAGCCTGCACCAGGGCTCCGCACTGGGACAAATTCTGTCAGCCGGACTGATTAATCGCGATCGCAAGCGATCTGTGATGAAGGACAGTATCGAAGATACTGGCCGCCATGTGGTGCATGAACTCGAGCGCTATCTTGAGACCCTCGGAACGATCGCCGCTATTTCACCGTTACTCGGCCTCCTGGGAACTGTGATCGGCATGGTGAAAGTGTTCACCGCCATCACGACGCACGGTGTTGGCAATCCGACGGTTCTGGCAGGTGGTATTGCGGAGGCACTGATCACTACGGCCGCAGGTCTTACGGTCGCAATACCCGCCCTGATCGGCTACCGCTATTACCGAACACGCGTGGACACGCTGGTCGTCGATATGGAAAAGGAAGCGATCAAGTTGGTTGAGGCGTTGCATCGCCGGCAGGAAAAAGGCAACGCATGAAGCTCAACCTGCGTCCGCGCATTCAACCCGAGGTGAATTTGACGTCCTTGATCGACGTCGTACTGCTGTTGCTAATATTCTTCATGGTCTCAACGAGCTTCGTCAAAGAATCTCGCATCGCAATCAGTTTGCCGGAGGCGGAGAGTGCAGAGCGTGCGGATGAGGTTCCAGATCAGATCGACATCATGATTACCGAGACTGGTACCTACATGGTCAATGGACGTGAGCTTATCAATTCTCGCCCTGAGACAATTCGCAACGCATTGCAAAAAGTATCGGACGGAAATAATACATTGCCACTCAGCATTAGTGCTGACGCCAATGCCAGGCACCAGGACGTAGTGACCGCCATGGATGTGGCAGGACGACTGGGCTTTGTGCGTATTAGTATCGCGACCGTCAACGATCCTACAGACGAATGACATTCACGTCGGCCGGAAGAATTTCGTGAACGATAAATCGACGAGTACGGCGTCTGTCGTCTATGGTCGTTTATGGCGCTATGTGTTGCCACATAAGCTCATTTTCTTTGTCGCTGTAATCGGGATGAGTGCGACCGCGGTCATCGAGGCAAGTATGGTGTGGTTGCTCGAGCCGCTTATGGACGATGCGCTGGTCGCACAAAACCTCGAGACGGCACGCTGGATGCCAATTGCTTTTGTCTCGATTTTCATCGCTCGCGGTTTGGCGGGCTTTGCAACAGAAATGTCACTTGGCTGGATCGGTCGTAGCGTTATCAGCTCATTGCGGCGCGATGTGTTCCGTAAATTTTTGACGTTGCCGACCCGGTACTTTGAGCTGCAAAGTACCGGGCCACTGTTGTCGCGAATGACCTACAACGTGGAGATGGTCGCTGAATCGGTAACCAGTGTTGTGACTATCGCTATTCGTGACGTTCTGACCGTTATCGCGGCGATCGCCGTAATGTTGTTGCAAAGTCCGAAGCTAACCTTGTTTGTCGCCATCCTGTTTCCGATTGTTGCGGTCCTGGTGCGCATGCTGGGTGGCATTTTTCGGCGCTACAGCGGTCGCATTCAGGATTCCATTGGGGAGGTCACCCAGGTTACCGAGGAGATCGTCAGCGGAAATCGTATCGTCAAGATTTTTGGTGGGCAGGAATATGAGACAGGTCGCCTGGACGAAGTCGACGGACGCAACAAGAAACAGAATCTCAAGCTCATCAATGTACGCTCAGCGGGAGTCGCTGTTACCCAAATTATATTTGGCTTTGGGGTTGCGGGTGTTATCTACATGGCAGGTCTCGAGTCAGTTGACGACAACCTCTCGCCTGGCCAGTTCATTTCCTTCCTCAGCGCCATGATGCTGATGTTGCAGCCGGTGCGGCGCATTACCAACGTTAATGCCACTTTGCAGCGCGGTGTTGCCGCTGCAGGCAGCCTGTTCAATGTGATGGATGAAGACGATGAAGTTGATACTGGTAATCTGCAAAAAAAATGCGCAAAGGGCGATGTTGAATTTCGCAATGTGACGTTTTCGTACGGCGATGAATCTGCGGTTATTCTCGATGATGTTTCGCTGTCTGTTGCCTCCGGCAAGTCGGTTGCGATCGTCGGCCATTCCGGTAGTGGCAAGTCGACATTGGTGAGCTTGTTGCCACGGTTCTATGATGTTGACTCCGGTGAAATACTGATTGATGGCGACCCGATTCGAAATCACACACTGGCCAGTTTGCGCAACAACATCAGCCTGGTGAGTCAGGACGTTATCCTGTTCGACGATTCAATCGCCAACAACCTGGCGTACGGCGAATTGCGACAACATACAGAGGCTGAGGTGCAGCAGGCGGCTGAAGCCGCTTATGTGCTTGAGTTTGCGAATGAATTGCCAGATGGTCTGGATACCTTCGTCGGTGAACGCGGCGTGCTCCTTTCCGGTGGGCAGCGCCAGCGCATCGCGATTGGCCGGGCTTTGTTGAAGAATGCACCGATTCTGATTCTGGACGAGGCAACCTCTGCCCTTGATACGAAATCGGAACGACGTATCCAGGCAGCGTTAAACGAATTGATGAAGAATCGAACGACGTTGGTTATTGCGCATCGTTTGTCAACCGTTGAAAAGGCGGACTGCATAGTGGTGCTGGATCGTGGCAGGATAATTGAATCGGGTACACATCAGGAATTGCTTGCTCGCGAAGGACACTATGCGAGCCTGTACAATTTGCAATTCAGCGAATAGTTCGCAGGGGACACTATGTACAAGTGGATACATCGTGTTTGGTATGAGGGTTCAGCCTGGTACGTCCTGCTCCTGCCATTGAGTGGCGTTTACTGGCTGCTGATTACCTTGCGCAGGTTCATGTACCGAATGGGCGTATTCAAGTCGCACCGATTGCCTGTGCCAGTTGTTGTTGTTGGCAATATTACGGCCGGTGGAACCGGGAAAACGCCGACTACCATCTGGCTCGTCAATGAACTCAGGAAGCGCGGTTTTTCTCCCGGGATAGTCAGCCGCGGCTACGGCGGCAGCAAATCTCCAGCGTCGATGCGAGTCGATAGAGCCAGCGATCCGGCGGTTGTTGGGGATGAGCCGGTGCTATTGGCCATTCGTGCTGACTGTCCGGTCGTCGTCGACGCAGATCGATGTCGTGCCGCTAAAATGCTCATTGAAGATGGCGTGGACCTGATCATCGCCGATGATGGACTGCAGCATTATCGGCTTGCCCGGTCCTACGAAATCTGCGTGGTCGATGCGGCGCGCGGACTTGGCAATCGCTTGCTGTTTCCGGCGGGTCCCTTGCGAGAGCCGGTCAGTCGCCTGGATCAGGTTGATCAGATCGTGTTGAACGGTCGCACTCAGGGCGATAGTGAGGCGATCGAAGGGGTTGGAAATTCGTCAATTCGATTTGCTCTGGTCGCAGTCGAAGTCTGTCGACTTAATGGATCGCTGACTCGTCCGATCAGAGGTTTTTCCGATTCGACCGTGCACGCGGTCGCGGGCATTGGAAATCCTGCCCGGTTCTTCGACATGTTACGGACACATGGAATTCAAGTGATTGAACACGCGTTTCAGGATCATGCGAAAATTGACAATGCCGACCTCGAATTCGGCGATGATTTCGATATCCTGATGACTGAGAAAGACGCCGTGAAACTGGGGAGCAAGATGTCAGACAAGGTTTGGTTTGTGCCCGTAGACTTTACGATGGATGCTCATATTGCCGGCCCCTGGCTCGAGCAAATCGACTCTCGCTTACGCACGGAGCTGGTGGCCGGAAAATGAGTTTCGTTATTGTTATTCCTGCACGGTATGCATCCACCCGTCTTCCGGGCAAGCCGCTAAGAGAGATCAACGGTGTAACGATGCTCGAGCATGTTTACAGGAGAGGCACCGAGAGCGGGGCAAGTAGCGTGGTGATCGCGACAGACGACGAGCGCATCGCTAAGGCGGCTGAGGGATTTGGAGCGACGGTTTGCATGACCAGCGATAAGCATCAGTCGGGCACCGAGCGAATCGCAGAGGTGTGCGATCTGTTGGAGTGGCCCGATGATCAGATTGTCGTAAACCTTCAGGGCGACGAGCCGACCATGCCCGCAGCTGTTATTGACGAGTGCGCGGCGCTTTTGCAGAGCTCAACGGCAGACCTTGCGACGCTGGGGTCACCGATCACATGTCAACAGGACTTTGTGAATCCGAATGTAGTTAAAGCAATCGTTGACCAGCATATGAACGCGATCTACTTCAGTCGAGCCGCAATTCCCTATGCGAGATCGCAGCAGCATGTAGCTGTGGCCCGCAATGCCGCGCTGCATCATCACGGCATCTATGCCTACCGTTGTGGAGTATTGCGGCAACTGGTCGCTGCAGAGCCGTCCACGCTTGAGGTTTGTGAACAACTGGAGCAATTGCGGGCATTGTCACTCGGTTTGAGCATACGGGTGGGCACACCCTCTGTTCGGCCTGGCGCGGGCGTCGACACCGAGGACGACTTGGCTGAGGCTGCGCGACAGCTGAATTAGTCGATAAACAAGATATTTTCGGCCTTGTTTTTTCGTCATGTATTCGTATAGGCTAAGGCATGCGCTACATAGTTCGAAAGATCTGTCTGGTATCCGTCATGATGTTGCTTATCGCAGCACAGACGGGTGCTGTAGCGCATGAGTACACGCATGATCCGGGCACGTCTCAGGACCTGAGCTGCTTTGCCTGTATCACAGCGGCGAACCTCCTGGCAGGTTGCGTCGAAACAGGCGCGGCTATTTCACTTGAGCTTCAGCTCGATGCGCACTCCATAGCGCAATTTATTCAGTCGAGGTCGGCCGATGCGCTCATCGCCCGGCAGCGCGGCCCTCCAGCAACACTCTAAACCAGTCCAGCATTTTGCGAGATCGCAGGCCCGCGCCTGCATTTCTTGTGCTGTAGTCCGGCGATGTGACCGATGGTTGGATCCCGACCACATTTAGAGTGAGAAGAACATGAAAGTCAGACAAACCGTTTTAATACTGGTGGTGGCCGCCATCAGTACCTCCGATGTATTCGCTCAGGACCTCTCGAGTGAGGTTGCAGAGCTTCGTCAGATGCTGGTCGAGGTCCAGACCGATTACACAACACGAATTCACGACCTGGAAGTCAGATTGGAACGTGCTGAGCGAATGGCGAGTGGCGCAAAGCAGGATGCAGAGGAGGCCTATGAGGTCGCCGAGCAGACAGCGATCGATCTGGGCTCCGGCAATTCTGCGGCAAATACGTTCAATCCCGCTCTCGGTGCGGTGCTATCGGCCAGCTACGCCAAGGTTGACTCGCCATGGGACGAGATCCCGGGATTTCAGCCAGCCGGCGAGATTGGTACTGGCGGCTCCGGTTTTTCTCTCGCGGAGTCAGAGATAAATCTCAAATCAAGTATCGATTCTTATCTATTCGGCAGCTTGACCTTTGCGCTGCACGATGAAGACGGTAGTACCGAAGTGGAGATAGAGGAGGCGTGGATTCAGACCACGGGTCTGCCTGCTGGATTTTCCCTGACGGGCGGTCGGTACTTTTCAGGCGTGGGCTATCTCAATCAGTTCCACCGGCACGCCGACGACTTTACCGACAGGCCGCTACCGTACCAGGCGTTCTTTGGGGGGCAGTACATTGTTGACGGTATCCAGGCACGTTGGATTGCACCTACCAAACTTTTGTTTGAGCTGGGTGGTGAATTGAACTGGGGTGGCGGCTTTCCAGCAACTGCAAATGGTGAGACCTCGGCAGGAGCATCATCGCTGTTCGCGAAATTCGGCGGCGATATCGGCGCAAGCAATAGTTGGCAGTTCGGCGTTTCGTGGATTCAGGCGAACGCAATGGATCGCGGCGGTGACCACCACGAAGACGAAGCAGATCTGGATCAGTTTACCGGTGACAGTGATATGGCCGGCGTCGAATTCGTTTGGAAATGGGCGCCCAACGGAAACTCTGGTTTGCGCAACTTCAAATTACAGGGTGAGTACTTCAGTCGTTCAGAAAAAGGCTTATTCGCAGGTGACCCGTATGCGGGAGACCAGCTGGGCTGGTATCTGCAAGGCGTATGGCAGTTTGCGCCAAGATGGCGAGTGGGGGTACGTCACGACACCGTTGATGCGGATAACAGCTCGGTGTTGGTCGCAAGTGCACTGGAAGATCCGGACAGCGACTCAAGCCGCGACAGTCTGATGCTCGATTGGTCGCCAAGTGAATTCAGTCGATTTCGACTGCAGTTCACTAGTGACCGGGTGCTGTCTGAGACTGATTATCAGTGGTTTCTTCAATATATCGCAAGCGTCGGCGCGCACGGCGCGCACGCGTACTAGGGGCACAGCATGATGAGAATTTCAGTAGTAGCCATCCTGTGGTTGTTTTCGTTGTCTGCGCATGCGCTCAACGTATTTGTGTGCGAACCGGAGTGGGGCTCGCTCGTGACCGAGATTGCTGCTGATACAGCAACAGTAACCGTTGCTACGACTGCGTTTCAGGACCCGCACACGCTGCAGGCAAGACCGAGCCTGATTGCCGCGGTTCGAAGTGCTGATCTGGTCGTATGTACTGGCGCGGATCTGGAAATCGGTTGGTTGCCGCTATTGCTGCGTCGTGCAGGTAATGCCGACATTCAGCCAGGCAGCCAGGGCTATTTCATGGCCGCCGATTTCGTTCGAAAACTGGAGATTCCGCAAATGCTGGATCGTGCCCAGGGCGATGTGCATCCACAGGGCAATCCACATGTTCACCTTGATGCCAGGAACATACGGCGCATCAGCACCGCCCTGGGAAAACGTCTCGGTGAACTGGAACCTTCGAACCTGGCGACTTACCAGGCCAATCTGGAGGATTTTCAGCGTCGCTGGAGCGATGCGGTTGCCAGATGGGAAATGGACGCTGCTGATCTGGCTGGGCTGAGACTGGTTTCCAATCATCGCAGCTTCAGCTACCTCGTCAATTGGCTCAAACTGGATGTGGTGGCGACGCTGGAACCAAAGCCCGGTATTCCCGCGAGTGGCGCGCAACTTGCCAATTTGCTCGAGCAGCTTGAACCTAATCCACCTGCGGCGATCATTCGGACACCGTACGACAACGAGAAACCTTCGAAATGGTTAGCGGAGAGAATTGACTCGCCCGAAACAGTGTTGCCGTATACGGTGGGTGGCGCCGAAGGCGTTGTCGACTTATTCACGCTGTTCGACGTGAGCGTCGCGATACTCAAGGAGTACAGCAATTGAACACATTTGAGCTAAGCATCGTAGCGCCGGCTTTGCTGGCAAGTTTGCTGGTACTAAGCACACACGTGCCACTAGGTATTGAAGTTTTGCACCGTGGAATTATCTTCATTGATCTTGCGATAGCTCAGGTTGCAGGACTCGGCGTAATCGCAGCAGACATGATGGGTTGGGAGGCCGAGGGTTGGATGGTGCAGTTCGCCGCTGTTTCGGCGGCCTTATTCGCCGCGGGGATACTGCACTGGACCGACAAGAAATTTCCGGACATTCAGGAGGCGCTGATTGGTGTTGCGTTCATTCTGGCTGCGACTGCGGGAATACTCATCCTGTCGGGTAATCCGCACGGTGGTGAGCACCTTAAAGAACTGTTGGTGGGGCAGGTTCTATGGGTCAACTACGAGCAGCTAATCCCGGCGGGCATTGTCAGCGGGCTGGTGCTGTTGGTCTGGTACGTTTTGCGTGACCGTTTGCAAGGCTTTGGCTTCTACGCTCTGTTCGCTTTCGCCGTGACCGTTTCAGTTCAGTTGGTCGGCATCTATCTGGTGTTTGCATGCCTGATCATCCCGGCCCTCGCGACGCGGCGCATAGCTCGCCGTGGTGTCAGGATCGCATGCGGCTATGCGGTTGGTGCGGTTGGTTGCCTGGTCGGACTGCTATTGTCTGTGCAAGCAGATTTGCCAGCTGGTGCGGTGATCGTGTGGTGCCTTGGTCTTGCTGCACTCATTTTCTCAGTGTTGGCCAAACCGCGACGCATTCGCTAAAGCTGGCTCTCATAAATTTCGGCCGTCGGCCCCGACAATAATCCTGACGCATTTAACTAAGCGCTCAGTATCGCGCTGACCCGAGGCCAGACATCGCCTACTCGTTGTCGCATTTCCTCGAGGTATTGTGGCGGGAAACTCTCCGCCAACAATTGCTTGTAGGACTCTCGGTCTTTTATCCGGGACCACCAGTCAATGACTCTGGGCCGACCCGACCACATCTCTTGCAGGCCGAATATTTCCAGTCGCATCAGAAACGGCGTAAGGCATGCATCAGCGAGTGAATAAGCAGGGCCAGCGGCAAAGCTGGACTTTTCAAGTGCTGCGTCCAGACTGACGATCATTGCATCCAGTGCTCGTAGTCCGGAGTGTACTTCAGGTGCATCTATGCCGTGCGCAACGATGTTTCTCCGACGTGTACGATATTCATCAATCTTGATCGCTCGAAAATAGTCTTCCAGTGATTCGTCTGTCGAATACTTTTCGAGTACAACCTGGCGCACTGCCAGGCCGAAGGTGGTGCTGCCAATTCCCTTGAAATACTGCTCATCAATGTTCTTTAGCCAGGTGTACATTCGGGCACGGTCGAATGCGGTGGCTGGCTTTAAAGGCGGCCCTTCAAAAGCGTCGTCGACATACAGGCAGATGACACTTGATTCAACAATGACTTTGCCATTGTGAAGCATGGTCGGAACGACGCCCCTGGGATTTATGGCGAGGTATTCCGGCGTTGAGAGCTCAAATCGATCCAGGACATTTGCTCGAAACTCGACACCCTTTTCAAACAGCGCCATGCGGGCTTTGATGCCGCAGGTGGCGTCGTGGAAATAGTAGAGTTCAGGCATAGCTCGCGAGCATAAACAATATGTGACAGGCAAAGCAAACCAGCGTTGGCAAGGGTTGGTTGCAACTCTTGAAACAGCAACCCGAAGCTGCTCGTTTCAATTGCGCTGCTACGATCGCGCGCCCATTCTCGCCGGCTATGGTGTTTGCAGGTACCCCTTATCTGTCAGGTAGTCGACAATAGCCTCGGCTGACTGTGCGGCAGTCATCTCAACCGTATTCACTTCGATTTCGGCGTGCATGGGCGCCTGGTATTCTGAGTCGATACCGGTGAAGTTCTTGATCTCGCCCTTTCTGGCCTTGGCATAAAGGCCTTTTACGTCGCGCTGTTCGGCGACCGACAATGGCGTGTTCACATAGACTTCGATGAACTCACCATCGGCCATCGTCTGACGTGCAATTTGTCGTTCAGCTCTAAATGGAGAAATGAACGCGCATAATGTAATCAAGCCGCTGTCTGCCATTAGCCTGGAAACTTCCGACACTCGACGGATGTTCTCGACGCGATCGGCGTCAGTAAAGCCGAGATCATTATTGAGTCCGTGGCGAATATTGTCACCGTCCAACGTGTAGGTGTGGCGCCCAAGGTCGAACAGTCGCTTCTCGACAAGGTTGGCAATGGTGGACTTGCCGGATCCTGACAGACCGGTAAACCACAGAACGCACGGGCGTTGGTGTTTCTGTTCCGCTCGCTCGCTCTTGCCTATTTCGAGATCTTGCCAGACAACATTGGCGGCGCGTCGCAGCGAGAAGTCCAGCATGCCCGCCGCAACAGTCTCGTTGGTTAGTCGATCAATCAGGACAAAACTGCCTAGCTGTCGATTGTCATTGTACGAACTAAACGGTACCGGCTTGGCCAGACCGATATTGCAGACGCCGATTTCATTTAGCTCCAGCGTATTCGCGGCTTCGTGCACCAGCGTATTAACGTTGACCTTGTGTTTTAAGGTCGTGACGGAGGCATGAATGGTCTGATTATTGATCTTGATTCGATACTGGCGTCCGGGAAATAGCACTTTTTCGGACATCCAGATGATATGTGCTGCGAATTGGTCAGATTGTTCGACGGGATGATCGACACCGCAAATAACATCACCTCGAGATACGTCGATCTCGTCATCCAGCGTTACTGTTATCGCTTGATCGACGACAGCTTCAAGTAACTCGCCTTTACTGGTGACAATACGCTTGACCTTGGAACGTTGGCCGGAAGGGATATTGATGATTGCATCGCCGGGCTTCACAGAGCCCGCTGCAATAGTCCCCGAGAAACCTCGAAAATCCAGATTGGGCCGATTCACCCACTGCACGGGCAGGCGAAAACCATCTGTGTCGGTTGAACGACTTACATCAACCGTCTCGAGATGCTTTAGCAGCGTAGGCCCGCTATACCAGGACATGCGCTCAGATGGGTTTGTGACATTGTCGCCATCCAGTGCGGACATTGGAATGCAGATCATGTCCTGAAATCCAAGCGGCTCGGCGAATTGTCGAAATTCCGCTTCAATCTCGACCACGCGCGACTCTTCGAAGTCGACGAGGTCCATCTTGTTCACAGCAACTACAACATGCCGAATGCCCAGCAAGCTTGCAATAAAGGCGTGTCGGCGTGTTTGTACTTGAACGCCATAGCGCGCGTCGATCAGCAAGATTGCTACATCTGCGGTGGATGCGCCGGTCGCCATATTGCGTGTGTATTGCTCGTGGCCGGGGGTGTCCGCTACGATAAATTTGCGCTTGTCAGTCGAGAAAAAACGGTACGCAACATCTATGGTAATACCTTGCTCGCGCTCGGCAGCGAGGCCGTCCACGAGCAAAGCAAGATCTATGTTGTCACCCTGTGTGCCGGATGATTTGGAATCCTTTTCAATCGCCGCAAGCTGGTCGTCGTAAATCATCTGCGAGTCGAACAACAAGCGACCGATCAGCGTGGACTTTCCGTCATCGACCGAGCCACAAGTGATGAAGCGCAGGAAAGACTTGTTCTCCTGGACCTGCAGGTAAGCAGCAATATCTGTTGCGATCAGATCATCGTGATGGGACATCAGAAATATCCCTCCTGCTTCTTTTGCTCCATCGAAGCACCGACGTCAGAGTCAATGACGCGTCCTTCACGTTCTGATGTCGTCGTTAGCAAGGTTTCCTGAATGATGTCTTCAAGAGTTTCCGCTTCACTCTCAACAGCACCGGTCAGCGGGTAGCAGCCCAGCGTGCGAAAACGCACCATTTTCTCTTGCGGAACTTCGCCTTTTTCCAGTGGTACCCGGTCATCATCGAGCATAATTAACGTACCGTCACGCTTGATCACTGGTCGCTTTGCCGCAAAGTAAAGCGACGGAATTTCAATTTTCTCTCGATGAATATATTGCCAGATATCCAATTCGGTCCAGTTGGACATCGGGAATACCCGCATGCTTTCACCTTTCGCAACGCGAGTGTTATAGAGGTTCCAGAGCTCCGGACGCTGGTTTTTGGGGTCCCAGCGATGTCCTACCGATCGAAATGAGAAAACTCGCTCTTTGGCGCGAGACTTGTCTTCGTCCCGGCGCGCTCCACCAAACGCGGCATCAAAGCCATGTTTGTCGAGAGCCTGTTTCAGTCCCTGAGTCTTCATGATGTCGGTGTGCACCGCGGAACCGTGACTGAATGGTCCGACATTGTCGGCGACACCATCGGGATTGATATGCACGATCAAGTCGAGCCCATGTTTCTTCGCTGCCGCATCCCTGAACTCGATCATTTCGCGAAATTTCCAGGTCGTATCGACATGCATGAACGGAAATGGCGGACGGGACGGATAAAATGCCGCCAATGCAAGATGCAACATGACGGAGCTGTCTTTGCCCACAGAGTAGAGCATTACCGGGTTTTCACACTCGGCGACGACTTCACGCATGATATGGATGCTTTCAGCCTCAAGGCGGTCGAGATGGGTCAATTGAGTCATTTTCAGGGTTTTGTCCAGGAGCGAAGTGTCGGCATTGGTGTCTACCGTTCGACTCAAGGCATTGGAAAGGCACAATTCAAGCCGACGGCGCATAGAGAATGCCCATTTAGGCGCCCATTCGCAAACTCTGGCGCCGGCTGGACAAGTGGGTGGAACCGCCCGAATCCCGGGGCGTCCGGCAATTGGATTCCTGACGGTTCCCTGATGATCTGTTGGTGGTAATTCTGCATGCATCATGCTGCCCGAATCGCCATACTCTGTGCGACAATATGTTGTCCGGTTCATCAGGTCCCAAACTATGTCTTCAATCGCTTTGACCCCGGCACGCCTTGCTGTGCGGCTCTGCTTGTACTTTGTCGTATTCTTTGGCGCGACGTTGCTCATAATTTCGAATTGGCCCGAGGCTACTCTGTACATGCCAGTGGGCGGTCACGACGCTCTGGATACCTTCGGCGCCGAGAGTGTCTCCGATGTTGTCGCTCAGTTTAGTGGCAGCGCAAAAGCGACTGCCCCGGCAGCATCGGCGCCAACCGGCCAGGACATCATTGCGGCAGCGTTTTTCCTGATTTTGCATCTCAGCGGTACAGTATTGCTGATGATTCCGCTTACCTGGACGTACATGGCGTCAAAGCAGGAAACCGGCTATCACAAGAGCTTCGTCCGCGCGCTGATCGTGTTGCCGATTTGTGCCGCCACAATTGTGCTTCTGATACAAGACAGCCTGGCACTGGCGTTTGGACTAGCGGCGCTGGTCGCCGCGGTGCGGTTTCGCGTGGCGCTGGCCGAGGCGATCGATGGCATATTTATTTTCGCAGCGATTTGCGTTGGTCTGTCTGCGGGTGTCGGCTATCTCGGTATCGCGACGGTCATGACGGTGTTCTTCTGCTTCGCGAGCCTGATTCTCTGGTACCTCGACTATGGCACTAATCCGGTCGAGGAGGAGCAGCGGGAAAGAAAGCGCGCAAAAATTGATCGAAAGGACGAGCAACGCAAATCCGCGACGATGCGATAGCGCCTGATTGCTATGGCAGGCCTTGCCAGCACAGGGATGCTGGCCATAAAATGCGGCCTAAGGAAGTCCCGCTGCGGCGATTTGCAGCAATATGCTGCCAGAGGCGGGTTTTATTGATGATTTATGGGAACGAATCGTGCGGTCAACGCACTAAAGATGGGAACAATTCATACGGCCTACGCACTTATGTTGTGGCCAGTTAAATTCAAAGAGGATGATCGACAATGAAAAAAATTATAATTCTGGTCGCTGTCGCGGCAATCGCCGGGTGTAGCAGCGCACCGGCAACGATCCAGCAAGGGCCTAACGCCGAAGTTTCGTTTGATGGGCTGCATTCAATCGATAATTCGGCTTTTCAGAATGCATGGGCTGATCCGGACATCGATTTTTCACGCTACAGCAAGATCATGCCAGGAACCGCGATTTTCGAGTACCGCGCAGTGAAGAAGACCAGCGCCACCGCCGCACACTCGGGATCAAACAAGAGCGAATTCTGGATAGACGACGACGCCAGAGCAAAGCTGGAATCGGAAGCATCATCGATCTTCAACGAAGAGATGGCAAAAAGCACTCGATTTGAGATGACTGATACGGCAGGCGAAGACGTTCTTATCATTCGTGGCGGCCTGAACGATATAATGTCTCGCGTACCTCCGGAACAGATTGGTCGTAACGATATCTTCTTGCGGTCGGTTGGCGAGGCAACATTGATTCTTGAAGTCGTTGACTCAAAGAGTGGCGAAGTGATATTTCGGGCAGTCGAACGTCGCAGTGCCGGATCGTCGACGGGTGGCATAAAGGCAAATTCAGTGACAACCTTGGCCGAAGTACGTCGAATGTTGCGCCGCTGGGCGACGACAATGCGCGAAGGACTGGATTCGATTCCGGCACAGTAGCGGTAGGCTTATAGTCGGACCGCTTGCGGTGCAGGCGGTCCGAAATCCGATGGGTTTGTGCATCAAGGCTTGGGGCCCAGCGCTCTCGGTCGTTCCAGTAGTCAGCAGGGAAATCCGACGCGATCTCTGTGACCTTGAGATTTCTATCAGGACTCACCCGTAGTTCGTCGCCTACTCAAGGCTCGACGATTCAAAGCAACCAATTTTAGAGCATCCAATTCTGCTGGATACGCGTTCATGCGGATATCTTCGGCATAAGGATCGCGTATTCTTGCGTGGAATTGATCGATCAAGCGATCGATCAAACGATCGTCGGACAATGAGATACCAGATCAAAATGGGTTCGACGCTGGCACGCGCAGTACAAATGCGCGCGATTAGGTGCAGGTAATGGACTAAAGGGATGGTGGCAGCAACATGAAACTTCTGAAGGACAAAATTATTCTGGTAACCGGTGGCTCCAGCGGAATCGGGCAGTCAGCGGCCTGCATTTTCGCAGGCGAGGGCGCGACCGTCGCAGTCTGCGATATCGACGCTGATGGCGGACAACAGACCGTTGATATGATCGAGTCAGCTGGAGGTACGGCACGCTTTGTTGAGGCTAACGTAGCCAGTTCGGCGGACGTACAGTCGATGGTAGCCACGGTCGTAGCAGAATTTGGCCGCCTGGACGGCGCGTTCAACAACGCAGGAATTACCGGTGCTGAAGCATTGACCGCTGACTATGAAGAGGACGACTGGGACAATGTCCTGGCTGTCAATCTCAAGGGTATCTGGCTGTGTATGAAGTATGAAATTCTTGCCATGCTTGAGTCAGGGGGTGGGTCGATAGTAAATACTTCCTCATCATTGGGGCAGGTTGGCATTGTCAACATACCGGCCTATGTCGCTTCCAAACACGGCGTCATTGGCATCACGCGGGCCGCGGCGCTTGAGTATGCGCAGCAGGGGATCCGCATCAACGCCGTTGCACCAGGTGCAATTGAAACGCCATTGATGGCAAAGCGTCTGGCCGACGTGCCTGAGATTGCAGCTCCAATCAAGGCCGCTCACCCGATCGGTCGATTGGGCAAAACCGAGGAAGTCGGTGAGGCCGCTGCCTGGCTCTTGAGCGATCGTGCATCATTCGTGCATGGCTCGGTCATGGCTGTCGATGGTGGCTACCTGGCAATCTAGGAAATAGCCCATTCGACAGAGGATTTGTCGTCGTAATTAGCCTCTGTTGCGCAATAAAGATTCAGAAAGAAGCGACGTAAATGTTTGAAAAGAAAGAAAAACAGAGTGTTCTGTTCGTCTGCATGGGCAATGCACGAGTACCGCGTAGATAAAGGGCCGTAGCCCGAAGAATAAGAGGCTGCCTCTGATTTGTCGCATTCTCAGACATAGACCGGGCAGCTACCCAGGATAGGGCAGCGAGCGTTCCTGGCGATTGCCCTGGATTTGGCTCTTAACTGCTGGCCAAAGTTGGCGGAGGAGGTTAACCCTGACTGCTGCCTGCAAGTTAGTGGCTAACTAATAGTCAAAAGTTGGGGTCCTGGAACAATAAAGAGCCGACCCTGCTGCTGGTCATGGTCAGGTGCAAGTGGAAAGCCACCGATCGCAACCCACATTGAGCCATTGTTCACCGGCTTCCGGTTTGTACTGGTAGTCAAGGCAACGTCGAGTGCGATCGGATGGAGTTGTGGGACAGCTGGATAGCCGTAGGATTGATATCGGCTGCAGCATGGGGATTATCCTGTGTTATCGACGTTTGCTTCGTCGCTGAGGGCATATACCGAAAACCTATAGACGGCCCACTGGTTGCCGGTCTGTTCTGTTTCGTCCCGCTCGTTTCTTCCGATAGCAAGGCGACTGTGCTTAGTGTTGACCCGCGTGTTGCCGTCGTTGCGTTGCTGGCCGGAGTATTCTACCTCCTGCATATCTACTTTTACTTCAAGGCGCTTTTTGCCTTGAACGATGCATCCAACGCCGAGATCTTCAATACTCTGACGGTGCTATTCGTCCCGGTGTTTGCGTTTTTCGTTCTTGGAGAAATACTGTCACCGTTGCATTATTTCGCGATTGGCCTCTCCATAGCCGGCATCCTGGTCCTTGTCCGATTCCAGTTTTCGTCGTTGACCTGGCAGGTTGCTGGAGTCCTCGGCATTTCTGTTGTTTTGATCTCCCTGGTTATGGTCATGCAGGCGTGGGTCCTCCAGTTTGTCGGCTATGAAACCGCTGTGTTGCTATTTTCGCTCGGGGCGTTCGTCAGCGTAGTTGCCCTGCTGGGGGCGAGAATGCACCTGTGCAGACGCATTCTGAATCTCTGCGGGCGATTTGGGCTGCTTCTTGCTGCCGTACAGCTGCTGGAACTTGGTGCAGTGCTTGGATCGCAGCGAGCTACTGATGTCGGCCCGTCTGTTTCATTGGTTGCTTTGCTCGAGTGTTCATTGCCGGTCTTCGTCATGGGATTTAGCTGGATGTTGCTCATCGCCTCGCGACACTGGCGAGGTAGCAATACAGACAACATCCGAGCTGCCCTGGCGTTGCAGACCAAAGCATACCCGGCGAAGTTGCTCTCGCTTGTTCTTATTATTTCAGCCATTGGCCTTGTACAGCCATGAAACAACAGGAGTACGCACTTATGTCGGCCGTAGAAAAAATCACCACTACCGAATCAGGGGTCGAGAGTCTCCATCTGGTCCACGAGATACTGGTGCTTGACTCTTTCCTGGCGAAGCCTCTGGATCAGCGCCGCTACGCTTCTATAACCCGGGACTTTGTGTCTGACCTGCTCAATGTTCTCGGCATGGAAACTCTGGGGGAGTTGGGGATCTTCCCGGCCGTTGATCAGCGGGAACCCGGGTGGTCGTTCATACAGCCGATAACGACCAGTCACGTCAGCGCTCACTACTTTGAGAATCCGGGTCGCCGCCCGCACATCAGGATCGACGCCTACAGCTGTGCCTCAATCAATTGGAACGCACTGATTCAAGTCTGTCACGAACACTTTGAGCTGGACGAGTGGTGTGCATGTTTCATCGATCGACAGCTCGATCACCCTCGTCAGCGAAGTGTCGTTGAATTGGCGGGACTGGGTGCATGTGTGAATTCGGAGATAGTGCTAACCGAGCAGCCTTCGCAAAAGCATGGAGCGAATCAATGAACAATAACAAGGGTCAACCGATCGCCTCATTCCTCGAGTCCAACTTCAGACATTTCAATGCCCGGGAGACGCTGGATGCGGCTGCCGGGTATCACCGATTCGTAGCGGAGCAGCGCGGACTCATGATGGTGTCGCTGGCAGGTGCCATGAGTACCGCAGAGATAGGGAAAACGCTGGCGCCGATGATCCGCGCGGGCATGGTACATGCGATCAGCGCGACCGGGGCTAACATTGAGGAAGACATCTTCAATCTGGTCGGTAACTCGCGCTACAAATTACAGCCTGACTGGCGCTATCTCACGATGGATCAGGATGCCGCAATACTGGCCGAGGGATTCAATCGTGTGACGGATACCTGTATTCCAGAGGACGTCATGCTTGAAGTGCATGATGCGTTACTTGCGCTCTGGCAGGATGCCGAGCGTCAGGGTTTACGGTATTTCCATTGGGAGTATTTCTACCAGCTTATTCGCAGCGGATTCTTTGAATCCCGGCACGACGTACCGCTAACGGATTCATGGCTGGTTGCGGCCTGCCAGGCAAATATTCCTGTCTATACACCCGGGGCAGAGGATTCGACGCTCGGAAATATGTTTTGCGCCGACGTGATGCAGGGCAAGCTGCGTTCTCATAGCATTTTGAAATCGGGGACGGAACTGTTTGCCGATCTTACACAGTGGTACATCAAGAACGACCGCGATCATCCCATTGGTTTTTTCCAGATCGGCGGCGGCATCGCAGGTGATTTCGCGATGTGCGTTGTTCCGGCGATCATTCAAGACCACAACACCGCGTGCAAGCACTGGCAGTATTTCTGCCATATTGGAGACGCCGTGACATCTTATGGTGGCTACTCCGGATGCCCGCCAAATGAAAAGGTGACCTGGCACAAGCTCGATGCGAATACAGAAAACTACACAATTAATTCGGACGCGGCCATCGTCGCGCCGCTGATTTTTCAATATGTGATTGAGAAGGCGACACAGGTGAAAACGCGTACTGTGACGAAGTCGGCACGGCGGAATTCAGAAACTGAGCCGGCGTGATCGACTTCGATCCAAACAACTCCGCGCCGGAAGGAAGTGGTCTTTTCGCGCTGCCTTACAGCATTGATGATTCCTCAGTGGTGGTCGTGCCTGTGCCGTGGGATGCAACAAGTTCCCAGGAGCGAGCTTCCGGTGGAGCTCCCGCCGCTGTCTACGTAGCGAGCAAATATGTCGAATTGTTCGACCCCAAAATGGGACCGATCTACCGAAGAGGCATCGCCATGGATACTCCTTTGGCGGAGATCGCTGCGCTTAACAGTCACGCGATCGCGCTGCAGAGCTCCGATTCGTATCATGGCGCACTTCTGACTGAACCATGCGAACGTCTAAATGAACTGGTTGAGGGCGTGGTAAGCGCGCACCTGGCCGTGGGAAGGCGTGTTGGCCTGTTGGGAGGCGACCACTCGGCCAGCTATGGTGCAATCGACGCGCATCTGTCGCGACATCCCGATATGGGTATCCTACAGATTGATGCGCATTGTGATCTGAGGCGCGGATTTGATCAGATTGTATTTTCACACGCATCCATCATGTACAACGTCGTTGAGAATCTGAAACCCGCCACATTGGTACAGGTCGGCGTGAGAGCCCTGTGTGATTTTGAGGCGAACTACGTTCGAAAGTCAGGATGTGTCAGCACTTTCTTTGATGCCGAATTACATGAGCTGCGCTCAGAGGGTAATAAATGGAAAGATATTTGCCAGCAGATCACGACACAGTTGCCTGAGGAAGTTTATGTATCGCTGGATATCGATGGGCTAGAGCCCTCGACCTGCCCGAATACCGGCACTCTTGTTCCCGGTGGGCTTGCCTACAACGACGTGGTTTACTTGCTTCGCCACATTCGAAATAGTGGTAGATCAATTGTCGGTTTCGACCTTGTCGAAGTCGGAGCCAACGAGTTTGACGCGAATATTGCTGCGCATCTGCTGTACCAACTCTGCGGTATCGTTGCCTGATCAGAAAAATTCCCGCTTGGGAACTACCAATCAATTTGTAAAGACAAAACGAACCGGGGTCCGATAACTCGTTCATCGAAGATCAAGTCCGCAGAGCCGTGAGTGTCGACGTAGCTGAGCATGATCGCTGCGTTGCCGATGCTTCGGGCGAGTGTTGCTGAGGTGTAGGAGTAGGCAGATCCATAGGCATTGCTCAGGTTGTAGTAGCCATAATTGAGCTGCAATGAGGTTTCTGCAGGAAGGGCAAAGCTCGCGCCCAGTTCGTAGAGCAGGCTGTCGGCACCGGTATTATCGACGTTGTCGCTGAATGCGATCATCGTACTGAATTGTTCGGAGAACCATAGAGTGGCATTCATTTCGTTGAAGTCATAATCGGCATCATCGATGGTGCCGGGATACAGGTAACGAACGAACGCCAGATCAACAGTCCAATTCTCGCCAATATCCGCGACGTAGCCGATCGCCAGGTCAATCTCATAACTGGCACCGTCATCAGGCTCACCATCCGGGATGAAGTCAACGTTTGATCCCCACGCGTAGGCATAGAGGCCTGACGAAGGCCCGATTTCGACGGATGCCTGAACTGAGTAATTGCCCATCGTTTGCGACACACCGCGAAACGCATAATCTGAACCAAGTCCAAGGCTGCCTCCCAACGTTGTTTTGTCGCACTCCGCGTCGCTGGGGATCGGCATAGAAAAAATTAGCGTCAGCAGCAGTAACTGTCTCGAGCGACTCGTTGCACATGTAAGTAATTTCATGCCTCGCACCCCGGTATTAAGCCTATTCAGCTACTACAGACCGGAATCACGGGAGCGACGGCTCATCCTCTTTTTTCTGATCACGCGTGAGCCTTTGTGGCTACGTTCCCGGTATGCTTCTATGAGGCAGACCATTTTTCCGCGCAGAGGCGGCGTAGACGGTAAGGTGCAGATGCACAAAGCTGCATACGCCTATACTGCCAATAGCGAAACCGAAACCACCGGTACCATGGAGTTCTCACGTGAGCGAGCCGAGAGGAATTACACAATTGCTACAGCTCGCCGCTGGCGGCGACGAGCACGCGAATGACGCACTGTTCAGTTCGGTGTATCAGGAGCTGCGCAAGATCGCTCGTGCCCAGCGCCGGCGCTGGCGTGGTAACGAGACAATCAACACGACGGTATTGATTCACGAGGCCTACCTGAAACTGGCGAGCGGTAAGATCGCGGACTACAAAAGCCGATCACACTTTTTCGCAACTGCGTCGAAAGCGATGCGGCAGATTCTCATGAACTACGCTGAACGAGTTTCCGCTTCGAAACGCGGTGGTAATGCGGTCCGCGTGACCTTGTCGGGTCATATGCCTGTCACCGACGATACACTCGACGACTTGCTGACGATCAACCAATTGCTGACGCAACTTGAGAAGACGAACAGCCGGCACAGCAGGTTGTTCGAGTGCCGCGTATTTGGCGGTATGACAAACGAAGAAACTGCAGCCGCTCTGGATGTATCCACTGCAACCGTGAAGCGTGACTGGACATTGTTGAGTGCCTGGGTGTATCGGGAAATGAATACTGAGACATGAATATTTCAAAACGAGCATCGGAGCTTTTCGCGCAGGCACAGGCACGCGCACCTGAAACCCGCGCGCAGTTTGTAGTCGATGCCTGCGGCACCGACCAGGACCTGCTCGATGAGGTTACATCGTTACTCGATGCGGCTGAGCATTCTGAGGAGTTTTTTGAAGGTTTGTCGGACAAGGTAGGATTGTCGGTGCTTGCGAACGATGACCCACCCTTACCAGAGAACAAACTAATCGGCCAGTGGCGCCTCAAACGTGTGATTGGGCGTGGCGGGATGGGTGCCGTGTATCTCGCCGAACGCGCCGATGAACAATTCGATCAACAGGCGGCGTTAAAAATCCTGCCTTTTGGTCTTGACAGCGCGATGGCGCGCTCAAGATTTGTGACTGAGCGCCAGATTCTCGCAAGTCTCACGCATGACAATATAGCCCGCCTGCTGGACGGGGGTGTTACAGACGAGGGGACGCCGTATTTCGTAATGGACTACGTGGATGGTCTGCCCATCGATACTTATTGCGACGAACATGAGCTTAATGTCGGCGCACGAGTTCGTCTGTTTCTAGGCGTGCTGGCCGCGGTTTCGCATGCGCATTCGCACTTGATCGTGCACCGGGATATCAAACCGTCGAACGTATTGGTAACGGATGATGGTTCCGTGAAGCTGCTGGACTTCGGTATTGCGAAAATGCTGTCGAGCGAAATTGGTGGGGGCGACACTCGGGAACTGGGTATAGCACTTACGCCGGAATTCGCTGCTCCGGAACAACTATTTGGCGGCACCATAACGACGGCGACGGATGTGTACACGCTCGGATTGCTGCTGTACACGCTGTTGTCCGGTCGCAATCCCAGAGGCTCCACCGATGCAAGCTCTGTTGCGGCGCTGCAAGCAGTCGCCGCGGATGATCCTCCTCGGTTGTCTGATTTCGCGACTGATCAGAGCCAATTCGGGGCTGAAGATATCGCCCGGATTGTCGCGCATCGCAAGACTTCTCTCGCGGCACTGAAACGAAATTTGAAAGGTGATCTCGACAACATCTTACAGAAGGCGCTTGCGGGTGACGCTGCCGATCGCTACGCGACCGTTGCTGATTTTTCGGCGGATTTGCGACGCTTTCTTGACGATGAACCGGTCACCGCTCAGCCGATTACCGTAGCTTATCGTGTCAACAAATTCGTGCGTCGCCACCGTGGGGGTGTATTGGTGGCTTCGCTCATGCTGTTGGCCCTCGTGGCGTCCACCGCCATCACGGCCTGGCAGATGGTCGAGGCGCAACGGCAGCGGGATATTGCGATGTATCAGCAACAACGGGTGCAGGCAAGCAATGAGTTTTATGGCCTGCTCATGGAAGAGATGGGATCCAAACCATTTACCTCCGTTGAGCTTCTCGATCGTGGTAGAGAGTTGCTTGAGAAACAGTTTGGTGCCGAGGAAGCTTTTATGGGCCCGGTATTGTATGAAGTATCGAAGCGCTATGGCGGTCTACGTGAAAGGCCCAAGCAACTGGAGTTGCTGCATCGGTCGGAGTTGCTCGCCCGCGAATACGACGATGACAATCTTCTGGCTACGATTCTATGCAAGTTGCAAGACAGATACGCGCTGAAAGACCCTGAGAAGGCACGAAATTATGCTGCTGAGGGAAACGAGGTATTCAGCAACATACGTCGGCCCGACATAGAGACAAGTGTTGAATGTTTGCGTATGGAAGCACGCATTGCACAAAGCAATGGGGAGATTGAGAAAGCGATTGAAATTCTTTTTGCTGCGAAAGCGATTCTGGATGCCCACCCTGCATCTGTCACAAATCTGCGCGGGCCACTGCTCGGGCACCTTTCCTACATCTACCACAATGAAGGGCGTCCTAAGGAGGCACTAGTCTATCTCGACCAGATTCTCGAATTGCTGGAAAAGACGGGTCGGGGCAATTCGCTGGGTTATCTCCGCGTTGCATCAAACAAGGCCATGACATTGCAGAGCGACGGGCGATTGTCGGAAGCGCTGGATGCCTTTGAGAATATCATCCAGCGAATGAGCGAAAGCGGCTATGAGCAACGAGGCGTAGCGGGAATCCTTTACCAGTACGGTTCTACGCTTGTACGCGTGGAAAGAATTCAAGAAGCCGAATTGGCGTATCAAGAGGGCATCGAGCTGGCCGAAGCAGCAGGCGACGCCAAGACCGTTGCCTCGATCAAAATTGGCCTTGTAGGCGTCTACGGCGCAAGAAAAGAGTTCGATCTCGCCCTTGAAAGCCTGAATTCCGCGCTGGAATATTTTATGCGCGACGAGGGCGCGAATATGGGTGCAGTCCAGCATATTAAGGTCCTGCGAGCGAAAACGCTTCGTAGCATGGGTCGTGTGGACCTTGCTCTCGTAGAAGCAAACGCGCTGCTAGAGGAAGTTGGGTATCCGGCAAGCGAGAGGAATACCGGGGCCTTGCTTTCGGCCATCATCCAAGCCGTCGAAGTGCACAGGGCCATGGGAAACAATCAGTATGCGGAGGAATTGGTGACCGACCTGATTCGAAGACTCGGGACCCGGTCAGTCGGAGATCCCATGCAAAATGTTGATGTAGGTCGTGCGTATGTGCAACGTGCCGAAATTCGGGTCAGCCTGGGTCAGAACGACGGCGCGATTGGTGATCTGGAAATCGCGATTCCCATATTGACCAATGACCTGGGTGAGCAGCATCAGCAGACGGTCGATGCCCGGGAACTGCTCGATAAAATCCGGCATTAACACGCGCGACTTATCTGGCTGCGCTCCGGGACGTTTCTGCTATAAATTACCGGGCCCTTTGATTACCTAACCAGTAAGCGTGACAGAACACTTTCGCTGCACCGCGCAGGTAGAAAACTCGCCTTTATATCGCTCGTTTTGCAGGTAGAATTGCGCGCCTGAAGAGCATGAAATACTGCCTCTTATCGCAAACCGGATTCTAATGAAAGCGGTGACTTAATGGGCCTGGCATAGTTAAATAGGAGGCGCGAAAAAGCGTTATAAATGACGGAAATTAAAGAGCAAACTTGTGTTCTATTTGTCTGTATGGGCAATATCCGACTATGTTGCTACTAATTGGATATAGCCGAATTAGCAGGTCCCGTTCGATTTGTGCTGCGAATTCCAATTCAATGGCGAGAAGCAATCTTCAGAATTCGAATTCGATATTTGCTTTCACAATACTGTCAGGGCTGCTCTCGCTAATTCCGGTAAATAGTCCGAACTCCCACCGCAGCTTCCTGCCCTCGGAGACGCGAAACAATCCGCCGATCGCTGGTCCCACGGCGGTAGTGTCCTGACCTACGTGCAACTCGATAGCTGGCTCAAATGACTCTTTCAGGCGGTAACGCACTTGCATACGCAAGGTCGATTCAATCTCGCTCTGAATCGTCTCGCCCCATTCGTAAATAATTCCGAAATTGGCGGTGACCGTCGTTTTGCCGAAGTCGCGCGATGCCAGAAGTTGCGTCGACACTTCCCAAATCTTTTCATCTACCTCGCGCTCCACCTCGAA
>RCNF010001024.1_pt1 | contig 28097 bp, 19 predicted proteins | sample 2041311 | NCBI WGS metagenome assembly RCNF01 (sample SAMN09708228, study PRJNA481090) | Marine sediment metagenome, whole genome shotgun sequencing project. | biome: marine sediment; feature: ocean; material: sediment; isolation source: Sewage treatment plant 2 marine sediment (STP2) ...
TTCTCCTTCATCTCGACAAGCGCTTTCTTGACCTCCCGGATGTCGATCTCTTTCTCCATCTGCTCGAGATACTCCAGGTCCTGCCTGTATTTCTCCCCTTCCGGATCGAGGCTGTATATGGAATCCAGTACGGCCTCTTCTTCTTGTGAATGCTCTGTGGCTATAGTATTGCTGACGAGATCGAGCAGGCCTCGCGCCTTTGCTTTCTCGGCGGTTCGAAAAGCGTCCGAAGACCATTCATCCTCTCCAGTACTGAGGGCCATCCCGGCATAATATTCAGTTATTTCGACATAGTACTCATGCCTCGATCCCAGTTGCATCCCCGAGCCGAGCTCGGCGCTTCCAGCCTCGGCAGCGGCCCGCCCAATCAGTGAAAGTGCCTTTTCGTAGAAGTATCTTGCGCTGTCAGGATCTTCTTCTTCAAAGGTATGGCCGATTCCGAGCCATATCGCATCCTCCATCCAGTCGTATCCGGAGGCTGTGGACCTGGGCAGGACCTTCCTGTAAATATCCCTGGCTTCCAGGTTCTTCTCCTGCATCGCTAGAATATTCGCCATTCCGATCTCATTACGAAGGATCTCTCTTTCCTCCTCGTTCGATACAGCGATCTCCAGGGCTATTTGAGTGTGCTCAAGGGCCAGGTCGAGATTCATCCGCTTCTTTTCGAACTCGGCTGCGAGAGAGTGCGCCGCCATGATCCTTGTGATGTTTCCCTCTCTCTCCGCCAGCGCGATGATCGAGTCAGCGACCTCAAGCCCCTTATCGTATGCGCCCACCGTCAGGTAGAGTCCTCCCAGGTTATTCATGGCCAGCATTTTCAGCTCTGCCGCGCCCATCTCATTCGCATTCTCCAGGCTGACCAGCGCATATTCGCGTGCGTTCTCAAATTCGCCCATCTCCGAGTAGACTTGTGAAAGGCTTGCCGTATACATCACGTATTTCTGGGGATTGGGACTCTTCTCCAGAAGCTCGCCTACGATCTCGTACTGGCTGAGGGCTTCCCTGTACCTGTATTCTTCGGTCAGGTTCGTCGAGATGTTCATCCGTATCGATATCTCAGACTGGATCGATACCTCGGGATCGTCCTCCCTCAAATCCAGTGCGATCTCGAGAGCCTTGAAGTACGACTCGCTGGACCTCCTGAGCTGGCCTGACGAGTAGTCGACATTCGCAACACTGTTCAGCAGATCGATCTGCTGCACCCTGTTTCCTGTTACGGCTACGATCTCGGCAGCATCCGAGTATGACTTTCTCGCAGCGGGAAACATACCTTGGCGATAATAGATATTCCCGAGGTACGTTAGGGATGTTCCCAGGCCCCTGAGATCTCCCGTTCTGGAGCGGAGATCGATAGCTCTTTTATAATATACCTCTGAGGAATCGAACTGGTCCTGCATGCTCCAGACTGAGCCGATACCGTTGAGCGTAGAACCCTCCATGATCGCGTTGTCTATGGCCCGTCGAGCTGAGAGAGCCTGCATGTAATATCTGAGAACCGAATCGAAATCCCCGGCGTACCAGTAGAGGACGCCATAGCTGCCATATATTCTTGCCTCTGAATATGTGTCACCGATCTCCTTGTATATATCGAGGGCACGCGCGAAATGCTCAGCGGCCGTGTCGAACTCGCGCGCCTTGCGGGCCTCTGCCGCCTGATCCTCCAGCGTCTTCGCGCCAGCCCTCGCTTTGCGCTGCTCAGGCGTCCACTCCCTGTAGACAGCAACCAGTTCATAAGGAGCAGGATCTCCCCCATTGTCCATGTAGATCCGGGAGATGAGCTCGGCGAACTCCATGTTCTCTTTTTCATCAGCGGCGCTCCCCTGATCACCTACGATTCTCGCGATATCGATGAGGGTATGGACCGCTGCGCCTGTCAGTATCGATTTCGACCCGACATATTCTGTCAGCGCCTCCTCGCCTGCCGCTTTGTATATCGAGTCAGCGGCGATTATAAAATCCATGACCGGGTCCTGCGCTGCGACAGATGAAGTGCTCACGACGATTATCAGTGCCATGCAGAAAAGCAGAAACCTTGAACGATCCCATTTATCCCTGTTGCTGGAATTCATGATCATCTACATGTTCCTTTCGCGGGAGCCCGTCAAGAAGACGATTCCACGGCACTAATATGCTTATAGACAATGAGTTGCTATTCGTCCGCTTGCCTCCGGACAATATCATACCGGGGATAAGAGTGTAAAGTACACCCGTGGCTGGGCCATTTGCGCGGGGAACCCGGTGGATCAGATCCGGTGTTGACGGATCATTCGGCCTCGAGCACCTCTGAGATAAACTGATCGAGACGGACCTTTTCAAGACGGCCGTCATTTTCCGTCCGGCTGCCGTCTGACTCAAGAAGCTCCACTCCCTCGAGAGCTGTCCGGCTCACCAGCTTTTCCCCCGTCTCCGGATCGCGCTCGATCAGATACTTCCCCTGCGAAAGACCGGACACCTGCCAGACGCCGTTTTCGTAAGGCTCGAGAAACAGCAGGACCTCCTCACCGCGCACCCACTTGAGGCATCCCTCGACATTTACCCTGATGTTGCCGACTGTCCCGCCGAAGTATCCCGACAAGTCATTCAAGTACTAGCAGGGAATGCATGGGGCTTCCGGATCATCCGGAAGCCCCTTTTTAATTACTTGTCGTCGCTGAACTTCACGACAATCCGTTCCGCACCGCAGTTCTTCGCCACTTTGAGAACCTGGGCAAAGTGACCGTAGCTTGTATTCGCGTCATTTTGAAGAACAACTATGGCCAGCGGCTGCTTTTCGAGTTCATCCTCGAGAACACTCTTCAGTTCATCGGGCTCCACTTTTCTGAATCCGACGTTTGCGTCACCATTCTCGAAAAGGAAGATATCGATGATCATTTGAGCCGGCATCTCCGCCAGCCTGTCGATGGCATTCTGCGGCGGAAGCTGCAGCGGCAGACCTTCCCCATCGCTGTTGATGTAGCTGATCTTCGATATGCCAAGCTTCATCAAGGTCTCCTGGAAAATCCTGACATCGCTCATCGGCACATCATCGGCACAGACAAGTTTTACCACGACGTTTTCAGGCGCCTCTCCGCTATAGACCTCGAGAGCGGTGACAAGTTCGTCCATACTGACTTTCTCGTCATCGATCATCGCCCCGTCACTCCTGAGCAGGACATTGATCGACCTGATGCTGCCTGTGCTCTCCTGCGAAGGGGGAGCCGGATGTACCGGCGCCGCCGGCTGCGCAGGCAGCAGCGGAACATCACTTCCCGCAGAGGCCTCTCCGCGGTACCACGAAAGGGATACTGCCAGCAGCACGATCGCCGCCATCAGTACCATCACTCTGGTCCTTGATATAGAACGCATTCTGCCCTCCTCGAGCTGATAACTTACTCTTCTGAGCAGTTCATTTTTCCGCCTGATCAGGGCGGACGCCGAACCGCATACGGCTGGACACCGTACGACCGTTTCAGCGATTTCGACCAGGTACCTGGAATACTCCACACCGGAGTCTCGGTCCCGTCCGACTGTCGCGTCGTCGCAGGCCATCTCCCTGTACTCGGAGAGCCTGCGGTCGAGAACAGCGACAAGCGGATGGAAAAAATAGATCGCTCTCGCGAATATCTGCATAATGACCACGATCCCGTCGTGCCTGTTCAGATGGGCCATCTCGTGCAGCAGCAGCATCCTGCGACAGCTCGATGTCCAGCCATCCCATGCCGCCGGGACATATATCCGGCCGGGCAGGAACGCCACAGTGATCGGCATCGCTATGTTGCCGGACCTGAGGACACGGACATCCTCAATGCCCGGGATCGCGGGGATATATTTAACATTTACCGGTCGTGCCTGCCGCAGTTTCAGCGCAAGCCTGGCGGATGCCGCCACCGAGACCACCAGTCCTGCGACCAGGATGAGCGACCAGATCCCCAGAAGCATCGCCGCCGGGGTCAGGGTCTCCCCCGCCGCAGCGGAAGTCAACGTGGAGGATCCTCCGCCCGAACCGCTTATGAACGGGATCAGGTGACCATATCCATCCATCGCCTTCTCAGAGATCGCCGGAAGTGAGGGGATCCGAAGGAAGGGCGGCAGTACGAGCTTGACGAGACCGGCCAGCGCCACGAGGTATCTCACCCGGGCAGGCGCGTTTCGAAGGATATGGAGAGCCGCGAAGACGAGACCGAGAAAGATCGTGTTCTGTATGACAGCGAGGAGAAAGAACTCCCCCCACTGTGCAGCGGCGCTGTTGAAGATCTGGATCATTTTGAATCCTCCTTCAGCTCCTTCTCACGCCTGGAGAGTATTTCCTTTATCTGTTCGATTTCCTCGAGCTCCAGCCCCTCGAGCGAAAGAAGCGAGCTTGCCAGAGCCGGTTTCGATCCTCCGAATATCCTCGAGACTATAGAAGACATCTCTTCGCGTTCCATCTCATCTCTCGAACGGACCGGTGTGTAGAAGTTGACCATCCCTGTCTTCTTCCTCCCGAGAAATCCCTTCCTTTCGAGGATGTTCATGACTGTCTGAACCGTCGTGTATGCCTTCTCTCCGTTCGGAAAGGCATATTCAAGGACTTCCCGCACGGATGGCGAGCCACCCAGGGACCATACCGCTTCCATCAATTCCCATTCTACGGGAGTCAGTTTATCCTGTTCCGCCATTGACCCTCTCCTGTCGGCAACAACCACCTACTATAACTATAGTAACAATACTATGCGTATCGTTGATTGTCAAGTATCACTGACGTTTTTTTGGAAGCCTTGATTCAAACCCCTTTTTCGTTTAGACTTAATCAGTTCGAGGAATCAGACCGCCGCGGAGGGGGTACCGCGGAAGATTTGACCAGGCGGGGCACAATTGACCAAAGACTTGGACCTGTCGATCAGGGAAATCGACGACCTTCTTCAGCACCTCTACCTGAAACTCAGAGGCAAAAAAGAAGGCCTTTCTCTAGCTGAGCCCGCTTCCATACTTCTCTCACAGCTCAAGACCGCAAATCCGTCCTTCTACGCACCTCAGCTGGCCCGCTTCACTCCGATAATCATGGATACCCTGATCTCGGGGGCATACATATCATTCGGATTCGAGGGACTTCAGAGGCTGAACGATGTGGCCGGAGACATTGCGATAGCGACCGGCGATTACATCCCCGCCGGAGTCGAGGAAGGCCTGTCGAAGATACGGAATGAGATAGAAGCGATCTCGGCCATTCTCAAAGGTGACAGCCCCGGAACCGGGCCGATGGCGGATATCACCGGAAAGAGCGAGACCGGCACGGGCGGATTCTTCAGGGAAAGTGCCTGGGGCACAGTGGGCCTTCCCCTTGTCTCGATCTACAATACAGGAAAGACACCGTTCAGCACCGGCCGCGTAGTCAAGGCACGCGTCGAGATCAGGATCACCGGTGAGTGGAGCATCAGGAAAAAACACGATCCGGTAGTCACCTTCGATCACATATCGGCCGAGCCGAACAGCACCTTCGAGACCCAGATCCGCACCGCAATCGCTGTCGCTGAGAAATATGTGGCCGCCGTGATGGAGATGAAAGGTATAGTCCGGGTGCCGAGGGAATACAGGATATCCCTCCCCGAAATCGCCTCTTTCCCCACTTCGGCTATCCAGAGGCTTTCCGGAGGATCCGCGGGGCTTGCTATCGCGGCGCTGCTCATATCCGTTCTCAGCAGCCTCGACCTTTACAGGCAGAGATCGAAGTTCAACACCGGCACATCTTTCACCGGCAAGGTGGATGAAAACGGAAAGGTTCTGGCTGTAGAGGATTCGCACATCGCAGACAAGGTCAGGGCGGTATTCTTCTCGAGGTTCTCGAGACTTGTACTTCCCGCCGGTAATTATGAAACGGCGGAAAAGGAACTCGCTATACTCTCCGGAGAATATCCTTCGAGGAAACTCGATTTCGTTGCCGCCCCTGACGTCGCCGGCATATTTCGCGATTCTGGTGTGACAGCAACAAGCAGGACTCCGACTGGCAAACCACTGCTTCAGCGGCTTTTCATGTGGCGAAAACACCTCGCCGCAAGCTTCATTCTTCCACTGCTGGCATTGCTGACACTCTTTATCCTGCCGCCATATCTCGACAGGAAGGTTGATTCTGTTGAAATGCTGGGCGGAAAAGCGCTTATGAAAAACAGGTACGGTCGGCTGCTAATGGAATACGATGCTGGATTCCGCATGGGTTTTTCAAATCAACACTCCCGGACTTATTTTCATGACCTGAGCGACCACCCCGGCAAAGAGATCCTGATCATCGCTTCAGAATCACGGCAGGAACGTCTGATAAAAACCAAGTTCGAACGACTCCACTTTCTCGTCTTCACTGATAAAGGACGATTACTGCACGACCACACGTATAACCAGGAAGAAGTGATGGGCGGAGAGATGGATGCCTGGGCGTATGAAAAAGTTATGACAATGCTCCCCTCGAACGCTGTTTTCCTGGACGAGCTCGGAAAGGGCATTGTCGCCGTGTGCACGAACTACTCGACTTACACTCCAACCTCCGTCATAAAAGCTGATGTCAATACCGGTGAATTTGAGGTCTTTTTTCATTATGGGTATCTTACAGAGATGGTAGCCGGGGATTTTGACGGGGACGGAAAAAGAGAGATCCTCCTTGGCGGATTCAATCTATCCCTGGACGCTTCTGTCATCGCGGTGCTCGATCCCGCGCACATGGAAGGATCGTCCCCTTCGGGACACGGTTACAATGTCTACGGGATGAATGCCGATATCGCGAAGTTCTATATAAAGTTCCCGGAGTTTCGACGGGCCAAAAGATATCCCGGCCCGATGTACGTACTCGGTGTATCGATCCTGAACACAGCCGATAACCTGACCCTGTCTGTAAAAAGCCGAGCCGAAGACGTTGAATATACCTTCACAGAAGGAATGAGACTGTCTAATGTCAAAGTGTGCATGAGCCACAGCAGAGCTAATAACAGGCCGGACAGCATTTCCACAATCAGTTACAAAGGCAAAACAAAAGATGAAATAAAACTCAAAAGGGGCGTTCGATACTGGACCGGAAAAGATTGGGTTTCCGAACCCACGATGAACAGGTCGTACCTTCAGCACAGTGGCCAGAAAGTCGACAGCACCATAACGCGTATCACCCATGAAGAGACCACGCTGAGAATGAGGAACGCCCTGGGGATCGTGATCGCCAGATACGACATCGGTTTCGATATTTCGGATTCGAGCGTATATCTGCAGTTCTTTTTCGGGGACTATCTCGACGATGCTGGTGATGAGATCCTGGTTGCCGCCTATAATTCGTGGATCACCGCTACAGGAGACCCCGACCGCAACAAACTGTTTGTCCTGCTGTTCGACAAGAAAGGGCATCTCATGCGAAGGCATGTCTATGACGAGGAAGCGATCCTCGGTTCGGAACTCGACAGATTTGCCCATAATGTCAACCTGCAGATGATCAAAACCTCTTCCCCTTTCTCCGAGGAAACAGGGCCCGGGCAGTTCTTTATCTGCACCCATCATAAAACAGAGCCCCCCGCCTCCCTGATAAGGCTCTCGCTTGATAACGGTTCGTATGAGACTTTTTTCCATAAGGGGTTCCTGGAAGAGATGGCCACCAGAGACATCGATGGTGACGGAAAATCCGAACTGATTCTTACTGGATACAATGTTGCCCTGGAATCACCTGTGATCGTCGTGCTCGATCCTGACCACATCGATGGATCATCGCCTGAGGGAGCCTGTTACGGGATCAATGGAAGGGGACAGGATATAGCAAAATACTATGTGAGACTTCCCTCCTATCATCGATTTGTCAAATACATCTCACGGGTTTGGAGCCTTCACGCCAAGATCTTCGAAAACGATGAAAAATTGAGGATCAAGGTAAAAAGCAGAGCTGAGGAAGCTATCTTCACGATCGAAGAAGGCATGATCGTTTCCAACGTAAAGATCTTCAATAAGATCAGGAACAGCAATGGCTATCTTGACAGCCTGGTAGTCATGGATTCCGCTGAAACGGAAAAGGCGGAGCTGCTCAACGGGGTAAGGTACTGGAACGGAACGTCCTGGGTGAGCGAGCCGACAGTAAACAAGTCGTATCTGAAACATGTGGCGGGAGATGACAGATGAACGAACCTCCCATATTCGAGAGAGTAGACCTCGACCGTCTCTTCGAGGTGGCGGAGAATATCCGTAACGTGTTCGGACCGCTCCGGGGCTCACAGCTCTCGAACGCGGCGATTGATATGGCCGAGTTGTCTGTCCGCGAGGACATCAAGACGATCTACCTCAACCTCTTCACGTTGGCAGTCGCCGAACTCAAGACAAAGTCAAGATCGTCCTCCCATTTCTTCCTCAGTACGATATCGTATGAGTTCGAAGAGATAGCACATTCTGCTGCCGAGATCCCCTTCTCGAAAAGGAACGAGAACAACTTCCTGGAACTCACAGATCTCATCCTGAGATTCTTCTCCGCAGAAGAAAAGACGAAGAAGGACCTGTTTTATTACCTCAGGGGCATAACCAGTGTCAATCTCAGGCAGAAACTGGACGAGATATCCAAGGCAGAAAAGAAGCTGCTTAATTTTGTTCACACCGCTGTCACGCGGCATATCAAGGCTGATCCGAGATACAGGCGAAACATCAACACTGTAACCGATCTCGAGGCCCTCGAAAAATCAACCTGGCGGCAGGCGACCGAAGAAGAGATCGTCGCCGGATGCGCGCCACTTCTGAGGGGCTCGGAGAAACCGGGACGGGTCGTCGGCCTTATATTCGACTGGCTCCTTGGAATGGACAAGTACGGCAGCTGTCTTCATATCTCCATCCTGCGGAATGCCGTATTCGAGATGGTAAGCACACGCTTTATCCAGCCGGGGAAAGAAAGCACAGGGATCGACCCGATGCAGGAGTACCTGCAGAAGGAGATGCTACTGCTGGCCAGAGAGGCCCTGGAAGAAACGATCGCGACTTACGGCTGGAGAAAAGGCGGCTCCGTGGAATTCCGGGATGAGTATGAGAGGGCCGGGTGGGATATGCTCGAGGAGAGCATAGTCCATGGAAAGAAGCCCCGACATCACGAAGCGCTTGGCAGGCACATCAGGGGATGCGACGTCGAGACCTACAGGAAGAAACATATGGGCAGTTTCCAGAACCTCTGGAAGGCGCTCTGGGATACTTTTTTGAAAAAAATTCGTGCAGATATCTGAATTGTCTCCAGTAGAGGGGTGAAACAAGTGCGTAAAAATACTACGCCCGGAGGGTGTGTCCCTAGGGGAAGGTTGGAAGCACTTGCCATTAGAGCACTTGGAGGGGCCGGAGCGATAGGCGCTCCTGGAAAAGATCCGGCGGCAACTATGGCGGATCTGTTTCAGCCCGGTGAAGGGGACCTGAGGTCCCATCTGGAGGCATGCGAGATGTGCAGGGAAACGCTAGAGGAGCTGATTGAATTCGTCAGCTACTATCGCCAGGCGTTGGAAACTGCAGATATCGACGAAAAATTCGATATCCTCATGCAGAATGTATCTTTAAGTCCTTCTGGAGTAACGGAATCCGTGCCGGAGGGGATCGAGCTGGTCTACACGCCGTACACAATGCCTTTTGACGAGGAGCCGCAGCTGGCTGCGGCTACCGAGAGGCCTGAAAAAGAGCCCGTCAGGTTCTGCTCGGGTGACGGCAATTATGTCCTGAGGGAATTTACCGACATCGCCACAGGTAAGCCCTCATATTTCCTGGTCGGTGAGGAGGGAATCAAGACAAGTAACATCGATGTGGTAGTCGACGGACATGTCATGATAACTGACCAGAACGGACTGCTCGAAACGGATTCTGAGGGGTTCTCGATTTCAAGGGACTCCAAGGTACATGTGAGGACGGAAACTTCGAGTTAATCACTCCTGCGAAGATCCGGGCCGGAGGAGCCGTGTCCCCCATGGGGGCGTGGCTCCTTTCTTTTTATGCTCGATACGGTTATCATATCCCCGTCATATTCAAGGAGAGATCGTGAGAAGAAAAGCAACTATGCGAATCGCCTTTGCAGGGTCTGTTCTCCTGGCAGTTGCCATCCTTCTGTCCGGGTGCGGCGAAAAGGATCAGACTGGGAAATCGATGATTCCATGGAGCAGCGACCTGCCCACCGCTCTCTCGAAGGCAAAATCAGGAAACGATATAGTCATGGTCGATTTCACCGCCGTATGGTGCCCGCCATGCCGTGCCATGGAGGATTCGACTTTCTCTGATCCTTCTGTCGTAAAGAAATCTGCATCATTCATCCCTGTACGTGTGGATGTCGACAAACAGCGCGAGACGGCCGAAAAATATGGCGGAAACGCGAGAAAATACGGCGGAATAGGCATCCCCAACATCCTCTTCCTCAACGGCGAAGGCAATAGGATCAAACAAGTTGTGGGATATCACGGGCCGCAGAAGTTCATCGCGGTGATGGATTCCGTACTAGCCCTCGATAATCCCCGATAACAATAGTATTCGTGAGCCATATCTGTTATCTTTCGGTATACGCTGTACGAAACATGCGATACAGTTTGTTGTCTGCTGGTTTGCTTCGGCACTTTTATCCAATTAAAAATCTGCCAGGCCGGTCAGAATTAATCTTTGCCCAATATGCATTCATTGTGGGAGGTGGTAGCCGTGTCATGGGAAACCGAATTCAAGAATAATATCACATCACTGGAAGATCTGGCCGAACTCATCGATATGTCCAGTTCTGAGAAAAAGAAACTGCGGAAGGTCATCGACAGGCATCCGATGAGCATCACGAGGTATTACGCTTCGCTTATCGACTGGAACGACCCGGATGATCCTCTGAGAAAGATGACGATACCTTCGGAAGGTGAGCTGGACCGCGCCGGGATATACGACCAGAGCGGAGAACAACAGAATACGAAACTGCCCGGCCTTCAGCACAAGTACACGAAGACCGCCCTGATCCTGACGACCAACAAGTGCACGACCTTCTGCAGGTACTGTTTCAGGAAGAGGCTCGTCGGCCTTCCAACGGAGGAGACCGTCGGCAGGCTCCCCGATGCCGTGAAGTACATCAAGAAACATCCTGAGATCAACAATGTCCTTCTCAGCGGAGGCGACCCTCTTTCCATGCCCACGAGGATGGTCAGAAAGTTCATCGAAAAACTCGCTGATATCGATCATCTTGATTTCATCCGTCTTGGCACCAAGACCCCGGTCACCATGCCTCGCAGGATAACGGAAGACAGGGAACTCTACGAGCTCCTCAAGGCGACCTCGGCGAAGAAAAAGCGTATTTTCGTCAGCACGCAATTCAACCACCCGAGAGAGATCACGCCCGCCTCGCGCAAGGCCATCAATCTGCTCCATCGAGCGGGAGTGGTCACCAACAATCAGACCGTATTGATGAATGGCGTCAACGATGATCCGAAGACTATGGCCGCTCTGCAGAAGGCTCTGACTGGAATGGGCGTGATCCCCTATTACATTTTCCAGTGCCGCCCTGTCAAGAGGGTGAAAAAACTTTTCCAGGTACCTCTGGCAAGAGGTTTTGAGATAGTAGAAAAATCAAGGTCGATGCTCGACGGATACAGCAAGAGATACCGTTATGTGATGTCACACAAGGAAGGCAAGATAGCCATATCGGGTATGGACGATGAATACTTCTATTTCAGGTTCCACCAGGCGCACAACCCGAATAAAGACGGATTGTTCTTCAAGAGAAAATTCGATCCGGACGCAACCTGGCTGGACGACCTGAAGCCGGCCTAGAGCTCGTCACCCTTGATGCCGATCTTCTGCTTCGCGACCGGGATATTCTTCCCCGAGGCCTTCAGTGCCTCTTCGACTATCCTGATCATACCGCCACAGCATGGGACCTCCATGTAAGCAATCATGATCGACTTGACATCATTGAGTTTGAAGATCTCAGTCATCTTCTCGAGGTAGTGCTGCGCGTCATCGAGCTTGGGGCATCCGACGATACATACACGGCCCTTCAGGAGCTTCTCGTGAAAATCCGGATAGGCGAACGGCACGCAATCCGCGGCAAAGAGCAGGTCGGCCCCGTTAAGGAAGGGCGCATGCGGCGGAATGAGCATCAACTGTACCGGCCACTGCCTGAGCCTCGAAGGCATCGGACCGGCCGTAACGGTTTCTTCTTCGCATGGGGGTGCCGCCCCATCGAAGTTCATAAGCCTGGAACCGGGACATCCGCCTCCGTGAGAATGTCCGTGTCCGGCAGGCTCAGGGCCCCTGTCGATAACAGGCTCCTTGCACTTTTCCTCTTCCTTGACGAGTTGTGCTATCGCCTCTTTCCCGCCGGGGGCATCGCCAAGTTCACCACATGCACATTTTGACTGGAGAAATTCAGCGGGGACCTCGATGTCGTTCTCGACGAGATACGCTATCCCCTCGCGAAGGAACTCATCCTCGCCGTGGTCCTGCATATGAGCGAGATGCGCCTTGATCGTGTTCGCACCCTGCTTCGCGATATGGGCCATGACCTTTGTCTCGTCGTAAGGCTCCGCTTCCCTCTCCTCGATTGAGATCGCGCCTTCGGGACAGCTCCCGATGCAGGCTCCCAGCCCGTCGCAGAAGAGGTCGCTTATCAGCCTCGCCTTGCCGTCGATCATCTGCAGCGCGCCCTCCGCGCAATCGGGTATGCAGGCTCCGCAGCCATTGCACTTCTCGTCATCGATGGTGATTATCTTACGCTTCATTGTAATGTTCCTTCCTGTCGCCCAAAGAATCATAGACCCATTTTACATCCTCGAGGTTTCTGCCCCCGAGATAGCTCCTTACCTGCCGGTTGACATCACCCAGCAGGTCACCGAACAGGCATCCGACCTGGCCGCATGTACGGTCATGCATAAGACACTCACCCGGATTGAACGGCCCGTCTATCGCCTCAAAAACATCCAGCAGAGTTATCTCATCCGTTTTGCGCGCCAGCCTGAATCCGCCCTTCGGCCCCCTGACAGAGACGAGCAGTCCGGCTTTCGCGAGACGCTGGAGCACCTTGGCAAGATGAGCCTCGGATACACATATCACGCCCGCGATCGCTCCGGCAGACTGGTGCTTCTGAGGGTCACCGGCCAGGTAGACCATCGTATGAAGGGCCAGCGAAGCTGCTTCTGATATTCTGAGGGAACCCTGCACGTCATCTCCTTATTTGAGTATTGCGGTACTTGTATACCAGTATAGTAATCTGGCGGTCCCCTGTCAATGGCTAAAAAGAAATGGCCCCGGCTTTATAAACCGGGGCCACGCAATCTTTTAGCGAATATCCTGGCTTTCTGTCAGGTGCAGACCTTGGTGACGACCAGCGGATTGGGAAGATTCTCTATCCTCTTCGCTACATCGAGTCCAAGCTGCCTGCATTTTTCGAGGTCATCGGCTTTGGGGACATACTGGACACGTACCCCTTCCCCGACCAGATCCACATTCATGTCCTCGAGCCAGGCGTTGAGCACCCGGACTGACTCACCGCTCCATCCGTACGAGCCGAACGCGGCGCCGACGAGTCCCTTCGGCTTGAGTCCCTTGATGTAGGTAAGGATATCGGCAACCGTAGGGAAGATGTGATTGTTCAATGTCGGCGATCCGACGATCAGCGCGGCTGCGTCGATCAATTCGGTGACGACCTCCGCGCGGCTGGTCGATGTCGCGTTGAGCACCTTCACGTGCACACCACCCTCTGTCAGTCCGTCCTCGATCGCACGCGCCATCATGCGGGTGCTGTCCCACATCGAATCGAAAACTATGATCGCTTTTCTCTTCAGGTCCCTGGACGACCACTTCTTGTAAAGATCGATTATCCAGGGGATCTTCGTCCGCCATACAGGACCGTGATCCGGAGCCAGCGTCTCGATCTCCATGCCGCTGTCTTCTATTCGTTTTATGACCTTCGCCGCGATGTGGGAATAGAGAAGAAGAATGTTGGCGTAATACTTAGCCGCCTCGTAGTAGAGCACGTAATCGTCGAGCTCATCGTCGAAGCGCTCGTTAGATGCGAGGTGCATACCGAACCCGTCCTGAGAGAAGAGGATCTTGTCCTCGGCGAGATATGAGACCATGCTGTCGGGCCAGTGAAGGAGTCTTGTCTCGAGACAGGTGATCTTCATGTTCCCCAGGTCTATCTCACCCTCGTCCTCGACGGGAGTTATGTTCTTCAGCCCGTAATGCAGGTCGAGAGCCTCGACGCCCTTGACGGAAGCGAATACCTTCTCCGGCTTGACGATATCGATAATATCAGGCAGGCATCCGGAGTGGTCCATCTCGGCGTGATTGGAGATGATATAGTCGATCTTCTCCGGGTCTATGACTGAGCTGATCCTGGCGAGCAGCTCATCGCGGAAGTTCACCTTGACGGCATCCACGAGGGTAACCTTCTCTGCCATTATCAGGTAGGCATTGTATGTCGTACCTCGATCTGTCGAATAGCCGTGAAAGTTCCTTATGTCCCAGTCGATCGCTCCGACCCAGTAGACATTTTTGGAGATCTGCACAGCTCTGCATGCCTTCATCGTCAGGTTCCTTCCTTGAAACATGAACTGCCGGAACGCGGGGGAGATCATTGCCTCCCCCTGACATTCCGTCTAGTCGTTACTCCGCCGCGCCAGTACCGAGTACGGGGGTAAGCGGAAGCTTGAAGACCCTCGATCCGAATTCACGATCGAGCATGAGGAGCCCCTGCCCCTTGTCGCCTACCATCGTAGACGTTCTTCGAGGCGTTGTCCTCTTCCTCGACCTGTTCGTCGACGAAATACTGCAGCATAGTCTTCGAAGCGTGGTCGTTCTCGACGATCGAGAGAGTCATCAGGTCGTTTATCTTGCCGCTGATGAACTGCTCGTGAGCGAGCGCGTTCTCAAACGCAACCAGAGCTGAGTCCCATTTGGCCTGTGGCTTCTTGATTGCGAGCAGCTCGGGCTCTCCGCCTCTCTCGAGGATGTGATCGAAGAACTTCATCGCGTGGCTCATCTCTTCCAGAGCCTGTACGCGCATCCAGCGGCCCATACCTTCGAGGCCCTCTGTCTCCAGCCATGCGGCCATCGAGAGATAGAGATACGCCGAGAAGTACTCGTGCATGATCTGCTCATTGAAGGCCTTTGTGATCTTGTCGGGGATCATCTTTTTCTACTCCTCTTTCCACAGCCCGTGGACGTTGCAGAACTCGCGGGCCGAGACATCTTTGAAATCACACATGAAGACCGCTTCGGGGGCGTCGCCCGGCTTCAGGAAGGTCCTGATCGAGGCATCGCCCGAGACGAGCTGGATCCACTCGATGAAATGCTTATCTTCCATCGGATGGAGCGTGCTGCCTACGACGACCTTGTATCCGCCGTCGATCTTCTCGATGACAGGTACATGCTTCTCGGTCGAGGAATCAGCTGTCTTCTCTTCGAATACTTTCATCTCCTGTCCGCAGCAGACAAGCTTGCCCGCTCCGCCAGTGAGAACCTCTACGATGTTACCGCACATGTCGCATTTGTAGACTTCCAGTCTCTTGGCCATTTCCGGCTCCTTTCACGTTGATCAAATCGATCCAGTAATTTATCTGTCGTTTACCAGTTCTCCGCCAGGACCTCGAAATGCGCCTTCGGATGCGAGCACGCAGGGCACATGTCGGGAGCTTCTTCGCCGGTATGTGTGTACCCGCAGTTGCGGCAGCGCCATACGACCGGCTTGTCCTTCTTGAAGACCGAGCCGTTCTCGATGTTGGCTCTCAGGTCGTTGTATCTTTTCTCGTGCTGCTTCTCAGCGTTGGCGATCGACTCGAAGATCGTCGCTATCTCGTTGAAGCCCTCTTCGCGTGCGATCTCAGCGAACCTGGGATACATCTGTGTCCACTCGTAGTTCTCTCCGCCGGCCGCTTCCATCAGGTTCTCCTGCGTCGTGCCTATGACACCCGCGGGGAAGGTACCTGTTATCTCGACTTCTCCACCCTCGAGAAGCTTGAACAGTCTCTTGGCGTGTTCCTTCTCCTGGTTCGCAGTCTCCGTAAATATCTCGGAGATCTGTACGAAGCCTTCCTTCTTCGCCTTGCTGGCGAAATAGGTGTATCGGTTGCGAGCCTGTGACTCACCGGTAAATGCCGCGAGAATATTCTTCTCAGTCTTTGTGCCCTTCAATGACATTCTGTTTCCTCCTCAGGAATCGGGTTAATCAGTGTACCCCTCTTTGGTCAATCTATCAAGTCCCGGAATCATCCGATCCGGTCACTCTATATCCGAGGCCCTCTACCGCCTCTTTGAGCAGGGATATGTCGATATCCCCACCCTTCACGACTGCTTCTCCCTTCTTCAGATCGACCAGGGCCGATTCAACGCCCCGGCTCTCCCGCAGGGCCCTCGTCACGCTGTTGACGCAGTGCTCGCAGGTCATTCCCTCTATTTTCAATTTCATACCATTGTTCTCTCCGGCTTCGATCTCCTGCTGCTTCTTCGGAATGCGGAAGAAAGAGAGGAAGATTACGGCAGCGACCAGGACCGCGCTGACACTCTTCAGCCATCCCGGAAGCATCCACGCATGCTCAACCGCGCCCTGGAACGAACCAGCCTGGTAAATCGCGTCGAGCAGCAGCCCTCCGGCGATAGCGCTGACTGCCACGACAGCGAGGTAGATCGCCGCGGTCCGTTTTCCCATCACCTTCGAAATGGTCAGTATCGTAGCTGCGTTAGTCGCGGGGCCCGTCATGAGAAAGACAAGCGCCGCGCCGGGCGAGACGCCCTTGGCAATAAGGACGGCGGCGATCGGCACAGATGCCGTTGCGCAGACATATATAGGGATCCCGACGGCCATCATGACGAGCATCGCGATGATGCCTCCACCAAGGACCGAAGCGAAAAAGTCGTCAGGTACGAGCGCGCCGATCAAGCCGGCGAGTATTATGCCGATAATAAGAGCCTTGTTAATATCTCTCGGGAGCGTATGAAACCCGTATCTCAGTGCGCCTGCCGCTCCCTCGCTGCGGTGTCCGCCATCGGTGTCGCAGTCGGTGCAGACGTGGCGCCCCGGCTCATCTCCGCTCTCGCCTTCCTTGTCGAGTGCGCTTACGACCACGCCGCCGAACACCCCGCTGATGAAAGCAAACAGCGGCCTGAATATGGCAAACACCGGCCCGAGAAGGCTCAGGGTCACCATGATACTGTCGACGCCTGTCTGCGGAGTCGAGATAAGAAAGGATGTAGTCGCCCCTTTCCCCGCTCCATGCTGTCTCAGTGAAGCGGCCACAGGGATCACGCCGCACGAGCAGAGCGGCAGTGGAACCCCGAGCAGGGAAGCCTTCACTACCTGGGACACACCCCTGCCTCCGAGATGCCTCTCGATCAATTCGGGTTTTATGAATACGTAAAGGATCCCCGCTATGAGGAATCCGAAGAGGAGAAATGGCGACATCTCCCTCAACGTCTCCCAGGTCTGAAGCAGGATCTCCTGAAAAAACTCTACCATGATGACTCCGATTATCTGATCGCGCCTCTGATGCCGAGTTTCGACATCAATTCGCCGCGGTCGTCGTCGCGCCTGATACCGAGCCTCGTCAGCGCGAAATCGTACTTTGCCGGATCTTCGGGAGAGAGCGCCGCGAATTCAGCGGTTATCTCCCTCGCTGTCGCGAGATTCGCCTGTTTCCGTTCCGTCATGCCGAGCAGCGAAGCGAACCTGTACATATGGGTGTCGAGCGGGATCAGGAGCTTCGATGGGGATATCCCCTTCCAGCCTCCCGGGTCCACACGGTCTTTGCGGACCATCCACCGCAAAAAGAGATTGAGCCTCTTACAGGCGCTTTTGCGGCATGGGTCGGGTATCAGACAGACGCCTGTGCCGCTGTCGAAACAGACGATCTCCGAGGTGAACCTCGTCATCGCCGGGATAACATCCTCGTCACTGTCATTCATCCCTTCCATGAACCCTTTCTCGAGTGAACCGTACTTCTTTATCATCGATCTCATGCCGGTGAGCATCTGGACGAGGTCCTCACTTGTCGCCCACCTGTGTTTGAATCCGTCGTAGATCTTCTCCATCTTCTTCGCCGAGGTGCCGGTCACAAAATCGCGTGGCGAAATACCCATTGGCGAAAGGACCTTCTCGACGCTCGCCATGATCTGCCTGACTCCCCCGAAAGCAAGAGACGATGATATGAGTCCGGCTATTTCCCTGTCTCGTACATCCGGATAGTCGTAGAGAAATACGAGAGGGTCCGGATCGACATATCTCTTCCAGTTGTACCTGTCATACAGGTTATCGAGCGCCTTCTTCAGCTTCGGCCTGTTCACATCTTCCCCTTCTCGCCGTCGCATTCGGGGCAGATGCCGACATACTCTACCCGCCTCTCGACCAGGGTGAATCCTGAACCGGCGATCAATTCGCGGTCGCAGTCAGTCGGTTCCTGCGCTGCATCTATATCGACTATAAGACCGCATGATATACATCTGATGTGCTGATGGCCGTGGAGATCCCCGTCGAACCGCATCTGGGATCCGGTATTGGCGAGCCTCCTGATGATACCTGAAGAGGCCAGTTTCTCAAGGTTTCTGTAGACCGTTCCGAGACTTATCTTCGGCATCCTGATGCGAACCCGTTCGTACAGCTCGTCGGCTGTCGGATGGTTATGCATCATCCTCAGCTCCTCGAGGATCACCTGCCGCTGTTTTGTCATTCTTGGCCCGGATTCCATATCAGCCTCGCTTATTAGTAGTAATGATTACTAATACTAATAGATAATGGTTCTCAAGTCAAGTCTCCAGGCAATATTAATGTATATTTTTGTTATCTGATTATATCACTATGAGTTAAAAAAAGGGGCCGGGTCGAAACCCGGCCCCTGTCGGCGAAGCAGACCGACCAGACTTCTACCTGAGAAGCACCATCTTCTTTGTCAGGTTGATATCACCTGCGACGAACCGGCAGAAATAGATGCCGGAACTCACAGATCCTCCCCTGTCGTTGAGCCCGTTCCACTGGAATTCGTGGAAGCCGGCTTTCCTGGTGCCTTCAAAGAGAGTCTTGACCAGCTGTCCCTTGACGTTGTAAACGCGCAGTTGGACCGGACCGTCATACCCTGTGGGGATACCGAACTGTATCCTCGTAACAGGGTTGAACGGGTTCGGATAGTTCTGCGAGAGAGAAAGCTGATCGGGTACATCCGGAGTCTCCTCGGTGACGAGGTTGCGCCCGCCGTCGATCGACAGTCCGCCTGCCGTATCGAGCCAGGTGAGTACCCGCCCGAGGATATCCGATCTCCTCATATCCTCCTGGATGTAGTTGAGGTTGAACGCGAAGTACACGGCATTGTGGAACGGTCCGACGAACCTTACACCCGCCGCAGCGTCGCCGCTGTCTGGAGCGTGAGGCCATACCTTCGGATCCCACGGTTTACCGGACTTCTCGTAGAACTCCTTCGTCTCCTGTTCGGTCCCGAACAGGCCGAGAGAAGTTCCTTCCGCGCTGTAGAAGTAGACGACGTCTCCGCCTGTCCACGTGGTGGAGAGCTCGATCTCGTCCGGATAGCTGCCGTCGATGGCGAAGGTCTCGTCATTTCCGATAGGATCTCCGGTGGTCGATGTCAGCTCTCTCCAGCCCGGATCGTCCTTCACGTAGGCCGAACCTGTGTACTGCTCCATCCACGCCTGTGCCGCGGAGTAGTACGACATATCCTTTCCGAGAAGGAATATCTGCTTGCGGTTACTGTCGTCGGTGTCGAGGTAACTCGACAGAAGCGTCTGCTGAGCGGCGTCTACATACCCGCCCTCATCGACGATGATCGCTGTGTATGCAAGCAGTATGTCAACAGTGGGCAGACCGAGGTCGTCCCAGTTCCAGATATCGGCTGTCATACCGGCCGCCTGGAACGCAGCCTGATAGTCGACGGCATCCGTATGCGAATACCCGCCCAGCAGGACGAGGTAATCGCCCGAGGGCATGATACCGAACTCGTACCAGGTCCCCGGCGCAGATGCCGGATCGACCGACGAGTTGGTGTTGCCGTCCTCGGCGGCGAGGTAGAACCTGACCCTCGTGCCCGAACTCTGGCCCGGGATATCGGCGGCCCAGTCGTCGCCTGTCGTCACGGCCATCGGCACATCGTTCCAGGTCATGCCTTCATCCGCGCTGTAGTACATAGTGGCAGACGCCACGCCGCTGAGCGCGTCGACGATCGTGCTTGTGACCATGTAGGGACCGGCCGTATCGAAGGTCGAAGTGGGTACTTCGGTCGATACGAAAACAGGACCCTCGGTGTCAGCGACACCCATGATCGCCACGTCATCGATGTACCAGCCGGCGTAGTTGACGCTCGAATCGCTACCGAAGTGGAACCTGATCATCACGGCCTGGCCGACATACGGCGTCAGGTCGACGGTGACCTTCTCCCACGACTGGTGAGCGCTGCCGGTGAAACACGGTTCGCCGGCGATTCCGGCGTTGCCGCCGCTAGCTGTTCCGACATACCCGATATCGGGCTGCAGGATACTCCACGTCGCGCCGCCGTCGATCGAGATCTTGACGTTCGCGCCGTCGTAGTTGTTCTCGGTGTAGTACCACTGCCACCACGTCAGCACTGCGTTAGGCTGAGAGGTCGGCACAGTGACCGCGGGCAGGTCGAGCATCGAGTTTGAGCTCGATGAATAACTTGCCCCGAGCTTCGTCGCCCAGACGTTGACGCCTGAGTAGGCGGCATCCGGCCCGTAGGTCGGCTCGCCCCATTCCCAGTCGGGCCCGTCGACAGCGAAGCCGCCGTCATTGCCTTCGAAATCCCACGCGTAGTAGTCGACGATCTCGTAGGAGTGGTAACCCGTCACAGGACTCCTGCCCGAGTTGGGCAGAGCAGCGACATCGCGTGCCGTGATGAAGTAGTTCACCATGTCACCGAGCGACGCCGGTCCTGCGATCTGACCCTCGTACCAGTCACCGGCGACATTCGTCATCGAGACGACAGTGTTGGAGCCGCCGTTCATGTTGAACGTAAGCTGTACACTGGCCGGATCGACTCCGATATTGTCGGTGATCGTCGCGCCGATGGCCCAGGGACCGGCCGCATCGGCCGAATTGGACAGGGGCGCATGGACGATCTCAGGCGGCGTATTGTCAGCTGTCACCAGGAAGGTGTGCTGAACCGCCGGAGCGCCGTGAGGGTGATACGTAGTGTTGCCGTCAGTGTTGGCGGCGCTGATGTAATAGTTGACCGCAGTCCCGTAGCCCTGCGGCGGAATATCCGCCGAGTACTCGCCGGGAGTTCCGGTCGGTGCCATCAGCTCTGTAACAGGTCCCATCCCCACGTCATAGACGAGGTTGGTCCGCGCAGGATCGAGCGTCTCGGAATAGACCTCCGCAAGCACAGTATGTACTGCGAGAGTATCTTCCGAGTCGGGAAGCGGCGCGTGGACGATATCGGGAGCGGAGAGCCATCCAAGCGCTCTTTCAACGATCCCGCTCCTGCGTCCGGGTTCCTGGACGTAGTAAAGGTTGAACGAGAAGTATACCGAACGGTATGTCTCGGCGTTGTACTTGATGCCGGCTCCCGCATCGAGACTGATCGGAGCATACGGCATCACACCGTCCCATTCCTTCTCGTCTTTCGCGTACGCACCGGCGAGCTCATCGCGGTTCAGCGCGGTGGTGCCTTCACCGGTGTACTGGTATACCAGCTCTCCGCCCGGATTAGAGGTGGAGCGCTGTATCTCGTCGGGATAGGAACCGGAGATGACAAATGTCTCCTCGGCGCCTATCGGATCACCCGGATAACCGGTCAGTTCGTGGTACCCCGGGTTGTCCTGGACGTAGGCGGCCCTCATGAACTCATCGATCCACGATCTCGTCGTCGAGCTGTAGCCGAGATCGCGGCCCATGATCCAGAACCTGCGCTTGGCGTCCTGGGTGCCGCTTTCGAGCCAGGCAGACAGGTCGTCGCGCTGATCCGTGGTCAAGCCGCTCGACTCGTCGAGGACGATGACCTTGTAGAGCGCGAGCTGCTCCGGCTCGAGCCATCCCTGGGTGTACCTGTACCAGAAATCAGCCTCGATACCGGCTCCCGCGAACGCCTCCTGGAACATGTCGAGCGGCGTGCTCGAACTCGTTCCCTGAATTACGAGGACATCGGCAGAAGGCAGGATCGAGAACTGGTGGTACGTACCGGCCGCGGGGTCTGTCGACTCGTTGCCGGAGGTATCCTCCGCCCTGACGTACAGGTTGATCCTCGAGCCATGTGGCTGGCCGGGGATATCAGCGCCGTAGTCGTCGCCGGCAGCCGTCATCGGCACCTCGGTCCAGGCGCCTTCGTCTACGCTGTAGAAGAGCGAGACTGCAGCAACACTGCCGAGGAAATCGGTAACGGTCGTCGTGACAGGATATGGCCCGGCACTACCGAACGAACTTTCCGGAACGATCGTATTGCTGATCGTAGGCGGAACGTCGTCGATATCGGTGCTTCTGACCATAACGTCATCTACATACCATCCGGCATAGTTGACGCTTCCGTCACTGCCCATGTGGAACCTGATCATCACCTCATTGCCCGTATAGGGCGAGAGGTCAAAGAGCTCCTGCTGCCAGAACTGGTTATCGGATCCGGCGAAACAGGGCTCACCAGGTATACCGGCATTGGCCGTGCTGGCAATTCCGTCATATCCTCCGACCGGCGTTATAACGCTCCATGTAGCGCCGCCGTCTGTCGATAACTTGACGTTTCCAGCATCGTAATGGGTGTAGTCCCCCTCGAAATAGTACCAGTGATAGAAAGAGAGCATCGCGTACGGCTTGCTCGCCGCAAGCGTGATCACAGGCACGTCGAGTGTGCCGTCGGAGCTGCCGGGATAGCTGCCGTCGAGGATAGTGGCCCAGAGGTTGGAACCGCTGTTCGCTCCTCCCGGCCCGCTCGTCGGCGCGCCCCACTCCCACACTTCTCCGAAGGATATGAATCCACCGTCGTCATACTCGAAATCCCAGAGGAAGTATTCGACGATCTCGAAATCGAACGTACCATTAGCAGGAACGCGGGTAACGTTTCCGCGGTATGAGTCGTCCATCGCGAGAAGGTAATACTCGTATTCATCGCCGACCTCGGAAGGCCCGGGGACCGCTCCGTGGTAAGAGCCGTCCTCAAGTGTCTCCATGAGCTGGCGATGGAAAATTCCTCCGTTCTTCGAGAACATCAGCCATACCGATTCCACGCCTATGTTATCGGTAACATCGGCATATATGTGGTATGGCCCCTCGAGATCGTTGGTGTCGTAGTGCCTTCCGTGAACGACCATGGGCGGCTCTTCGTCCCATCCCACCTTGAAGATGTGCTTCAGGCCGGGAGCAGCTACAGGATCGGTGCTCACGTGGCCCTCGACATCGGAGGCGGTGATGTAGTAGGCGATCTCGGTATCGACCGGCTGTGCCGGTATAAATGCTTCGAACTCATCCGCTACGCCGGTCGCGGCCATCGGCACGATCACGTCACCCGCGCCGACATCGTAAATAACAGCAAACGAAGCCGGATCGAGAGTGAAGTAATCCGACGTTATAAACGCCGCGAGCTGATACGGATCCTCGATATTCTCCGTGTCGCCCAGCGGTGTGTGGACGATCTTCGGATAACCGAGCAGCCAGTCGAGGACGCGCGACATGACCATGGTCCTGTCGCCCTCGCCTGCTATCGCCTCAAAGCCGAAGGCGAAGTAGACAAGCTTGTATACGCCGTTATCGACTGTGAGTCCGGCAGTACCTGAACTCGTTATCGCGCCTGCCTCGACCTGTCCCTTGCCAAGATCGTTGTTCACGAGGGCATCAGGAAGGACCGTTTCGTCGTAAACGAAAGCAGGCATTGCGGGATAGAGTATATCCATCTCGGACGGGTAGCCCTGGTTGGACGCACCCGTGCCGCCCTGGATATCGAACGCCAGTGAGGCGCCGACAGGGCTCGTATCGACTCCAAGGCAGCCGCGCAGGCCAACATCGTCCTGTACATACACGGCATGCATGTAATCGGCGTAGAAAACGTCAGCCTTGATGTTGTAGCCGATATCCTGGCCCGAGATGAACAGCCGTCCACCCGCGTCGAGGTAGGCGGCCAGCTCGGCCTGGTCGGCGGCGCTCAGCGTAGTCTGGTAATCATTACCGGTCATCCAGACTACCGACTCGAACATCGCCATCTCCGCCGCTGTCGGCGAAACCGTCACGGTGAGGTATGACCTGCCCGCGGCGAGTATAGCTGCCTCGAACCAGGCTTCGAATCCTTCGCCGGCGTCGTCGTCGACGAGGAGGATCTGGGCGCCGTCGAGCGCTACATCGACCGTGGTCGTCGCCGCCTCGAAGATCTCCACTCCCGTGCGCATCGACACGGGATAGGGGAAGGCCGGTGAGAAGACAAGGTCGTAGGTCCCGGTTGGAAGCGTAATATCATACGCTCCCGTCATGGGATCTGTCGAACCCCATACGACCGCGTCTCCGGCGAGGCGTACCGTGATCTCGCAGGCGACCCCGTCACCAGTGCCGGCATCTGTCACCAGGCCGGCGACATTGCCCGAAGGCAGCTGGTTGAGCGTGAAGTCCTGCGAAGTCACCGCGTCCGCGACTACTGTCACAGTCGCGGCGTAAGTCTCGTATCCGAACCTCGAGACCTCCACCTGATGGTCACCGGCAACGAGCTGTATCGAGTACGCGCCGGCAACGTCTGTGAAGATCCGCTGCCCGGTATCCACGATGAGGACCTGCGCGTTATCCACGCCGCCCCCGCCCGAGCTGTAGACGGATCCCTCGATCGTGCCTACACCCGCCAGGGCCGCGGAGACTGCCTGGAACGCGTTGAGGCGTCCCCAGCCGTAGTCGTTATCCTTACCCGGATCGCCGAGATCTATCGACGTCTGGGCCAGGAGCTGCTTCATGACCTCGACGTTCATCGTCGGGTTGGCCTGGCGCATCAACGCGGCTGCTCCGGCTACATGCGGGGAGGCCATCGACGTTCCGCTCCAGTCCTGCCCGCCGCCGGTCCACTGCCAGTCCCCGCCGGGGACCGAGGAGTAGATCTTTACTCCCGGCGCCGAAATGTCGGGCTTGATCCACGTGCCTACATAGGGAGGCGTGTTCCATGTTACGGGACCACGGCTCGAGAAGCCCGCGATCACGTCCATGCTGTCTGTCGCACCGACGCCGAAGGCGCTCGGCACGTTGCCCGGGCTGCCGGTCGTTCCGGATGAAGGTCCGGAGTTTCCGATCGACATCGCGGGGAACACATCCGCCGCTACGATGTTGTCGACGGGAATGACCATGATGTCATGTGTTCCCGTTCCACCGAGCGACATGTTGATCACGTCGGCTCCGTCGTCTGTGGACGGATCGCCATCAGGATCGATGATCCACTCCATCCCTGCGACTACCTGCGTGAACGATCCGCTTCCACTGGGAATGACAAGCGCGTGCATGATCTGCGCGCCGGGCGCCACACCAATGTCCCAGCCGGAAGCGTTTCCGCCAACGCACGTACCCATGGTATGCGTGCCATGCTCATCGGAATCGTGGGGGACAGACCCGACGACCATATTGCCGTCCGAGTCGAACTCGGCCCATCCACCGGGATATGTCGGATCGGAAGGATCTGTCGTGACCATCTTGCCGGCGATGTCGGGGTGATCGACCTCGACACCGGTATCCAGACCTCCGATCACGATTCCTGTCCCGTCGAATCCGTAGGTCGACCAGACCTGCTTGGCGCCGATATGCTCGACCGAATCCCATAGCTGTGCCTGACTCGCACCTAGCATTTCTCTCGATTCACTGTCCTGCCTGGGCGGCAGTGAAAGTGTGTAATTCTCGAAGATCTCTATCACGTTGGGCATGGCTGCCAGCTCGGCAATCACATCCGGCGTCGCCTCGACAAGCATGATGTTGTCGAGCCAGAAGGTCTTCGTTTTCCTTACCTTGTTCTTGTTCGCCGGTCTCTCGAGGAAATTGCCCACGGGCAGCTGGGCCCGCCTGGCAGTATCGCGCAGTTCGCCGATATACAATCCCCTGTTACCGCCGAAGAGTCTCCTGTCCGGTGTGCCGTGAAAGCGTACTACCACTGTCACGAATTCACCGGGCGCGGTTGCCTTCAGTCTGCTTGCAATCTTCGGGTCGATCTTTGACAGGCTGTCTTCCTGCGCATCGACCTGGTTAAGTGACGGAATCAATACAAGCAGAGCCAGAAGAACCGCAGCACCGGCGAAAATCTTTTTTAATGAAGACATTTCGCGTTCCTTTCAGTGCAGCCGATCACAGGATCGGCTGACGGTCTCTTCCAGCATGTCAGTACTTTTTTCTCTTCTTCCTGATCACTTCGAAATAGGTTACCTGGTAATCCTCCGACTCGCCGAAGACGCTCTGCCCGTTCGGGCTGGCATCCTCGTCGTGGAAGGAAACAAGCGCCCTGGTCCAGAGTTTCTCCTTGAAGAACTCGATGCCACCACAATGCGAGGTGAAACTCGAGGCCTTCGGAACCCGGAAGCAGGTCAGGTACCATAGCTCGAGTTCCGCGCAATCCGTGGGAAAATATTTCTGGATGTTAACGCTTCTACCGAGCACTTTTTCATTCTTTTCCCAGTCCTCGCTGAGGTTCCAGTCGACCCAGAGAGCGAGGTTGAGATCCTGTTCGAATTCTTCCGCTGTTCTCATATTGGCACGAGGGATACGGATCCTGTATATGACAAAGATCCACCTCCTCGGGTACCAGAATTTGCCGTTGAGAAACCAGAGGCCGTCGCATTCGACGGAAGACGCTCCCAGCTGCTCGATCCCCGGTTCCCAAACCTGTATCACAGGATACGGTTCAGGGGCCGGTCCCGGCTCGTACTGGGGCCGAAAGCAGGCCAGTCCGTCGGCGAGCTGGAACTCGCCGCCGAGAAGCCACTCGTCGACCATCGCCTCGGGAGGAAGGTCCTCCTGGGCGATGCGCACAACTTTCACGTCTTTACTGATTTCCTGGGCAGTTACTGTGGAAAAACACAGCGTCAAGAACAGGAGAAGAACAAGGAAAGAGATGATCTTTCCAGACATTGTATCCCCCTATCTATTACCCCTTGCGCTTTGCGGGCCCTCAAGAATGGCGGGAGAGCACCGCATGAAATGATCGGCCGGTACCGGTCATTCACCCCCCTCGGAGCACAGCACGACAGGCCGGGGTGCGTACTGCATCCAGGTTGTTGCTTGTAAGCAGCTATTTGATGGTTTCGGACCGCTCATATAAGTCTGCAGCTGCAAGACCCCTCGGACTCACGGCCAATACGGACGCTACCCATCGCAGACTGATTTAGAAAAAAAAGGGACCGAGAGCAGTATCCCCGTGTGAAGGGAATAGAGGCAGAGACACAGATGCAGTGGCGGCTGTTCCTGGTCCTGAAATTTTCAGAGTATCGACTCTCCCAAAGAATCGCCGGAATTGTATCATCTCCCTCCTGCCAAGTCAAGAAATGCTGTGCCCCCCCGGGGGAACCGGAATTTCCTTGCAATCCCATGCTCACAGGGAGGATAATTCCCCCGTAAGCGGTTCAAATCATTTGAGAAAACATTTCAACAGGAGGTCTCGATGAGAGAGATGAGACGGGCACTGCTCGTACTGGTCCCCCTTATCGTGCTTTGTCCTGTCGTCGTGTCAGCACAGTACATGGTGCTTCACGACGTGCAGGGAAGTGCGGGGGGAACTGCGAGCGGGAGTCACAGGGTATTGTTCACCGCTGGTGAAACGCAGATCTACTACAAGACGGGGCCGGACAACACCGTTCTCCCCGGATTCTGGCAGATCGCGGGATTGTCCTCATCGGTAGAAGTCGCGATCGCGTCATTCTTCGGGGACCTGAGACACGGCACAGTCGAACTGACCTGGATCGCATCCACGACCGGGTCACTCGACGGTTTCAACATCTACAGGGGTGAAGGTGAAAGTCCCGACATCTTCGAAAAACTCAACGATGAGCCGTTTGGAACACCGGGCACAAACATCTACTCCGACGAGTCTGCGCTGCCCGGCAAAACATACACATACCAGGTCGGAGGCGTACAGGGCGACAGGGAGTTCCTTTCCTTCACCCTTACCATCAACATGCCCGAGATACCTCTGACCCTCTATCAGAACTATCCGAATCCGTTCAACCCTTCGACTTCGATCTCGTTCTACATACCCGGCCCCGAA
>RCNF010000208.1_pt1 | contig 28081 bp, 25 predicted proteins | sample 2041311 | NCBI WGS metagenome assembly RCNF01 (sample SAMN09708228, study PRJNA481090) | Marine sediment metagenome, whole genome shotgun sequencing project. | biome: marine sediment; feature: ocean; material: sediment; isolation source: Sewage treatment plant 2 marine sediment (STP2) ...
GTGAATGCCTGGTTAAAGGTCGGCGAGTCATCACTCTCAAACCACTCATAGCGAATACCTGCCATGAGGGTCAGGTCCAGACTATCGAAGAATATTTCATCCTGGAAGTACAACGTATTTTGAACGTTTGTGAACTGCGCAGCTGCGTCATCCGGGTTGTTGGTGACGCCGGCACTGCCGTAGTAAACACGGTGGGGTCGGCCCAGAACAAACTGGTCAACACCTGAAACGTCGCATGCCGTGTCTGCCCAGCGACCAGCGGCGTCGAGGCCGTCACAACTGGCAGGAGAGGGGACACCGTCGTCATTGCGATCATTAAGACCGTAGTAGTCCCACTCACCACCGTTGGCGTGCTGTACGAACTGGTTGAAGATATCAAGATTGTCGCGCTCATAGCCGGCAGACAGTACGTGGTTACCGACAAGCATTTGTGCCGCAATCTTCAGAAACTGCGATGCCGTATTCAGCTGGTTGGCTTGGCGAGAGTCATCAGCGCCGATATAAATTGTATCGCCGTCGAAAGTCTGGATCTGGTGATCACCAAAGTCTTTCGGACCAACCGTTACCTGGCTGTCATTCATCTCTGTATCGCTGTAGAACACTTCAGTTGAGAAAGCGTCGGTCCACTGCGATGCGAGCTTGACGGTGTATGTTGTTGACTCGGAGCCCTTCACATAGAAGTGATTGGCAAATTCAAACTCGTCCGGGTCGCTGTCAGAATCACGATCCTGAAAGCCATCGAAATAGTTGTAGATAAACGAAGCGTTGTGATCGTCGTTGATGTTCCAGTCAAGACGAATCATGTATTTTTCGTTTTCCTGAGAACCGTCCACAGGCTGACCACCTGGATCGTAGTTGTAGCTGTTCTTCGCGGTTTGATCAACCAGGTCGAAGGTGCCCTGATCAAGCCAGCCACGTTCATCACCGTTTCCAGAACCGTTGTAGCCCTGTGAAATAAAGCGCGGTGAATCAGCAAATTCATAGGCACCGAAAACAAACAGTCTGTCTTTGATGATTGGTCCACCAGCAGAGAGACCATAGGTCTTCGAGTCGTAAGACGGCGACTTGATGACTTCCTCTTTGATCACGGTGCCCTTCAGTCCGTCGTTAGTCATCTCGTAGAAAACCGATCCCGTCCATTCGTTGCCACCCGTGCGGGTAACCGCATTGACGTTACACGCCGAGAAGCCACCGTAGGTAACATCAAATGGCGCCAGCTCTACAGCAATTTGCTCGATAGCGTCGTAAGGGAAAGGCATGCCAGTAGCGGTTGCGTATCCGTTGTCATTCAGACCGAAGCGATCATTCTGGCTAACACCGTCGAGTGTGACGCTGTTGAAGCGTGGGTGCATACCCATGCAGTTGATCGCGAAACCGTCGTCCTCGTTATCGATATTGACGCGGGGATCAAGGCCGTAAACATCGACGATATCGCGGTTGAATGCGACTGCGGTATCGATATCAAAACTTGAGAAGACCGATGCCGGACCCGCTGCAACGTCTGCAATCTTGGCGGTCTGGCCAATTACCATGATTTCTTCCATGGCTGCGCCGGACGTCATGTTGAACGTGACGGAGTAAGTATCTGCCAGGTTAATGCTCGGTATATCGACCGACTTGGTGCCGTTAACGGTGACCTTGTACGGGCCGCCCGCAGGCAATCTTGTTGCCAGGAAAACGCCGCTGCTATTGGTTGCGTAGTCTCTTTCAACGCCATTGCGCAGATCTTCGACGACGACCGTTGCGCCACTGATGGCGTTTCCGGACTCATCATTGACCACACCGCGAATGGTGGAAGTGGTGCTTTGTGCGTTTACTGCAACAGGTACTATCAGGAGCATTGCGACCGAAATGGCCATCAATCCTGCCTGGAATACCGATGCAAGGCTTGATCGAGATATTCGATATTTCTTGTTCATGGTGGATCCCCACATGTAATAAAAGAAGCGAAAGCATAGGTCACGGTTGTGACAATCCTGTTTCGCCCGTTCGAATTTACTGGCTCGGTTAGATAGGAGAGCAAGCAGAGCCAAGGCCTGTCCTCAGGTCGGGTAATTTAGCGCAGCGAAAATGCTTACGCAATAAGGGTTTGCGGGCGATTCTGACGGGAAGCGTGAGACTTGCTCGTTAAACCGGCCGCAGCGGCTCAAGATAATCTAACGAAATCGTCACAAGCTATTGTTTTTGCGTTGATTCAATCGTCAGCACCAGTGGCCAGTGGTCTGAGACGCCGCTTTTTGCAGCGAGATCAAATTTAGCTGGTGTGCCGTCAATAGTGACCTGCGGTGCAAACTGGTTGGCGATTTGCACGGAATCAGCGCGAATATCCCATGTTGTTTTTTCACCACGGGCTGGGGAAAACAGAATCATATCCAGAAACGACCAGTCGTCGTCTCTGGCGTAATAGTACGAACCTCTGCATCCGGCACACAGGTCATGGCCTGCTACCCAACCTGGGCGCACGAATCTGTCGAGCATCTGCTGCTTGCGATCTTCGCTGCTGGTGGTGTTGAAGTCCCCTGCAGCGAAGGCGTGCTGGTCATCCGGCAGTGCGTCGCGTAGCGCGTTGAGATGCTCGTAGGCTTGATTGCGCATTTCTGTCGGCTGATACGGCGCTGGAAAATGCACCGCAAAGCCGGTCAGCAGCTCTCCGTCGGGTAGTTCGAAGGTTGCTTCCAGGATATGTCGCGTATCGCCAGCACGATCGGGGAAATCGTCAAAAGCGATGCGTCGAAGCTCGGCGGGTTTTGCTAGCGGCAGCTTCGAATAGAAGGCGACGTCGATGCCACGCAGGTCATCGCCCTCAATCAGGATGGTGGGCTGGTAACCAGCGTCGCTCAGATGTTCTGTCCTGAGTCGTTCGAGCACCGCTTTGTTTTCAACTTCCTGAAAAACAATGATATCAGCGCCACTGCCGTCGTTTATCTGGCGAATAGTGTCTGCCAGCAAAGCAAGCTTGATCTGCAGCGCCGCTTCGTTCCAGTCGAGATTCAGACAATCGTCACGCCAGCGGGCAACCGGAATTTCTTCGCATTCCGCGATGTGCTGCGCAGACTGCTTCGCAGCAATGGGCAGGTATGCCTTGTCGTCCTTGCCAGGATCGTCCCGGGTATCGAATAAATTCTCAACATTGAACGTCATAATCGTTACCGCGTGCTCCACCGGGATGCCGTTGCCTGACCCACTCTCGGTAGGCTCGGGCTGATTGGCGTCGGAGCAGGCAGCTACGACAAACAGTGCGGCGATGGCAGAAAGGTGGGAGAGAGTCTTCATAATGGTTAGCGCTTTTCGGTTGGGTTTGGATACAGTTATACGAATGACGTTTAGAGAACAGATCTAGGGTGATAGATTTATATGCAGAATTGGAGCATTTTCTTTTTCGACGGTGACGTAAATCGAATGCTTGTCTTTGCCGAATGCGACGGCCTCAGCGTTGGGGAAATTGCTTGTTATCACTGAGGTGTGCGGAGTATTCAGGGCAGAGAGCCAGTCCTCGCCTTCGCTACGTTCGAAGTAGTGAACCGCAGCATAAGTCAGGATTGCAGCGGCAAGGCCGTCGGCCGAAATATCCATTGCGGTTGGCTGCCAATACCAGTTGTTGGTTTTGGCAGCGACGCGGGCTTCGTAATCGCTGGGTTGCGGAATGCTGTCCAGCGGGCCCAGCCGCTCTGCGGTCAGCGTCTCAATGGTTTCAGGGACCAGTGGTAATGCGTAGAGCACAGCCGGTATATCGCGCTTGCTAAGCAGCAGAACACGCGCGTTTTCTACATCGACGGCGACAGACTCGACGTCCCTTGGGCCCTCCGGATAGCCAAAGTCGATCCGCCACGCCAGCGACAGGGTTGGCGTATCGTCTATCTCAAGATCAGGTTCTTCCACGATGTACAAGGTCACGGTATCGCGTCGGCTTTGATTGTCGCCCGTGTCAGCAACGAGCAGATACGGTTTTCCGTTCAGCTGAAAAGACGCCAGATCTTCCCAGTCCACATTGCGCGCATCGGGTAGTTTTATTTTGCCGCGAGTAGCACCGCTGGCATCGATCGCGTGGATGCGCGGTTTGCCACCATCATTAATGACCCAGAACAAGCCGTCCTGTTGATTAGAGTGAGCGAGGCCGCTCGCCTCATCAATGGACGAGTTTTCCAGCGCACCGGTAACCACAACAGACGGGCCTGACTGTGATACTTCCTCAGCAGAACAGCCATAGCCTGAGATGAGCAGCAGCAAAAGAAGGGGTCTATGCATATTTCGGCTTATCATCAACGAAGGTGCGATTACGTCTGATGGTAGTGGCAGAAGCGGCCTGCGGCAACGACAAAAACCGAATTGCAGCGCATTAGGACTCCCAATGCCGACGCCGACGCGGTATGGTTCCTGCTGCGCCCGCTGACCCGTTAAATGAATTGGCGCCTGCCGCTCGGCATGAGAATAACAGGTGGCCCCGGTCAGGCCTCGAAACAACGAGAGGCCACCAGGCCCAACGAACAAGCGAGAACCTATGGCAACCAAACATATGAATGCTGCGCCCGGCGATTTCGCCGAGACCGTGCTGATGCCCGGAGATCCGTTGCGGGCGAAATACATTGCTGATACCTATCTGGACAATGTTCGGCGGGTAACCGACGTGCGCAACATGTGGGGCTTTAGCGGTGAGTACAAGGAACAGCCGATTTCGATAATGGCGCACGGCATGGGTATTCCGTCAGTATCAATTTACTGCAGTGAACTCATTGATGCCTACGGTGTAAAGCGAATCATCAGGGTCGGTAGCTGCGGCACTTCTCACCCGGATGTGAAGTTGCGTGACGTGATTATTGCGATGGGCGCGTCAACCGATTCAAACGTCAATCGAATGCGCTTTGGCGGTTACGATCTTGCTGCGCTGGCGAGTTTTGATCTCGTTCGCAAGGCCGTTAACGTTGCCGTTGAGCATAAAGTCCGCCACCACGTTGGCAATATTTTCTCGGCTGATCTTTTCTACACACCGGACCCGGACATGTTCGCGACCATGGCCAAATACAATATCTTTGGCGTCGAGATGGAAGCGGCTGGAATTTTCGCTCTTGCCGCTGAGCACGACGTTGAAGCTCTCGCAATTTGTACGGTGAGCGATGACATATTGAGCGGTGCCGCCTTGTCGACCGATGAGCGTCAAACAACCTTTGACGAAATGATTCTGGTCGCACTGGAAACAGCGATTGCCAGGGACTGACTTGAAAAGGATTGACTGTAAATGAGCGTCACTGCCATCTCACCAGCACCGAAATTGCCGAATCTGAGTCGCGTCCCGCACGTTGATGAAGTCGGCGTCAACGAGCGAGTTGCGCGTTTTCAGACTCGTAGTATCAAGAAAGAGTCCAAGATTGAGGCGTTGAAGCTGATCCTGAGCATGATCGATTTAACGACGCTCGAAGGTCAGGATACGTCGGGCAAAGTGCAGCAGCTCTGCCAAAAGGCCATTCACCTGCACGATACGATGCCAGGATTGCCGCATGTCGCCGCAGTCTGTGTGTATCCGACCATGGTTAGCGTTGCCAGCGAGGCGTTGGCCGGCCATGACATCAATATCGCGTCGGTAGCGACGGCGTTTCCGAGTGGCATGTCCACCCGGGAAGTAAAGCTCGAAGATACGCGTATGGCAGTAGCGGCCGGCGCGACCGAGATCGACATGGTTATTTCGCGCGGTGCCTTCTTGCAGGGCGAATATCGCTTTGTATTTGATGAGATCGTCGCAGTTAAGGAGGCTTGTGGTGATGTTCATCTCAAGGTCATTCTTGAAACTGGCGAGCTCGGCACGCTGGATCGAGTGCGTCGGGCCAGTGTGCTCGCGATGCATGCAGGTGCAGATTTCATAAAGACGTCGACGGGTAAGATTCAGCCCGCTGCTACGATGCAGGTAACGCTTGTGATGCTGCAGGCGATCAAAGACTACTACCGTGAAACCGGACGTATGGTTGGCATGAAGCCGGCAGGTGGCATATCGACGGCGAAACTTGCAGTGCACTATCTGGTGATGCTGCACGAGACTCTCGGCAGCGCCTGGATGACGCCGGAATGGTTTCGCTTCGGCGCCAGCTCGTTGGCCAACGATGTCTTGATGCAACTTCAGAAACAGGCGACTGGCGTATACCAGTCGGCCGACTATTTTTCCAAGGACTAAGCATGGCGACCCCCGAAAACAAACTGGCATTTAACAACGGCTGGCAGTACTCACCGGCGCCAGAGAGCACCGACCACATCAAGATCAAGCGGCGTTACGAGTTGTTTATCGACGGTGATTTTGTTGCGCCTGAGAAAGGCCGCTATTTCAAAACCATCAACCCGGCGACGGAAGAGCAGCTGAGTCGCGTGGCTTCAGCGAGCCATGCTGACGTCGACAAGGCTGTGAAAGCAGCGCGCAAAGCGCAAGTCGGATGGGCGAAACTCAAGCCGGCTGATCGCGGCAAATATATTTACAGAATCGCTCGCATCATGCAGGAGCGTGCACGCGAGTTCGCCGCGATAGAGTCGCTTGATGGTGGCAAGCCAATTCGCGAGTCGCGTGATATAGATATCCCACTGGCCGCAGCACACTTTTTCTACTACGCGGGCTGGGCGGATAAGCTCGAATACGCGTTTCCGGCACGCAAGGCAAAACCCCTGGGTGTCGCGGGGCAGATCATTCCGTGGAACTTCCCGCTGTTGATGGCTGCCTGGAAGATTGCGCCGGCTTTGGCATGTGGCAATACCGTCGTGCTGAAACCTGCTGAAACGACCCCGCTAACCGCAATGAAGCTTGCCGAAGTTGTCGCTGATGCAGGGTTGCCGCCAGGTGTGGTCAATATTGTTACCGGCGCAGGCGAGACCGGTGCTGCTATCGTGAACCATCCTGGCGTAGACAAAATTGCTTTCACAGGGTCGACTGGCGTTGGACGGCTCATTCAAAAAGCACTGGCCGGCACCGATAAGAGCTACACGCTGGAGCTGGGCGGCAAGGCCGCAAACATCATTTTTGCTGATGCCGCAATCGATCAGGCCGTGGAAGGCATCGTCAATGGCATCTTCTTCAATCAGGGTCACGTCTGTTGTGCCGGTTCACGACTGTTGGTGCAGGAATCGGTGGCCGACGAGGTTGTGCAAAAACTCAAAGATCGTATGGAGACGCTGATCATTGGTGATCCAATGGACAAGAACACCGACATTGGCGCCATCAATTCCGCGCCACAGCTGGAAAAAATTCAGTCCTATCTGAAAATCGGGCAGCAAGAGGGTGGCCAGATGCACCAAAGCTCAAGCAAGGTGCCGAAGAAGGGCTATTGGTGTCCTCCGACTATTTTTACCGGTGTATCCCAGTCGAATCGCGTTGTGCAGGAAGAAATTTTTGGTCCGGTCCTGGCGATTCAAACATTTCGCACGCTGGACGAAGCGGTCTCCAAAGCCAATAACACGCCGTACGGATTGTCCGGCGGTGTCTGGACGGACAAGGGCGCCAAGATATTCAAGATGACGCAGAGCATTCGAGCTGGCGTGATCTGGGCGAACACGTTCAACAAATTCGATCCGACGTCGCCATTCGGTGGCTACAAGGAGAGCGGGGTTGGTCGAGAAGGCGGCCTGCATGGTTTGGGTGCGTACTTGAGTCTGGAGGCATAGAGATGGCGACAACAACGGCACGCTTGCCGGTCGACAAGACTTACAAGATATACATCGGCGGCAAGTTTCCGAGAACCGAGTCCGGTCGTTACTTCGCACTCGAGGACAAGAAAGGCGCACTGATTGCCAATGTTTGTCAGGGTAGTCGCAAAGACTTTCGCAATTCGGTCGTTGCTGCGCGCAAAGCGCAGGGCGGTTGGGCGAAGGCAAGCGCGTACTTGCGCGGGCAAATCCTGTATCGCATCGCTGAGATGCTGGAAGGTCGCCGCAGTCAGTTTATCGACGAGCTGGTGCTGCAGGGAGCCACTGCGAGAGCGGCGGAGAAGGAAGTCGACGCGAGCATTGACCGGCTAATCTATTACGCTGGCTGGTCGGACAAGTATCAGCAAGTGTTCAGTGCGGTGAACCCGGTGAGCTCTTCGCATTTCAATTTTTCAGTGCTCGAGCCGACCGGCGTGGTCGCAATACTGGCGCCTGAGGAAAACGGTTTGCTGGGTCTGATTTCGAATGTTGCTCCGGCAATAGTCGGCGGCAACAGCTGTATCGTCCTCGCGTCCGAGAGCATGCCGCTGAGTGCGGTCAGTTTTGCCGAAGTCCTGCACGCTTCCGACGTGCCGGCAGGCGTGGTCAATATCCTTACCGGATTCCGCGAGGAATTGAGCGGTCAGTTTGCATCGCATATGGATGTGAATGCTGTGGTCTACTGCGATGGTGGCAAGAATGTCGCCGTGGCGATTCAAGAAGCTGCGGCAGACAATATCAAGCACGTCATTCGGCGGACCAAAACCAAGTGGACGGATGCTGCTGCGCAAGACGCATACCTGATTCGCGACACGCAGGAAGTCAAAACGACCTGGCACCCGATTGGCAGTTAATTTGTCAGCAACGATGAGCTAACAGACAGCGTAGTGCCGAGTTTCATTCTGGCGCTGTCTATTCGTTGTCGAACCTCTGCGGAGGGTCCCGCAACGTCGATGTCTTCCATAGCGAGCAGAGCCGCGTCATACCAGTTCGCCCAGGTCTCGAGAATTTCACGCTCGGTCGCTGTGCTGCTACCTGCTCGAATCGCGGCGACGCCAAGTGACGTCTCTGTTCTGATTCGTTCGAGCGCTGCGTTCTGAACCTCATCGATCAGCTGTAGCGTTGCAGTCGAGTCTGCACTCGAGAGCGTAAGCGCAGTCGTTAGTGCGGTGACTGCGACATTCTTCATTTCCTCGCCCGACACCATCTCCAGTCGGTCCATATCGGTGTGATAATACTGGTCTGTGAAGTGCCACAGCAGCACGCTCGGAATGCCCGCTATGATGAACGGCACGTGATCACTGCCGCCTTCAAAAGGATTGGTTTTAACGACCCATCCATTGGTGACTGCCTGCTCCAGCGCTCTGCCCAATACCACGTCGTTCAGGTAATGTGGCATGAGATGGTCCTTACTGATCGGCGTGCCGCCCCATTCACTGAATGCCTCGTCACCGCGCGTCCAGATAGCAGACGGATCCGGCATCTTCTCAATCAGAAAAGTACCACCCGTTTTTGCCGTGTCCTGTCCAACCATGTCCATGGACAAGCCCCAGCGAATAAACTCTCTGCGTCCGGGATCCTGCACCAGGTAGCGCCGTACTGCTGAGAACTCATCCCCCCAGATCAATGTAATCGTGCGCTTTGGATCAACTTCGTCGGCTAGCGTCAGCTCGGCTGCGACTCTGGCCATTTCCAGCTGCGCCGCGACGCCGGATGCATTGTCGTTTGCTCCCGGTTCCTGCAGGTGGGCGCTGAAGACGAATCTTTCGTGCGCCAGCTCACTACCGCGGATGTCCGCGACAATGGTTCTTTCGGAAGCTGCCCGGTTCCATTGCACACGCGTCGCAACCTTGATTCTCAGCGCGCCCTCTTGCAGGAACGCGCGAAGCTGTTGCTGTGCTGCGAACGACAATTGAATGCCCCAGGACTGAGTGCCATCGTCATAGGGGATTTCGCCAAACTGCACGGCACCCGTGTTTTTTTCGGGTTGTGTGTATGCGGGCATGGTGTAAGCGAACACACCGGCTGCGCCGCGCTTGAGGACCGCTTCCTCGTAAAGCTCACTGATGTCCCGGTCCGCAAGCACGGCCTTGCCGTGAATATCGGTCGTGTCCAGTGATTCGTTGCTACCGTCGCCCAGATCGACAATCTCGACTACAACACCGCCCTCCGGGGTTGACCAGGAGTTGTTTGCGAGCATGTTTCGATTGCTCGCGAAGGACATTAGCAACTTGCCAGTGTCCTCGATCCGAATGCTGGCCCCTAACGGTTGCCAGGCCGGGAACTCCATCGGGTACTCTTCGATACGGTAGCTGAGACGGTCATCATCCGAACCATTTCTAACAAATCCGGCCGCCTCCAGATTCTCCGCAAGATAGTCGATCGATGTGTCAAAACCGACGTTGCCGGGCCAGCGAATATGCTGTTCAAGAAAAGCGACGCTGGCGAGCGCCGTGTCCGCATCGAATTCTTCGCGCACAGCCTCACCGAATCTGATCGTAAGCGGGCGATCGTCAACGGGCTTGCTGCAGGCAGACGCCAGTAATGCGGTTGCAACGACCAAGACGGGGAGTCTGATGTTCATCATCGATATCGGACCACAAGTCACGCCGTTGGTTTACTGTTTATAGTCGTCGAGCAGTCCGCGTTCGATTCTTGCGCCAACCTGCTGGATGACCCGGGTTGCACAGAATGTGCCAATTCGCGCGCATTCCTGCAGGTCCTGGCCGCTCGTCCAGCCGTACAGAAACCCTGCGGTGTAGGCATCGCCAGCGCCGGTCGAATCGAGCACTTTTTCAACCCGCGCCGCGGCCTGAGTTACCTTCACCTCACCTTGCACGATCACAGATCCCTTCTCAGAGCGGGTGATCGCGAACAAGTTCGTATAGTCACGCAATGCAAGCAGCGAAGCATCGAAATTGCTTGTTTGCAGCAATGCATTCACTTCATCTTCGTCAGCAACGACGATATCCACACCGTTGCGAATGGCAAACTCAAAGGCATCCCTGTGGCGCTCAACACAAAATGAGTCCGACAGCGACAACGCTACGGCAGTACCATTCTTGTGTGCGATCTCGATGGCTTTTTGAGTGAGCGCAGGCCCCTCCGGAAGGTCCCAGACGTAGCCTTCAAGCAGTACTGCTTTTGCCGCACCAACCGTTTCATTCGTGATGTCGGCAACCCCTAGCTCGGTACAAGAGCCGAGATAAGTCTGCATTGTCCGCTGGCCATCGGGTGTAATGAAGATATGACAGCGAGCTGTTGGCGCTCCACTATTCGCAGCTTCCAGTCGAATATCGACGCCCAGTGAGCGCATGTCGTGATTAAACACTTCACCGAACTGATCGTCCCGCACGTGTCCGATATAGGCTGATGAGCCGCCGAGATTGGCAAAGCCGGCTATGGTATTGGCAACCGAGCCGCCCGACATCTCCGTCGCCGGGCCCATCATCGCGTAAACCTCGTCGGCGCGCTGTTCGTCAATCAGGGTCATTGAGCCGGGAACGACGCCCGCCTTTTCGACGAGTTCATAATCGGTGTGGGTCAAAACATCGACAATTGCGTTGCTGATGCCGAGAAGTTGAGTGCTATCGCTCATAGTAGGTTCACACTGGCCAAAATCGTCGCATAGCCTACCATTGACATTCGGCATGTGCTCGCGAAATCGGTTCTTCCCAAATCGGTTCTAACGAAATCGTGCCCGTGTTAGCTCAGCCCAAACACTTTTTGACCAACTTCTTTTCGACAGTCTTTGGATTATTGATGATCTTGTAGAACTCTGCCGTGTATCGAAGCAGTCGCTTCCTGTTGCTCTTATCCAGGCCCGTCTGATTTTCGATCAAAGCGACGATGTCATCATGTTGCTCCTGGAAGCGCGCTATTGACGTCGGCAATAGTGCGTTGTTGATACAGCGGCCTCTGTAGATGCGCTTGGTTATGTACCGAGCTCCAAGGTTTGTGTTGGGCTTGGCGTGCGGAGCATTGACGAATCCGGTTTGATCGAAATCGTAAGGGATGGAATACAGCGTCTGACCGCGCGTACCCAGCAGCACGTAGTTGTGGCAGCAGTTATCGTCAGTGGGTCCGGCAACCGGGGAGAAGTCAGTATTGCCGATGAAGTACTGAAACAACGAACCGAGGTTTGTGTGGTCGGCGTCCAAATCGCCGATCGCGACGCTGATGATATCGAGTTCGGGTGCATCGATATGCTTAGCGAGCCGCTCTTTGTGCTCGATCAGAAACGCATAACTGCTGTTCTCCCTGTCCGGGTTCTCCGTATCTGTGTATTCAACTTGCAATAGTCGCGCCCGGAAGCTGATATCGGTGATCAGGTTGAAGACCTGATACGCAAGATACTCGGTGAGGACGGTTTGTTGATACCTCGGCGAGCCATTCTTGCAGTGCGTCACGAGCTTGACTTTGTCCTGCTTGTCAAAACGTGTGTTCTTGGTTTGAGACTTCTTGAAGTTGAGCCTTAACGGTGTGAATGAGCAGACCTTCTTATCGCGTCGATAATTACCGCGTGCGCGAATCCCGACGTAAAACTCAACAGCAGATCCATCCGACTCGGTGTAGGTGAACGTGCCGGGAACTTCCTCTTCTACAGATCTCTCATCCATGATGGATTGGATCGGCGCGTTCAACCGAACCTCAAGAATGTCCTGGTCTGCGAAAACGGGATCAACATCGCGCGTCGACTGCGCCGTGGCCGCCGACAGGCTGAAGATCGCCACGAGTGTGCTAACTGCAATTATCCGTAGATTACGCAACATCAACTCCTGATTTATGCGGCCGGGCGTGAACCAGTTAGCAGGCATCAATTAACGATAGCGATGCACTCAATTTCAACACGGGCATTCAAAGCAATGCCGCTGGCACCGACTGCGCTGCGCGCCGGCGGGTTTGGGAAAAACGTCTTGTATACCTCATTCATCGCACCCCATTCTGCCATGTCGGCCAGAAATACGGTGCACTTGACGACTCGATCCATCGATGAGCCGAAATTGTCCAGGGTGTTCGAAATGTTTTCAAGGGTCTGCCGGGTTTCGCCCTGAATGCCACCTTCAGCGAGGCTACGGGTGCCCGGAACGATGCCAAGTGCACCCGACAAATACAGCGTGTCCGCGACTCGTACTGCGCTGGAGAATGGCAGGTCCATGTCTTCGGTCCCCGGCGCTTTCAAGTATTCCGGTGTGCTGTTTTGCACTTCCATGCTGGTTGCGCAGCCAAGCAAAAGAATGGCGGGTAGCAGACAAATAAGGGTCTTCATGCGAGATTCTCCAGGGTCTAGATTTCGCCCGCTTTCGCGGCAGCGATGATGTGATCGGCGGCGCGAAATGCCAGCGCCATGATAGTCATTGTAGGTTGTCCGCGACCCGATGTAACGAAGCTGCTGCCATCGCAGATGAACAGATTCGAGATGTCATGGCTGCGGTGTTTGGCGTCGACCACTGATGAGGCCGGGTCATTGCCCATGCGGCAGGTTCCGAGCAAATGCTCACCGCCGTTTGTCGCTTGAACCGGACGCCGCCAGGACTTCTCTGCACCTGCGGCATCAAGCAGTTCCATGGCCCTGTCCTGAAGGAAAATAGCCATCGCCAAATCGTCCGGATGGTCACGATAGGTTTCTCGCAAAGCCGGCCGACCCCATTGATCGGTGTTCGTTGGGTCCAGCGTAATGTTATTGCTGTCCAGCGCGAGCGAGGTCGTGCCGGCAACGACCGACATTTGCCGCGTGAAATTATGCGCCAGTGAGTCCTTGAACTCTTTGCCCCAGCTGGGCACATCCGGCGGCATTCCAGCCATCGCGTGCAAGATCGGTGTAGCCGAGAACAAGGACCTGGCATCAATGCCACCGCCACCATAGAACCCTCGCGCCGGATCGGTTTCGTAGAAATCATGGATGATTCGCGAGACCTGCACCCCCTTATAGTCGTTCAGCGGGTGTTCGAACACACCGTTCGCTAAAGAATGCGCGTTGTGCATCAGATTGCGGCCAACGAAACCGCTTGAGTTGGCAAGCCCGTCAGGATACTTGTCGCTGGCAGACAGCAGTAACAGTCGCGCCGTTTCTGCGCCGTTGGCCGACACAATGACGGCCTTGGCCTTTTGCGACTGCTCATTGCCGTCAGCGTCGTAGTACAACACCTCTCTGGCCCGACCCTTATCGTCGGTTTCGATTCGAAATACGGCTGACTCGGCTCTGATCTCACAATGCCCACTGGCTTCCGCCAGTGGAATCATTGCGGCCAGGGTTGATGACTTCGCGCCAGCCTCGCAACCGTAGAACATGCAGTACCCACAATTCATGCAGGGCGCCCGGCCATTGTGCGCCTGCGACAAGATCGCATGTGGCTCAGCCTGAGCGTGCAAACCGAGTTTCGCGGCGCCACGCTCAAGAAGTACGCCGGACGACTGAATCGGCAGCGGCGGCATCGGAAACGGTTTGGACCGAGGGGCGTCGAACGGACCCGGCGCACCGGACACGCCGATGTCCCAGTCAACCTTGGTGTAATAAGGCTCAAGTTCTTCGTAAGTAATCGGCCAGTCTGCGAAATTCGTTCCGGAGATGGGTCCAAGCAGACTGCGCTCTTTGAAATCGGTTGGGCGAAAACGCCAGAAATTGGCGGTGAAATGGACGCTGCTGCCACCGACGGTTTGTGCGTATCGTACCGGCGGCCGGTTGAGCGCAACAGCCGTGTCACTTTCATCATGTCGAAAAGTCTGGCCGCTGACTTCGGAGCCACCGCCAAGCAATTCATGGCGAAAGACGACCGCTAGCTCGTCATGCTCAAAATCGCTTGCCTTGCGATAAGGCCCCTGCTCGAAGACGACGACATCAAAACCCGCGGTCGAAAGCTCTTTGGCGAGAATGCCGCCTGCCGAACCGGAGCCGACGATGACGAAGTCGACTTCCTTGCGCGTGTCAAACTGAACATTATTCGCCATCGTAGCTGCCCCCGTGGACTTCGGCATCGTAGTGACCGAAGGGGTATTGCCAGGCACCCTGGGCGCCTTTGAAGTTCAGCATCTCCCAGCCAACGTTGCCATTGTTGCCGCCGTACTTGCTCATCGCAAACGTACCGAAAATCGTCATTACTCGAATAAGGCTGAAGAAGCCGCTGTCTTCAACAGACCTCAAGAAGGCGTCCTGATCGGTGTCGGACAGGCTGGAAAGAGGGTCGGCGCCTGGATGTGCGGCAGACAAAGCGTCATTGAACGCTGCGAGGTCGGTCTTGACGCCCTCCAGCCGGGCATTCATTTCGGCAGCGAAAGCCTTGTCGATGAAATACACAACGCCTGCCTCGGTCGCGCCTGGCGTATCGGTAGTGGGCAGAATGCGGGCGGCGATGGCTGCCAGATCGGCTGCTTCCGACGTTGAAAAAGAAACAAATTCAGCCGCTTCCTGCTTCGCACTGCACGCTGCCTGGCTTATTGCGGCGAGTGCAGGTACGCCCAGACGAAGAAAAGAAGCGCCGGTCAAAGTGCCGGTAGATCGCAGAAACTGACGTCGGTTGAGTGTGCTACTCGCTGCCATACTGAGGGCCTTGTTATTTTTGTTGAAGCAAACCTAACATAGCAGTCAGGCTAATGCCTATGTCGCCAAAAACGCATGAAAAACAATAACGTGTAGTGAATGTGCGACATGGACGTATAATGCATCGAAGCACTATGAATCGTGAGGGAACGGATGGGACGACTGAGCACACATATCCTGGACACAGCCAGCGGCAGTCCAGCCGCTGATGTTGCTGTCCGCTTGTATAGCGTTGACGTCGAGCGACAGTTACTGAAGCAGGTGCTGAGCAATTCGGACGGTCGTACTGACCAGCCATTGCTGGAAGGCGATGCGCTGCAGAGCGGAACCTACGAACTGGAATTCGATGTCGGAGATTATTTCTCAGCCCGGGGAGCCGAGACCACCACACCGGCATTCCTGACAACGGTTGTTTTGCGTTTCTCTGTGCTCGGAAACGAGAACTACCATGTGCCGTTGCTCGTATCGCCGTGGAGCTACTCCACCTATCGGGGTAGTTGATCCCGATGTCAGAACAGATCACGTCGCCCGACACGATTCGATTCGTGCTCGACGGGGAAGTCATAGAGCTGCGTGACGTTGAGCCTACACGCACGGTTCTGCAGTTCCTGCGCGACGACTTGCGCCGTACCGGCACCAAGGAGGGCTGTGCAGAAGGCGATTGTGGCGCATGCACTGTCGTTGTTGCGGAGCTAACGCGTGCTGGCGACGACATCAACCTTCGGGCGATCAACTCCTGCATTCAGTTTCTGCCCACGCTCCACGGCAAAGAGCTCATTACGGTTGAGAGCCTGAGTCCAGCGGGCACAAGCCTGCATCCGGTACAGAAGGCGATGGTTGAACAACACGGTTCTCAGTGTGGTTTCTGTACACCGGGTTTTGTGATGAGTTTATTTGCGCTGTACAAGTCGCATGACAAACCAACACGTCGGGAAATAGACGATGCTCTGGCCGGAAACCTTTGTCGCTGCACGGGTTACAGGCCCATTATCGATGCGGCTTGTGCGATGTATGCGGAAGATGAATCCGAAAGCGACTGGCTGCGCCAGTCGCATGCCAGCCAAAATGTGCCGCTCGAGCGAGTTGAGCAATTGCGGGCGCTGGCAGCCAATGAGAGTCGCAGCTTTCGGTCAGGCGATCGAACGTTTTTTTCACCGGTCACTGTCGAAGAATTCGCTACCCTGTTGCAACGTCACCCGGATGCGACGGTTCTCGCCGGTGGCACGGATGTCGGCCTTTGGGTTACCAAGCAGCACCGTGATCTGCCTGTCATTATCTACACGGGTCGTGTTGCTGAGCTGCAGAGCCTTGAGCTGACCGACACACATATTGAGATAGCTGCGGCAGTTAGCGTGACGGATGCTATGTCCACCATCGTTGAGCATTACCCCGAACTCGATGAGTTGTTCCGGCGCTTCGCTTCACCCCCGATCAGGAACGCGGGAACATTGGGCGGGAATATTGCGAACGGGTCGCCGATTGGCGATTCAATGGCGGCATTAATGGTTGCCGGCACATCGTTGGTATTGCAAAAGGGCAGTGAGCAGCGCGAGTTGGCGCTCGATGAGTTCTACCTTGACTACATGGTGAATGCTCTCAAGCCCGGAGAGTTTGTGCGATTGATCCGAATGCCATTGCCCGTTGCTGGTGTCGAGTTGCGTAGCTACAAACTTTCGAAACGTTTTGATCAGGATATTTCGGCATTGTGTACCGCATACCGGCTGGAGCTGAGCGGTGACAAAGTCACATCGATAAGAATCGCGTGCGGAGGACTGGCGGCGACAGTGAAACGAGCGAAGCATTGCGAGGCGGCACTGCTTGGCAAGGCATGGAACAAGGAAGTCATCGATGCAGCTGCTGTCGCGTTGCAAAAGGATTTTAGTCCTCTTGATGACATGCGTGCGTCGGCGGACTATCGAATGCGCGCCTGCCAGAACCTGTTACAGCGCTTCTTTATGGAAACCACCGGCGAGTTGACTGAGTCGGTGTACACGTATGGACGCTAAAACCCGGGTCAATCACGGTGCTGCGGTTGGCCGGTCCATGCCGCACGACAGTGCGCACCTGCACGTCAGTGGCCGCGCTGCCTACACCGATGATTTGCCCGAGCCGCGTGACATGTTGCACCTGGCTGTTGGTATGAGCCGGAAAGCGCATGCGAACATCAGGTCGATTGATCTTTCTCCGGTAGAACAGGCCGCCGGCGTCGTAGCAACCTGCGTCGCGAGCGATATCGTCGGCGATAACAACTACGGCGGCTTTCTTCCTGACGATCCGATATTTTCGCCGGGGCTTGTGCAGTACGTCGGCCAACCGGTTTTCGCTGTGGCCGCTGAAACCGCAGAACAGGCGCGCGCAGCAGCGCATCTGGCCGAGGTCGGCTACGACGAGCTTGAGGCAATAATCGACCCGCTCACGGCCGTTGCAAAAGAGTCGTTTGTGCTACCGAGCGAGACGCTGCAACGGGGCGATTCGCAGCAGGCGCTCGCCAACGCGAAACATCGTCTGCAACGTCGCCTGGAGATTGGCGGGCAGGATCAGTTCTATCTCGAGGGCCACATCGCGATGGCCATACCTCAGGAGGACGGTGCCCTGTTGATTTACAGCTCAACACAGCACCCGGATGAGGTGCAGCACCTGGTCGCACACGCCACGAATCGGTCGGCGAAGGATATTGTCGTGATTTGCAGGCGCATGGGCGGAGCTTTCGGTGGCAAGGAAAGCCAGGCCGCGCTGATTGGCTGCATAGCAGCAATCGCTGCGGACAAAACAGGTCGCGCGTGCAAGCTGCGGTTGGATCGCGATGACGATATGGTGATGACCGGCAAGCGTCATGACTTCGTCGTTGACTACGATGTTGGGTTTGATGACAGCGGTCGAATCGAAGGAATCGAATTCATGTTTGCGTCACGCTGCGGGATGTCAGCGGATCTGTCCGGGCCGGTCAACGACCGAACCATGTTTCACTGCGACAACACTTATTTTCTCGAGCACATCGGCATCACCTCGCATCGGTGCAAGACAAACACGGTTTCGAATACCGCCTTTCGTGGCTTTGGCGCTCCGCAAGGCATGCTTGCGATTGAGAATGTCATTGATGACATCGCACGGCAACTCGGCAGCGATCCGCTCGACGTCCGCCGGCGCAACTTTTATGGCATCGGCGAACGTGATGTCACTCAGTACCAGCAAAAGGTCGAGGACAATATCATCGGGTCTCTGGTTGACCAGCTAGAAGCCAGCTCGGACTATCAGGCACGACGTGCAGAAATCCGTAAGTACAACGCGTCGAGCGCGGTGCTCAAGCGCGGCATCGCTCTGACGCCCGTGAAGTTTGGCATTTCTTTTACGGCCACCCACCTGAATCAGGCCGGTGCGCTGATTCATGTTTACAAAGACGGTTCTGTACACCTCAATCACGGTGGTACCGAAATGGGGCAGGGCCTGTTCATTAAAGTCGCTCAGGTGGTTGCTGACGAATTGCAAATTGATGTCAGCAGCATTCGCATCAATGCATCTGACACCAGCAAAGTACCGAATGCCTCTGCGACGGCTGCATCGAGCGGTTCGGACATCAATGGCAAAGCTGCGCAGGCAGCGGCGGCCAAAATTCGTAAGCGTCTCACCGAGTTTGCGGCTACACATTTCTCGGTTGCCGAATCTGCTATCGAGTTTGGGGGTGGCAGCGTGACCGTCGGCGAGAAGACTCTGAGCTTTGCCGAACTGGTCGAACTCGCCTGGTTCAACCGGGTTTCACTTTCAGCCACCGGATTCTACAAGACCCCAAAGATTAACTACGATCGCAGCACCTTCAGCGGCCGGCCGTTCTTTTACTACGCGTACGGCGCGGCGGTAGCGGAGGTCGTTGTTGATACCTTAACGGGAGAGCATCGTATTCTGCGTGTCGATATCCTGCATGATTGTGGTGATTCCCTGAACCCTGCGGTCGACCTCGGTCAGGTCGAAGGCGGTTTCGTGCAAGGTGCCGGATGGTTAACGACCGAAGAACTGTGGTGGGACGACGCTGGCAACCTGAAAACGCATGCACCATCGACGTACAAGATCCCGACCAGTTCGGACATGGCCATCGATTTCCGTGTACAGCTGCTGCAGAACGCGAGCAACCGGGAGGATACGATTTATCGCTCGAAGGCTGTTGGCGAGCCACCATTAATGCTTGGAATATCAGTGTTCTATGCGATTCGTGATGCGATTGCGACGGAGCAGAAGTTAGCACCCGAACTGCAGGCTCCGGCAACTCCCGAGGCTGTCCTGAAGGCCATTGAGGCAGGTCAGGCGTGAACGAGTGGGTTGACGAACTTTCGGATCTAATGGCAGCCGGCGAATCGGTTGTCGTTGTTACTGTTGCCAGTATTCGTGGCTCGGCACCCAGGGAAGTTGGCGCCAGGATGATCGTCACCGCAGAGGAGACGATTGGCACGATCGGTGGTGGCCAGCTCGAATACCAATGTGCAAGGATTGCTTTCGATATGCTCGATGGCGAGGCCGGTGTAACACAGCGTACGTTTCCGCTGGGCAGTTCTATGGCGCAGTGTTGTGGTGGAGTGGTCGATATTTTGTTCGAACCACTCGCAAATGGACTGCCTGTCTGGCTGCGTGACCTGAAGACTTTGTATGGGCAACGAACGCCTGCTGTCGTTGTCACGAGTCTGGGTGACGTTGCCTGGAAGGGCGTTGTCACGCTGGACAATGAGTTCGGCGACAACGAGATACCGCAAACCGTGCTCGATGAAGCGCGCGCATTCTTGCGTTGCGGCGGTGCAGCTTCCAGCAATGCTGATGTATTTCTGGATCCGGTGGTTAGCAGTAATTTCAATATCGCAGTGTTTGGTGCCGGCCATGTTGGCACTGCTGTTGTTGGCGCTCTGTCGAACCTTGAATGCAATATTCGCTGGATAGACAGCCGCCGTAACGTATTTCGTCAAACGCCGTTGAATGTGCGTACGATCGAAAGCACAGAGCCTGCGTTGGAAGTTGCAGCAATGCCTGCCGGCTGCTGCTATCTCATCATGACGCACAGCCATGCGATTGACTATGAGATCGTCGATCGCATCCTGCGGCGCGAAGATGCGGTCTACTGTGGCCTGATTGGTTCGGTGTCCAAACGGCGCCGCTTCGAAAAGCGTTACCGAGCAGAGGACATGCCCGCGCAAATGCTCAAGAATCTTGTTTGCCCAATCGGCGTGCCCGGTATCATCGGTAAGAAACCGGCAGAGATAGCGGTCGCGGCGGCTGCAGAAGTGTTGCAAGCCTACGATCACGCGGTGCAGGGCGCAGGCAACGTGTATCCTGATAACGTCCATAACCTTAAGAGCTGATATGGAAGCGTACATTGTTGACTGGGTAAACATACTGGCGCGCTGGTTGCATTTCATAACCGGCATCGCCTGGATTGGTTCGTCTTTCTATTTCATCTGGCTCGATAATCATCTTGAGGCGCCGCGCGCCAGTGCGGATTCCGACAAGGGTGTCGGCGGCGAACTGTGGTCGGTTCACGGTGGCGGTTTCTATCACGCCCAGAAGTACGTCGTGGCACCGAAAGTTCTTCCCGAGAACCTGCACTGGTTCAAGTGGGAGGCATACACCACCTGGATGTCCGGCATGTTCCTGCTGGCACTGGTGTACTGGTACGGTGCCGAGGTCTATCTGATCGACCCGACGGTTGCCGAGCTATCGGCGCCAGTCGCTATTGGCATTGCTGCCGCATTCATTGCGGGTGGCTGGTTCGTCTATGATCTCTTGTGTCGCTCACCGCTGGGCCGCAATGACCGTTGGCTGGGCCTCGTTCTGTTTGCATTGATTTGTTTGTTGTCGTGGAGTTTGTGCCAGATATTCGGCGGGCGTGGTGCTTACATACACTTTGGCGCCGTGCTGGGTACGATCATGGTGGCCAACGTGTTCTTCGTCATCATTCCGGGACAGAAAAAGATGCTGGCCGCCGCCGAGAGGGGCGAGAGTCCTGATCCGATCCATGGGATTCGGGGCAAGCAACGATCGGTGCACAATACGTTCTTCACCCTGCCCGTGTTGTTCGTCATGACGAGCAACCATTACGCGATGACGTACAGCCACGAGTACAACTGGCTGATTTTAATTGGGATCTCGTTGGCTGGTGCACTTGTTCGTGTGTACTTTGTTGCGCGCCACAAAGGCAGCGCTTCGTTGCTGCCGGTGATTGCAGCGTTGGCGATTCTGCTGGCAGTTGGCGTGCTGATGGCGCCAAAGACCAACGCGCAGGTAAGTACTGCAAGCGTGAGTTTCGATGAAGTTCGCATGGTCGTGCATCATCGCTGCACGACCTGTCATTCCGGGCAACCAACGCACCCGGCGTTTCCAGCTGCACCCGGCGGTGTTGTGCTCGATACCGACGCGCAGATCGTTGCTGAGGCAAGTCGTATTCATCAACAAACGGTCGTTACTCGTGTGATGCCGATAGGCAACCTGACTGGCATTAGCGAAGATGAACGACTGATTATCGATCGCTGGTATGGCGCGGGCGCGGAGCTGTAGATATGACGACGTCCTACCCCAGAGACCTGCGCGGCTATGGTCAGCATCCACCCGAGGCCGATTGGCCGCAAGGCGCCAGAATCGCGGTTCAATTCGTCATTAACTACGAAGAAGGTGCCGAGAACTGTGTTCTGCACGGCGATTCGGCGTCGGAGGCGTTTCTCTCCGAAATTGTTGGTGCCCAGGCGATCGAGGCACAACGTCACATGAACATGGAGTCCATGTACGAGTATGGCTCACGCGCCGGCTTCTGGCGCTTGCATCGAATGTTCACCGAGCGCGATATGCCCGTAACGGTATTCGGTGTTGCGATGGCGCTGGAGAGGAATCCCGACGTGGTAGCGGCGATGCAGTCCGCCGGCTGGGAAATTGCCAGTCACGGTTATCGCTGGATCGACTATCAATTCGTCGATGAAGAGACTGAGCGATCACATCTTCAAAAGGCTATCGAAATTCACGAGCGCGTGACCGGTGAACGACCGCGTGGTTGGTATCTCGGGCGCTGTAGCCCGCAAAGTCATCGTCTTGTTGCCGAAGAAGGTGGCTTCGAGTACAACGCCGATTGTTATTCGGATGATTTACCCTATTGGGAGCATGCCTTCGACACACCGCAGTTAATGCTGCCGTACACGCTGGATGCAAACGATATGAGATTTGCAACAGCACAGGGGTTTAACTCGGGCCAGCAGTTTTTTGACTACCTGAAGGACTCATTCGATGTGTTACACGCAGAGGGTTCACGCATGATGTCGATCGGTTTGCATTGTCGCCTCGCTGGTCGGCCTGGCAGGGCGGCAGCAGTGGCGAGATTTCTCGATTACATCGCAGCGAATGACGATGTATGGATCACCCGACGAATTGACATTGCGCAGCACTGGCGCGAAAGGCACCCGGCAGCATGACTTCATCTGACGCAGAACTGGACTTCGTGAATTGTTACGCGGGAATTTACGAAAACTCGAGATGGGTTGCTGAAAAGGCAGCCCCGTACGCAACAGGCCTTGACGATTTGTCGCGCGTTGCAGAGATCATGGCGGACTGCGTTGATAACGCCTCCGCTGAGCGACAGCTTGAACTGATTCGCGCCCATCCGGATTTGGCGGGCCGGGCGCAGGTCGCCGGCGAGCTAACAGAAGAATCAACCGAAGAGCAGGCGAGCGCCGGTATTGACCAGTGCTCCGCAGAGCAGTTCGAGCAGTTCCAGTCACTCAATACCGCGTATCACAAGAAATTCAGTTTTCCGTTTGTTATGGCGGTTCGTGACAGCAGTCGGGAGACCATTCTTGCCGAATTTGAGCGGCGCCTCTGCAATGATTATATTGACGAATTCGAAACCGCGCTGACAGAAATTCACAAGATCGCACAGCTGCGTCTGCAAGCGGCCCACTAGTGGCGACTTCGGAGAATCCGTTTCACCAGTGGATACAGCTTGAGCAACCGCGTCTCGGCACGCGCGTAGTTTTTGCCAGCGATGAGTTTTTCGCCGCGAAAGAGCGCCTGATCGATCCTGCAAACCCGGTTTTCATCGACGAAAAATATGATGACCATGGTAAGTGGATGGATGGTTGGGAGAGTCGTCGCAAACGCATACCCGGTCATGACCACTGCGTTATTCAGCTAGGGATTCCCGGCGTAATTCATGGTTTTGATATTGATACAAGCCACTTTACCGGCAACTTTCCACCGCATGCGTCAATAGAAGTCTGCAACAGCGAGCTTGAGTGTCCGGACGACGGCTGGACGGAGTTGCTTCCAAAGACGGAGTTGCAGGGCGATTCGCATCAATTCTTAGCGGTCGAGAGCGGGGAGATATGGACGCATCTTCGCCTGCATATATACCCGGATGGCGGCATCGCACGACTGCGCATCTACGGCGAAGTTCGACCCGACGCACCGCAAGCAAATGAGACTCTGGACCTGTTTGCTCTCGAAAATGGCGGGCGCGCGATTGCCTGCAGTGATGAGCACTATGGCAGCATGCACAATCTCAACATTGCTGGTCGTGGTGTCAACATGGGCGATGGCTGGGAAACCGCAAGAAGGCGTGGGCCCGGCAACGACTGGGTCATCGTCGCACTGGGCAGGGTCGGAGCTATCGATAGTGTTGAAGTCGATACCGCACATTTCAAAGGCAACTATCCCGACCGTGTTGTGCTGGAGGCTGCAACAGTCGAGGCAGGCGCCGATCCAGCCGCCACGGTAACGAACTGGCAAACCCTGTTGCCCGAGCAGAAGCTCGAAATGGACAAACAGCATCTCTTTACAAAAGAACTGCTGGCGGTTGGTGCCGTCAGCCATGTGCGCATGTCGATCTACCCCGACGGCGGGGTTAGTCGCCTGCGTTTACACGGTCATATTGGACAAGGCTGAATGATTACACTCAAACCACTGCCGCTAACCAGCGAGCGATTTGCGCCCTATGGCGATGTTGTTGGCGCTTCGGCCGAACAGACTGATGCCATGAATGCGGACCGCTTCGAGCGCTTTGATGATCTATGCGGCATCGATATCGCCGCGGGTGGTCACGTCGCTGTCAGTATCGCACGCTGCCGGGTCGCAACTTCATTGCCGTATCGAATCGATATGGTCGAGCGCCACCCCCTGGGCAGTCAGGCGTTCGTGCCGCTAAGCCCATGTCGAATGATGGTGGTGGTTGCACCTCCCGGAGAAAGTGTCGAGGCCGGAGATTTTCGTGCATTCGTCAGCAACGGCCGGCAGGGGATTAACTATCGTCTCGGTACCTGGCACATGCCTTTGATCGCGTTCGATGCAGGTCAGCAATTCCTGATCATTGACCGTGGCGGCAATGAGCCCAATTGCGATATGCATGACCTCGATGAGCCAATTACGCTGGTGGATGACTAATCGTCATGCAGCAGGCTTTTCGCGCAAATATTCTACACTGCCTGGGTGACCCTGGTGAACATGCGGCACCCTCTGCGGTTGAGCATTTTGCGGACGGCGTATTATTGCTTGAGGACGGTTTCGTTGCCGAAGTTGGCGCAGCGGAGAACTTGCTGCCGAAACTGGCGGCTGACACGGTCGTTGAGGACTACCGCGACAAGATTATCGTCCCGGGATTCATCGATTGCCATGTCCATTTCTCACAGCTTGAGATTATTGCGTCCTATGGCGAGCAACTGCTCGACTGGCTGAATCGCTACGCTTATCCCGAAGAGACGCGTTTTGCGGACCCGGACTATGCGCAAGCGATCGCGGCTACGTTCGTTGACGAGTTGTTGCGCAATGGTACGACCTCTGCCCTGGTATTCGCGACGGTGCATCCTCAGTCGGTCGATGCCATTTTCGAGGCGGCGTCGGCAAAGAACATGCGCCTGATCGCCGGCAAGGTCCTGATGGACAGTAATTGCCCCGCCGATCTCAGGGATACGCCTGAGAGCGGCTATCAGGATAGCAAGCAACTCATCGAGCGCTGGCACGGCCGGGATCGGCTTGGCTATGCGATTACGCCCAGATTCGCATTGACCTCAAGCGAAGCGCAGCTTGAGGCTGCCGGCATGCTCGCCGAGGAGTTTCCTGACACCTGGGTGCATACTCATCTCGCCGAGAACACCGACGAAGTGGCTGCCATTGCAACGCAATTTCCCTGGAGCAAGAGCTACCTGGATGTGTACGATCATTTCAATCTGCTGCGTGAACGATCAGTATTTGCACACTGCCTGTATCTCAGCGATGAGGATCGTGGCCTGATGGCAGACAAGGGTGGCGCGGCGGCGTTCTGCCCGACCTCAAATCTCTTTCTCGGCAGTGGCTTGTTTGATTTGCGCGCAATGCAGGCGGCCAATATTCGTGTCGGTCTGGCAACCGACGTTGGCGGTGGTACGAGTCTGTCGCTGCTCAAGACGATGAGTGAGGCCTACAAGGTCCTGCATCTTAATGGCCAGACATTGCCTGCGAGCCGTGCTTTGTATCTCGCGACGCTGGGCGCGGCGGAATCTCTGTACCTCGATGATTCGATCGGCAACTTCGCAGCCGGCAAGGAAGCCGATTTTGTTGTGCTGGACCCTGCTGGCTCGAGTGTAACGAAGCGCCGCACTGATGCGGCGACGTCAATGGAGGAAACGTTGTTTGCCACGATCATGTTGGGTGATGAACGCAACGTCGCGGCGACGTATCTGCAGGGCAAGCGGGCGTTCTAGCCTATTTCCTGGATTTAGAATCCTTCTGGACCAGAATCCCTCTCGACTAGAATCTCGCGGAGGCTTCGATCAGGGGTTCCAGGCGATCGATTATTGCATTCAACTCCGGCCGGTTTTTGCGCAATTCGTCGATGGACAGTCCGGTGAGTTCGTAGGGCAGAACCAGCCAGTCTTTGGTTTCGTGGACAAAGAAATCGGGAGTTCGCAGCGTCCTGTCTGAAGGCCGGTACCAAACGGTCGCAACTTTGATGTCGGTCGGCATATTGCGCCGCAACTTATACGCAAGCTGATCGATGACCGCTTTCACACTCGATCCCGTGCTGTAAACATCGTCCACGATCAATAACGAATGATGTGAGCAAAGGTTTTCCAGCAGATACTGCATACCGTGCACGCGAATTTGATCAGCTTTACTGACCATTTCAGTGTAACTCGGCGCACCCTTGTAGGAGGTGCGGATCGCGATATGGTCTGTTTTGACACCGAAGAAATCGAGACCTTCCTGTACCGCGATGCCGACGGCACTGCCGCCGCGCCATAAGCCCACCAGAAAATCCGGCTGAATTCCCGCCTCGCCGATGTTTGCGGCCAATTGAAACGAGTCACGCAGGAGATCATTTGCGGCGATGTATTTCGTGGTCATTGCATATCCCGGGTTGTGGTGCGGTAGAATCCGAAGCCGACATTATAACGACAGCCCAAAGTCCGCATACAAGAGAATAATAATGGACAAGACCGTACTTTCCGCTCAGGACCTGCTCGAAGATTCGTTTGAACTGGGGCTTCAGGTGCTCGAGAGCGGCTTTAAACCGACGATGATCATCGCAATCTGGCGCGGTGGCACGCCCGTGGGTATGGCGGTGCAGGAAATTCTTCACTATTGCGGTGTTGAGTCGGATCACATCGCGATTCGAACGTCATCGTACAGCGGGGTCGATCAACGTGGCTCAGTGGCGGTTCATGGGCTGAATTACATCGTAAAGAAAGTGTGCCACGACGACCGGGTATTGATAGTCGATGACGTATTCGATACCGGCAACACCATTGTTGCGGTTATCGCAGAACTGACGAAACGCTCGCGCGATAACACACCGGAGGACATACGTGTCGCGGTGCCATGGTTCAAGCCGTCGCGCAATAAGACCGATATCGTGCCGGACTACTTTCTTCGTGAAACAGCCGAGTGGCTGGTTTTCCCACACGAACTTGATGCGTTGACGCCCGAAGAGTTGCGCGCACGGCGCCCGGACATAGCGCGCATTGTGCAGGGCGTAAAGATTCCAGCGGCGAACAGTTAGTCAGACCCGGCCACCATGCAGAGAATATGTGTTTACTGCGGCTCGAATTCGGGGGTACGTACAGATTACGCTGCCGCCGCCGTTGAGTTGGCAGATGTCCTCGTGAGGCACGACTACGAACTGGTGTACGGCGGATCCTCAACCGGAATCATGGGCGTTATAGCCGATGCCGTGCTGCAGCGTGGTGGCAAGGTGCACGGCGTCATGCCGAAGTTTCTGGCGGCGAAAGAAATAGCCCACACAGGTCTGACCGAACTGCACGTTGTGGCTTCCATGCACGATCGAAAATCGATGATGGCTGCACTGTCCGACGGCTTTATCGCGATGCCGGGTGGTTTCGGCACGCTTGAGGAAATCGTCGAGATTCTGACCTGGGGACAGCTGAAGTTTCACAACAAGCCCTGCGGCCTGTTGAATGTCCGCGGGTACTTTGATCGTCTACTGGCCTATTTAGACCACGCACAGGAGGAAGGATTCCTGCGCGAGGAAAACCGGCAGATGGTGTTGTGCGATGGCGATGCCGCAGCGCTGCTGCAAAAGTTTGAGCAGTATTCAGCGCCGAGTGTTGAGAAGTGGACGCAATAGATCGGCAGGCTTAAAAAAGGTTGCGCAGTGCTCCTTTGGCCGGCGTGCGCAGATTTTGTGCGAACAGTGAATATTGCATGCCGAGACGACGACCCTTCAGTTCCTCGCCCACACAGATTCTCAGCGGCACTGGAAAGACCTCAACCGGTTCGCCCGCCGGGACGTCGCCTGATTTTGCAGATAGATGTAGCCTGGACCTTCAATGGAGGCATTCGCCACGGCGAGAGCGTCGCGGAGGGACTCCTGAAGGCCCGCCCGGCCGTAAGGCTGGCGGCGAAACAACGCACCGGACGACGGCGTGGTAGAACGGACAATTC
>RCNF010000209.1_pt1 | contig 28043 bp, 27 predicted proteins | sample 2041311 | NCBI WGS metagenome assembly RCNF01 (sample SAMN09708228, study PRJNA481090) | Marine sediment metagenome, whole genome shotgun sequencing project. | biome: marine sediment; feature: ocean; material: sediment; isolation source: Sewage treatment plant 2 marine sediment (STP2) ...
GTCGCCTTCGGTGACCATGTGCGACAGGTTGACCGAACCGAGATTGCACGATTCGTACGGAAGAAGCGGCTGCTCCCCGCAGGGATTCGTGCTCTCGATCTTTCCCGCGTTCGGTGTGGGATTGGCCTCATTGAGCCTGTCTATGAATACGATCCCCGGCTCACCGTTCTTCCAGGCGAGCTCGACGATCATCTGGTATACCTTCTTCGCCGAGATCTTGTCGACGACATCTCCGCCGTGCGGGTTGATCAGTTCATAGTCACGGTCCTTCTTGACCGATTCCATGAACTCCTCCGTGATGGCGACCGAGATATTGAAGTTGTTGAGCTTCTTGTTGTCCTTCTTCGCCGTTATGAAATCGAGGATGTCGGGGTGATCGACCCTGAGGATCGCCATGTTGGCGCCCCGTCTCGTACCGCCCTGCTTTACCGTTTCGGTGGCGGCGTCAAATACCGTCATGAACGAGATCGGTCCGCTCGATATCCCCTTGGTCGTCTTGACCCTGTCGTTCCTGGGACGGATGCGCGAGAAGGAGAATCCGGTGCCCCCTCCACTCTTGTGGATCAGGGCGGTGTTCTTGATCGTCTCGAAGATAGATTCCATCGAGTCTTCTATCGGAAGGACGAAGCATGCGGAGAGCTGCTGGAGCTCGCCGCCGGCGTTCATCAATGTAGGCGAGTTGGGCAGAAAATCGAGGGTCGCCATCATATTGTAGAAGATCTCTTCCCATCCGAGGCGGTTCGTGTTGTCGCCGTATCGGTTTTCGGCCGAGGCAATATTCGCCGCGACCCGCTGGAAGAGTTCCTCCGGCGTCTCGGTCAGATTTCCGTTTACATCCTTGCGCAGATACCTTCTCTCAAGCACTCTGAGAGCGTTGTTGGAGATCCTTGGTTCGAGACGAGCCGAAGACATGCTAACCCCCTGTATAATAATAATTTACCTATGTTGAAGCAACTTTGCCCTTTTTGTGCCCCTCATGCCATATCTTGGGGCAAGTGCAAATATCGCATACTACATTTTGGGCGTCAACAGGTTTTTCCCTGCTCAGGTTATTATCTGTATTTTGTGGATAACCCTTTATATCTTTTTATTTATAAGGGTGTTACGTGTGTCTTAACGTTGAATAATGATGAATATAATCGTTCGACGGTTGTTAATTTTGTGCTATTATCCACCGGGCTGCAGCACATAGACGAGGTGGAATCGATGATGACCAGGAAGATCGATATGAGTATGAACCGGACCATTTTTACGATCATGGCTCTTTTCGCGATGGTGCTTGTCCCTTGCGCCGCACATTCGCAGATATTCGGACAGTACACGACAGCTGCTATCTCCCCTCTCGGCGAGGGAGCGGCTTTCGTCTCAGGTGGGGACAGCAGGCTGCGGACAGGTATCGCCACGAGGTTTCTCATCACAGGGCGGAGCGATCTCGGCCTGCAGCTCGGTTATGCCAGGACCGAGGAGGTAGACAACTACGGGCTCGGAGCGGACTACAAGTTCTACATAATAAACGAGGACCCTACCACTCCGCTCGACCTCTCGGCGGACATATCTCTCGGGTGGCTCGGCGGCTCCGGCTACAACAGGGGGCTCGTCACCGCGGCGTTCATGATCAGCGGTATGATCGATCCCGAAATGAAGATCAGGTTCGAGCCGTATGGATCGGTCGGGTTCATCGGACAGTACTTCTTCACGAAAGGGAGCTGCGAGGAAAAACATCCCGGCGAATGGCCCTGCGAGGATGACGACTGGTCGGCAGACTCAGCGCTCCTTCTCAGGGGTGGAACGAAGATCTGGTTTACCGATGAATACCATCTCTACGTGGAACTCGATTATGACGGCAAGGCTGCTCTGGGTGTCGCGATAAATGTAGTATTCTAGACGGGAGTCATCTGACAACGGGGATTCAGCCGGCCTTCTTGATGACGACCGCGGTAATGTTATCCTCGCCGCCATATCTCATCGCTGCCGCGACAAGTTTCTTGCAGGCTTCTTCCGGATCGTAACGCACTACTATCGATCCGATCTCATCTTCAGGCACCATCGAAAACAATCCGTCGGAGCAGAGCAGTATCTTGTCGCCAGCCTTGAACGGTATCTTCTCATGGATATCCGGAGCTACTTCATCCCTCAGTCCGACAGCGCGCGTCAGGACGTTCCGGCGGGGATGCTTGATCGCCTCTTCCTTGTTGATCAATCCCTGCTTGACCATCTCGCCGACAAGGCTGTGGTCATCTGTCAGCTGCTCGATCTTTCCGTCCCGGATAAGGTAGGCCCTGGAATCGCCGGCGTGTGCGATGTTGTAATAATCGGGGAAGAGAGCGATCGAGGTACAGGTCGTACCCGCGGTTCCTTTCCTTCCATTGCCGACATGATGGAAGACTCGCTTGTTCGCCTCTCTGAAGGCGATGTCGAGTGTCTCCTTCGCGTCATTCTTCTTTTCCGAATCGGAATAGTAGATGTCACCCATGACCTCGACGACCATCCGGCTCGCTTCCTCGCCGGAGAAGTGCCCGCCCATTCCGTCAGTGACAACTACAAGGACACCCCTTGATTCACACAGCTCATCTGTCTCGGGATCGAACACCCCGTAGTAATCCTCGTTCCTCTCCCTCACCGCGCCGCGATCGCTTGCCGCCGAGATGGTGAAGGGCCAGTTGCTGCTTTCATCTATCATTCAGTCATTCCGATCGTTTTTTTTCGTTCTGTCTCAGATCGAAGGCCAGGTCTCGGGCAGTGCCAGTTTCATGACCTTCGTCGATGCTATCTCGATACCGGTGACATCCTGAGAGGACCGAATCTTTTCCGGTATCCTGTCAGATGCCGCCGGTTCGAACCCGAATCTCTCGAAATACCCTGCGGACCCGTGGGTAGCGAAAAGCCAGACGCTGCGGCACCTGCCCGAAGCATATGCCAGCACCTTGCTTACAAGCGCGGTACCTTTACCCTCGCCCCTCTCCGGCTCCTTTACCGCTACGAAGTGCAAGAGGCATTCCGTTTTAAACTCCCGCATGCCCGTTATACCGGCCAGGGTCGAATCTGAATCGAATATACCGTAAAGGTCGCATCCAGGCGAGTACCTGTTTTCGAGACCCTCCGACCTGAGAAGGTCAGCGATCTCCATCTCGATTTTCGGGTTCAGTTCAGTTATCCTGAAGATCTGTCCGCTCATGTTCTCCGCTCATCCCCGCCTGAAAAGCCGCGGCCGCTCTGCCGGGGAGGCTTGTATGATCGTCCGCCTGATGCTACAGTACCGCGAGAGATTAATATCTGATGATATGAAGGTCAAGCCCTGATATCGGGCTCCCGGAAGGAGAACGGTTTGAACAGCAGTGCCGAGGCGTTCAGAAGGATCATCGATGGCGCGGCGGCGGTCATATTTGACTTTGACAATGTGATCGTCGACTCCGAGCCTTTTCACTACAAGGCGTATTCCGAGGTGTTCGCCGGCAAGGGCCATACGATCGACCGGGATGAGTACTGGGTGGAATGGACATCGAAGGGCGGAGGCGCGGAGGGTGAGATAAACAGGTACGGATTGAATCTCGATCCGATGGATATCCGCGGAGAAAAGGATCCGGTCTATTCGTCGTACTGCTCAAACGGCGAGATCCCCCTCTTCCCTGACGCGGTGAGAATAGTAGAACTGTTCAGGAGTTCCGGGATCAGGACATCGATCGCTTCCGGTTCCTACAGCCATGACGTCAATGCGCTTCTTGCGGCGCACGGGATCGGAGATCTCTTCGAGACTGTAGTCGGAAAGGACGACTCGGGAAAGATCAAGCCTTTCCCGGAACCGTACCTTCTCGCTGCCGAGAGACTGGGCCTCGAACCGAAAAAGTGCTTCGCTATAGAGGATGCCGAAAAGGGTGTGATAAGCGCTCACGAGGCGGGAATGAAGGTCATCGTAGTCGAGACGGAGGTCACGGCCGGGGTACCGATCGCCGGAGCGGACCTCCACCTTTCAGGTCTCGGCGAATTGTACAGGGTGATGATCGATTCAGGGATGAGTCGATAGTATAAAAAAATGACGGTCGAGGAGGACTTCGACCGTCTGGTCATATGCGAAATGCGGATTTCCTGAAGCAGTATTCTGCTTATCTCATCTTCTTCTTTATTGAGCCCCAGCTCGATTCCTCGACCGCGATGAACCCGTGCGTGAAGGTCGTATCGGTCGCGGCGCACTCGACGAACGAATCGTCGATGATCTGTCCGGAAAGATCCTTTGTCAGCGAGAAAGCCTTGTAATAAACGATCGCTCCCTGCTCGGCGTTTGTGTCATAGAAGTACTGATGCTGTCCCCACGAACCGGGCATCTCGACTACGAGGCGTCCGTCACCGTAGCCTGTCGGATAATGGTCCATCCTCGCCCTTATCACTGTCCAGTTCCCCTCACTCGCGACCCAGGTCAGCTTGACTGCGAGTCCGTATCCCGCTTCTGCCTCGAGTTCTTCGACGGCCATGTTGGGTTCCTCGCAGATCGGTTCCTGGCAGGTATAGAGAAAACCGGATCCTACGTAACCACCGTGTGTCGGAGAGAACATGAGGTGCTCGTTGAAGATATGATCGGTAGCGTACATCCTCTGAGTGTGATTGTTCGGAGCAAGGTTTACCCAGGTCAGCTCGGAATCCTCGGCGGGCTTAATCAGGACATAACCGATGAAGCCGGGGCCGCACATCGGCTGGCAGGTCTCGAGCTTGAGGTTGTATATGAATATCTCTTTTTGGGACCAGCCTGATTCGTGGTGTACGCTGATACAGCTGGCTGGCGTAAATCCAACGATTGAATCGTTCGACTCCACGCCGAACTCGAGGTAGGTCACGCCTTCATGGACATTGTAGAACCAGAGCGGAACCTCGATTATATCCTCACCCGGCATCCTGCCCCTGCTGCAGATCACATCGGTGGGAAGATCCTCGGCGCTGCCGAAATGGACGGCTATCCGGACAAGATAGTCAAACTCGAAATATCCCGGGGCAAGCATAAGCGAGCCGAAGCACTGGGCGTTCGCCCCCCCGGTAGGAATAATCATTACAGCCGCCAGTATAAGAACGGACAAGAAGAGTAGGGGCTTCCTGCACATATAGCTGTAGCTCCTCCGTAGAAGTATGCCCCATCACAAACCAATATTTATAAAACGCACTCCAACACCTCAAATTATCGCATATATCTGTATAAAAGTCAAGAATGTACATATAACAGGACATTAGCTTTCTTTTCGTAAGGTTTTTTAACGTCGGGTGACGAAAATGGAAGTAGTGCCGGCTGAATCTTCGGGAATCGCTGAACTATCCTGCTTTCAGGTACTTATATGCCTCTATTCCTCTTTTTTGCTGTCACGGAGACGTCTCCAGTACTCGAGCCGCTTGATCATCTCCCTTTCGAATCCGCGCTCGACAGGCTCGTAATACCTCCTGTCGGCGATCTCGGCCGGAAAATACTCCTGCGCGACTACCGCCTCGGGGTCCTCGTGTGGGTAGATGTACCCATCGCTATAGCCCAGATCTTTCATCAGCCGGGTCGGCGCGTTCCTGATCCAGAGCGGAACGGGCAGGGGGCCGTGCTCCTCGACATCCTTCGCCGCTGCGAGGTATGCCCTCTCCATCGCGTTACTCTTGGGAGCTAGAGCGAGGTATGTCACTGCCTGCGCAAGGGCGAGTTTCCCCTCGGGCATACCAATGAACCTCACCGCCTCCATCGCTCCGAGTGTTACCTGGAGAGCCTGGGGATCCGCGTTGCCGACATCCTCCGAGGCGAACCTGACCAGGCGCCGAACGATATAGAGCGGATCCTCTCCCGCCTCGAGCATCCGGGCGAGCCAGTAGAGCCCCGCGTCGGGGTCGCCTCCCCGCAGGCACTTGTGAAGGGCCGATATGATATTGAAGTGTTCCTCGCCCTTCTTGTCGTAGAGGATGCTCCTCTTCTGTACCGACTCCTCTACAGATTCTCGTGTCAGGGTCAAGGGACCAGAGCCGGGAAACGATGCTATAGACATCTCGAGGGCGTTGAGCGCCGTCCTCGCATCGCCGTTCGACAGGTGCGCGAGATAGCCGAGGACCTCGCCGTCGGCCTCGATCTTTCTGCTCCCCAGTCCACGCTCCCTGTCCTCGATCGCCGTGCGGAGTATCCCCGCGATCTCATCCTCGCCGAGTGATTTCAGAACGAAGACCCTGCACCTCGACAGCAGGGGCGATATCACCTCGAAGCTCGGATTCTCCGTAGTGGCGCCGATAAGGATGATCGTGCCTTTCTCTAAATGTGGAAGGAAGGCATCCTGCTGTGCCTTGTTGAACCTGTGTATCTCATCGACGAAGAGGATCGTCCTTCGGCTGTTGTAACCGAGCCTCTGCCCCGCCTCTCCCACTATCCTGCGTACGTCGGCTATCCCCGAGGTCACCGCTGAGAAGAAGACGAAATCCGCGTCTACCTTCTCGGCTATTATATGTGCAAGTGTAGTCTTGCCGCAGCCGGGCGGCCCCCAGAATATCAGCGAGGACTCGAGAGTGCCCTGATCGAGCATCCTCCTGAGGATCTTCCCTTCACCCACAACATCGCTCTGGCCAAAGAACTCATCGAGGGTCCTCGGCCTCATCCGTTCGGCGAGCGGGGAAGGGGTATCTGCTGAAAAGAGATCGTCCATCGGAGTATCCGGTCCCGGGATCAGGTGTAGTCAGGTTCCTTGTCGAAGAAATGCTCGGTGCGAAGGAATCTCAGCGTGCCGCTCTTGCTTCGCAGTACGAGGCTGTTGGTCACCGCGCCTCCGGGTCGGAAGTTCACGCCTTCGAGGAAGGGGCTTCTCGATACACCGGTCACCGCGAACATTAAATTGCTTCCACCGGCGAGATCATTGATGCCGAAGACGCGATCATAGTCATCGTCGTCATCCGCAGGGCCGTCCTCCTCCCTGACCAGCTCTCCCTGGAACCCGCCGCCGAGGCAGGCAAGAGCCGCTGCGGTCAGGATGCCCTGCCGGGTGTCGCCCGTTCCAATCGCTACATCTATACCGGTATCCGGCAGCGCCGCGGCAAATGCAGCAGCAAGGTCGCCGTCGCGCACGAGCTCGATCCGGGCGCCGGTCCTTCTTACTTCATCTATCAGATCGTCGTGCCTCTCCCTCTTGAGGATGGCCACGGTCAGATCCTCTACATATACACGTTTTGCTTCAGCGACACTTACCAGTTGATCGAAGACTGATTTTCCCAGGTCTATACAGTGAGCCGCGTCACTGCCCACTGCGATCTTCCTCATATATCTCGAGTTGAAATGCTTCAGGGTCCCCCTCGGGGCGAGAGCGATCGCGGATATCGCGTTTCCCTGTCCGTCGGCCAGCGAGCCCATCCCCTCGAGTGGATCGAGGGCGATGTCGACCTCGGGTTCCTCGCCGGAGCCGACAGTGTCCCCACGGCGCAGAACGGCATCGGGGATCTCGTCCCTTTCGCCGATCACTACATGTCCGGTGACTTTTATTCCGCCGATAGCGAGGGCCATCGCTCCCGCTGCCGCCCTGTCGGCGGCAATCGGATCGCCTTTACCGAGCAGCCGGGCAGAAGCCAGCGCCGCCGCCTCGGTCGCTCGGACCAGCTCAAGGGCCAGATTGCGATCCAAATCTCATCCTTCCTCATTCCTCCATGATCGCCGGCGGTTCGCCGTCAAAATCTCCCTGCCCGTTTTCCCTGGCAGTGACGACCATCTCGTTCAGTTCCTTCGCCATCTGGTACTGATGGATCGCGAAGATCACGGGAAGGAGGATGTACGCCACACCCGCGGTTAGCGGTATGGCGAAGATCTGGATCACGAAAGTAAGCCAGAACCAGTTCCATTGACCGAGGTAGATGTAGCCTACCGGGCCGAGCAGTATCCAGCCGAGGAAGAAACCTAGCGACGCAGCGACACCCGGATTTCTCGTATCATCGGGGACGGTGAGTCGGGTCAGTTCGTAGGCGTACAGCTTTCCGCCGCCGGCAGGCGCCTCCTCGAAGGGCCTTCCGCAACTCTCGCAATATACGCTGCCTTCCAGTGCTTCTTTACCGCAATGCTGGCAGTACATGATGTCTACCTCCGCTTTTTGGAATCCTCACTTCATCTTACGTCAGCCGGAGGAGGATTGTTTCCTGTTACATCGGAGCATTCTATAGAAGGCAGGTACTTAATAACAATGGTTTTTTACGGTTTATCGTTTCAGTGAGGCTTTCGTGGGGTCTAGAGGAGGTATCAGCCTGGGGCCGCCACCCCGTCGTGACAATTCAGAATGAGTACAATTACTCATGATAAAATCAGGCAGGTTTTTCAGCGGCCCGCTTCGCGACGAGCACTTCTGAGGCTTTCGAGGTTGACCGTGGCGGTCGCGTTCTCGGGATCGATTTCAAGGGCTCTTACAAGGAGGGCCTCGGATTCATCGAGCTCGCCGGTGGAGGCGAGCATCACGGCGAGGTTGATCAGTCCTGTCGGCCAGTCCGGCTTCTCGGCAACGACTCTCCGCTGTATCCCGATCGCCTCTTCGGTCCAGGATAGCCTGTGCATGCACATCGCGACCCTGTCGAGATTCTCCGGAGTCTCTGGAAGGGACCTGAAGAGTTCGAGCGCTCCCGAGTAATCACCCTCACGAAACAGGATGCGGGCCAGGCGCTTCGCCGCCTTCTCGTCGTCCTGATCATCGAGCATCTCAAAGAGAACAATCTTCGCCTCGGCACTGCGGCCCGACCTGGCGAGAGCCTCGGCGTAGTTATACATGATCTCACGGTCGGACGGATCGGCTGCCAGCGCGTCTTCCAGCGGTTTGACAGCACGGGAGGGCTGATTATTTTTCAGCATGAGCAGGCCGAGCTGGTAGAGAAAGTCGGGGGTCATCCCCCCCGCCGCCTCGGACCTGACGAAAAGGGTCTCAGCAAGGACCGGGTTCGCCTCGGCGATAAGCATCGCTTTCAGGCCGAGAAGGTATGAATCCTTCGGAGCGTAATCGAGTCCCTCATCGACGACAGCCAGGGCCATGTCTTCCTGCCCCTGCTTTATACGGATCACGGCGAGGTTCCTGTTTATCACAGGGGTGTTCTCCTCGCCGCAGAACATCTTCGCTTCGTTCAGTTCAGTCAGGGCACGCCCTGACTTGCCTGTCTCGAGAAGAAGCACGGCAAAATTCAGGTGGGTCTCGCAGACAGCGTAATCCTCCAGCAGGGATTCCTCGAAGAGAACTACAGCTTCATCGACACTGCCCGTCCTCCAGAGTGCTTCGGCCCTCTGCCCTTTCAGCCGGGGGTCCGTACCGTCGGCCGCCTCGATACTGTCCGAGAGTGAGAGTACTTCCATGTACTCGCCGCGATCGAGCATGGCCAGTATCCGCATATCTGCGTCACGCCTCGGTTCGCTCCATCCCGAATCGGCCAGGTCGCTGACCCTGCCTCCGCCGGAGGCACAGGAGCCCAGCAGTGCTGCCGAGAGCAGGAAGACTGCGAGAAGAAGCAGACGGATCTTTTCCGGGGTATTAATATCCATATAGGGAAATGATAAGGTCGCAAGGCAGGATGGTGCCAGACAATTCTCGATGACCGTGCTGTAACTCAGTGCGGACGAGTCGCGGAAGGGACTATTTCTTCAGTTCCCCTGCCCGAGCCTGCTTGAGCTGGTGCCGGAGCTTGCCCAGGTAAACGTTCACAGGATGATTGCGCCCGAGGAAAGTGAGCACGGGCTTCTTGCGGACACCCATCCGTGAGAGCTCGAGCGCCGCAGGGGCGTTCGTGTTGTCGATCTTGTACGCCTTCATGAACTGGTCCCGCGCATTCATCCTCTCTCCTCTTTCGAGGAGCACCCGGCCGTAGTTCACATAGAGCATCGGATCCCTCTGGGTGCCGGCGTACTGCATCGCCAGCCTGCACATCTTGTATCCCTTTTCGGGATCGCCCATCATCGCTTCGCACACTCCCATCGTCGAGAGATATACGGGGTTTTCAGGCGAGATCTTCAGAGCCTGCTCGAGAAGCTTCAGTGCATCGCCGTAATTGTTTCTTTTAATATTCGCTTCCGCTTTGATGTAGAATTCCCTCGATTCGAAGGTATCCCTTGCTTCCAGCATCATATTAGTGCTCAATTCGTATCCTCCGGTTGCAAAATCCAACCGTGCCGGCGGGGCATCCAAATCCGAACCCGTTGTATAATTAGCAGTTACACAAAATCTGCATGCTAAATAGTCTTTCTGCACCGGAATTTGCAAAAACCGTTCCGTTAGGAGCGGTTAATATAAACTGGAAAGCGTCAAGGTAGCGGTACGGATTGTCTATATTGACAAAAAGTGCATACTGCGCTATAATTTACTTACATTTGACGCATTCCTTCTGGACCGGGAACGCGCGCTAAGCATCATAAGGAAGTGTGAATTGAGAACGACTTTTCTTACAGGCGTGCTGCTCGTCGGCGCCCTTTTTCTATCTGCGGCCGGGGCGGGCGCGCAGGAATACAGTTCGATACAGCTCGTCGGCAACTTCGCCGGGATCACGTGCGAACCTGATGACGCCGCCAACAACATGGATGCGATCAGCGGAAATGTCTGGCGCAAGCTGAAGTTGATCAACGAACCGGGCGACCCGGACACTATCTCCTTCAAATTCACAGCCGAGGGTTCATACCTCCCCGATCACTGGGGATGGTCCTTCCAGGATGGCTGGGGTATCGCGAACTTTGACTGGAGCCCCCCGTCGATAGTCTCCGTCATGCCTGACAGCGGCTACTGGTATTTCTTTTTCAATGACTCCACATATGAGTACTGGCTCGACAGGCCCGATGCCGTTATCGAGGGCATTCTCGAATCGGATCAGCCCGGTGTTCCCGCCGGAGCTATGGTGAGCCTCAGCAGCACCAGTGACGGTCACGTTATATCGAGCTCGCAGTTCGATGGCCAGACGTTCGACTTCCCGAACCTGCCTGCAGGCGAGTTCACCGTTCAGGCGAGCGCCCCCGGGTACAGGAGTGCCGAGATCACCGGAATCATGACCGAATCCGGAAACGTTGAGCAGGTAACGCTTGAGCTCGTTCCTGTCACCGCCGTCCAGGTGACGACAGCTGAATGCGAGAGGGTCGTCGGCGGAGTCGTCCTTTCATGGATCGCTTACTGCTGCGGCGAGACGGTCGGTTTCGATATATATCGAGGCGACAGCCGTGATCTTACATCAGCAGTGCGGATAAACGAGGACCCGATATACGGAATCACGAGCTTCAACTGGTTCGACGAATGCGGAGATCCGCAGGTCGACCGTTACTACTGGCTCGTAGAGATAGACACTGACGATCCGACGATCACCGGACCTCTGCTCGCGCAGGGGCTTCCCGGGGTGCCCAGCTCGATCGGCCAGAACTATCCCAATCCCTTCAACCCGGCGACCACTATCCCGTTCACGGTCGGTTCGACCGAATCGGGCAGCCGGGTCACGATGGTCTTTTACGACGTGTCGGGCAGGACTGTTGCCAGGCACGATCTTGGATCCAGATCCGCTGGGGACCATTCATATGTCTGGAACCCGGCTCTCTCCTCAGGAAGGTCGATACCTTCAGGCGTTTACTATTGCAGGCTGCAGATCGGCAGGGAGGTACTCACCCGCAAGATGATACTGCTCAGGTGACACCTGTCAGCGCCGCCGGGGGGACACTGGATTGAACGGATATACACATAGGAAAATCATCCGGGACATGATAGTCCCACTGACCCGGGTCTGCCATGCCCTGACCCGGGTCGACTTTTATATGAAACTATCCATGACAAGACACAGACTGCACGGGATATTTGCCCTGCTCGCACTGCTGGTCGTACTGCCGGCCAACAGTACACATGCCGAGGAAGAGAACTCACGCGATATTGACAGGCTTCATCCCTCGAGCCCTTCGATCAACGGCCGGTATGTTCCGGGAGATCCGGACGAGATGGTCTTCTTCGATTTCGAGGGTCCGGTCCTGTACAACCCCGCCCAGGATGTGAAGGACCATACGATCGTTATCGTCGACGGCGTCTACCATATCTTCTACATCGTGGCCAACGAGAGAAATTTCGGCCATGCCACATCGACCGACCTTATCAGGTGGACCTTTCACGAACCTGTCCTCGAGAGGGGAGAGCCCGGGGACTGGGACGCTCTGGATATCTGGGCCCCGTGCGTAGTGCCGATGGAAGGACTGGAAGGTTACTACCTGATGTTCTATACCGGCGTGAACTCCGCAGCGGCGCAGCAGACGGGGATGGCCTATTCATTCAACTCTCTCTACTCCTGGGTAAAAGCGGGGGAAGAACTCGTGCTGCCGTTTGCCTGTGATTCCACATGGTGCAACTGGGCCGTGGACGAGTACTGTCATTTCCGTGATCCGAACTTCTTCGAGGACGAGAGCGGCTGCTACCTGACCCAGACGACAAGAACGGCCGATAATTACGGAGCGGTGGCGCTCACGAGCGGAGACGGCAGATTCGCCTGGAACGACGCCGGACCGATGTACGTGCATGACAACTGGCACCTGCTCGAGAGCACCACTGTCCTCAAGCGAAACGGCAAGTATCACCTCTTCTTCACTGAGGAAGGCGTCGGCGGGATCTCGCATATGTTCTCCGATTCCCTGACGAGCGGTTGGAACGTCATATACAGATCGATCATAGATTTCGGTCATGCCGCCGAGATAACGCGGACCCCGACAGGCGCTGAGATCATCTCGAGGCATACCTCCTACCTCGACTATGCGGGAGACAATGTCTACTCGATCAGGTTCGACACACTCACATGGAGCGGCGATCATGCCATAGTCGACCTCGAGGCCCCGCTAGGAGACTGGACGATCCTCAGCGGAGACGCCTTCAATCACCAGCCCGTTTTCGGAGACGCATACGCCTTCAGAGGCGACGACACGACGATGGTCGGCTTCGAGGACAACTGGTGGATCGGGACAGCAGAGAGATTCGACGGCCCGATCTTTGGATACAGGCCCGGATCCCGGCAGGGAGACGGCCCGCAGGGCGCGATACGTTCGGCTGTCTTCACCGTAACCGGCAGATCGATGAGATTGCTCGTCGGCGGCGGCAACTACCCCGATCTATGCTACGTGGCGATGATAAACGCCGAAACCGGCGAGACCGTCTACAGCGAGACAGGGCGCGGCGTCGAAGCGATGGATGAGAGATTCTGGAATCTCGAACCGTGCATGGGCGAGGAATTCTACTTCGAGATAGTCGATAACTGCTCCGCTCCGATGGGCCACATCAACGTCGACGGTATCAAGGAGCTGCCCTTCCCGGCGCCCACCGGATCGACTCCTCCCCTATCCAGCGGCTTTGTGCCCCTGAAAGACGGAGAAGGCGGCCAGCCGGATGTTTCCTCATCCAGAACGGAAAACGAAACGCCGCCGGGACCTTCCGGCGAGGTGTCCTGTTCACCCAATCCGTTCAATCCCGTCACGACGATCAGCTTCCAGGCCGGCCCCGGGAGCAGCGTCGAAGTCATCATCTTCTCCATAGCCGGAAAGCGTGTCCAGACCTTTACTGCCCTGACGTCCGACGACGGGACCGGTTCGGTCGTCTGGGAAGGCAGAAGCGGCAGCGGGCACCAGGTCTCATCAGGCATCTACGCGGCAGCTGTCTTTGAAGAGGGCAGTCTCGTCGGCATGACGAAACTCGTACTTCTCAGGTAAAGCTTCTCCCTCCTTTTTTTCTCGCCCGTCCGCAATCTGAATGGTATCTTGAATACATGAAACGTGTTGTATCTGCACTGGTAATAGCGGTTGCCGTCCTTTCCGTGGTCCCTGCACAGGCAGACGGAGAAGGCATCAAGGGGCGGGAGATCCTCGGTGTCAGGCTCGGCGGAGTCAAGGCCACATCGGGGCTCGATGAGGCCTTCGGCTCGGGCAGTGAGCTCGAGGTCTACTTCTACCACGGACTCTCGAAATCGGCCGCTTTCGGTGTGGCGCTCTCCATGCATGACTTCGGCAAATCAAAGATGCCCGAGAAAGATCTCGAATACCTCGGGATCCAGCAGCCGATCGAGTACAGTGTCTATTCGCTGACCGGTTGCCTGATGGGCAAGACCGACCTGACAAAAAAACTCAGGTTGAGCGGTGAACTCGGCGGCGGGCTGTACGCCAGCACGGCGGAGATCGCTTCCGGGGCATCGACCATGCGAAATACCTATAACCAGCTTGGCGCCTACGCGGGGGCTGAGATCTGGTGGAGGGTGACAAAAGGCGGCATGCATATCGGACTCGGAGGCAAGTGGCACTACATGTGGGCAGGCGACGACTACAAGAGTGTCGTCTGGGTATATACGGGCGAGGACTACGTGCACTTTTTAGAGATAACAATAGGTATTTCCTTTTACACTGGCGACTGATCCCGTGCGGTGAAACTCGCCGGGTATACTGTCCTGAATAATGGAGGCGGCATTGAGCAAGAGGGAAGAACTCCGGAAGATCATGATAGAGCGTTCGATACTCAAGGGTGACTTTACGCTCGTTTCGGGAAAGAAAAGCACTTACTACATCAACGGCAAGATGACGACCCTCCATTCGATGGGTCTGAATCTCTCGGCAAAACTGCTGCTGGAGAGCCTCAGCGACATCGAGTATGACGGCTTCGCCGGCCCTGTCATCGGCGCAGATCCGATAATCGGCGCGCTGCTCGCCCTTTCGGCCGAACGCGGCGAGGAGAAGGAAGGCTTTCTCATAAGGAAGGAAGCGAAGGGCCACGGGACCCAGAAACTCGTCGAGGGCAAGCTCGAGAAGGGCATGAAGATCATCATAGTCGAGGATGTCGTCACGACCGGGGGCTCACTGCTCAAGGCCGCCGAAGCGATCGAGGCGGGCGGCGGCGAGATCGCGGCGGTTCACGTTCTTGTAGACAGGGAAGAAGGCGCCGTCGACAAGATCGCCGAAGCCGGATATGAGTTCAGGTCCCTTTTTAAGGTGAGTGAGCTTCTCTGACCCGGAAAGCTCATTTATTCACAGTAACGTTATCCGAAGAGCCAGTCCCCGCGAGTCCGTTATCAACGGCGCCGGCACTGATTGTAGTGGTTCCGTGATCCTGTGTTTCCCTGCAGAGGCCGGTCGCCACGACGGCACCTCCCCCGAGGGGTCCTTTCCACTTCACACGCACCGAGACTCTTCTGACTTCACCTGAAGCCTCGCGCACGACTCTTGTGTCGAGTTCATACATCGAACCGCCAGCATCGTCGCGACTCACGGACCTTCCTTCGGCTGAACAACTGCCTGTGCGTACCAGCTCGTCCATCGCCCTGTCGAGATGTCTCTCGGCAAGTATCGAGGCCTGCACGGCTGGATCCCCGTTCCTCGATTCGGCTCCTGTGAATATGACAGGTGACGTTATGACAAGCGCCAGCAGAAGGCATGATACAGCTGACAGTATTACAATCTGAGACGATCGAATCCGCTTTTCCACCGGTGTCCTCCAGTAAGATGTCTATCCGGAAAAGCCCCGAATCCCCGCAATTTTCCCCCAGGCGGGACAGGCGCATCAGGCGCCGGCCCTCAGCTGAGAAACATTGCATTTAACATGCCAAAGAAAACCCGGCCTGCGGGGTCCGCAAGCCGGGTTATGAGAATGTGTAACTGTTTCGTTCGATGCAGTTTGCGAGTTACTGCACTATCTTGCCGTATCGCTCTCCATAACTGTAAAGTGGTCGTCGGGGAAATCGACGCCGAAGGATACTACAGGCACGATAAACTCGTAATAAATGAGGTCCCTGTAAAAACCGAGGAACCTGTTGGGAAACCAGATGCCGTCTGTCTTGACGTAATCGAGATACTCCTCCTTGAAGGAGAAGATCGAGTCGGAAGCGCTGATCACCGATACCTGCCTTACGAGGAAAGACTCCTCGTCGAGACCGACATCGACGATGTTGTCTCCCTCGGTGAACTTGATGTGATAGATACCGTCCCAGTAAGCGCTCTCGACATGTTCGAGTTCGAGTCCGCCGGCATTAAGTTTCTCAAGGATCATCGGCAGCCTGTATCCGATCATCTCGACTTCCCACTCGGGAATGTCTGTGGCGCCAGTTCCATACGACCACGAAAATCTCTCCGTCTCGTTTATTACGAGAAGCTGGACATCGATGACGCGGCCTTCCCTCAGCCTGTATGTCTTCGTCTTGTATTTCATCCCGTCCTGGAACAGATCAAAGGGATAATTTGTCACGACATGCCCCGGCGGAAGCTGCCTCCTGAAGCCTTTGCCTTCGAAGCTGGTCAGCAGAGGCAGATTCTTCTCTCCGCCGTACGCCTTGACCATCTTTTTAACGGCCGATTCAGGGTTCTTAACATTTCCTGAACACGAAAGGACAAGCGCCGCCGAAACGGCCAGCGCCAGCGTCAATTTCAGGAATCTTCCCGGACCTTTAATGGAAGCCACATTCTCCCCTTTCAATCTGCTTGATCTGTTTTATTTACTCTGCTGAAGATGACCGGCCTTGACCAGTTCGTTCTTGCCGTCTCTCGCCAGCGCGTATGAGAAACCGTCGGTGAGCGAGAACGCGCCCGTCTCACCCTTGTTGTTTACTGCTATATAACCTACCTGAAAATCAACCTTGCCGCCCTGTTTTTCTGCGATCCTCTCGAGGGCCGCTTTGCAGGCCTTCTCAGGCGACATCCCGTTGCGCATGTTCTCCACCACGAGGAAACTGCCGCATGTCTTGATGACAGCCTCTCCCCTGCCTGTCGCCGCCGCGGCGCCAACTTCATTGTCGACGTACATACCAGCGCCGATGATAGGCGAATCCCCGACTCGTCCGTGTATCTTCCAGGCAAGGCCCGATGTGGTGCATGCCCCGGCGAGATTACCCACCTCATCGAAGGCGACCATCCCGATCGTATCGTGGTTCTCTTCTCCGCCGGGGAACCAGTCGTCACCGTCGCCCATCCCCGATTTCCACTTTACCCATGCCTTTCTTGCTTCTTCCGTCAGCATCTCTTCATGCTTGAATCCGACCTTGCGGGCAAACTCCTCGGCGCCGCCGCCGACGATCATCACGTGGTCGGTATCCTCCATCACCTTTCGGGCGATCGATATCGGATGCATGTAACCCTCTACAAAGGCCGTCGAACCGCAATTGCCGTCTGGCCCCATGATGCAGGCATCGAGCGTCACACGGCAGTCCTCGTCAGGCAGGCCTCCGTATCCTACACTTCGGACCTCGGGATCAGCCTCGGGCACCCTGACTCCGGCTTCTACCGCGTCGAGCGATGTGCCTCCCGAGGAGAGGACGTTCCAGGCAACATCGTTTGCAGGCAGGCCGTGCGGCCACGTCGATATCACTACCGGGCCGCCCTTTGCGCCTCCGCCCGGAGTGCCGGCGAAGAGCCTGTCTACGGGAATGATCCCACCCGCCGCGCCGAGGGCCGCGGACATCTTCAGAAAGGTTCTACGCGTGAAGCCTGACATCGGTTCCTCCTTTTATCGTCCAGTAAAAATCGTTTCGGGGATTATATTTCAACTGGCGGCAAGGTTCCACCCCAAAAGAAGGACGGCGGCAAGGTGCCGCCGTCCGATTTGATACTGAACAATCGCTTCCCGGATCTTTATCCGAGCCTGCGCCTGACGAGCTCCTTTTTAAGTTCGGAGATCGCCTTCGTCGGGTTGAGGCCCTTCGGGCACGCTTCAACACAGTTGAAGATCGTGTGGCAGCGCCACAGCCCGTGCCTGTCGTCGAGCGCCTTGAGATGCTCGCCGCTACCCTCATCCCTCGTGTCGGCTACGAACCTGTACGCCTTGAGGAAGGCGTGGGGCCCGACATACTCCTTGTCCGCCCAGAAGGAAGGGCATGACGAGGTGCACGAACCGCAGAGAATGCATTCGTACAGGCCGTCGATCTTCTCCCTTTCCTCGGGCGACTGGAGTCTCTCCTGGTCACTCGGGGGAGGCGAGTTTGTTATCAGATACGGCTTCACCGCGAGCAGACCCCTGACCAGCGGGTCGAGGGATACGACGAGGTCCTTGATGACGGGATATCCGCGCATCGGCTCGACGGTGATAGTCGATCCGCCGAGCTTGAGCACCTGCGTCTCGCAGGCGAGGTTGTTGACCCCGTTGATCGTCATCGCGCATGACCCGCAGATTCCGCTCCGGCATGAGCGCCTGAAGGTCAGCGTCCCGTCCTGTTTCCATTTTATCTCGTTGAGAGCGTCGAGGAGCGTCATACCTTTCTCTACGTCGAGCTGATACTCCTGCATGTAGTGACCCCGACGCTCATCGTCCGGATTGAAACGATTGATCCTGAACGTGATCATTGCCATTCCGGGGCCTCCTTTAGTATTTACGCTCTTGCGGCTGGAAGCGGGTTATGGTGACCGGCTTGTAGTCGAAGTCGATCTTTCCGCCATGCTTCCAGGCCAGCGTATGCTTGAGCCACTTCTTGTCGTCGCGATCGGGGAAATCGGTGCGGCTGTGCGCCCCTCTGCTTTCCTCGCGCCTCAGGGCGCCCGCCACGATCAGCTCGGCGAACTCGATCATGTGCCCGAGCTCGATAGCCTCAAGAAGGTCGTAATTGAATTTATCGCTGCGGTCGTCGATGCCGATATTCGCGAACCTCGCCTCGAGCTCCTTGAGCCAGCTTTCGAGTTTCGTGAGTTTTTCGGCGTCGCGGAAGATACCGCACTCGGTCATCATCTTCGCCTGCAGCTCTTCTCTTATCAGCCCCGGCTTCTCCGAACCGTCGGAGGAAATTATCCTCTGTACCTCGTCGAGAGCGTCTTTCGCCGCATCGGCCGGGAGCTCGGGGAACTCGCGCGTCTCGCGCAGGAACCTCACGATCGACTTGCCAGCCCTGCGGCCGAATAGCGATGCTTCGAGCAGCGAGTTGGTGCCGAGCCTGTTCGCACCGTGGACGCTAACGCAGGAGCACTCTCCGGCGGCGTAGAAACCGGTGACCGGCTTTTCCTTCCCGTCGGCCAGTACCTGGCAGTCGATGTCCACCGGTATGCCGCCCATCGAGTAATGCGCGGTCGGCTGGATCGGTATAGGCTCCTTGATGCAGTCGACGTGCAGGAACTTCCACGCCAGCTCGTGGATCTGCGGAAGCTGCTTCATTATCTTCTCTTCGCCAAGGTGCCTCAGGTCGGCGTAGACATGGTCACCCATCTCGCCGCATCCCCTGCCTTCGTTGATCTCAGTCTGTATCGACCGCGATACGAGGTCACGCGGGGCGAGTTCCATCTTTTCGGGAGCGTACCTCTCCATGAACCGCTCGCCGTCCTTGTTGATCAGGTATCCGCCCTCGCCGCGGACCGCCTCGCTCACGAGGATGCCCTGCTTGTAGAGGCCGGTCGGATGGAACTGCACGAACTCCATGTCCTCGAGCGGCAAGCCGGCCCTGAGCACGAGACTCAGGCCATCGCCGGTGTTGGCCAGGGCGTTCGATGTAATCCTGAACGCCTTGCCGTAACCGCCCGTTCCGAACATGACCGCCTTGGCGTGGAAGATGTGCGCGCCGCCGTTTATGATGTCCCAGGCCACGACTCCGCGGCAGACGCCGCCGCGTACTATCAGCGACAGTGCGTAGAACTCTGGGTAGAACCGGACCTCGTTCTTCAGGCACTGCTCATAGAGCGTATGAAGAAGAGCGTGGCCGGTCCGATCGACCGCATAGCACGCGCGGAGCACCGGGCCGCCTTTGCCGAAATCCTTCGTGTGGCCGCCGAACTTGCGCTGGGCGATGCGTCCATCAGGAGTCCTCGAGAAGGGGCATCCCATATGCTCGAACTCGCGGACGACGACGGGAGCCTCTTTAACGAGGGTCTCGATCGCGTCCTGGTCACCGAGATAATCGCTGCCCTTGATCGTGTCAAACATGTGCCATTCCCAGTGGTCCTCTTCCTCATTAGCGAGCGAGGCTGCCACACCGCCCTGGGCGGCGCCGCTGTGGGACCTTGTCGGGAATACCTTGCTGAGAACCGCCACGTCGAATTCAGACGACGCCTCATAGGCGGCTCTCATCCCGGCAAGACCGGCTCCCACGATGATCACGTCATGACGGTGCACGCTGTGAATCGGCACCCCCTCGACGTCGTGGATGGTTTCGGGATCGAAATTCGTCATGACAGGTCAACCTCCGTACTGGAACGAAATCATCGTAAGGGCGCCATATATCGCGAAAACGAGCCCTATGACGGCGATGCCGGACCAGATAAGTATTCTCATCCACGGCTTGTGGATGTAGTCGCCGAGGATGATCCACAGTCCGTAAAGACCGTGAGCCAGCGCCACGACGAGGAACGAAATATTAATTGTCTTCCATAACGGTGTCGACACGCGCTCGGCTATCGTGCCGTACGCGAGCTCATCCTTCATCAGTACGTGAAGGACGAGGACATGGACAAAAAGGACAGCGGCGAGATATAGCCCGCTCAACCGGTGGAAGAACCACCAGAGGGCGCCGCCCGACCTTGCGGTCTCATCGTACTTGTAACTCATTGCGGCCTCCCTTCTATCCTGTCGCGGAGATCATCCGCGAGATCATTACCGCGGCGGCCCCGCCCCAGCAGGCGAGCCATACCACTACGGAGATGACGAAAAGCACCTTCTGCTTCTCGACCATCACGCCCATGTCTATCAGAGTGATCCTCAACCCGTTGAACATGTGGTAGAAGATCACACCGACCAGCCCTATCTCCATGAACTTGAAGAGGGGGCTGCCGAATGCATGCATAATCCCGTCGAAGGATTCCTCACCGCCGGACAGGTGACTGATCACCCATATGTGCAGGAGCAGATAAAAGATCAGCCCCAGCCCGGACAAGCGGTGAAGGATCCAGGCAAACGTGCCCGCATGTATGCGGTAACGCTTGATAACCCTCATCGGGGTCCTCCCGGTTTAAAGAAAGTCGAGGGTCCCGCGGCGAACGCCATGGAACCCGATTGACCTTACTCTGTAAGCGACTTGATCAGCAGAACAGGGGGAATATAGCACAGGGGCAGGCGAGCGTCAACGCCCCTGCGAAAAAGGGTGTGATTTAACCATAAAGTGCGGCCCTGTCACGATCTGCGACCTCGCTCAGCCTTCTGAAGCAGTGTCCTGCGCAGCTTGTTCTCCAGCTCTACGGGGAGCGGCTTGCCTTCGGGCCTCTCAGTGACTCCCTCATCGTCTTCCAGAGGGGCCGGTTCGTACGCTTCCATCTCGAGGAGGAGGTGCAGGATCACGAGCGCTGCCTCCTTGTCGGGGATCATTCCCCTTCCGCCGGTGTCGGGATCGAGCTGTGTGAAGGGCGGTATCGGCGAACCGACGCACGAAGGGCACCCCCGCCTGCATCCGCATGACTGTATCAGTTCGAGCGAGGCCTGCATGACCTCCTCCAGAATACCGTACGTCTTCAGGGCGAAACCGAGGCCGCCGGGATACTTGTCATATATATAGAGAGCGGGGCCGCCGGTGGAGCGGGAGTTGACCGTCGTACCGATATCGAGCGGGTCCGACATGACGAAGAGAGGGACAACCTCCCTGAGTATGTTGGACAGGCCGAGAAGGCCCTCCGCGGGGACCCTCCCCCATTTGCGCACCGCGGCGAGAGCGTCGCCCGGCGGTTCTATCCACATGCCCGCTGTCTCGAGGACCTGGGGAGGCAGGTCGCACTTGCCGTATCCGATCGAGTCGCGGCTGCCGAACTTTATCTTCCTGAACATGAATGTAAGGTCGGTCACGGAGACGTCACCGAAGGCGATCGGGCTGATCCTCCACTGCCCACTCTTTTCCTCGCGGTCGACCTTGACCTGGGTCTCGGTGATCGACTGGGTATAATAATCGACGTTCGTCTTCTCGATGAACGCGATCTTCTTCTCTATATCGAGATCTTTGACGAAGTATGTCTCCGCCTCATGGAGGTATATCGCCTGGGTGTGGACCTGCTGGAAGGCACTGGCCTCATCGATCGTCCCGATCACCCTGTTGCCGTCGGACTCGTCGATGATCGTGTAGATATTCGGAGAGATGTTGCGCAGGTTGACATCGGCGCTCGGATAGCCGTGCCCTCGCCAGAACCAGCTTCCGCGCACGAAATTGAGGTCCCTCTCCTCCTCGAGGAGCTGCGCGATCGCCGGCGCGTACTCGCCCATCCCCTCTACCTCCTTCACTGACAGAGGAAGCTCGAAGGCGGCCGCCCGCATCTGCCCAAGTAGTACGTGCGGATTCTCCGGATCGATTATCGCGTTCTCCGGGGAGCGCCCGAAGAAGTAGTCGGGGTTCCGCACGAGGTACTGGTCGAGCGGTGTATTGTGCGGAATGAATATTATCAGCGAGTCTTCCATACCGCGCCCGGCCCTTCCGGCCTGCTGCCAGGTCGAGGCGATGCTCCCGGGATACCCTATTATAACTGATGCGTGAAGGGCCCCGACATCGATACCGAGCTCGAGGGCGTTCGTGCTGATCACGGCCTTGAGCTCGCCCTCGAACAGGCGGCGCTCTATCTCCCTCCGCTCCTCGGGAAGGTAGCCGCCGCGGTACGGATGCACCGTGTCGGCCATCGAGGCTCGGTGCTTCGAGAGCATGTCTCGCACATACCTTGTTATCACTTCGCTCACGACGCGCGCCCTCACGAATGCTATCGTCTGGACCCCGTCGAGGACGAGCCGGGTGACAAGCTCGGCGGCTTCGGCGTTCGAACTCCTTCTCTCCATGCCGGCAGCGTCGAGGTTCGGGGGGTTCCACATGAGAAAGGTCTTCCGCCCGCGCGGCGAACCGTCCTTCGTGACGACCGTCATCTCGCGTCCGAGCAGGCGGCCCGAGTGCTCACCGGGATTGGCGATCGTAGCGGAACTCGCCGCGAAGACCGGCTTCGCCCCGTAGTGATCGCATACCCGCAGAAGGCGCCGCATCACGTTAGAAACATGAGAACCGAAGACACCGCGGTAGCTGTGTATCTCGTCGACGACTACATATTTGAGCCTGGAAAAGAATGGCGCCCACTTGGCGTGGTTGGGGAGTATCCCCGAGTGAAGCATGTCGGGATTCGTCAGCACGATGTTCGCGCCGTCGCGCAGTTTCCTCCGGAGCGCGCCCGGTGTATCACCGTCGTACGTCCCCGCCTCGAACGGGATCACGTTTCCCTCTTTGTACCGTTTTAAAACCCTCAGCTGGTCCTGCGCGAGGGCCTTTGTCGGATAGAGATAGAGCGCCCTGCTCTCCGGGTTCTCGATGAGTGATTCGAGGACGGGAATGTTGTAGCAGAGAGTCTTGCCGCTCGCCGTCGACGTGACGATCACCGTATCGGCCCCTCCGCGGAGGGCCTCGACCGCCTCAACCTGGTGGGTGTAGAGATGCTCGACACCTGAAGCGGCGAGGATCGAGGAGAGGCTCCCGGACAGAGGCTCACCGAGCTCGCCGAAGCGGGCGTTGCGCATCGGTATCTTGTGGCTGTGGACTATCTGGCCGTCGTAGAGGTCATCGACCGTTACCTTGCCGAGAAATCTCTTAACGTCCAAGGCGATCCTTTCCTTTGCCCCGGATCACCGGTCCCCGCCTCTGCGGTGAAGATAGCCGCTCAGCGTATTCGGGGACCGGAATACTTATTGTACTTTTACTCTGCGATTTTTGCAACGACTAGTAACAATGTTGCCCACCAGTAACAATGTTGCCGGCCCGGGTGCTGTTGCATGCATGGAGCAGTTCCGGTACTTTTAAATATGCGTCATATATACCGTGATCAACTCGAGCATCGACAGCAGGTCCAGCCGGTTGTGGTGTATCACTGCGGCCATCTGCCTCGCATCCCCGGTCCGGACAAAATCATGATAGGCCCCTGGGATCTCGCTCCCCGGTATGTCCCCTGTCCTCTTCCTTCCGAGGACGAACCGCTCGAGTGTCTGGAGCTTGTTGTTCGGCGTGAGCCCCTTCATCAATGCGCGCGAGATGGGAAGGAGATCGACATGCGAACGGGGCATGACCATCGGCAGATTGTGGAATGTCATCCTGTCGGCGAGAAAAGGTACGTCGAATGTGTTCCCGTTGAATGTCACGAGAACATCAGATGATGCAAGAAGCTGTGACACGAATGACAGGGTGGCCCTTTCTTCTGTATAGTCCCTCGCGAAGAGCTGGTCGAGGATCAGATCCTCTCCCTCGCTGTACATCAGACCTATGAGAAAGAGGGGGGTGCTCCTCAGGCCTGTGGTCTCAAGATCGAGATATACGATCGAGCCGGCCTGCGCCTTGACGAGCGCCTCGAACGGCCGGCATGCCGGCGGCATCTTTGCCGGCGACGAGGCGAGGGCATCGATGTATTCCCTGTGCGTGGAAGCTCCCCGCTCCCAGATCCTCCCGGCGCTTTCTCTCACCCTCCAGAAATATCCAGCTCCTGTCTCGACAACCTCGCCGGGTACAAGCGTCTCGATCGTCCCCGGAGGGGGCTCAGCGAAAAGCTGCTCATCAGTTACCGGAATATCTGCCAGTATGGGGATCTGCGGTTTTTGGGGCCTGTCCACCGGATCATCATCTGCCGGCCCCGGGGCCTCCGGGACAGGCGGGACCTCCGGCGTGGGGGCCTTCCTGCCCCCGAAAACCCCTCTGGCGCGCTCCTTGAGCCTCTGAAGCTCGTTTTTCAGGTCATGTCCATCGTCTTCGGCCATCTTTCAGGAGCCTCTCTTCCTGCAGATCAAGGTACAGCCATGATATAGGCTGCGGCTCCAGCGTTCAAGCGGTCCGTATCTTGCAATCGGCTAAAAAAAGCGCACTTTTACTTGACTGGATGGTGGGTATACCGATATTTTACACCGAACAGACGGGCAGGATGATGAGCAGGGAAAAGAAGATAACAATATTTGTGGTAGTCGCGGCAGTGATCTCCGCGGTCCTCATCACCGCTTCTAACAGGGAAGCGACTGTAGAGGAACAGGAGATGGCGCCCGCTTCCATGGTCGCTGAGGCCACTCCGGGCCTGAGCCTCCCTGTGCCTCCTCCCCCTCCTGAAGCGGACCTCTCAGGAGAGATCAAGAAGAACTCGAGTTTCTCGGACCTGATGACAGCCTCCGGAGCTACGTCCCAGCAGATACATGATATCGTCCGCGAGGCCGAAAAGGTTACCGACCTCAGCAATATCCACCCCGGGCAGAAATACGAGATCTTCAAGAGTACCGACGGAGATATCGAGAAGATCCGCCTTGCGACTCCGGGCGAGACTGCCTTCATCGAAATAGACTGCTCCTCCGACGAGGTCCAGGTCGAACGGATAGAGTACCCGTACGAGATCACCGTCAAGGAAGCCTCCGGCATTATTACGCAATCATTTTTCCGCGCACTCAACGAGCAGGAGCTGCCGCAGGCGCTCGGGATAATGCTCACCGAGATTTATGCGTGGGACATCGATTTCTTCACAGAGATCAGGAAGAACGACTTCTTCAGGGTGATCTACGAGGAACTCAGGATACTCGACGGCCCCGATCATAAGGGACAGACACGCATAGGCGACATAATCGCCGCCGAGTTCAACACGAGCGGAGAGAGCCATTACTGTTTCCTGTTCGAAAACAACAATGAATACGGCGAATACTTCGACTACGACGGGAAATCACTTCAGAAGCAGCTCCTCAGGGCGCCCCTGAAATTCAGCCGGATAAGTTCGAATTTCAGCAAGCGGCGTTTCCATCCCGTCCTCCACATTTACGCTCCTCACCTGGGGATCGACTACGCGGCACCCACGGGGACCCCGGTCATGTCCACGGGCGACGGCGCCGTGATGACCGCCTCGAGGACGAGGGCGAACGGGAACTATGTGAAGATCAGGCACAACAACAACTATATCAGCTACTATCTCCACCTGAGCAAGTTCGGTAAGGGGATCAAGTCTGGAGCGAAGGTCAAGCAGGGACAGGTGATCGGATATGTCGGAGCAACCGGTTACGCGACGGGCCCTCATCTCGACTACCGGGTAAAGAAGAACGGTACCTTCGTCAACCCCCGTACGCTGAAGCTTCCTCCCACCAAACCGGTTAGCGGCGAGAATATGGCCTCATTCACGGCAAAGCGCGATTCGCTTGTCGCCACGATGAGAGTCGTACCTATCCGCGACCCCCGTGGTGAATACCTCGCCGAGAGCGGCGGGCCCGCTTCCGAGGCGCCGGGCAGGCCGGGAGGCAGCGGCGGCTCCCCCCTTCCCCACTGAGCGATGGATTCCACTGAACGCATCCTCGTACATGCATGCTGCGCATCCTGCTCGAGTTATGTCCTCGAATACCTCCAGGACGAATACGACGTAACCGCCTACTACTATAATCCGAACATCCAGCCTGAGACCGAGTACCGGCTGAGACTCAGCGAGATGAGAACAGTCTGCGAAAGACTCGGTGTCGATCTGATCGAGGGCCCGGAAGATTTCGAGGGATGGAACACGGAGATCGCACCGTACGCTCACCTTCCCGAGAAGAGCGAACGCTGCCGTGTCTGCTACCGGCTGAGGATGGAGGAAACTGCGAGGAAGGCAGCGGAGACCGGGATCAGCCTCTTCACGACTACTCTCTCGGTAAGCCCCCACAAACTCCACGCCTGGATAGTCGAGGAGGGCCTCGCTTCAGCGGAAAAACACGGAGTAAGATTTCTCGAGGAAGACTTCAAGAAAAAAGGCGGGTTCCAGGAAAGCTGCAGGAAAAGCCGCGAACACGGCCTCACGAGACAGGACTACTGCGGATGCCTTTTTTCACTGAAGGAAGCGGAAGAGAGACGGAAGAAATAGATCCGGGCTCAGCCCCTGATAACGATCGGCTTGTCGCCCTGGGGAAGGACCTCTCCGATGACGGCGGTGTAACCGGCTCCTGAATCCCTGACAGTACCGACCAGAGCATCCGCCTTATCGGCGGGAATCGCTATCAGCAGTCCGCCCGATGTCTGCGGGTCGTGGAGGACCATCTTCTGCTCCCTCGACAACCTGCCCTCTATCCCGGTCGAGATGCTGGCGAACTCGATGTTTGAGGCGCCTCCTCCGGTCAGGACACCGTGCGAAGCGAACTCGAGAGCCATTGGAAGAAGAGGCACCCTGCTGAAATCGATCGCCAGTGTAACGTCGGACCCTACGGCCATCTCGAGAGCATGACCGATAAGCCCGAATCCGGTGACGTCGGTACAGGCATGCGCGTCGGCAGCTACCATCGCCTTTGCCGCGGCCGCGTTGAGGGCGGTCATCTGGCCGACGAACAGCGCCTCCTGGTCCTCGCCGAGTGCGCCGTTCTTCATCGCGGTCGAATAAATCCCGGTACCCAGGGGTTTCGTCAGGATGATCGCGTCGCCAGGTTTCGCTCCGGCGGTCATAACGATATCGTCGGGATGTATCGTGCCGACGATCGAAAGGCCGTACTTCAGCTCGGAATCATTTATCGTGTGCCCGCCGACGATGACCGCGCCTGCCTCGTTGACCTTGTCGGCGCCTCCCCGCATGAGGAGCTCGAGCGCTTCTATCTCGAGCTTGCCTTCGGGGAACCCGATGATGTTCAGAGCCGTCAGCGGTTCTCCGCCCATCGCGTAGACATCGCTCATCGCGTTAGCGGCGGCAACCTGTCCGAAAGTGTATGGATCATCGACTATCGCGGGAAAGAAATCGACGGTGAGTATTATCGCCTTATCGTCGCTGACGCGCACTACCCCGCTGTCATCCGCCTGGCTCGTTCCGACGATCAGGTCCGGATGGTTCTGCGGCGGGAGCTTATGTAAAACTGGCCACAACTCCGTCGGGCTGAGTTTGGACGCTCAGCCCGAACAGGAAGCCATGGCCGTCAAACGGTACTTCTTTGACATCTTCACCCTTTTCAGGTGACAGGCCTTGTCGACTACTCGGCGGGCGAGATTGCCTCAACCGGGCAAACATCAACGCATGCGCCGCAGTCGGTGCATTTATCGGGGTCGATGACGTACAAATCGTCGCCTTCGCTGATCGCCTCTACCGGGCACTCCGCCACACAGGCGCCGCAGCTGATACACTCGTCACTGATCTTGTGAGACATTGTTTCCTCCGTTGAGGTGGTCCATATTCTTTAGAAAAACTGCTCCTATTAAATATATAAATCCTTGAATCGGGTCAATGATTATCGTCGCATCATCCCCGG
>RCNF010000210.1_pt1 | contig 27992 bp, 24 predicted proteins | sample 2041311 | NCBI WGS metagenome assembly RCNF01 (sample SAMN09708228, study PRJNA481090) | Marine sediment metagenome, whole genome shotgun sequencing project. | biome: marine sediment; feature: ocean; material: sediment; isolation source: Sewage treatment plant 2 marine sediment (STP2) ...
CCCGAGAGAACACAATGCGAAAAAATTGCTCAGCAGACTATCAATCAAAACGTCTCCGTTCGGTTTGAAAATTGGATAGACTTTTATGATCTTCCTGATCGAATTAGAAAGTCTGATGTATGTCTTGGGATATTTGGTCTGGGCAAAAAATCTCATCGAGTCATTCCGAACAAAGTTTATCAGTCATTGGCTGTTGGTAAACCTGTTATCACCATGATGTCAGATGCTTATCCTGTTGAATTGTTAAAGCAGGAAAGTCCGGGAATATTATTTTGTGAAGCTGGTAATCCACAGTCTATTGCTGACTCAATATCAAAATTAATTACTCTAATGAGGGAAAATGAATATAATTTTGCTTCACCAAGAAAAGTTTATGAGCAGTATTTTTCTAATGAGGTTATTAAATCTGTACTGCGTCAGTTAATGGCTACCAGTTCGAAAAGAAAATAGAAAACTAATAATTACTTCTTTAAAAAAATCTGGAGTGATATTAATTAAGATCTGTTGAGTTGAGTTTTTTTATCAAGTCATTACAAACTGAAGTATCCCAATGAACAACACCAATTCCATAGCCATCTTGAAAAGGGTCAGAAATTAAATCTTCCGTATTAAATCCGGTAGCTTTAACTTCACGCCAGAATGATGGAACTCCTCCGGTCCACGATGCTGTTTGTACATTGAAACGTGTTTTATAGTCTTCTTGAATGTCATGAAGAGCAATAATTCCCCCATCTTTTAGCAAGCCTGAATATTTGATGAAGTCTTGCTTGGCTCCCTCATAAGTATGGTCACCATCTATAAATAGCACATCAAACTTGTTGCCCTGTAAATATTGTTCAATTCTATTATAAGTTTCTTGAAGATGGCTGTCCCCCTGCCAGAATTGTATTTTACGATTATGACTAAATTTCTGTAGTGTTTTAAGTCGATGTCCATCGTTGTTTAAATCAACTGTTAAGATGTTTGCTTGTTCTCCTGCAGCGTATGAAAATAAAATTGAACTGCCTCCCCGTCTACCACCTATTTCGAGAATATTAAGCGCTTGTTTGTTTTTAATTTTTTCCAACAGGGCAAGAAACTCTGGCTTTTTTTGATCTACTCTAAACTGCCTATTGTGGAGAAGAAATTCGAGTTTGGCACTGATATCTGGAAGATTATCAATATCTTCTCTTACTTTTAAAGCATAAGATGGTAGTTTTTGATTTTGTTTGTTTATAAATTTCTTGAATATATTAGCCATCTTTCAAATAACTCCAGATTGTAAGCAATTAAACTGCATTATGGTTGCAAGGTTCTCAGTAAAATTAACAACATATATACCATTAATTATACAAAGAGAATTCATTGAAGCAGTAAATTGAAGCAGAAATGTATATCAAATCTAACAATAGCCATGCCCCATAATATTTGTACTGGATTTTACACGAGTTCATATGGGTGTAAAGCTAATGCAATACTCATACTCTTAGTATGAATAAATTATTGGTTGTGATTTTTAATCAAATCTAGATATTAATTATTATGTGAGACTGTCTTGATCACAACACGTTACAATTAGTTTGGTTTGAGTTTGTATACAGAGGAATGTCATGATCAATGATTTAAATAATGGTTCAGTTACTACAAAACCTAGAATCGTTTTTATTGGAGACACTAGTTTAGGTTCCCCTCATTTTGGATGTCAATTAGTTGGTCAAACCTTTAGGGAGCAGTTTGGTCGCACGGGGGTCGAGCTTATAGCAAGTCTTCCTTATGACTTAAATAATTACCATGGCTTTGAACAGATTCTAAAAAGTGCTGATTTGTTAGTTATAAATGGAGAAGGTTCAATCCATCATGGTCGCTTCCATCACCTAATTAAATTAGCCAGTGAATATCCGTCTGCTTTAGTGAACTGTGTTTATCAGGAGAATCCAATTTGGCCAGAGCTTAAAGACTTTCTATATGTTTCCACACGAGAGTCTTATAGTGCTAACGAAATAAACTCACAAGGCGTAGAATGTCACGTCGTGCCGGATGTTTTATTTGCTTCTTCTTTGCTGAATTCATTTGTACATCATGAGCCTATTAAGGATTTTGGTTTTACCGATAATGCACAAAAAACCACCTTTAAATTTGGCCCTTTTAAGCTGCGGTTGAGGCTTGGACGATCTCCGAAACAAACAATAGTGGCTGATTATTTGAGCTTTCTTTGTCAACATAAGCGCATGTGTATAGGTAGATTTCATGCGGCTATTGCAGCATCTGTGCTTGGGATTCCTTTTTCTACCTGGGACTCTAATACTTGGAAAATGCGAGGACTTATGCAGGATATGGGGTTGTCTCATCTGCATTTCAATAATCGTGAAGAGGCTATGAAAGCTGTTCCGTTGGAATTTGATCCTACAATAAGTGAGTTTGTAGAGCAGGCTAAAGTCAAAATCGAAACCATGTTTGATACTTTAGCAAGTATTGCAAATGAAAGGGTGGGGCAAGTCCATCCTGAGGAAGGCTGATAGATGTGTGGTTTTTTCCAGGTTATTCAAAAAACGCAGCATGTTTCAAAAGAGAAGTTTCTATCTGCGTTAAAAACAATAGAGCACAGGGGGCCAGATGCTCAAGGTGCACATTTTGCGAATTATAAAACACCTGAAGGTGATAAATATTCCGCTGCCTTTGGGCATCAGCGTTTATCTATACTTGATTTGAGTGAGAGCTCCAATCAGCCCTTTATTTGTGATTCGCATATCTTGCTCTATAACGGAGAGATATATAATTATAGATCGCTGGGAGAAGAGCTGCAAAATTATGGCGTTAAGCTAACAACCGCTGGTGATACTGAAATTCTGATGAAATCACTAATCCATCAGGGTGATTCTGCGCTAGGACGGTTTAACGGTATGTGGGCATTCAGTTTGTTTGATTCACAAAAGAATTCCCTTACACTTTCTCGAGACCGGTATGGTAAAAAGCCATTGTTTTATTATCATGATGATAATATTTTCTGTGCTTCATCAAGTGTCAGGGCAATTAAGGAATATCTGGGACTTAAATTAGAGTTTAAAAGAGAGACCTTACTAGATTATATGTTGTACGGTAGCATGTATCCTTCATCATCAAGTCAGACACATTTTCACAAAATCTCACAGATACTCCCTGGACATATTTGTCGTTTCGATTGCGTTAATTGGACACTTGAGCAAAAGCCTTATTTTGATTGGAATTCTCGTCTCCAACAAAATGATATGGGAGATTCATCTAACCTGGTAGATACCTTAAGCGACAGTGTTGCTGCACGCCTAGTTTCTGATCGACCTGTTGGATTATTGTTGTCTGGTGGCATAGACAGTTCTTTGTTGCTATCCATCATGGTCAGTATGGGGCTGCAAGATCAGGTGAAGATTTTTATGGGGGATACTGGTCGCTCTGATGATTACGCATATGCAAAAAAATCAGTTGAACTATTGGGTCTACGGGCAGAGACAGTTGTAATGGATTATAATGAAAACACCTTTGAACGTTTTCTGAAGATTTGTTGTCATCATGAAAAGCCCTTTCCTTTAAATGGTAATGCAATGGCAATGCCACAGATGTATGAAGTAATCGAATCTGAAGGAGTACCTGTTGTTTTAGATGGTTCAGGCGGAGATGAAATATTCGGCGGTTATTGGGAGAGGCATATGCCCTTTGCAATGCGTAATGCTCTGCAACAACGCGATTGGCAATGGATAAAACAGATGCTTTCTAGTAACGGCAAGTCGAATCAGGTGAGAAAAAGCATTATTAATGCCTTTTTACCAGCAAGAATGCTTAACATCAAACATAAGCTTTCATCGCGCCTTGGAAAGCAGTTTCATCCTCTGATTAATGCCAATAATGCGGAAATTTGGAGTAGCGTGAATCCAGATCCTCTAGAAACACTATCCTCCGACTTTTCAAACGCGTTAAGTATGGATGTTGCGCCCGGAGGAAGGCTAGGTGAATGGATTTGGCATAATGATAGAAACTCAATGATGTTTGGTGTTGAAAGCCGCAGTCCATTACTTGATTATCGCTTGCACAAATTTCTTTTTACAGGCTATAGCAGTAAGTACAGCGGTGTTTGGAATAAGAATGAATTGCGCACGACCTTTGATAAGTTTCAACCACTACCAACCCAGTGGCGCAGACAAAAACAAGGTTTTCGTTGGGATGGAAAGCATTTTATTCTTAATAACAAAGAACGGATTATCGAACTCATAGAAAGTAGTGACTGTTTACCTGAAGTACTAAATACCAAGAGGTTGGTAGCACTAGCGAGAAAGTATCCCAAGATACTACGCTCTTCTTTAGGTAAACGAGCATTGTGTGTCGCAGGGATTGAGCACAGTTTAATTAGGGAATGAAGCTCACTTAATTACATTATAGTCAATCCATTCATTTTAAGTCTACTCTCTTATCTAATTCTATTAATCGAAAATAGACCGATTCCTAAAAAAAACAAAGAAGGTAAAAAAGCACTCAGTAGAGGAGTAATCCCATAAACTACGCCTATTTCGTTAACAGTTCTGTTTGCTAAATAAAATACTATTCCAACAATTATTCCAATAAAGACTCGCTGTCCTGCCCCCCCTCCTCGATTTGAGCCAAATAAAAATGGCATGGCTAAAATTAACATGACTAAAGTTGATAAGGGGATTGAGAATCTTTTCCAATAGATAAGCTCGTATTTATCTGTCTTAATAGCATTTTCTTTTTGGTATTCGATTATCTTAGACAACGCACTGCTGGATAATTGATTAGGATCGGTGTTAGCAACATCCAATACGTTTGGATCTATAAATTCTATATCGGTTTTTAATGGATTCGAGGTTTTAACAACATGGGTCTCTTGAAATGTTGTTGTATTTACTTGATGAAAGTCCCAGTTATCTTTATTAGCTTTTGCATTTTTTACTGTAGTTAGGGTCTTCAGGCCAGAGTGATCTTCTTTGAACGAGTAAATTGAAACATCTGAAACATGTTTGTTTGATAACACTTTGCCTATTTTAATGATACTTTCTTTCTCTTTTACCCAGAGGCCAGAATCATCGACTAATACGATATTTTTGTTTTTTAATTTTGCTTTAAAGTTACGCGCATGCAAGTCGCTGCTTGGAACTAACCACTCACCCATAACAAAAATTCCTATGGCTAATAAGGCGCCCAACTTAACGATTGAGAATACAATATTTCTAATCGATACTCCGGCAGCCCTCATTGCCACAAATTCTGAGTTTGCAGCAAGATTACCAAGTCCAAGCAATGTACCAATTAACACTGCTGTCGGGAAAAATTCATAGAAACTGCTGGGCAGTGTGTAAATTAAATAGATAATTGCTTGCAGGGTAGTGTAAAGCGCGTTGGTTTTTCCCGCTTCATTAATAAAAGCGAAAAAAGTATCAAGCATAACCAAGGCAAGCCATGCAATCAGTATGCCTTGTATTGTAGAAGTCCATAAGTAGCGATCTAGAATTTTCATCAGCGACTTCCGTATTGCCTGCGAATCAGCCAGAGTGATAGCGCTATAAAAATCAGATGGGTCCACCAAAGCCCTAACCAATTAGGAATTCGCCCATCCTCGATCATTGATTTGCCAGTAATGATCAAATTGGCATAAACCGCATAGAGCAATATGCCAACTGCAAGTTTGCCAAATCTACCTTGTCTAGGTGTCGTGTGACTAAGAGGGAAAGCCAAAAGTGCCATTACAGGAGCTTGAAGAATTAACGCCAGACGCCAATGTATTTCAGCATTACTCTCATTGCTTTGAAGTTTTAGAAGCTCAAGAGTAGGTTCTGTTTCTAAGTCTTTAGAAATATTTATTTCAAGCGCTGGTATGTGAATACCGTGTTCTGCAAAGTTAAAAATACTGAATTCACCCGTACTTTTATTATTGTCGTAACGACTGCCGTTTTCTATTTTAACAATTCTATTGCCACTTTTTGCGTCCACATAAAGCAATGCTTGTTGCGCAGAAACAATAATTTCAACATTCTCTTCAGGATTTTTGCTGTCAACATTATCAGTGATATCAAGAGTTTTATTTGTTTTAGGAGCTTCCGCTTTATTATTGAGGTGCATAAAGAAACGTTTCATTACTACATTTTCTTCGTCGATATCTTCAACAAACAGAGTGATTCTTTTACCACCAGTTTTGCTGTGCATGAATTCACCGACTGGGATGCCAGATGCCTCAGGTCGCTGTTTAATTTCCTGTTTGATGTTGTAACTGGTTTTCTCTAAATCGGGAATTACGAATAAGGTTAACCCAGCAATAATCAGAGTCAATGGAGCTACAAATAAGAAAATGCCTTTATAAAATTGTTTTGGGCCGATACCCGCGGAGTGCATGGCAGACATTTCGTGGTCCCTATAAAAGCGTCCAAAAGCTAACATCATTCCTATTAGTAAGGCTATGGGGACAAGCTTTATCAATCCATTAATGGATCCTAAGAAAACAAGCTTACTTAGCGAATCTATAGGCAAATTGCCGCCACTAACCTTTCCCAATAGGCGTACAAAGGTATTGCCAACGATGATTAACAACAACACCAACAATGTCGCTGAAAATGTAGACATGATTTCGCGTACCAGATAGCGCTGGATAATCATGATTTGTGACCTGATAGCTTACTCTTAGAATATTCTTTATAGAAATCCTTTTTTTCTGTGTCGTAATGCTTATAACGCTTATGAGTCCAAAGATATTGTTCTGGATATTCTTTTATCAGTTCTTCCAGTATCTGATTTAAGCGTGTCGTATCAGATAGAGGGTCATCACTTGGGAAGTTTTCTAGTGGTGGATAGGCTTTTATTAGATAGCCTTTTCGATTGTCTTTTTTGCCTGTTAAACGAACCGTTATACAAGGTATAACTTTGGCCTTAGTCATTTTGGCTAATCTAGCAGTACCTGTATTTGTTGGAGCTTCAACACCAAAAAAAGGGACAGGTAAGCTACCTTTTCCTCGATAATTTTGATCTGTGGCATACCAAACGGGAGAGCCATTTTTGATGCTTTTGATCATGTCACGAATATTGCTTTTAGGTATGGCTTTACCGTATTTAACATCTCTTTGTAAGGCCACTAGGTATTCTATAAGTGCGTTCTGATGTGGGCGATAGGTAACATGAAGGGGCATTTCGAGTGCCATTATTCTACCTCCCACCTCTAAGCTAGAAAAATGAGCGCCAAGTAATAGGACATTACTTTTTTTGAGTGTATCTTGTAAGTAATGGAAGCCTTCAACGTGAGCAAGCTTTTTAATTTTTTTATCAGAACCCCACCAGCCTAATGCCGCTTCGATAAGCCCCTGGCCCATAGAGATAAAGTGATCACGGTTGAGTGTTTCCAATTCATTTTCTGATAGATCAGGAAAAGCAATTTCTAGATTAATATGGCTGATTTTTCTTCTGGAAGCGGCAACAGAATAAAGCAATATGCCTAGCCACTTGCCTATTGTCATTAGCCAGCTCCAAGGGAGCAGGATGATGAGCTTGAGAATCCCCACCCCTAGCCATGTTGGCCAATAACGTGGGTGGAAAAATTTTGAGGGCATTTGTTTAACTTTTATTTAACTTTGAGCTAGTTAGTCTTGTAGATGATACAGCGTTCCACAATAAGGGCATCGGGCAGTGCCATCTTTCGAATTTTCTATAGCAAGATAGACTTTTGGATGGGCGCACCACAGGGCAGATACATTTGTCGGGCAATGCAAAGGTAAATCATTTCGAGTGATAGTGACTTCATTCGTAATATTTAACTTTTTATAATCCGCTTCTTTGTCTGAATTGCCCTGAGATGCCATTTAATGTCCTTTATGTTGTGGTTATCTCTTATACGAAGGTTAACCAGTCTTTATACTTATCAACCTTCCCATGAACGCTGTCAAAATACAATGTTTGTAATTTTTCAGTAATTGGGCCACGCGCACCGTTACCTATTGCTCTATTATCTAGCTCACGAATCGGGGTAACTTCAGCTGCAGTGCCACTGAAGAATGCTTCATCAGCAATGTACACTTCATCACGGGTAATACGTTTTTCTACTACTTCGTAGTTTAAGTCATTAGCAAAAGCCATGATGGTGTTACGAGTGATTCCATTGAGTGCAGAAGTTAAGTCTGGTGTATAGATAATGCCATCTTTGATGATAAAGATATTTTCGCCACTACCTTCTGCCACAAAGCCTTCGACATCAAGTAATAAAGCCTCATCATAACCATCGGTTAATGCTTCTTGTAAAGCCAACATAGAGTTGATGTAATGTCCGTTAGCTTTTGCCTTACACATGCTGATATTCACGTGGTGACGGGTGAAGGAAGAGGTCTTGATACGTAGACCTTTTTCCATGTTTTCAGCACCAAGGTAAGAGCCCCATTCCCAAGCAGCAACAATAGCGTGCGTTTTAAGATTGTCGGCACGAAGACCCATACCTTCTGAGCCATAAAAACACATCGGTCTTAGGTAAGCAGAATTTAAATTATTTTCTTTAACCGAGGCAATTTGCGCAGCAGTTATTTCGTCTTTAGAAAATGGAATTTTCATATTCATGATTTTTGCAGAGTTAAACAAACGATCTGTGTGTTCTTGCAAGCGAAATATCGCAGGTCCTTGATCAGTTTTATAGGCACGAACGCCTTCAAAGACACCCATTCCATAATGCAAAGTGTGTGTAAGAACATGCACATTGGCCTCGCGCCAAGGTACCATTTTTCCATCAAACCAGATTAGACCATCGCGGTCAGACATTGACATCGTTTAACTCCTTTAAAAACGCAATATTTCAGGGCGTAAGGATACTACAGCTTGTGGTGGAGCAACAATTGAAGAGGGATAAAAAGATGTAAAATTTTAGACTGCTTTAAAGGGGGAGAACCTATTGCTTGTTGTCCCTTAAAAAAGTGCCAGCCGAAGCGTAGCGAAGACAACGTTGGAGTGTAACGACGACCCGAAGGGCATGTTTGAAAAACATGTAAAAAGTAGGGGGGTGACCTTTTTATTTTGAATTAGTCAATTTAATAGATTTATTTAGATGCTAGTTGGATTTTGCTTTTATAGTTAATTCCTTCTTTTTTTAGACGCTTATATTCGGCATAGACCTTCTTAACGTAATTTCTAGTTTCGTTGAATGGAGGAATTCCGTTGTATTTATTAACATTGCCAGGGCCAGCATTGTAAGCGGCAATTGCAAACTTATAGTTTCCATCAAACCTTTCGAGCATTTGCGCGATGTATTTTATGCCGCCTTGTATATTATGCTCTGGATTCCATGGATCATTAATTCTTAAACCTAACGCAGTCTGCGGCATTAATTGCATCAGGCCTATAGCGCCTACGCGTGAGTGTGCGCCTTCATTAAAACAGGACTCTTGTTTTACGATAGCGTGGATGAGCTCTTCATCAACATCGTAAATACGTGAATATATCTGAATGGGTTTTTGGTATACGCGAGCTTGCTTGTTTAAATGACGACTATCACCGCAGCCAACTATAATGCCATTGTCACGACCTTTAGGATCCACTAGGTTGGCGTACTTGATGCCTTTATTGTTACTTAGGCGAGAATTTTTACGTTTTTTGTATTTAGATTTGCGATTAGTCTTTCGTTTAGATGAAACTTGAGAGGTCTTAGATTTCTTTTTAATGCTTGATTTATATGCAGCCTTTTGCTTAATTTTATAAATTTTAACTAATTTAAAGCCAGAGCCCTTAAGTTTTTCATCTGAAAGTAATGTGGAGCCGTCTTTTTTGACATATTTATACATGGCCGCATTCGCCTGACCAGTAAAGGACAGTAAAATAGAGCACAAAAGTATGCCAGAGAAATAGTGGGTTGCTATCTTCATCAGTCGTTAGTTTTTATTATAGTTATTGGGTAACTTTTTAATTAGAGTTTAGATAAAGATTAAGGCTTAAAGCACAGCATGTCTACTGACTTAAGATGAATGGGTGGTTTGTTTTTTTTGTGAACTTATGGGGAATTTGATAGGTTAATAATAAGGTATCAACAACACTTAATTTAACATTCCCGGTAGTGCCAGAGTAAAGGGTTCAATGATGGCATCAAAGTGATGTTGGTCATCGGCTACCATTTGGTAAGTACCTTGCATGGACCCAACAGGTGTTTCCATCATGGTGCCACTGGTATATTCAAAGGACTCACCGGGTCGTAAATAAGGCTGTTCGCCAATAACGCCTTTGCCTTTAACTTCCTGTACTCGGTTATTAGCATCGGTAATTATCCAATGACGACTGAGTAGTTTGGCCGCTATTTCACCTATATTTTCAATACTGATGGAATAGGCAAAAACAAATCGATTGGCTTCAGGGTTAGATTCAGCTTCAATATACTGAGTGCCAACAGTTACTTGAATGTTGTAATCATTAAGATCATTACTTTTACCACTACTATCTTGACTCATAAAAAATCAGGCCTTTCCTATTTTATTACACTGTTTTGTTACATCGGTTTTTAAATTCAGATTTATGTATTTATCTAAGCATAGCTCTAATCACAGCTCATTTGATTTTTATTGTATGTAGCATTTAATAATAGGCCAGTGCATCAGTATAATCCAATTGAATGAAAACCCTGAATTTTACACCCATTGGCTTAATTTCATCTTGTTACAAAGAAAAATTTGGAATCCCTAGGCAACCTGGCTTGGTAACTGCGGCAAAATCTCAATTAATACTGGATGAAAGTTTTAGCGAAGAATCTATTCGTGGATTGGAAGAGTTTTCACATATATGGTTACAATTCCTTTTTCATCAAACTCAGTCCCAAGGCTGGAAACAAATGGTTAGACCGCCGCGTTTAGGCGGTAATCAAAAAGTAGGCGTATTTGCATCTCGTTCAACCTTTCGTCCCAACCCAATCGGTTTATCTGTTGTTGAATTAAATGATATTGAGATTAAGAATTCTAAGGTGATTTTACACCTTACTGGCTGCGATCTTGTGCATGACACACCTGTTCTAGATATAAAGCCTTATTTGCCTTATGTTGATGCTATACCTGAGGCAAAGGCTGGATATGCAACTGAAAAACCGGCTAAAAAGATGACAGTGCTTATGAATGACGAGATAATCCAAGCTTGTCATCAAGCAAGTGATCGTTTGGGGGAGAATATTGAATTATTAGTAAGGCAGTTGCTAGAGCTAGATCCAAGGCCTTCTTATCACAATAACAGTTCTAAAAGTCATCGAGTCTACTCAATGAAATTACATGATTTTGACCTGAGGTGGCAATACTGCGAAAATGACGCTATCAAGGTCTTAAGTATCGATAGAGATCGATAAACATAAATAAAGATCAATGACTTTGTAGATTGGGGATTTAATGAATTTAACAGATAGTAAAGAGCGTTTTTTTTCATGCGCAAAGATTCTTATTGTCTGTGGAATCTTTATTAATGTCTCGGTTAATGCAAAAGAGTCTAATGATAATAAAGCGTTAGAGCCACAACCCGCTCAAACTCACTACATTACTAATCAATCTCCTCAAAAATTTCCTGAATCAGTTAATAAACTGTTAAAAAAATACAAGATACCAACAAAGAATATTAGCGTTTATGTTCGAGATCTGAACGCTGATGCACCAATGCTAGAACTCAATGCAGATAAATTGCGTACACCTGCATCCACCATGAAGTTGTTAACCACATATGCGGCTTTAAAAGAACTGGGTCCAAATTACTCTTGGCGAACTGAAGTTTGGACAAAAGGGTCTATAAGTGGGGGGGTGTTATCTGGTGATCTGATTTTAAAAGGATACGGAGATCCTTTTCTGGTGTATGAAAACTTCTGGAAATTGGTTAATACCCTGCGTGATAAGGGCTTAAAACATATTGAGGGAGATATTATTATCGATAATAGTTATTTCCAGTTACCACCGCACGATCCTGCGGCATTCGATGGAAAGGCATTTCGAATTTATAATGCTCAGTCTTCAGCATTGATGTTTAATTTTCAAGCGACGCGTTTTCTCTTTACCCCTGAAGTTAATGAGCAAGTATCTAAAGGAAAGAAGAAAAATGGAAAGAAAAAAGCTAAGACAAAAAGAAATAAAGAAATTGGAAAAGTTAAGGTAACACCTTATCCGAAAATCAAAGATTTTAACCTTGAAAATCAGATAAAATTAACTAAAGGCAGATGCAGGAAATCTCATCTTCGTCCTAAATTAAAAAATAATAAAAAAGGCGGCTTAACCATTAGTGGTAACTACGCAGCTAAATGCAAGCAACGTTTCATCTTGCGCGCGGTCTCAAAGCCTGAAGAGCATGTTTTTGATGCATTTCGTGATTTTTGGTTAGATCTCAATGGCACCCTCAAAGGGGGGCTTAAAATAGCTAGAGCATCAGCAAAAGATGAACTATTTCATGTGCATAGCTCTCCAACACTAGGGGAACAAATACGACTGATCAATAAATGGAGCAATAATGTGATGACCAAACAGTTATTGCTTACTTTAGGCGCCAAAAAGTATGGTGCGCCAGGAACGTTAGAAAAGGGAAGGCAGGCTATTTTTGATACATTAAATGCTAATGATATCGACACAAAGGGTGTTCAATTAGAAAATGGCTCTGGTTTATCTCGATCGGCACTCATTTCAGTACGTCAAATGGGCGATTTGTTGGAGGCTGCATTTAGAGATCCATTTATGCCTGAATTCATGGCATCCTTATCTCTACCAGGCGTTGATGGAACCTTAGTTAATCGTTTCAGAAAAGATCACTTACGTGGACGAAGTCATTTGAAAACAGGAACGTTAGATTTTGTTACGGCTATTTCAGGATATATGTTAAACCGAAAAGGGAAAAGGCTTGTGATTGCGATTCAGCATAATGGAAAAAGAACGGGGGCAGGGCGCGGAACCAAAATCCAAGATGCCATCCTTCGCTGGAGCTTTGAACAATAAATGTTGAAAAGCTTATCTTCATTTTTACTTAGCTTTTTTCTTGTCTCTTTAGTTTATGCAGGAGATGCGAATGATGATGCTGACAATATCTTTGTAGAGACTTCTATTGCAAAAAAAAATGATGACTCTAAAGATAAGTCTACTAAAAAAACAGATGGAAAAGATGAAATTTCATCAGCGAATCTAGCAACGATTGATGTAACAGGCGTCGATAGTGAATTAAAGAAAAACATCGAGCTTCATATGCCAGTTACAATTCCAGAATGCACCGCAGAGCGTGGGGAAGTAAGGCAGTTTTTCACAACTGTGAAAAAGCATTTGAGAAAAGCTTCTAGAGCCTTGGGGTACTATGATGCAGAATTCGTTTCTGGTGGTTCAGTAGTTAACAATTGCTGGAAGTTACGCTTAAGAATTACACCGGGGAATCCTACAAAAGTATCATCAATATTAACCCAGGTTGTTGGTGAGGGTAAAAATGAAGAGCTATTTCAGGCGATTTTAAAAAAACCTCCGTATACGAAGGGAGAAGTGTTAAACCATCAGAAGTATACAGATTTCAAAACTCAACTTTCTGAGGCTGCTCAGACCCTTGGTTATTATGATGCTGAGTTTGAAAAGCATAATATAAAAGTTGATCCAACTTCTTATAGCGCAAGCGTCGTATTAATTATCAATACAGGGAAACGCTATCGATATGGTGAAGTTACAGTAGATCAAAAACTCCTTTCTGATAAAGCAATGGCGAAATATATTTTGCTCAAACAGGGTAATCCCTTTAATGCTGAAGACTTAATCAATCAACAACAATTGTTGCAACGCAGCGGTTATTTCAATCTAATCAAGGTCGAAGTTTTACATGAGCAAGCAAAGAACTTTCAAGTTCCTGTTGCAATATCTTTAACGTCTAAGAAAAGAAACTTGTATAGGTTTAAAGTTGGTTATGGTTCTGACACCGGTGCCCGAGTTGCTGTCGAGATGAATAGACGCTATATGGGCAAAAGCGGTAGGCAACTAAAAATTAAAGCGCAATATGCTGAAAAACTACCCGAATTATCAATTCAGTGGTTAGAGCCTCGAACAAACCCTGAAGATAACAGCCTTGTTTACACTATCGATTATAAAAAAGATTCGAATGATGATATTGAAAGCCATACGCTGTCTGTTGGCGGAAAACTTATCCGTAAACTTAAAAACGGATGGATTAGAAGTACATCTATAACAGCGATCAAAGATAAAACACAAGTTGATGATGAGGGTGAAACAGATGCCGAATTGTTGATGTTTGGTGTTGGTTTAGAAAAAATAAAGGCTGATAGTTTGCTTTATCCCACAGATGGATGGCGTTTAAAACTATCTCTAGATACTGCTTTAGAAGCAGTTTTGAGTGATCAGAATGTCACTCAGTTCAAAGCTCAAGCTAAAGGTGTCAAGAAACTTGGTTCTGGGCGAATACTGGCTCGAATGAATTTAGGGACTTCATTGGTTTCTGATTTTAATAGCCTACCTAAAAGCCTTCGATTCTTTGCCGGAGGTAGTAATAGTGTTAGGGGATATAACTACGAATCCTTAGGCGAGGTTAATGATAACGATAAAGTTATTGGTGGGAAGCAGCTATTAGATCTTAGCTTAGAGTATCAACATCCAATCAGCGAGTCTTGGAGTGCTGCAGTTTTTGTGGATGCAGGTAATGCATTCGATAGTTGGGATAATCCTAAGTTGAAAGTTGGCGTAGGTTTTGGTGCACGTTGGCGTTCTCCAGTTGGTCCTGTTCGTATAGATATTGGATTTCCTAAAGATGACTTTGGTGATCCTCATTTACATTTAAGTGTAGGATCTGATTTGTGAGAAAACATTTAAATCAGTATGTGTTCTCTCCTTTGTTTTGGGTGATGGCTTTATTACTTCTCGTCTTATTTACATTGGTGATCACGCTTTTTACCCCAGCTGGTCCTAAAGTAATTGCGTACATTGCCGACTCTTCATTAAAACAACTCACCCTAAAAGGTGTTTCAGGAAGTGTTTTATCAGGGCTACATGTTGATGAGGTGAGCTGGGAAGATGGTGTAGCAGTTGTGCTTCGTGATATCGATGTGAATATTACTAAGTTCGATATCAAGAATGACAAGATATACGCAAAAAGTGTAAAAGTTGGAAAGCTATCTATTGATCTTAAAGGTAGAACAAGTAGTGATGTGGTAGCAAAAGACGTTACGTCAATTCCCAACTTTGGATTGCCAATCAATCTAGATGCAGATGAGTTAAAGCTAGAGTCCTTACAGATAACAAAAAGTATACCTGGGGATAATCTGAGCCAAACTTTACTCTTTCAAATACAAGATATTCATCTTAGTAAGGTGATAATCAAAGAGAACATACTGAGTTTTGATAGGTTACGAGGTAATCCAATCATAATGAATCAACCTTTAAAAATTAACGTGGTTGATGGTGAGCTGAATATGAATCAGCCACATGAGATTAAAACTACCGGTACAGCTTCGTTTGAGCATGATGTGTTGGGTAAGATTAATGGTAATATTAATCTCAAAGGTACATTAACTAATTATATTTTTGATGGTGACCTAGTTTTACAGCAAGAGCAGTTAGGAAGAGGAACGGCGATTGTTAAAGGAGAGGGGGATTACAAACGAGTCTCTTTTGATGATGTAATTTTAGTTACAGCGCATGAAAATGCTGAGGCGACTGGTAAAGTTGTGTGGGATCCAGAAATTCGTTGGGGATTTGATGTTGAAGCTAAAAATATTATTACTAATAATTTATTGCCTAAATGGCCTGCCAATGCAGATGCCAAATTAAAATACACGGGGAGTTATTTAGATTCACGTCTAGAGAATCAGTTGCAGGTTATAGCGTTAGCTGGAGAGTTTCGTGGCGAAAAACTCGCCGCTAAAGGTCAGATAACTGAAAGAGAAGGTTTGGTAAGAGCGAATAAATTCGATGTACAGTTAGGCGATAACAAAATTTTAATTAATGGTGCAATAACTGAACCGTTAAACCTAGATCTTAAAGTAGATGCAAAGTCTCTAAAGCAATTAGTACCTGAAGTTTCAGGAAAAGTAGAAGGTACTGCGACGATAAAGGGAGAATATGAAAAACCTGAAGTTCAAGCAAAAGTTGTTGCTAATAATCTTGCGTATGGGGGTTATAAACAATCATCACTTCCATTGTCATTAGACACAAGTATTGAAGTCGATAAGGGCATACTTACACTAAAAAGAGTCATAGCAAAAAGTGGAAATAATACAATAAACGTTACTGGAAATGCGTCTGAGCCGTTCGATTTAAATTGGAAAGTAGATGCTAAAGATTTGAAGCAAATATCTCCTCAATTGGCAGGAAGTATTAATGGAAGTGCTGTTTTAAAAGGATCTATCGATAAGCCAGTAACTACGATAGATATAGTAGCAAAAGGTCTCGCGTTTAATGATATTAGGCAAGGCAAAGAAGCCCTTACCCTAAAAGGAGAGATAGGCTTAGATAAAAAGCTAATACTTTTAAAAAACCTAAACGTTGCTAGCGGGAAAAATTTATTACAAGTCAATGGCAAGGCGAGTGAGCCTCTAGATCTCAAAATAAAAATTAATGCGCAGGAACTCACTCAGGTCTCACCAGATTTGGCAGGACGAATACAGGGAGATACAAGTATTATTGGGCCTTATAAATCGCCAACAATATCAACTAAATTACTTGCTTCAAATCTACAATATCAAGACTTTAAATTAAGTCAATCTGAAATGAGGCTTCAGGGTGAAGTTCAATTTATCGAAGGCGTCCCTATGGTTAAGGAGCTTAATACACAAATTGGGGATAATCGTTTTCAAGTTAGTGGCCGAGCAAGCAGCCCATTTAACTTAAGTTGGAATATTGATAGTAAAAATCTCAGGCAGATAACTCCTGATCTCTCAGGTAGTTTAGCCGTAAAAGGCCAGCTACAAGGAACTATTGATAAGCCTATTATCAATGCAAAAGTTGATGCGAAAAAAATAAAATACAAAGCTTTCAAACTTGCTTCTGCGGACTTTACTGCAAGTACGACAAATAATATCTATAAAATAAAAGGCGAACTCAAGAAGCTAGAAAGTGATGGTCAGAAAGTCGATAGTGCAAATGTAGAGTTAAATGGAGCTATTGAAAATCATACAATCACTGCCTTAATCGATCATCAAGAAGCAAAGGTAATCCTTAAAGCAAATGGAGGATGGAAGAACCAACAGTGGAGTGGAACTCTACAACAATTAAAGCTGGCTGAGACTAAGGCGGGTGACTGGAAGCTACAGAAACCTACACGAGTTAGCTTTTCTAAAAGTGGTTTCAGTAGTGATAAGTTATGTTTGTCGAGTAAAAAAACAAATGCGTGTTCAACGGCAAGCTGGTCAGAAATTAGTGGCTTAAAAGCTAAAGGTACCTTAAGCGCGGTTCCGCTAGAAATGGCAAAGCCTTGGTTACCAGAAGGAATGGAATTAAACGGTGTTGTAAATGGCTCTTACGATATCAAGCAAAACAACGGTAAGCCAAAAGGAAAAATACAGTTTAAGCTGCCGAGCAATAGTTTTTCATTCAAAACGGATGATGATGAGCGAGTATTTTTCTATGAAAATGCAGAAGTAAATGCGACCGTAGATAATCGAACCATCAATGCGGAAGCTTCTATGAAGATAGTCAATCGAGGACAGTTTTCTGCGAATGCCAAAGTAAAGCTATCCCCTGAAAATGGAAAACACACGATTAAGGGCAAAGCTAATTTTGATATACCGAATATTAACTTTGCACAAGACCTGATTCCACACAGCCGTGGTTTACGCGGTGCTCTGAGCAGTAAAATCAGCTTCAGTGGGCTGTTAAGTAAGCCGCAAATTAAGGGGCAGGCTGATCTTAAAAATGCTTATTTAAGATTGCCTGAAGCAGGTACAGAATTAACTGCTATCAATATCAATGTAAAAGCCGATCAACCTGGAAAAGCCAAAATAAACGGCAAGATGCTGATGGGCAAAGGTGCCTTGAATATTACTGGCGATATGGATATTAAAGATGTTGCTAAATGGAAAGCGAATATCAAAATAAGCGGTAATAATATCCGCTTCATGAATACCAATGAAATTAAGGCCACGATGTCGCCCGATATCGTTTTAGGTTTGTCTCCTCAGATTGTGAGTATCAAAGGTAAAGTCGCTATTCCGTATGCAGATATTCGTCTAAAAGATATTCCTGAAACCAGCATCGATGAATCCACAGATACTTTTGTGATTGGAGAAAGAAAACCTGGCGAACAGGTTTCTGCTGTTAAGTTACAACCTAATGTAAAAATTGAGTTAGGTGATAAAGTTCGACTAGATGCATTTGGGCTAAAAGCAAAACTCTCCGGCGATGTGAATGTTACTCATAATAGAAGAGATGTTTTGGCCAATGGCTCATTAAGAGTTACGGATGGCAAGTTTCAGGCTTATGGTCAAGACTTGGAAATCAATAATGGCCGTTTGATATTTAATGGCTCACCCAAGCTTGTGGGGATGGATATTCGTGCCACTCGAAAAGTTGATGATCAAAGCGTGGGGGTGCATTTAGGAGGAACCTTGTTGAGTCCTAAATCCAAAATTTTCTCTGATCCTACTTTGCCAGAAAGTGAAGCACTTAGTTTCCTTTTGACTGGACATAGTTTGTCTACCTCATCTGGTCAGGAAAGTGCATTATTGATGTCAGCAGTTCGAGGTCTAGGTATCACAGGCAACGGAAGTTTAATTCAAAATATTGGGTCATCGTTTGGTTTGGATGATGTGAATATCGTTACCAAAGAAGACCTAAGAGACAGTGAATTAGCGCTGGGTAAAAGACTAGGATCAAGATTATATGTACGTTACCTCGTCGGGTTATTCGATCAAACCCAAAAAATAGCGATCAAATATAAAATCAATAAAGTTTTATCACTAGAAGCTGAAACTACGGTAGAAGACTATGGTTTAGACTTTATCTATGAGATAGAACGAGATTAATCATGTGTGAGAAGCCTTTGTTATTGGCGGTTAGTGAAATTGGAGGTTATCCTAATTTTACTGAGTTGTATGAAAGTCTGGGCTTTGAAGTGATAACCGAAACCAGTATGCGAAAAGTATTGAAGTTTTTAAAAAAGAAAGTGCCAGAGGTAATTGTTGCCGAGTTTAATTACCAATCGGACTTTAGAGACAGAACAAGTTCTTTGGAGTCAATGATGTCTGTGGTTCAACGTCATAGTGGTATAAGAGTCATCATATTCTATGATAAAGAGCATGAAGATCAACTAGCTAAACTTCAAGCACGCTTTGATATTGCTGAAACACTTAGTTTCCCAATTGCAGAAGAGAGATTGAGTAGCGCAATAAAACCCTAGAAGAGATTCGAATGGAATTATTTTATCGACAAGCCGAAGAAAGCGATCTTGGCAATCTAATAGAAATGTTGGCAGATGATCAGTTGGGGGCTCATCGCGAAGATTCTTCAGCTCCCGTAAATACGGCTTATATCGAAGCTTTTAAAATTATAGACTCTGATCCTAACAATGAGTTGATTGTTGCCGAAATCAATCAAGGATCAAATACATCTATTATAGGGATGCTGCAACTGACTTATATTCCATACCTCACATACAAGGGTTCTTGGCGTTGCTTAATTGAAGGTGTGCGAGTGCATAAGGATCATCGCAGCAAAGGTTATGGTAAACAACTGTTTGAATGGTCAATAAATCGCGCCAAAGTACGGGGGTGTAATATTGTTCAACTAACTTCAAACAAACAACGTTCTAATGCTATTCGGTTTTACAATGACCTTGGTTTTACAGCCTCACACGAAGGCTTTAAATTAATGATTGAAGGTTGATTCTGCTGCTAGAGAAGATTTACATCCGTTCCATAACATCAATACCTAGTAAATCTAGACCAACCTTTAAAGTATTTGCTGTCAATTGAGATAGCTTTAAGCGACTCTGCTTAATATTTTCATCAGCTTTCATAATTGGACAAGCTTCGTAAAACGTCATGAAGTTTCCAGATAACTCATAAAGATAGTTACACAAAATATTAGGTGTTCCATCTTTGGCTACCGCTTCAACCGCTTCAGTAAGTTGTAATAACTTACTGGCTAATTGACGTTCTGATGGCTCTTCAATAATGATACTTGCTGAGGTATTGATTGTTCCAGCTTTACGGAAAATGCTTTGTATACGCGCATAGGCATATTGTAAGTAGGGGGCTGTATTTCCTTCAAAACTGAGCATAGTGTCCCAGTTGAAAATATAGTCCGAGGTGCGATTTTTACTTAAGTCAGCATATTTAACAGCGCCAATACCCACCGTTTTAGCAATACTCTCTCGATTGGCCAGATCTAAATCAGGATTTTTTTCTGTGACTAGGTCAAGTGCGCGTTGTTGGGCTTCTTTGAGTAAATCAATGAGCTTAACAGTGCCACCAGTACGCGTCTTAAACGGTGTTCCGTCTTTGCCCATCATCGTGCCGAATGCCATGTGTTCGAGGCTAGTTTCTTGTTTTACAAATCCGGCTTTTTTACCCACAGCAAATACTTGTCTGAGATGCAGGCTTTGACGTGCGTCAACCAGGTATAAGCCACGTGTCATACCCAGAGTGTCATTACGATATCTAAGTGCTGCTAAATCTGTTGTTGCGTATAAATAGCCGCCATCAGATTTTTGCACGATCATTGGAATGATTGAGTCGTCTTTACCTTTGAATTCATCAAGAAACACGCATTGTGCGCCTTGATCTTCAGTTAAAAGTCCTTTTTCCTTAAGGTCGTTAATAACATTAGCTAAATCATCGTTATAGGCACTTTCAGGCATAACGTCTTCACGTGTTAGCAACACGTTAAGAATCTGGTAGATTTCATCACAGTGATTGAGTGAAGTATCAATAAACTGTTTCCACAGAGCTAAAAACTCTTGATCACCCGCTTGAAGTTTTACTACGTTTTCACGCGCTTGCTGGGCAAAATCAGGGTCTTCATCGAAACGTACTTTGGCTGCTTGATAAAACTTTTCTAAGTCAGCTAATTGCAGTGTAATTTCATTTTCTTGCTGCTTTAACTCACCCATATAAGTCAGTAGCATGCCAAACTGTGTGCCCCAGTCGCCCACATGGTTTTGGCGAATGACTTTGTGCCCAGTAAATTCTAGAACACGCGATATAGAGTCGCCAATGATGGTAGAACGCAAATGCCCAACATGCATTTCTTTCGCTAAATTAGGGGCAGAGTAATCGATGACTACGGTTTCTGGGTGTTCTGCTTTTTCAATTTCTAGAGAATCTGACTCGAGTGTTTTTTCTACTTGTTGCCCAAGCCAATCGTTCTTTAAATGAATATTAATGAACCCAGGTCCGGCAATTTCAAGTTTATCCGCATAGGTAGATAGATCAAGGTTTTCTAAAACCTTAGCAGCAAATTCCCGAGGATTCATTTTGAGTGCTTTGGCCGCACCCATAATGCCATTTGCTTGATAGTCCCCAAACTCTGGTCGAGATGAGGTTTTTACGACTGCAGGAGCATTATTAAGAGCCCCAGCATCAGCTAATGCTTGAGAGATTATTGTTTCGAGTTGTGTGCGAATATTCATGGGCAGGGATTCTACCGCAAAAAAACAGTCATGCCTTATTCTTTAGTGCAAAACTTCGTATTCAATAAGGCTTTAATTGTTAGTGTAGGCATGTAAATTTAAAAACTGCCTAAATACACGCTAAAGCCTAGTATCGCCTATCGGCGAGCTGGTTTTAAGCTTTAGCATGCATGAGTTGTCCATTTCAAAAAACAAAATGGCAAGCTCATGGAAAGTAGGGGGGGGCTTTTCTAGGCTCACCAAGAGCCAGAAATGACAAGTCAAATAATTGAATTATCCGTTTTAAACAACAAAACGGTAAGTTCGCTAAAGTCCATCGTAGATTCCGCAAGGAATCGTCGATGTACAATGTTAAATCTAGGCTAAGAGTTGTTATGCCAATGTAATCAGCCTTTCTTTAGATTCATTTCCTGAATTAGATTCATGCTTTTTAGCAAGTTAAGGGCTTCGTAGAGTTGGTAATCACTTTCTACCAAATTTTTCTCTTCTGTTTTTTTCTTGGTTGTCGTTTTATCTTCTTCTTGCTTAGCTTTTGACTTCTCTTTATTCCCATTAGGGTTTGAGATATGACCACTCAAATCTGCTTCAGATAAAGGTGATATATCGACATCACCTTTGCCATTTTTCTTTTTAAATTCGAGTTCTTCAACAAGAATATCTGGCTCAATGCCTTTCGCTTGAATTGAACGACCTGACGGTGTGAAATAACGCGCAGTAGTTAACTTTACTCCCGTTTTTTCATCTAGGGGGAGCACAGTTTGAACAGAACCTTTACCGAACGTTTTCTTACCAATAATCAATGCGCGCTTATGATCTTGAAGAGCGCCAGCAACAATTTCAGACGCTGAAGCCGAGCCTTGATTCACAAGTACTACTAAAGGTGCGCCTTCCAATAAATCATCAGGAGTTGCGTTATAACGCATTAGTGCATCATCGACTCTCCCTTCTGTATAAACGATATTGCCTTTACTCAAGAAAACATCAGAAACACCCACGGCACCATTTAATACTCCACCAGGATTGTCCCTTAAATCTAGTACTAATCCTTTGAGTGCTGACTTGTTTTCCTTCAGAAGGTCTTCAATCGCTGTTCTTGTGTTGTCAGTGGTTTTTGATTGGAAACTTGAAATACGAAGATAGCCGTAATCTTTTTCTAATATTCTCTTTTTTACGCTTTTAACTTTTATCACCGCGCGAACAACGGTGATCTTGAAAGGCTTGGATTTACCTTCTCTAGTAATGAGCAAATCGATGGGCTCGCCAGGTTTGCCGCGCATGATCTTGACGGCATCATTAAGTGTTAGGCCCTTAACTGACTTATCACCTAAACGAATAATTAAATCACCGGATTTTAACCCTGCTTTTTTAGCGGGTGTATCGTCGATGGGAGCAATTACTTTAACGAAGCCATTTTCCATGCCAACTTCAATGCCTAGCCCACCAAATTCTCCCGATGTTCCTACGCGTAGCTCAGTGAATGCTTCTTCATCTAGATATGCAGAGTGAGGATCAAGTCCTGATAGCATGCCGCTAATAGCATCGGTGATGAGTTTTTTGTCATCAACTTCTTCAACATAATCGTTCTTGATTCGGGCATAGACTTCAGAAAACTTTTTAAGCTGTGCAAGTGGCAGCGTTTGAGTGCTTGGTTTTAATGCAAAAGCATTGATGCTTAAAGAGGCTGCGAGGCCAATGGCTACGCCAGATATGACGCCTGTTATGAGTGGTTTTTTTAAGGGCATACTGCTCTCTTATAGACAGGTAAGTTGGTTTGATATTACCCTACTATAGGAGATATTGTCACTAAATAAGCAAAGCTATAAAAGCTAGTTTATTACTGCTTATCTACACCACTGAGAAGGGTTATGATGAGTTGTGCCGCGGCGAATTTCAAAATACAAGCCAGAATTTGACTGGCTTCCAGAATTACCAACGACTGCAATGATTTCACCAGCCTTTACAATTTGACCTTCTTTTTTAAAGACACTGCGATTATAAGCATAGAGACTGCGGTAGTTCTTGTCGTGACGAATGATGACTAGGTAGCCGTAGCCCTTTAATCTACCACTGTATTCAATTTTCCCACGTGCTATAGCATGTACATTAGAGCCTGCTGCTGCAGAGATAACTACGCCTTTCCACTTTTGTTTAGTGTTTCTATTGCTTCCATATTTTTGTGTCAAGCGACCTTTTACAGGCCATGAAAGTCTTCCTTTGAGAGAAGAAAATGGCTTGTTAGGTACATAATGTCTATTTACAACAGCACCTGTTTGTTTTGGTTGGACTGTTTTGGAGCTGGCTTTAGGTGTTGCTTTACTAACTAGTTTTTTCTGTTGTTCTTGTTTTTTACGTTCAATTTCTTCTTTTTTTCTTTTTTGCGCTAAACGTTGAATAACGCCTTTTAAACGAGACTCTTCTTTTCGCAGTTTGGAAAGTTTTTGTTCTTGAGAATAAACAACTTTCTTTTGTTTCTTAAAAGCTGACTCACGTTCTTTTACGGCCTTTTTTAAAGCCGTTTTTCTAGTGCTTTGCTTAGTTTGTAATTCATTTAAGGTTTTTGAATCCGCATTTATCTTATCTTGAATAATTTTGATTTTATCCAGTCGTGTTTTTATCGTTTTAATGCGTTTTAAACGATGTTTATTCATATACTCGTAGTACTTTATCGTTCTACTAATATCTGATGGGTCGTCTTGTTTAAGCAAAAGACGTAAATGTGATTGTTTTCCTGATGTGTATAACGCTTGCATTTGCTGCGCAAGCGCATCTTTTTGTTGGCTAGTTTGCTTTAACAGCTTTTGTTTTTTTGCATTCGATTTTGTTAAATTGGTCGTTAACGAGTTTATCTTGGTTTCGGTGTTATGAAGCTTCTTTGAAATCTCATTGAGTTTGTCTTCCGTAGCAATTACTTTTCTTTCTAGTTTTTGAGATTTAGTACGCGCCTTCTTAAGTGACTTGTTAGTACTAGAAATTTTGTTCTTTATGTTATTTTGTTTTTGATTAGAGTTTTCTGCAAAGCCACTGCTTATGGGCATTATTAATAATAAGCTGCACAGAAAAACTGTGAAAATATTAATTTTCACAGACACATCTTTAGTTTTGATTGTTGTAATTTTTAGCCCCATTTGTCGAGATTTTATCAGTTCGTAAGCGAACTTTTAAGCTTTAACGTAAATTATAATCGGCTTGAAATAAAAGCTCCCAGAGTATATTATAGTATCGTTGTTTTATAATATATTAAATAACGAATATAACCTTCTTGCTGAGTATAAAAAACCATGAATAGTCCGAAAATTGCCCAAGGTGCCGATCAAACTTGCACACTTGTGAGTGACCTTTTAGTTAGACAGGAAGATGTTGAAACTGCATCACGTTCACTTAAAGCTATTTCGCATCCTTTGCGCTTGAAAATTCTATGTGTGCTTGGTGAGAACGAAGTAAGTGTTCAAGATATCGTAGAGTGTGTAGGAACATCACAAAGCAATATCTCACAGCATTTAGCTATTTTGCGTGATAAAGGCATTCTTGCTTCAAGAAAAGAAGCAAATCGCGTGTTCTATCGTGTAGGTGATGCTCGTACGCTTAAACTTATTGGAATGATGCAAGAGGTTTTTTGCAGCACTCGCTAAGCTTTGCGAATCAGTTTTAAAATCGTATTTTTACGATTTCTAGCAATGTAAAACCATATAAATTCTTAAAAGGCTGTATCTTCAGCCTTAAAAAACAGTATTAGAGCTTTACGCAAAGCTCTACTGCGGTTATCTTACCCTTTTTATTCATTTCTGAAGAAAACTCATGCAAGAATATATCGATTTTGCAAGTAATAACCCGTTGCTTATATTGGGTTTTATTGGCGTATTGCTTTTCACCATCAAACTTGAAATTTCACGTTTAACACGAAAATATAAACAGGTGAACGTTAACGAAGCAGTTATGCTTTTAAATAAAGATAATGCAGTAGTTGTTGATGTACGTGAAGATAAAGAAGTTACTTCTGGTGTTATTAAGGGCGCTAAGCATATTACTCTGTCGGAATTACCCAAGAAAATTGGTGAGTTAAACAACAGCAAACAAGCACCTGTTCTGGTTTATTGCCGCAGTGGCAGCCGTTCTGGGCATGCGTGCAACCAATTAACCAAAGCTGGCTTTGAAGATGTTTCGAATCTTGCCGGTGGCATCATGGCATGGGAATCAGCAAACTTACCTGTTTCTAAGCGTTAATAGCTAACATGTCTGCTGAAGTAATTATGTATTCCACACGGTTTTGCCCGTATTGTATGCGAGCAAGGTCTTTATTGAAGAAAAAAGGCGTAGAATATACCGAAATTAGCGTAGGTCGTGATCGCGAACTATGGGATGAAATGGAACAACGTAGCGGGCGAAATACCGTTCCGCAAATTTTTATAAATGATGAATCCGTGGGTGGTTATGATGACATTGCTACTCTCGACCGACAAGGCGAACTGGATCAGAAATTAGGGATAGTACAAGATGGCTGAAGATACAAATTCACAAAATGAGACTAAGGTTAACGGACAAGAAGCCGTTCAAAATACTGAGGCTCAAGAGCAACAATTTATTATCGAGCGTGTTTACGTTAAAGATATTTCGTTTGAATCTCCTAATAGCCCAGCTATATTTACCCAAGATTGGGAACCAGATACAAACTTAAACCTGAATACACAGGTTAACCCATTAGGTGAAGATCATTTTGAAGTAGAGCTTCACTTGACAGTATCGGTAAAAGGTAAAGACGGAAAAACAGCATTTCTTGTAGAAGTGGTACAGGCCGGTGCTTTCTTAATCAAAGGTTATCCTGCAGAGCAGTTAAACCATTTATTGGCTAGTTACTGCCCAAGTAACTTATTTCCATATGCACGTGAAGTGATTTCTAATCTAGTATCTAAGGGTAGTTTCCCTGAGATGCATCTTTCTCCGATTAACTTTGATGCGCTTTACGCTCAAAACATTGCTAAGCAGCAAGAAGCTCAAACAAACGGCGAAGCACCTGCAGAGACTACTGAAGCTTAAAGCGCTTACTTACAATAAGAGAAATAATTATGACAACAACAGAGCGTCCCCAGAAAATATCGGTTTACGGTGCTGGTTCATGGGGTACTGCTCTAGCGTTGCAGCTTGCCAGAAATGGCATAGATGTATTGCTCTGGGATTTTAATCCCGAGCATATTGCAGCTTACGACAAAGCTCGCGAAAACACTGGATACCTCCCGGGAATTCCTTTCCCTGATAATCTTAAATGTTCTGATTCTATTGATGATCTCGTGCAGCACTCTCATGATCAATTAATCGTGATTCCTAGTCATGGCTTTCGAGATTTACTCAAGCAATTAAAGCCAAAAATTAGCAAACAGCACACAATCGTTTGGGCAACCAAAGGCCTTGAAGTGGGTAGTGGAAAGCTACTGCACGAAGTATTAATTGAAGAACTAGGCGCCGATGTACCTTATGGTTTGGTTTCTGGGCCTACTTTTGCCACTGAAGTAGCCAAAGGTTTACCGTCAGCAATGACCGCAGCTGCATCTACAGAAGCGCTAGCAGAACGAACCGCTGCAGCTTTTCAAGGTGGTAACTACCGCGTTTATACCAGCGATGATGTCCTTGGTGTAGAGCTCGGTGGAGCAGTGAAAAACGTATTAGCAATTGCAGCGGGCATTTCTGATGGTTTAGGTTTTGGGGCAAATGCACGAGCTGCCATTATTACGCGAGGTCTTGCTGAAATTATGCGCCTTGGAGATAAAATGGGTGCGCAACATGAAACAATTATGGGCTTATCCGGTGTCGGCGATCTGGTTTTAACTTGCACCGACAATCAATCTCGTAATCGACGTTTAGGTTTAGCGCTTGGAAAGGGAAAGGACCTTGATGGCGCCATAGCTGAAATTGGTCAAGCGGTAGAAGGGGCTAAAACTTCTCAAAGTATTCATCTGCTTGCTGAGCGAGCTGGGGTAGAAATGCCTATTTGTGAATCTGTTCATAAAGTACTTTATGCTGGTTTGCCACCAGAGCAGGCAGTAAAAGAATTATTAGGTCGAGAGTTGAAATCTGAGTTTTAAAGCTCTATCTCTTTCTCTCCCTATATATAACCTCTTTATAAAATTCTTTAGAACAAAAATATTCAACAGAATGCTCTAAAAACCTCTTAAAAGTAGGGGGGTGTACCTTTTATTCATCCTCAAACTTATAAAATCGTGCTACTTTCCCTGTATTTGAATACAACTATTACTAGAAGTAAGCGCGATTATGAATGCTGTAAAATACCTAAATGCCGAGCAAATCAAAAAGCTACTCCCATGGCCTGAATTGATTGATGCGATAGATAATATCTTTGTGAGAACGGTGGTTGAGCCTGTTCGTCACCATCATAGTATTAATGTGCCGAATGACCCTCAAGCAACGTTATTGTTGATGCCAGTGTGGATTGAGGGAGAATACTTGGGTGTTAA
>RCNF010000237.1_pt1 | contig 27985 bp, 20 predicted proteins | sample 2041311 | NCBI WGS metagenome assembly RCNF01 (sample SAMN09708228, study PRJNA481090) | Marine sediment metagenome, whole genome shotgun sequencing project. | biome: marine sediment; feature: ocean; material: sediment; isolation source: Sewage treatment plant 2 marine sediment (STP2) ...
GTGATCTCTGGTGGGGGCGGCATGGTGGTGCTTGAGGATCTTGAACATGCGTTGGCGCGCGGCGCGAAGATCTATGCCGAGGTGACCGGATATGCGGCCACGTCCGATGGTCATGATATGGTTGCCCCCAGCGGTGAGGGCGGTGAGCGCGCGATGCGTCTGGCGCTTAGCACGCTGCCTGAAGGCCGCAAAGTGAGCTACATTAACGCGCATGGAACCTCCACACCTGTGGGCGATGTGGGTGAGATTGACGCCGTGCGCCGCGTCTTCGAAAAGGAGCAAATCGTGTCGCTTCGCAATGTCGTGGAGCGCCGGCATGTCCGCCAGTTGTCCGTAGAGATGCACTGCGATGATCGCCTTCGTTTTCGGGGTGATTGCAGCCTCTACGCAGGAAGGGTCAATGAGCCCTGTGCTCGGATCGATGTCGGCAAACACCGGAGTTGCTCCGACATGCATCACTGCGTTGGGCGTAGCCGCGAACGTCATCGGCGTCGTGACGACCTCGTCGCCTTCACCAACATCAAACGCACGCATCGCGAGGGCGAGCCCGACCGTGCAACTGGATACTCCCGCGACGTGTACATCGTCGCCGATATACGCCGCGAGCGCAGTCTCGAATTCGCGTGTGCGAGGTCCCAGCGTCAAAAAGAGAGAACCGAGCGTCTTGGCAATTGACTCAAGCTCGGGTTGCCCTAGCGTGTGTCGATAGAATTCGACTGTTCTTGTCATGACTTATCCCAGATAGAATGCCGACCGAACCGGCTCTTGAAGGCGACATCATCTCAGCCGAGGACGCGGCCTTTGATCGCGAGTTCCTCGTGGAATTGGTCAACGTCGGCCAGAAAGCGATAGTGACGAACAGTGTACCAACGTCGGTCATCTGGGTCGACGGCGCCCAGTCGCAACGCATCGATGACCTCGTTCACACCGTCCTCGATGGTGCGAAACTGCAACTTGGGAAACGCGGCGTGCAGTTTGTCGAAATTCACACGATAGCTCCGACGATCAGCATCGTCCGACATCAGAACCACTTCTGTCCCTGCCAGGTGATCGCGGATCCGATACGCGAGGGTCTGGACCCGCAGATTGTTTTCATTCATACCCACGTTGAAGACTTCTCCGTCCACCGTCTCCTTGGGCGCTGTGAGCACGGCAATTATGGATCGCGCTACATCCCCAACGTGAACGAAAGGCCTCCACTGCTTGCCGCCCCCGGTAACCGTGATCTTTCGATTGAGGTAAGCGCGGAGTGTCATGATGTTGATCGCGAGGTCAAAGCGCATCTTCGGGGAATGACCAAACACCGTTGCGAATCTCAGGCGGACAATCTCCATATCGCCGCCGCGCCCGTGTAGCTCCATGAGATGGCGCTCCATTTCGGACTTGCATTCGGCGTAGAGCGAAACCGGGTCGTGCGGAGCCGACTCAGGCACTTCCTGGTCGCCTCCCTGACCATACACGCTGCAAGATGAGGCGAAGACGAGTCTACGAACGCCTGCCTCACGAGCGGTGCGTGCCGTATGTAGTCCGCCAGCCAAATTGACCTGTCGTGTGAGCTCGGTGTTGAGATCGCACGCAGGATCGTTGGAAATTCCGGCCAGATCGACGACGGCATCGATCCCGTCAAAATGGGACAGTTCAAGTCGCCGGACGTCGACTCGCACCAATTCCAGGCGAGCCTTCTCATCTTGTGGAAGCCCAAGGAAGACGTTTCGACCGAAGTAAAAGCGATCAACAACGCACACAGAATGCCCCTCCGCAAGAAGCATGCGCGTTAGAGTCGAGCCTATGTAACCACCGCCCCCGGTGACCAAAACCCTCATATTTCCCCTCGGCATCAGTGTAGACAAAATTCCGGTGGTCTCGAAAAATTCGGGGAAGTCATGGGAAACCCTTGACCATCTGCATCGTGCGTCGCCCGCAACTAGGGTGACGCGTTTACGGGCTCAGCTTGAACTTGGATATTTCCGTCCAAGGGCGGTCGCAATTGTCCCTGAGTTGTCCCTCGACCCATTGCGACAGCGAGACCTTTACGGGTCGTGCATAGACGATGAACTCGCCTGCTGTAGGATCGACACCGGTATCGCCCACCCAAAACTGGGCGAACCGTTGCACCCGAGTGCTGCGCTGGGTCGCAGGGAGGGTGGGCTTGGCCGTGTTGAACGTCCACGTAACCCACATCCGGTTCCAAGAGTACATCCCTGCAAGGCCCTCTTCAGTGGCCATCGGAAGGACAGTCTCTTGCGACCCCTCGCGAAATGTGATCTCCAGCTGTGATCGATAGTCGAAGAAGTGATCGTCCATGAATACGCCGTGCGTAGACAGACCCGTCCACGGGTAGACGACGCGCTTGAACTTCCAAGCCGCGTTCGACAAGCGCGCCACTTTTGGCGAAACTCCCACATAAGTCCTCAGGAAAGGGCTCGCACAAACGATGATCGTTACCGAGGTCATCCACAGTGCCAGCACTATAGCGGTAATGCGCGACGCCCATTTCTGTCTTTGTCTGGACCGCTCATCGTCGATGGGCGCCGTCAATGCCTGTGTTGTTGGTTTCCGTCTGTTGAATATCCGATCGTAGACTTCCTCTGGCACGAAGCCGAGGTAGAGCGACAGCATGAGCAACGAAAAGATCGGTATGGGGAACACGAACGAGATTCCCACATGAAGCACGATGCCCAAAATGATGAGTGGGATTCGCAACTGACGAAACCAGATCGTGAACGGGAACACCGCTTCGAAGACCAGCGTAAGGTAACCCGCCAAGAGCATGAGCCAGGAGAGATCAAACAGCACTGGGATGCGGTGGTAGTTGGCAAACGGAAATGAGGCGGGTCCCCATAGACCCAGACCTGAGAGCCACATCGGGGAAGCGCTCTTCCAGAACACGGAATCCAGGTAAAGGGTTGCCACGAGGAAAGCGAGCGCCATCCCCCAGATCGGACGCACGCGCCGAGGCGCCGGCGGGGCTTCCCCTGCCGTCCGATGTCGACGAACGTCGAGGTAGCGACGAAGAGAGAGCGCGCGATCGGAAGGCATGAACACGAGCATCAGCGCCACCGTGATAAACACCCCGTCTACGTGCCAGTCGAGCCTGTAGTTCATGAAATAGTGACCGATCAACGCGACGCTGATCCCGTAGACCGCGACCGCCGCGATGCGGGAGGCGTATCCGATGAGAATCAGGAATGTCAGAAAGAGCCACGGCCAGAGGAGCAGGGTCCTGATCGATGGATCCGGCGCGACGAATGGCACTTCGGAGAAAAGGAACTCCTTGAAATAGATGCACTGCCCGATCTCCGCCATCAGCGCGAGCGCGAACCCAATCCGAAACATTGCGAGCGGCACCGGCGAAGCAATCTCTTCGTGCTGCGTCCGAAACCATTGGCGCAGTCGATCGAAACCAACGCCACTCCAATTGAAGCGATCCCCCACCTATTGGATGTTCGCCAAAGCCTCTCCTTCGGTCAAGGAAGTTAGCCTCGCGATTTCTGCACTTCCGCTTGCGCCGGTCGCGTGTGGGACAACCTCGACAGACTTTCGTCTCCGCAGTTGAGGATCAGGTCCAACGCCGAGAGGTAAGGGGCAAACTCTCCGTGCTGCTGGGGGTACGTCGGGTGTTGATAGTCTTGCCACTCTACGGCGATCTCACGTTGGGCGAAGAGGTCGACGTCCAGGTAGTCTTTCGCCGCGCTACCAGTCAGGTAGCACTTTGCATCGAAGTGCAAGCAAAGCTTCACCAGTCGCTCGCTCTGGTAGCCCTCGATCCCAAGCTCCGAAGAACGCGGCGTCGGACGCCGCAACCCGAGCCAGCGGCACATGAGTTCGATGACAGCCAGATCCAAATCGACCAATCGCTCCCAACGTTGGTGTAACAGCTCCTCCAGCTCGGGCAGGTAGCGGTTGAGGTGCGGCGCGCGTCCGTAGAATTGGCGAATCGTGCCGACGTGTTTCCGAGCCCAGGGCGCTCGATTGTCGATTTCCACCTCCAGAATGCGAGGGGCGTCCAATCCCTTATGAAGCACCGGGACCGTCAACCAACGAGGGCCCGCCGGAGATTTGATCCGGTTGCGGTTTCGCCACCCGTGTTTGTCATATTGCACGTCGTCATAGAGAATGAAGACGTCGCTGCGGTACATCTGGTCGAAGAACCCGAGCCACGGCAGGTACCCAGGTTGAAGGACGGCGACCGTTCGTATGCGTTTCTCCCCGACTTCCATATCCTTCGTACACAACGTTGGCGGTCTCGAAAGGCTCCCAGATCATGGCCAAGCGGTCGAGTTCTTGGGCTGGCCGGTTCATCTTCTCTATACTTTGCGAATCCATCGCCATGAGACGTGAGCCTGAAGAGACTATTCCGGTGCTCTCCGTTGTGATTCCTGTATTCAATGAAGAGGAATGTCTGGAGGAGATCCACAGGAGGATCACCATTGTGATGCGCTCGATCGTCTCTTGTTACGAGATCCTGTTCGTCGACGACGGGAGTAAGGATCGCAGTCGGGAGATCGTTCGATCATTGGCCGCGGAGGACCCCTGTGTTCGTGGAGTTCTCTTGTCACGGAACTTCGGCCAGCACGTCGCCATCACTGCCGGGATGGCGGAGAGCCGGGGAAGGGGCGTCGTTATTCTCGATGCTGATCTCCAAGACCCACCAGAAGCCATACCGGACTTCTTTGAGGCGTTTCAAGCCGGTTCAGAGGTTGTGGTCAGCATCCGTTCAGAGCGATATGATCCGTGGACAAAAAGAGTCTTCTCCTGGCTCTTCTGGAGCCTGATCAATAAAATTGCGGAAGTCCCCGTTCCCCGCAACCAGTCCATGCTTCGGTTGCTGTCTCGCCGGGCCTGCGGCGCTATCCTCAAGATGGGTGAACGATCTCGATTCATTGGAGGGCAAGTCGCGTGGATCGGTTTTAGCCTCGAAGAAATCCCAGTATGCAACGATCCAAGGCATGCAGGGGTGTCCAAGTACGGCTTCTGGAAATCGGTCAAGCTCTTGTACAACGCGGTCACATCCTTTTCCACCTATCCACTGCGGCTGATCAGCAGCATTGGTTGGCTCATTGCCTGCACCAGTCTGATTGTCGGGGCGATCCTCACTTTTCTGAAGTCAACGCAGATCGTCGACTTTGCCTCGGGGTGGGCATCGATGTTCGTGTTGGTGAGCTTCTTTGGCGGCCTAAACATCGCCATGCTGGGCGTGATAGGACTGTACCTTGGTCGGGTGTACCAGCAGGCCATGGATCGTCCCCTGTATCTAATAGAGGAGCTGGTTGGCGGGACACGCCACAGCTCTGGTCCCGCCGGAACCCCAAACGATGGTTCCAAATTGCGCGAGGCAGGACAATTCGGAGAGGGATTCTGAGCATGTCCGACATCGACATCGATATCGATGAGACGCTTGCGTACTATAGAACACGTCTCGAGGAGCACGGGCCGACTGCAAAGGGCATGGATTGGAAAGATGAAGCGTCCCAGCAGCTCCGTTTTGATGTGATGGCGCGGTACATCGACCCAACCACTAAACCATCGATTCTCGACGTCGGATGTGGGAGTGGAGAGTTCCTTGCGTTTTGCCATGAACGCGATTGGTCGGTCGATTACCTAGGGGCCGATATCTCTCCCGAGATGGTTGCGACCTGCAATCATAGATTCGGGGATTCGACGGCTGTCCAGCTTCAGGAGGGAGAGCTTGCGACCTGGGATGGACAGTTCGACTATGTGATCGCATCGGGGACGTTCAACGCCAAGCTGTCGGCATCCACTGAGATGTGGCGCCGGTACTTTCATGAAAACATTCGCGCGATGTTCCAGCTCTCGAGGATCGCCACAATCGTCAACTGCATGAGTGCTTTTGTCGATTTCAAAGTCGATCACTTGTACTATCCGGAACCATCCGAGCTCCAAGAATTCGCGGTCGGGCACCTTGGTAGACATTTCGTCATTGATCACAGCTATCCGCTGTACGAAATGACGCTGGTTCTCTACAAACGAGAGCAGCCTGGGCTCTCCTTCATGAAGCAAGAATGTCAAACGTAGTCATTTTTGGAACCGGAGATTTCGGCTCGGTGGCGCATCTCTACCTGACCGAGGAAAGCGAGCATTCGGTCATCGGATTCACAACCGAGGAAGCCTACCTGCCAGGCAAGGAATTCGAAGGGCTTCCGACGTTTCCGTTTGAACGCTTGGAGCACGAGGTTCCTCCCGCTGAGACTTCAATGCTCATCGCGACTGGCCCGGCCAAGGTGAACCAACAGCGCGCCAGGTTCTTCGCTGCCGCAAAGAAGAAGGGCTATCGGTTGATCTCCTTTGTGAGTCCGCGCGCCCAGTTCTGGCCGGATACTCCGATCGGTGAAAACAGTTTCGTTTTTGAGGGCACTGTCGTAGAGCCTTACTCAAGAATCGGGGACAATACCATCTTGTGGAGTGGCGCGGCGATCGCGCACCACGCAGAGATCGGAAATCATTGCTTTCTTGCGCCTAGGGTTGCGATTTCCGGAAGGGTCACCATTGAAGACTATTGCTTCCTGGGGATCAACTGCACCGTGCGAGACCATGTGCGGATCCGCGAGGGTTCGGTGATTGGCGCCGGCGCCCTCATCAAGAAAGACACCCGAGCCCATGCGGTTTACTCCGCTCGCAGGACAGAAATCTACGAGACCGATAGTTCCGACGCCAACCTTTAGTCGCGGAGCTTTGCTTAATACTCAGGCTCAACTTGGGTGTCACAATGGCGCAGTGACCGAGCCCATCTATCGCCGACGTCCCACCGGATTCGATATCCAGTCGGCGTCGGAGTCCGGATGGCGGAGATCACGCTTCCACCATCGCTCTGCGACGCCGATGCGATTGGTTGGGGACACTCTCCGGGTAGACAAGTACGGGATTTCACAACGATTCTCAGGCGAAGATCGCAGCGCATGAAATTATGCGACGCTGCGATCTTTGCGGGAGGAAGCACGTGAATTCGAGAGGTTATGAGGTCGGAGAGCGTCCCGGTCTGGCAGAGCTCGCGTCAAAGGACGGATCTGCTACCTTCGGCGCCCCATGGCGGACCCGAAGATCACGCTAGAGCAGGTTTTGCACGTTGCAAAGCTAGCCAGGCTGACCCTGTCCGACGAAGAGGCGCGTCGGATGCAGGAGCAACTGGACGCGATCCTCGGGTACATGGAAGGCCTCGACGACCTCGAAGTGTCCGGGGTTCCGCCCACGTTCCATTCGATTCCGATGGACGCGCCCCTGCGGCCCGACGTGCCCGAACGCTGCAGCGACCGCGCCGAAACCTTGGCGCAGGCGCCGGCGAGTGAAGCAGGCGGCTATGCGGTGCCGCTCGTGCTCGAGGTCGATTCGTGAGCGGCTTCCCGTGGCAGAGCGCCTTCGAGATTCGCGAACAGGTCGCCGCCGGTTCCGTCAGCGCGGTCGAAGTCACGCGGGCCCACCTGGCGCGTGCCGAAGCGCTCAACCCAACCCTCTCCTGTTTCCTGACGATCGATCACGAGGGCGCGCTCGCAGCCGCTTCCCAGGTTGACCACAAGCGGGCGGCCGGGGAAGCGTTGGGGCCCCTAGCGGGCGTTCCCGTCGCGGTGAAAGACAACCTCTGCACACGTGGCGTTCGGACGACCTGCGCCTCGAAGATCCTGGGCGAATACATCCCGCCTTTCGACGCGCACGTCGTCGAGGCCTTGCGCGCATCGGGCGCCGTGCTCCTCGGGAAGACGAATCTCGATGAGTTCGCGATGGGCTCGTCCAACGAGAACTCTGCATTCGCCAACGTACACAATCCCTGGGCGCTCGATCGCGCACCGGGCGGCTCGTCCGGGGGCTCGGCTGCTGCAACGGCCGCCGGCTTGGCGCCCTTGGCGCTAGGGAGCGACACGGGCGGATCGGTGCGTCAGCCTGCGGCCTTTTGCGGCATCACGGCCATCAAGCCGACGTACGGACGTGTCTCCCGCTATGGGCTCGTCGCGTTTGCATCGTCGCTCGACCAGGTGGGACCGATGGCGCGTTCGGTGCGGGAGGCTGCGCAACTGCTCGAGGTGGTGGCCGGTCACGATCGGCGCGATGCGACGTCGGCCGAACGCGACACTGGCAACTACCTCGCCGCCTGCGATCGACGTGTGAAGGGGCTCCGCGTCGGTGTGGTGCGCGACCTGATGGATGGCTTACAAGACGCAGACGTTCGCACGAGCATCGAGACGGCCCTCGGCGCGCTCGAGCAGGAAGGCGCGGTGTTGGTCGACGTTGCCCTTCCGCACGCCAAGCACGCGGTCTCGGTGTACTACCTGATCGCGACGGCAGAGGCGTCCAGCAACCTCGCGCGATTCGATGGGATTCGCTACGGCCTTCGGGTTCCGGGCAAAGATCTGACCGAGACCTACACGAACACGCGCGCGGAAGGCTTCGGCCCCGAGGTTCGACGACGCATCATGCTCGGCACCTACGCCCTTTCGGCCGGGTACTACGACGCCTTTTACCTAAAGGCGCAGCGGGTTCGAACCTTGATCCGGCGCGACTACGACGCGGCCTTCGAACGCTGCGATGTCGTGTGCACGCCGACCACGCCGACGCCGGCGTTCGCACTTGGTGAAAAGACCAGCGACCCGCTCGAAATGTATCTCGCAGACATCTTCACCTTGCCTCCAAGCCTCGCCGGCTTACCCGCGATCAGCACGCCAAGCGGGCTTTCCGCCGGAGGGCTTCCCGTTGGCCTTCAGCTCGTCGCGCCGCCCTTCGAGGAGGAGGTGCTGTGTAGCGTGTCGCAAGCGGTCGAAAACCAGTGTGGGCTGCTCAACGAGCGTCCCGCAGCGCTGTCTTGACGGTTATTTGGGGCCGGCCTGCTTGTGTTCCGGCCCGGCCGGCGCTTGCAGCGCTCGCATCGACGCTCTCGAGCGGCGTTCTTCGCCGGCGACCTCCACGCGGTTTCGGCCTCGGGCCTTGGCGCGGTAGAGGGCTTGGTCGGCCTGCTCGATCAGAGCGTCGCCGGTGATGCCCGGACGCAGCATGGCGAGGCCGATGCTGACGCTGATGTGCTTGGGCCCTTCTTCTCCCTGCGAGGTAATCGCGAGACGTCCCCGGAGCCGTTCAGCGACAATCCGCGCAGCCGCCAGTTTGATCTCGGAGAAGATGACGAGGAACTCCTCACCGCCCCAGCGCGATACGATGTCGTTTCGGCGGACGTACTCGGTGAGCGACTTGGCGATTTGCTGAAGGACCTGGTCGCCCGCCGCGTGCCCGTACTCGTCGTTGATCGCCTTGAAGTGATCGACGTCGCACATGGCCACGCAAAGTCCCGTGTTGTTGCGACGCGCGCGGGCGATCTCTTCTTCGAGGCGCTTGTTCGCGTGACGGCGATTGTAGAGCCCGGTGAGCCCATCGGTCAGCGCGAGGAGCTGTGTCTCTTCGACGAGGAAAAGGGACTTCACCAGGATGCCCAAGGCATCGGCGATGAGCTCCAAGCTTCGAAGATCGGGCGCCGAGCAGACGTTGGCGCCGCCAAAAACCTGCAGGGTGCCCAGGGTCTCGTTACGGACGCCGATGTCGCAGCTGTACGAGCGGCCGCCGACGACGTGGGGGCCGGTGCCGTACTTCGGGTCGGGATCGAGGATGGTACGCGTTGATGCGATGCTCTTTTCGGGAATTCCGAGAGCGGCCAGCCCAGCGGTAGGCGTATCTTCGGGCCAGGGGCCACGCGCGCGAATCGTATAGGCTGGCCCACCCGGGCCGAGTAGCTGCAGAACCAAATACGGGCAGCCGACGACTTCTCCCGCCAGCTCCAAGACTTTGTCGCTGAACTCGTCTCGATCGTGCACGTAGTCCATCAGGCGGCGGACTTCGGATTGGACGACGACGTCGAACAGATGGTGGTCGAGCACGGCGCTCACGCGTTCGAGCGGTGTGCCGGTGACTTCGGGTCGCATGCTGAGGCGTGGCTTCCGGCCTGCCATGATGTGCTCGATGGCGGGCAGGAGCTTCTCATCCATGTCTTCTTTGGCGAGGTAGGCGTCCGCACCTGCGTTCCGGCCCCAGAAGCGGGTCTTGGTTTCATTGGCGGCCGTGAGCAGAATGAAGGCGATGTCGGCCATGCCCGGGTCGCCGCGGAAGACGCGGCAGAGTTGGACTCCGGTGATCGCATCCATCTCGATGTCGCTGACGACGAGGTCGAAGGTGTGTTGGAGGGTGAGCTCGAGCGCTTCTTCGCCTGAACCCGCTTCGGTGATGTCGAGCCCGAGCGTCTCGAGCTTTTGCACGACACGCTTGCGAATCGACGGGCTATCGTCGACCACGAGCACCCGAAAGATTTCGGGCGTATTTCCCCCTTGCCTAGTCTCTGAAGGCATTTCCACCCGTCTCCATGATGGGCAAATCCCTCTGGAAATGCCAATGTATCTAGGGCCTCGTCGCCATGGCCTTCCGTCTTCGGTGCGCTATAACCGGCGCGCATGACCGCATATGAGCCGGTGATTGGCCTCGAAGTGCACGCACAAATGCGTTCGCGCACAAAGCTTTTTTGCGGGTGTCCGACGGAGTACGGGGCGCCTCCCAACGAGCACACATGTCCAGTATGCCTGGCGCTTCCTGGCGCCTTGCCGGTGCCCAACGAGAAGGCGATCGAGCTTGCCGTCCAGGCGGGGCTGGCGCTCGAATGTGAGGTCGCGACCCACAGCGTCTTCGCGAGGAAGAACTACTTCTACCCGGACCTTCCCAAGGGCTATCAGATCTCGCAGTTCGAGCTTCCTCTGAATGGCGCGGGGCACCTCGACATCGAAGTCGATGGAGAGACCAAGCGCATTGGCATCACGCGCATCCATGTCGAAGAGGACGCGGCGAAGAACATACACGGCACCGGATCGGCCGCGGTCACGCTCGTCGACTTCAACCGGGGCGGCACGCCGCTGATCGAAATCGTCAGCGACCCCGACTTGCGAAGCTCCGAGGAGGCCGAGGCCTACCTTCGCAAGCTGCGCGACCTGCTGATGTTCATCGGCGTCAACGATGGCAACCTCGAGGAGGGGTCGTTTCGCTGTGACGCCAACGTGTCGATACGCCCTGTCGGCCAAGAAGAATTCGGCACGCGCGCGGAGCTCAAAAACATCAACTCGTTTCGATTCGTGAAGAAGGCGATCGACCATGAGATCGCGCGCCAGGAAGGTGTGCTGCAGAGCGGCGGGACGGTCGTCCAGGAGACCCGCACCTGGAGCGAAGCCCAGAGCAAGACAATTTCGATGCGCAGCAAAGAAGAGGCGCACGACTATCGGTACTTCCCGGATCCAGATCTGCCGCCGGTGGCCGTCACGGAGGAGCGCATCGAAGAGCTTCGCGCCGCGCTCCCAGAGCTCCCGGAAGCCAAGCGGGGGAGGTGGCAAAAGGAGCTCGGGCTGACGGAGTACGACGCAGGCGTCCTTTCCGGTCATCCCGAGGTTGCGAAGTACTTCGAGGAGGCCACGCGCGCTTTCGTGGGGCAGTCCGGCACGAAGGCCAAGGCGGCTGGCAAAAAGGTGGGCAATTTCGTTCAGGCCGAAGTCTTGCGCCACGTGGCCACCGACGGGCTCGAGGCCCTGTTCCCCGTCGCGCCGACGGCGGTGGCCGAGCTTCTCGCCTGCGTCGAAGACGGCACGATCAACGGGAAGATCGCCAAAACGGTGTTCGCTTCGATGGTGGAGACGGGGACGGGTCCGAAGGTCATCATCGAGCAGCAGGGCTTGGCGCAGGTCACCGACACCGGCGCCATCGAAGCGGAGGTGAGCCGCATTCTCGACGCCAGCCCCGCCCAGGTCGCGCAGTACAAAGACGGCAAGACGAACGTCATCGGCTACTTCGTCGGGCAGGTGATGAAGGCGACCAAGGGCGCCGCGAATCCGAAGGCCGTCAACGAGATTCTCCGACGGCTGCTGGACGAGCGATGACTGGGGGCCTTTCGCGCCCACCCTTGAGCGGCGCCGATTGGTTTGCGGTCGAGTTCGACCCGGCCCGCCAGGAGGTGGTGATGCTCGACCAGCGGCTCTTGCCGGCAGAGGTGAAGTACCACCGTTACCGTAAGCCCGATGAAGTCGCGCAGGCGATTCGCGAGATGGTGATTCGTGGGGCGCCTGCGATCGGGGTGGCCGCGGCGTATGCGCTCGCGATGGTGGCGCGCGACGAGCAGGGCGATGCGAAGATGTTTCTGGTCGCCAACGGAACCGCCGGACGGATCCTGAACGAAACGCGACCGACCGCGGTCAACCTCGCCTGGTCGATCGCGCGGATGTCCCGAAAGGCCGGCGAGGTTTGTGAGCTTGCGCGGGAGGCTCGCTACCAGGGGATGCTCGAAGAGGCCGAGGCGATGCACCGCGAAGACGTCGAAGCCTGCCGCGCCATGGGCGCGCTGGGCGCTGCCGAGGTCCCGGATGGCGCGGTGATTCTCACGCATTGCAACGCCGGGGCCCTGGCGACCGGGGGGTATGGTACCGCGCTCGGCGTGATTCGATCCGCGCATGCGCAGGGCAAGGGGATTCGGGTGCTGGCCGACGAAACGCGCCCCTACCTTCAGGGAGCGCGGCTCACCGCGTGGGAGCTTCATCAGGACGGGATCCCCGTCGAGGTGATCACCGACGGGATGGCAGGGCATTTCTTCCAGAAGGGAGAAATTCAGTTCGTAGTCGTCGGCAGCGATCGAATCGCAGCCAACTCCGACGTCGCCAACAAGATCGGCACGTACTCGCTGGCGGTGCTAGCGAATCAACACGACGTGCCGTTTACGGTCGCGGCGCCTTGGAGCACGGTTGACCTGCGGGCACGCTCGGGCGCCGACATTCCGATCGAAGAACGCTCCCGCGACGAAGTGGCGAGGATTGGCGACACGATGTTGGTCGCGGACGGAATTCCCTGTCGGCATCCGGCGTTCGACATCACGCCAGCGCGCCTCGTCGATGCGATCTACACGGATCGCGGCGTCATCCGTCCGAAGATCGGCGAGCGTCCCGACGTGCTGCGAGGCTGAACCCTTCGTTCACCGGTTCGCCGGGGAGATGGCGTCCGGTCCCGAGGATCGTCACGCCGCTCATGCGAGGATCTCGCCTTGCCACAGCGCTTCCGGACCGCTCCGCCGGCGCACCAGACGCGAGCGCGAACCGTCGACGAGAACTTCGGGGGGCAGAGGGCGTGCGTTGTACATGCTCTGCATTTCCCGCCCGTACGCGCCGGCTCCGCGAATGGCGAGCAAGTCTCCCTGCTTCATTTCTGGCAGAGGACGGTCCTTCGCGACGAAGTCGCCCGACTCGCACACGGGTCCGACGACGTCGACCGAAACGAGATCGGCGCGGGGGTCCGGCTCTGTAATGGGCATGATCGCGTGGTAGGCGCCGTACAGCGCGGGTCGAATGAGCTCGGTCATGGCCGCGTCGACGATGACGAAGCGCCGATCGCCTTGCGTCTTGGTGTACAGAACGCGCGTCAACAGCACACCGGCATCACCGACCAGGGCTCGCCCGGGCTCGGTGATGATTTGGATTTCCTGGCGCAACATGCCGGCGGCTTCGAGGCCTTCTCGGATCGCTTCCCCGAACCTGGCGGCGGGCGGATAGGCGTCGACTTCTTGCCCGTAGTGCATGGGCCAGCCGCCGCCGACGTCGATCGCGCGCAAGGTCGCGCCTCGGTCGATGCAATGGCCGGCGAAGTTGCCGAGGATTTCGATCGCTTCGCGCAGCGGCCGCGTGGACGAAAGCTGCGAGCCGATGTGACAGGCGACCGCTTCGAGGTCGAGGTGGGGGCTCCTGAGGACACGGGGAACAATCGACTCGGCGACGGGAATCGCTAGGCCGAACTTCGACTCACGAAGCCCCGTCGCGATGTAAGGATGGGTCTCGGCGTCGACATCGGGATTGACGCGCAGGCCGATCGCCAGGGGACGACCGAGCTCCTGTGCGACACTTTCGACGACATCGAGCTCCTGGATGTTTTCGACGTGAAGCGCGCGAATGCCCGCGTTCGCAGCGGCCACGATTTCCTCGCGCCGCTTGCCGACCCCGCTGTAGACGATGCGATCGGGCGGGAACCCTGCCTTGAGCGCGCGCTGCATCTCTCCTACAGAGACGATGTCCGCACCGCAGCCCTGGGCGGCCAGGCGAGCGAGGACGGACAGGTTGCCGTTGGCCTTGACGGCGTACGCGATCAGGTGCGGGGCGAAGGCGAGCGCTTCGTCGATCGAGCGATAGGCGTCGTCGATCGCTGCGCCCGAGTACACGAAAGCAGGCGTGTCGACCTCGTTTGCGATCGATTCCAACGCTACGTCTTCGCAGACGAGCGCACCGTCTCGATACGAGAACCACGGTGATTCCGGAATGTGAACGTTGGACACGGCAGCCCCTTATGAGTCCCTGCGCGCCTGCAGTCGACCCCGGAGCTCGGCGATGGCGGCCGCCACCCGCCCGCGGGCCGGCCCTCCAACCACATCCCGACGCTCGACCGCGGTTTCCATGTCCAGGGCGTAGAAGATCGTGTTGTCGAAGGCTTCATGTTCGTCTTGGTAGGCCTCGAGCGGAAGCTCCGAGAGCGTCTTGCCCCCCTGGGCGGCTCTTTGAACCAGCTTGCCCGCGACATGATGCGCATCGCGGAACGGCACGCCACGGAGGGCAAGCCAGTCTGCGACCTCGGTGGCATCCAAAAAGCCAGCCTGAAGGGAAGCCGCCATCCGATCTTTGTCGAACTTCGCCGAGCCGATCGCCCCGCTCAGGACCGCCAGGCAATCGTGGACCGTGTCGAACGCATCGAAGACCGGAGCCTTATCCTCTTGAAGGTCCCGGTTGTAGGTGAGCGGAAGACCTTTGAGCATGACCAAGAGGTTGACGAGGGAGCCGACCACCCGGCCCGTCTTGCCCCGCACCAGCTCGGGCATGTCCGGGTTTTTCTTCTGCGGCATGATCGACGAGCCGGTGGTGAATGCGTCGCTCATCTGCATGAACGCGAACTCCTGACTCGACCAGAGCACGAGCTCTTCGGAGATCCGCGAGAGGTGAACCGAGCAGATCGCCAGCGCGCTCACCGATTCGAGGAGAAAATCCCGGCTGCTGACCGCGTCGAGTGAGTTGCGCATGGCATGGTCGAACCCGAGCGCCTTGGCGGTGGCCTCTCGGTCGATCGGAAAGGTCGTGCCCGCGAGCGCGGCGCTGCCGAGGGGCGATTCGTTCATGCGCTTGGATGCATCGAGGAGTCGGCCACGGTCGCGGTCGAGCATCTCGGCCCAGGCCATGAGATGATGCGCCAGGCGAATCGGCTGCGCCCTCTGCAGGTGCGTGTACCCCGGCATCAGGAAGTCGAGGTGCCCATCGGCCTTGTCGACCAAAACCTCCAGCAGCGCGTCGATGTCCGCGGCGACGGAGGCGCAGGCCTGTCGCGTCCAAAGCCGCATGTCGGTGGCGACCTGGTCGTTTCGACTTCGACCGGTGTGAAGCCGTCCGCCCGCGTCACCGATCGCGTTCGTCAGCGCGGCCTCGATGTTCATGTGGACGTCTTCTTTGCTTTCGTCCCAGTCGAACTCGCCCCGTTCGATCGAGGTGCGGATCGTTTCGAGGCCATCGACGATTTGGTCGGCGTCGCGCTTGGACAAGATTTTCTGGTCAGCGAGCATGCGCACGTGCGCAATGGATCCGTCGATGTCCTGGGGCCAAAGCCGGCCGTCGACGTCCACGCTGGCGCTGAAGCTTGCTGCGATGGCGTCCAGCTCTTTTTCGAACCGGCCGCCCCATGCCTTGTCACTCATCGATCGATCTCCGCTATTGCTGCATCGGCACTCGCAGATCTACACGGCGAAGCAGGCGGGAGCCAGCCCGAAGCGTCCAGGCCTCGGTCAATACGGCAGCCAGAGCGGCGATGACGGGCGTCATCCAACCGAAAGCGACGCCGAGCACCACGACAACGGTGGCCAAGACACAGCCGCCGATGCTCCTCCAGGTCGCCCGGCGCACCGCCCGCGCGATCCAGAGTGCTCCGGCTGCATCGCGAACGTCCTGGCTTGCAACGACCACGCCGCGGTCCTCCAAGGCAGAGCCGACGAGCCTCAGCGAGACCGGAACATCGGCGGCGGCCAGCACCGCATCGTCTTCTCCACCGCGGCCGATCGTCGCGGTCACGCCGCCGGTCTCGCGGAGCGCCCGAACCTCCGCCACGCGCTCATGAGGCAGGAGCGGAGCCTTGATGCGCGGGGAACCGAGATGCGCTGCGATGCGCTCGACCGTGCGACGGTCGTCTCCAGACAGGATGACCACCTCGCACGGGAGGTCTTCGATCCGTTGCACCGCGTCTCGCGCGCCGACGTGCATGGCGTCGAGCACCGCGACCAGCGCTTCGAGCCGGCCGTCGACCGCGATGAAGATTGGGGTCAGGCCTTCGTTCTCGATGTGTTCGGCGTCGCTGTCCGCGGTGGCGACGCTGATGCCTTCGTCGAGAAGGAGCTGGCGTCGGCCGACGACGACCGGAACGCCATGAGAGGTCACCGCCGTGACGCCGAGGCCTTCGCGGACTCGCTGTTTGCGCACCGTGGCAGAGGCACGGCCGTGTTCCTCTGCGTAGCGTCGGATGGCGCCTGCAACGGGGTGGTCCTCGGCCGCCTTCTCGGCAGCGGCCGCGAGCCCGAGAACGAGGGCGAGATCCATCTCGCCGAGCGAATGTGCTTGGCGAACGACCGGCTCGCCCGCGGTGAGCGAGCCCCGCAACAAGATGGCGGTCGTGGTTGCGCGACCTGCATCGCGGAGAGCGCGCGAGCTGCCAAAAAACATGCCGCGCCGGGCCGAAGCGAGCGCGCCGGCGTCCAAGGGAACGTCGAGCGACGCCAATAGAGCGAGCGTCGGGACCCCAAGGAGAAAGGTCGCGGCCCCGTACGGTCCAGACCACAGCAAGGCCGCGATGCTCGCCGGCGCCAGCAGCAGCCAGCTCCAGTGCGTGACCGCAAAGCGTAGACGAGGCGCTGCCGCGAGCTCTTGCTGCGTGCGTCTGCCGAGCTCGACCGCGCGAACGATGCCGCACTCTTGACCCGTGCGGCGAACGCGTACGGTGATGGCGCCCTCGAGAACCCGCGTGCCGGCCAGAATGAAATCACCTGCGGCGAAGGCGCGGGAGTGCGCCGCGTTCGGGAAGCGCAGGGCCAGCCCCGAGCCGTTTTCGACCACCCCGTCGGCTGGCGCGCGTTCGCCCTCGAGCACGACGACGAGATCTCCCTGGCGTAGGCTGGACGCAGGGACTTCTTCGTAGGCGGAGTCTTCACCGGTCGGGACTCGCGCGTTCTGCGGCAAGGTTTCGCGGAGCGCCTGCGCTGCGTTTCGCAGCGGTGCCGAGAACGAGGCATGAAGCCAGTTGCGTATCGAAATCGCCACTGCGGCAATGCCTGCGCCGACGAGTGACCAGCGTTGCGTCTCCGCGTCCGTCGACATGACCGCGGCGACGGACGCGAGAACGAGGCCAATCGGCGCAACCACCCTGAGCGACGCGGTCGCTTGGATGTTTCGGAGTGGAATCCGAGCGTTCACGGCCGCGCAGAGCGCGATGAGGAACGCAGCCAACCATCCGAGCTCTCTGCCGGGCGTCAGCACAATCAACGGAAGGGCCAGCAGCGCAAGGCCGGTCGCGAGAATCGGGTCATACTGGCCCGGGCCGCCGGATTCGCGGTCGCTTCCCGTCGCATCGTCCCTTTGCACGGTGGCTTCTCGCACCAGATCCGGTATCGACGGGCGCTCGACGCGGGCTCGTTCCGAAGGCCGGCCCACGGGTGCGTCGAAGTCACGATCGCCCAGCCGAAAGCGAACTTGGCATGCCTCCCCGCAGAAGAACCGCGCACCGTCTTCTAGCCAAAGCACACGGTGAGCGCGAAGCGGATCGACCGCCCGCCCGCAGGCGGGGCAGGGCTGAGACGGTAGCTGCGGCCGTGCCGGTTGCATGGTTCAGGGCTCCTACGAGGAATCGACATTGGGTCAAGGACGCGGTAAGGGAGCGCCCGGAGGCAAGATGACGACGCGTGTAGAAACCGACTCGATGGGCCCGATCGAGGTGCCTGCGGATAAATACTACGGCGCGCAGACGATGAGGTCGCGCATGAACTTCCGAATCGGCACGGAGCGCATGCCGATCGAAGTGGTGCGCGCGTTTGGAATCCTCAAAAAGGCTGCGGCGCTCACCAACCGCGAGCTCGACAACCTGGAAGACGACGTCTGCGAATTGATCGTGCGCGCGGCCGACGAGGTCATCGAAGGGAAGCTCGACGCACACTTCCCGCTGGTCGTGTGGCAGACCGGCTCCGGAACGCAGTCCAACATGAACGTCAACGAGGTCATCTCGAACCGCGCGATCGAGCTTGCCGGCGGGGAGATGGGCAGCAAAAAGCCCGTGCACCCCAACGACCACGTCAATCGATCGCAGTCGTCCAACGACACCTTTCCGACCGCCATGCACATCGCAGCGGTCCTCGCGGTCGAAGGGATGATCCCCAAGGTTCGGCTGCTTCGCGACACGCTCGACGGCAAGGCCAAGGCGTTCGCGCACATCGTGAAAATCGGTCGGACCCACCTCCAGGACGCCACGCCGCTGACACTCGGGCAGGAGATCAGCGGCTGGGTCTCCCAGATCGACCACGGCCTGGCGGCGGTCGAGGCCACCATGCCTCAGCTTCGTGAGCTGGCGCTCGGTGGGACGGCGGTCGGGACCGGCCTGAACACGCACCCGAAGTATGCGGGCAAGGTAGCGGCGAAAATCGCCGAGCTCAGTGCGACGGCGTTCGTCTCAGCGCCCAACAAGTTTGCGGCGCTTGCCGCACACGATGCGTTCGTTGGCACCAGCGGCGCGCTCAAGCAGCTCGCCGTGGCCCTGATGAAGATTGCAAACGACGTACGCTGGCTGTCCTCGGGCCCTCGGTCGGGCATCGGCGAGATTCGGATTCCAGAGAACGAGCCCGGAAGCTCGATCATGCCGGGCAAGGTCAACCCGACGCAGTGCGAAGCCATGACGATGGTCTGCACCCAAGTCATGGGCAACGATGCGACCATTGGAATCGCAGGGTCACAGGGGAACTTCGAGCTCAATGTTTACAAGCCCGTCATGGCCTACAACCTGCTCCAGTCGATTCGGTTGCTCGGCGACGCCTCTCAGAGCTTCAACGACCACTGCGCGGTGGGCATCGAGCCGAATCTCGAGACGATCGACGACAAGCTTCGCCGCTCGTTGATGCTGGTGACGGCTCTGAACCCACTCGTCGGCTACGACAACGCCGCGAAGATCGCGAAACACGCCTACAAGCAGAACACGACCCTCCGGGAGGCCGCGATCGAGCTCGGCCTGCTGACCGGCAAGCAGTTTGACGAAGCGGTGCAGCCCGAAGACATGGTAGGCCCCCTCAAGGTATGAGCGTCGAAATCAAACAGCATCAGCCGGGCCAAGACTTGAAGGACTTCATTCAAGTCGCGTTCGACGTGTACGCGGACGACCCGGCCTGGGTGCCGCCGCTGAACATGGAAATCACCGACCGGCTGACGCCCGAGAAGAACCCCTTTTTCGAGCACGCCGAAGTCGCGCTCTTCACCGCGTGGAAAGACGGGAAGGCGGTGGGCCGGATTTCGGCGCAGATCGATCACGAGCATCTGCGGATCCACAAGGACAACGCCGGCTTCTTTGGCTTCTTCGACACGGTCAACGACCAGGAAGTAGCGTCGGCTTTGGTTGCTGCCGCCGAGCAGTGGCTCGCAAGTCGCGGGATGACGCTGATGCGCGGCCCGTTTTCGCTTTCGATCAACGAGGAGACCGGGATGCTCGTCGAAGGCTTTGATTCGCCTCCGACGATCATGTCGCCGCACCACCGCTCGTATCAAGGCGCGCTTGCCGAAGGGGCGGGGCTTCAGAAGGCCAAGGACTGCTACGGCTGGAAGCACCAAGTGCAGCCTGCACCACCGCGCGCGCAGAGAGCCTGGGAAGCGATCACCAGCTTGCCCGAGGTTCGATTCCGCTCGGTGAGCCCGCGCAAGCTCAAGAAGGAAGTCCACGACATCCTCGACGTCTTCAACGACGCCTGGCAGCACAACTGGGGGTTCGTGCCTGCCACGGACTCCGAAGCGAAGAAGATGGCGGCCGATCTGGCGCTCATCCTCGATAAAGAGCTCTCCTTCTTTGCCGAGATCGACGGGCAGCCGGTTGCGATTTGCATCTGTCTGCCGAACCTCAACGAGGCGATTTTCGACTTCAAGGGCAAGCTGGGCCCGGTCACCATTCCAAAGTTGATCTGGCGATTGAAGGTTCGTCGCCCGAAGTGGGCGCGGTTGATGCTGCTCGGCATCCGCACCGAGCTCCGCGGGAAGAAGCGCTACGCCCCGCTGGCGATGGCCGTCATCGCCGAGCTGGTGCGGCGCGGCCTCAAGCAAGGCTACGAATGGGCCGAGCTCGGTTGGACGCTCGAAGACAACAGGCTCATCAATGCGGCAATTCGCAGCATGGGTTCCACGATTTACAAGCGCTATCGCATCTTCGAAAAGCCCATCGGCGCTTAGCGACGGATTTCGAGTCGTTCGCCGTCGGTAGTGATGATCACGCCGCCGCGTAGATCGGTTCGGAACACGGATGCTCCCGCTCCGCGCAGCCGCGCGACTACCGCGGGGCTGGGGTGGCCGTAACGATTGCCTGCGCCGCAGCTGATGACCGCGAAGGACGGGCGAACGGCGGCGACGAGGACAGGCGAGGTGGACGTCCGGGATCCATGGTGGCCGACTTGCAGTACGTCAGCGGATTGCAGGCGTCCGGACCGGACGAGCGCGTGCTCCGATTCGTGCTCGAGGTCGCCGGTGAACAAGAAAGAACGTCGCCCGTAGGTGAGCCGTAGCGCGATCGAGTTGTCGTTGAGGCCCCGCGCCGCGTCGTAGCGGGGGCAGGGCCAGAGCACTTGCAGCTCGGCGCCTCCGAAATGCCGTGTCCTGTCGCAGAGCTCGGGCGCGAATCGAAGCCTGCTGCCCTGCGCCATGGCCGAGGACAGAAGCGTTGCCATGGCGCCGTCGCGCTCTTCGGTGACCAGCTGCCCGTTGAGCCAGATCTCGCCGATTTCGATTTCGCCGACCAAGTCGAGCAGGCCGCCGTAGTGATCGGGGTGCCCGTGCGTGATCACCACGAGGTCGATTCGTGAGCGGCGGCGGGCGTCGAGAAGGGCACGGAGCTCCCGCGCCGCCGGGTGACGTCCGCCCTGGCCGGTGTCGACGAGCGCGACCTTTCCGTCGGGAAGGTCGATGAGCGTCGCGTCGCCTTGGCCGACGTCGATGAAGGAGACGCGAAGCAGGTCTCGCGGCTGCTCGCGGGCGATGAGCAGTTGGTCTGCTGCGAGCCAGAGGAGGGCTGCCGAGGCGAGGACGGCGACGCGCTGATGCCAGGTTCGGCTCCGCAAGAGGAGCAGGCTGGCTGCGAAGATGAGCAAGCCTTGCGTGACGTCGGGGGGCGGGAGCCGGCGCGTGACTGTCAGCGGGACGAACGCGTCGCAGATCGAGAGCAGGACGTGGACGGCGATGGTCAGCGCGGTTCCCACCAGATCGGCGACCGCAGGCATCGACGCGGCCAGGGCAAAGAGATGCGCCAACGGAATCACGACCAGGCTTCCGAAAGGAAGAACCACGATGTTGGTGAGCCAACCGACGAGCGGCACGCCACCGAACCACCACCACACCATCGGCGCCGTGGCGACCAAGGTCCGCGCGCTGACGATTGCCGAGGCGCGAAGGCGGCGCCAGCGTTTCGTCGGGGAGATGCGCGGTGCACTCAGGATGGATGCCGTGGCGACGATCGAAAGAAGAAAGGCCGGCCGCAGGGCCATCGTTGGATCGGGCGCGGACAGTAGCAAGGCCGCCCCCGCTGTGACGGCGGCTGCCGATGGCCGACGGTCGAGGACGACGAAACACCAAGCGAGGGCCGCGGTGATCGCAGCACGCCAGGCGCTCGGCGACCCGCCCGCAAAGAGCGCGTGCAACAAGGTCAGCGGGATGCCGGCCGCCGCGGCGAGCCGTCGCGGATCGAAAGCAAGCGCGAGACCGCGGAGCAACCAGTGCATCGCGCGCACGAGGGTGCCGCTTACCAGGGCGATGTGAAGCCCGGACACGGCAAACAGGTGGGCCAGCCCGACGGCCGCAATCGTTTTGCGCTGCTCGTAGCCAAGCGCGGCGCCATCGCCCAGAACGAGCGCTCGGGCCACGCCTGCAACTTCGGGTGCCAGCGCGTCGTCCATCTGTGCGCGGACGCCCGCACGGGCCCGATCGATTCGGAGCGCCCATCGTGGAACCGCGACGACCTCGAGCGCGGCTGGGTCGACCCAACGGGCCCAGCAGCCCCCGGCGCGTGGAGGAGAGAGCTGCGGATGGGGCGATGGGTTGCGGAGCTCGGTGCGGGGACGGAGCTCCGCTTCGAGGGCGACGGTGCTTTGGAGCGGGGGTGGGGCCGCCCCGACGAGCTGAGCGGTCAATTGCAATCCGCGCGGCAAGGCTTGCCCTGAATCGAGGAGGCGACCCTGCAGGACACGCATGCGCAGCCGGTTGCCCTCCGAACCGTGCCGCACCGATTCGACTCGAGCGCTCAGCCGTGCTTCGCCTCGGGCCATGCAAGGCGGAGGCCTCGAGGCCGACACAGCCAAGCCGCAGCAGAATGCGAGCATGGCAAGCGGCGCACCCCACAATCGTGCCCCCAGCTCGCGACCATGGACCGCGATCAGGAGCGAGGCCGCGAGGCCCCCGGCGGCGAAGAGCGGACCCCACCCGGCTGCCACTGCGCACCGAGGAACAAGCCGCCCAGCCATCCCGTCGCAATCCACGCAAGCACGCCAGCTCGTCGAGCAAACCGCGTGCCGAACGCGAACGCGGCGGAACAAGCGCAAAATTTTCACCTGAGCTGGCGGCCGCCGCCGGCGGTGTGGCGGTCCGGCGGCGATGCGGGAAGGCTCGCCCATGGGCCGCAGCGTAACGGTCCGTTGCGCTCCCACCTCGCCTTGCTAAAGCCCACGGCGGGACGCGGTACGCGTCAGAAGGGACTCCAATGACGACCAAGTGGGTATACACGCTAGACGAGATCGATCAGGCTGAAGCGGCCGTGGACGGGGACTGGGATCGCGTGCGCGGCCTGCTCGGCGGCAAGGGTGCGAACCTCGGCGAGATGAATCGACTCGGTGTGCCGGTGCCTCCGGGGTTCACGCTGACGACCGAGGCCTGCAATGACTATCTCGCTCGGGGCCGCGAGCTCCCCGAAGGGCTCTGGGAGCAGACCTTGTCCGCGCTCCGAACGATGGAGCAGAAGACCGGGAAGCGCTTTGGAGATCCAGCCAACCCGCTGCTGGTGTCGTGCCGCTCCGGTGCGAAGTTTTCCATGCCCGGCATGATGGACACCGTCCTCGACATCGGCCTCAACGACGAAGTCACCGAGGGGATGATCAAGCTGACGGGCAACGAGCGCTTTGCGTACGATTCCTACCGGCGACTGATTCAAATGTACGGCACCGTCGTCCTCGGTGTCCGCGACGAGCCGTTTGAAGACGTGCTCGCGCACCACCGCGAACGGCGCGGCGTGACCAGCGATGCGGATCTGAGCGGGGAAGACTTCCGTGCGATCGTCGGCGAGTTCAAAGAGATCGTGCAGCGTCACGCGCGCATCAACTTCCCGTCGAGCGCAGAAGAACAGCTGCGCATGGCGATCCTGGCGGTGTTCGACAGCTGGAACGGGAAGCGCGCGCGCGACTACCGGAATGCCGCCAACATCGCGCACGACCTCGGGACGGGCGTCAACGTCATCACGATGGTGTACGGAAACCTCGGCGAAGGGTCGGCGACCGGTGTCGCCATGTCGCGAAACGCCACCACCGGGGAGAACGTGCTCGAAGGCGATTATCTCACCGACGCGCAGGGCGAGGACGTCGTTGCAGGGACGCGGCCGACCAAACCGCTCGAGCAGCTCAAGGGCGAAATGCCCGTGGTCTACGGGGAATTCGAGGAGATCGCCCGGCGGCTGGAGCGCCACTACCGCGACATGCAGGACATGGAGTTCACCGTCGAGCGCGGCAAGCTTTGGATCCTCCAGACGCGCAACGGCAAGCGTACCGCACAGGCGGCCGTGCGTATCGCGGTCGAGCTCGCCAACGAAGAGCTGATCAGCCGCGAAGAGGCCGTGCTGCGGGTTGCGCCCGAGCAGATCGAATTCTTTCTCCATCCACAGTTCTCGGTGGCAGCCAAGGCGGGCAGCCCGGTGATCGCCAAGGGGTTGAACGTGTCGCCCGGCGCGGCGACCGGCGTGGTCGCGTTTGACCCCGACCTCGCGGAGCGCTGGGCCAAGGAGAACAAGCGCGCTGTCCTGTTGGTGCGGCCCGAGACCAAACCCGACGACGTGCACGGGATGCTTGCCGCCGAGGGGATCCTCACATCGAGCGGCGGGCGAACCAGCCATGCTGCCCTCGTCGCACGGCAGTTTGGAAAGCCGGCGGTCGTCGGCGCCGCGGAGCTCAGCATCGATCTTGGCAAGCGCGTCATGACCGTTGGTCAAGAGGAGGTCCGTGAAGGCGACTGGATTTCGATCGACGGGACGACGGGCGAGGTCTTCCTCGGGCAGCTCGAAACGGTCATCCCCGACATGGACGACGAGTGGCTTTCCTGCCTCATGGGCTGGGCCGACAAATTCCGCCGGCTTGGGGTTCGCGCGAACGCGGACTACCCGGAGGACGCGGTGCGCGCCCGAAAGTATGGCGCCGAGGGGATCGGCCTGTGCCGCACCGAGCACATGTTCTTCCAGCCAGAGCGGCTGCCCACCGTCCAGTGGATGATTACGACCCGTTCGCCCGGCGAGCGTCGCGAGGCCGTCGATGCCCTCCTTCCTTTCCAGCGGGAAGACTTCGCGGGCTTGTTCAGGGCGATGGACGGGCTCCCCGTCATCATTCGGCTCATCGACCCGCCCCTCCACGAGTTCCTTCCGGGCTTCGAAGAGCTATCCCGCGAGCTGACCGACCATCAGATTCGAATCACCAACGCGAGCAGCCTCGAAGAAGTCGAAGAAATCACCGCTAAGTTGATGGAAACAAAGGCGATGCTCGACAAGGTCTCCGCGCTCAAGGAGGCGAACCCGATGCTTGGTCTGCGGGGGGTGCGGCTCGGCATTCTGATCCCGGAGCTCACCCGGATGCAGGTGAGGGCCGTCTTCGAGGCGGCCTGCGAGGTCACGCGGGAAGGACACAAGGCGATGCCCGAAATCATGATTCCGCTCACCAGCCACGTGAACGAGCTGCGTCGCCAAAGGGCCGTGCTCGAAGCCGAGGCCAAGACGGTGATGGAAGAGCAGGGCGTCGAGGTGAAGTACCAGTTCGGCACCATGATCGAAGTGCCCCGGGCAGCACTGACCGCCGATGAAATCGCCGAGTACGCCGAGTTCCTGTCCTTTGGGACCAACGACCTCACCCAGACCACGTTCGCGATGAGTCGCGACGACGCCGAGTCGGGCTTCCTGATGCGCTACCTCAGCGAGGGCATCCTCCCGGCGAATCCCTTCGCCACGCTCGACGAGGCGGGGGTCGGGAAGCTCATGCGGATGGCCGTCACCGAGGCGCGTAAGACCCGGCCTGCGATTGAAACCGGCGTCTGCGGCGAGCACGGCGGCGACCCGGCGTCGATTGCCATCTGCGATCGCCTGGGACTGGACTACGTGAGCTGCTCCCCGTACCGAGTTCCCATCGCTCGACTCTCGGCGGCGCAGTCTGCGCTGCGGAACCGGGCCGAGAAGTAAGGAAGGACTACTGGCCGTAGTACGCGATGGCCGTCATCGTCGCGGCGTACGCAACCAGCAGCACGATCGCATCGGGTTCTAGGCGTCGGAAGCGCGTCCGTTCCGATTCGCCGACGATGGCGGCGACGGCGATGGCCATGAGCAAAATCGCACCGAGGCCCGAGACGATTTGCGATTGGGATACGGCGGCGAGAATCGGCCCCTCGGTGTAAGCGATGTCGGCGAAGAGGAGCACGCTCATGTTGGCTACGTTGCTGCCGAACAGATTGCCGACCGCCATGTCGTAGGCGCCGATGCGCACCGACGCGATGGAGGCGACGAGCTCGGGTAGGGAGGTCGTGATCGCCAAGAGCGCAGCGCCCAAGAATGTTTGCGCGATCCCGGTCGAGTCGGCGATGACTTTGACGCTGAGGGTGACCACCGGTGCCGTGAGCAAGATCATCAAGGCCGACCCGGCGAAGCGGAACCAGAGGCTCCGGGTCGATCGCTGTGCGGCTTTCGCGCTCCAGCCGGTGGGCTTCTGAACGGAAACCTTTGGCACCTCGAGACCGGGCCGCGCCAGGAGCGGCATCCGGCGGAACCATGCAATGGACGCCGCGTAGAGAACGGCGATCAGAATCGGAGTGATGCCGACCCAGCCGATGCCAATCGTGGACTGCGTGAAGATACTCAGCGCAACCATCGCCGTGAGCGCGATTGCCACGGCAGCCACGCGTGCATGGCCAAGCTCCACCGAAGGCCAAACCCGCCCGCGGTAGAGCAGGTCGATGCATGCGAGGATGGCCATGTTCGCCATCGAAGAGCCGAACAGGTCGCCAAGCGCGAGGTCCGGCGCCCCCGCCCTGGCCGCGGTCACCTCTGTGACCAGCTCCGGCAGCGACGTCGCAAACGCCAAAAGCATCGTCCCCACGAAAAGCCGACTCATCTTCGTCCGGTCGGCAATCTGGTCGGCATACCCAGCCAGCGAAGACCCCGCCCGCACCAACACAGCCGCACTCAAGACAAACACCACAACGGCCTGCCAAAGACTCATCCCGCCTCTCTAGCACGAAGGGGACACTCTCCGGGTACGCAACCCACTAGTTGCCGAGCACGGACCAGAAGGCCGTGCCGACCCAGATGCGGAAGGCAAAGTCGACGTCGGAGCCTCCCTGGCCGACTCCGATGCCTGGACCGAGCTCAAAGAGGAAAAACGGCGCCACCTTGGGAGCCGCGTTGATCTCGACGCCGATGCGGACCAACAGCGGTATGACTCCCCAGGGATTGACGTCCTTCGCAAACATCAGGGTGAGCGGAATTGCCGCACCGGTCACGATGCTGACGCGATCGTGCACGTCGATGGACACGGGCACAGCGATCTCGGCACGTAAGCCGCCCACCACGCGATTGTCGAGCCGGGCGCCAAACGAAGGAGCGCGACGCTCGCTCCCGCCCACCATGGCCCCGGGCGTGAATCGCAGCCCGACGTCGGTCGTAGACCTCGCGTGCCTCCTGTGGTGGATGTGCCACCGCAGCGGAACGTTGAACGCAAACCCCACGGCCACGTCCGAGTAGGCGGCAGACCAGTCCCCGTAAACCAGCTCGCCGCCGAGCGCCCAGTCGAGATTGCCCTTCCCGTTGTTCCACCATTCATAGAAGAGGCTGGGCCAACCCACGCCGGTGTTGTGCGCCATCTCGGTCGTGAGCGGCTTCCCGCCCACCGTGGATTGCGGACCTGCAAACGCGGTGGTGGACACCGCCGATGCGAGCAATAGCGTTGCGAAGACCCTCATGACCACCCCCCTCGAGTTTCCTCTTTGAAACTAGGATGCCAGGAGTCCGAACGCAAAGAGCGTCCGGGTGGCTGCCGTCCAGCCCTGCAGGTTCGCTATTTACGGCGACCGACCGCCGGGGTAACCTCGGTTCCCTTGGCCTCGCCCGGCCCTCTCGCGCTCTGAAGAAGGATCTATCGTGCTCGACCGAAAGCTGACCTTGTCGCTCTGGGTCGGCGCCGCGCTCTTCGCGGCCGGCTGCAGCGGCAATTCCGTGTCGGTCCCCTGCTACTCCGAAGTGCTCATCGATCTCGAGGTCACGGCTGGCGACGAAGGCAACAGCATCGCCCTCGACGAGGTGCTCTGGACCCTCACCGGCAACGAAATGGCCCCGATGTCAGGTGCGATCGATACAAGCGCGCAGGGTGCCACACCCTCGGTCGAGGTCTTCGGGCTAAACCCCGGCAGCTATCGGATCGATCTCGAAGCCAGCGCAGACGGCGGCG